>TARA_R110002073_G_scaffold336580_1_pt1 | contig 20666 bp, 25 predicted proteins | sample TARA_R110002073 | Tara Oceans TARA_R110002073 (sample SAMEA4397174) | marine metagenome | biome: Polar Biome; feature: [DCM] deep chlorophyll maximum layer (ENVO:01000326); material: water (ENVO:00002006), including particulate matter (ENVO:01000060) such as... | depth 40 m
AACCCAATCTTTCATAACGCCTGGTACAGAAAATGGGGGCATCCCAAAAGGAGCACCAATTCAAACTGCTGATTGATCTTTTGCTTTCGCTTGTGACAATAGCAGTTGTACTTTCGTACTTGTGGTCCGGCAATCGTTGCGTCAACCAGTGCTTCCCTCGTCTACTTTTCAGAACAGGATTCTCAATGTTTCAAATTGGAACCGCGAATGGATCACCCAATAGCTCCTTGGCAACACTTGGCGTGATTGCAATTGTTGGTGGAGTGATGACCCACTATTGGGGAGCGGAACGCCGATTCCGCAAGGACGCGGTTGGACCGATCGGAACGCGACGCGTCAGAGGCGTACAAGAATTGGCATGCAAGACATTCATTGATGAGCGACGCCAAAACAATGAGGGACACGCTGAGCGACGACATTCGCCGTCGGGCCTTTGCGTCGAGCCTCCCAACTCTCAGTGAAGAACTTGAGGCAACGGCGCAAAAGACGAGCCAAATATTTGGAATGGATATCGACAGTATTCGCTTGAATATGCGACTTGCTGAGGCAATCAACAATGGCTGGCCGAATCGAGAAGGCGACGACGATGAACTGTCGAAAATGAAAGATGCTCTTGAAGAATTGGAACTCAATCCGCCTGTCGAACGCGAGGAATACATGCTTAAAGCAGAGCTTGCGGATCAAGCAATTAGCGACGCAAGGACCGAACGTCGTTCTTACGAGCGTGAAATTTCACGGGCGTGGTGGATGAAGTTTGGTGGCATTCTCTTTGGGTCGACCGGATTGTGTCTCATCGCCTGCTTTCTGCCGAGGTGGATGAAAGAGTCAGCGAGATCTAGTGAAAATGCAGCTTAAAGCTAGACTGAGTCGCGCCGAGCAAAACCTCACCGATACCGGATTGTGCCACTACGTGTATCCCGATATTTCGGTAGCGTAATATCGTCGCTGGTAGCTAAGAAAGAACGCCGTGTCCGCCCCGAAGGCTGGCCACGACGTTCCCGTGGTCAGAGGCGGTGATTGAGTCTGCTGCGGCCAGCTTTGTGGGCTCTGCGTCATGAGCGGCAAAGAAAACTGTTAGGGAAAATTTTTGCCGCCGGTCCGCGCACGATATGGTTGTCATTGAACCCACCAGGTTGGGATAGCATGCTATCCAACTCTCTCGCCTAAACCGCAATCGCACCAGATTGGCTGATCGTCCATGATTACTGAACTCTTGACGCGAACTTTGGTGTCAGGCGTCGGCACACCCGTCAAAATCGCATTGACAGTTTTGGTGAACTTTTGCTTGGACTGTTCATACATTCCACCGCGGGCCCCGTGGAAACAACACGCCCAAGCAGCAAGTGCTTGCCCGTATTCGATCGCTGCTCTTACAGATAAGTCATCGGATGCCGTTAACCCTTCCACTCCTAGGGGTCCAAGCTTCCGCAATAGACCAGCAGTGCACCAGTCTCCTGCTCCGGAGGTATCGCGAGTCGGTGAACAACGTTTAGCGGGAAGCTTCTTCCAACGCCCCCGACCACTTGCCGATCGTTTTCTGTATCGTAACCCGTCCGGTCCCCGAGTCTCGATCAACAATAGCGGCTCGTCCGCATCCAGAATTCCTTCGTTGCCTAATAACCTGTCCGACGCAATTTTGACGATGTGTGACACGGCCAGAGCATCCGCCATCAAGGTCGGTTCGCTGCTAGCAGACGGCTCGAAAACAACCAGATTTCCCTTGCGGTTTGCTTCTTCTGCAAGTGTAACGGCACCGCGTGACGTTCGATCAAAGAAAAAGACGTCTGCCTGCGGAAGACGTGGCTCAATGATGGATACATCGGCAACACGAACCGCCTTGTACCAAGGCAGCCAGTCACCACAATGCGGGCATTTTCGTGAGAAAGAGTGCGATGGATCGCCGGCCTTGTTCTGTCGGATTCTCTGAACGACGACAGGGGTGCTTCCGTCGTCATCAAATGTCACGAAGTCCGTCTTGACTCCCCAGCGAGACAAGTCTTCGGCGATTTGTTTTGACGCCGAATCCGCACGTAGTCGAGCTATGGGAAAGGAGTTCCAGCCCATGTAAGACAATGCAGTCAAGACGTTTCCGCAGGTTCCCCCCGCACACAACAGCGGACCGGCCTCGATATTGTCAGCGATAACCACGTCGAGCGCGACCAGTCCCGTTCCAATAATTGTTGGTTTCTTCATTTCTTCTCCTCGTTGGTTTTGATTCCGTTCATGCTATCCATAGCATTCCCCTGCGATCCAAAGTCCGACCTGCTCAATGTTCAACGATAGATCATTGGGCATTTCATAACCCTGGCACTCAATGTGAGCTACTCCGACATTCAAAATATGGTTCGCCTTCAGCTCGTACGCCACAAGCATGACGCCAAGCGACATAAGTTTTCCGCACAACGCCGAAAGTGAAACTCGGCACCCACCGATTAACTGCATTACGTCACGATAGTAAAGCGATGTCTGACGGATTTGTCGGTAGACTTCAAACGGGTTGCTTTCCGACGCGTAAATGATATTCCTTGGATCGACTCGAATTTGATCGAACAGTAAGTCTCGATACTCGAGGACGATGTTATCACCACGCCGGGGATTGCGAGACGGTGAAGGCAGAATTGGACAAACCTCGTCAGGCTTCACAAGGTCGTAGATACGATCGAATTGTGCTGTTCTTCCTTCGCCCAAAACGGGAATCCAAACTGTTGGGTTCACGCCCCTTGCCTCTCGGTTGAACTCGCCTTCAAACGGATGCAAAAATGATGCGTTCTCGTCAATTCCTTGCTCTCGTATACTGGTGTCCAATTCTGGATCTTCGGAAACAACAACATGAATGTTGGGAGCGTTTCCGTTTGCGTCACGCATCGCGTCATGGAAATAGAGCAAGCGAGCGATTACGGGGAAGAACACCCCACGTGGCATCGCGCTCACGTCGACGACTACATCCGTATAGCTTTCAATCACGGCCTCCGACGAAATCACATTGGCCGCATTTCTCGCCCCTACACGATGGCCATCGTCGCTGCGAAAACGAATCAGTTGTTCAAGAATCCGACCGCGTCCCGATACAGCCGTTTGAAGCCGTTCCCAATTCTTGACAACGGCATCTCCTAGCGCTATTGGTGATGTTGACTCACCCTGGTCGAACTCCAAAGCCATCAAATCAATCGAGCACTTGCTGGCAATTGACGCAATCTTCTCGATGCCCAACGCAGTCCGAGGATCAAAACCGCGTCCAACGACGAACAGCAACTTTCTCCCAGATTCGTTGCCGTGTTCACGCCAGAAATCACTGAATTCAGTGTTGCGCAACAAAACGTAATCTCGCCATCGGATTGCTTCATCGGATTCGGTTCGATTCATAGCAATCCCTCTTGACGGTTTGAGTCCGCAAACGGAGTGTCAATCCATTTCGCAAGCACACCCAGGGGTCTTTCCTTGTACAGTCCATAGCCAAGTGGCAGGTCGAAATGAACGCACAGTAGTCGATTCAGATTCAGGACCATCCATTTTTCTTTTCTTCCACCGTAGTCAAGCTGCGCGACCAACAAATTGTGAGCGAGCGCGGAAGCTAGCGTGTCGGCGAGGCGAACAAGTTCCAATCGTTTCTTTGACGTGGCCTCGTCAAACAACGTCGATCGCTCCGACATTTTGATCGCCGTGCCTGTAACGCCAGGATCATTCGGTGCAGTGGGCCGGTAAGTATACTCATGCGCAAAATTGCCAACGGACTCAATGAACTGTCTCAGTTCACGTCCATGACGAACCTTTCGGGGAATTTCGTCCCAAAGTTGCTTTGCCATACGTTTCATCAAAGCGTGTTGACGTTCGGGAGGCAAAGCTATCGGCCTCCGAAGCAATTCAGCAGCGGCAGCCTCCTCGAATATTTCACCCCCAAGCCCTAAGAATTGCTGGATATTTAGCGAAGCAAGTCGCGAAACTCGTGCAGGGCCGAAATAGTAGGGAAGCCCAAACTCTTTCGCTAGAAACAACTCGGCGGCATTGTTGAGAGATGAATCCTCGCGATTTCCAAGCTCTTCCTCATCGAGCGGGTCATCGTCAAAGAAACTTGCCTGCCGTTTCCTAAGCTCCCGGTGTATGAGAATCTCGAGAGATCGCCACTCAAGAGCGCGTTCGCGTGGTGAACCCTCGCTCTGTTCGCGAATCCTGATCCACTCACTGAAACGCTCTTTCTTTCCGTGCTGTGATTGAACTCGGTTAGCAAGCTCGAGAGCGATTTCTTCAAATCGCTTCTCCCACTCCGCTCCTGTCAAAGAATCCTGAAGACAACTCACGAAGGAATCCAGTTCAGTACCCGTCGCTGCTTGAACTCTCCGGTCGGCACCCTTCATTGCCAATTTTTCAAACTTGGCATGCTTTGATCGCCAAAATGATTCAATCTCCAAAATTTCGCCATAGTCTCTTCCCTGCGCCGCGCCCGAGGAAAACATCTCTTGGGCTGTCATTGCCTCGAATCGCTCGGCGATCCAGATGCCAATCGGGCTTCGCGCTTCAATCACTGTTTGAAACAGAAGTGAGCGCTGATGATTCGTCAGATTGTGGATGTCATCCATCATCAGAAGCATGCGTTCGGCCACAGGTTTGCCATCGACCCTAATGCGATCAGGACAAACGACGTCCAGGCTGTGCAACGCGTCATCGCCCGGCAAGCTTTCAGCTTGAAGCGGTCCCAGGCTATCAAGACTTTCGCAAAGAGTAGCTTCGCGTTGCTCAGCCCAACGATGAAGCTCAGTTCCGGTACATGTTGCTCCAAGCTTCTGAAGCGAGGGCGGCTTGTTGGTCAACTCGATCTCAATTGAATCGAGGCCATCGGGATACGAAAGCTGCTTCAACGCAATCGCGCCGCGCAACACAGCCAGAATGATACGTGCGTTAAGTAGGCCGAAAAATAGACGATCTTTGCGAGACTGTTCAACCTCCAGGTCCTGCAACATTGAATAACCACGCCCGCAAGTCAGCATGACGCCAATGACGCGGGGCCCCGAATCTCCGATCGCCCCGATATCCTTCATTCGTTGATACAACTCGCGGATACTCGTGTTCGTCTGCTGAGACGACAGCGTCAGCAAAACCGACGGCGTGAACAGGCGGATCAGGCTGGTTTTTCCTCCGCCCGCTGCACTGCGAAGGATATGCACCGATTCCAACGGTGACTCCGTTGGCACAATTTCCAAAATGCCTGGCTCAAACAACGATAGAAACGTTGTGTCGTTGTCGATGCTCTCGGCGCGTCGCAGACGAAAAGGGTTTCGCGAGTCTCTCATGACATTTCCCGATGTCGCTGAACACGAGGAAATAGCCCGCGAACATCCCGATTTTCATAGGACCACAGCAACGCCAAAGAATTGTTCGGCGAATTGTGATGTAGCACGACTGGCAACCCACAATCTGCGTACCCGTACTTCGCGTCGGGCGTTCCACCGCGTTGCATGTGGATATCGTGGACTTCATGGTCGTAGTACTTTTCGATCAGCGGACAATATTCGTCTGCCTTATTGCGAACGATCGAAATCGAGTTCGGAAGCAATTGAACTGTTTCTACACGGATACTATTGATCCCCGGAAAAGTTTGTTTTTCCAGCGACGATCGCAGGTACTGGATGGCTTTCTCCGTAGCCATGTAAATCAAAATGATGAGCTCGGCTCCTTCGGAATTGACCAACGAATGGAGAGGATCATTTGCATTCCCAACACTTGCGAGAAACTTTGCAACCTTTCCACTGAACGAACCATCGTCTTTCTCGGAAAAGTAACTGCTGCCACTTGCCGAGAAATCATCAAGAAGAACGATCGTTCGGAACGCCTTTGCGTTCACGTGTTTCTCTAGCTTCTCTAACAACTCCGATACGCGTTTGGGAGCCAGTTCATGGGTCTGCCAGATCTGTTCGTGATTGAGTTCTCGGTTCGCCCGACGAAAGGCGTCAATTCTAGCTCCATCGCTCAGCCCAAGAAACAACGTCTCTCGTTGGCGCAATTGGAACGGCTCAGAAGAAGTCACATGTCCAACGTGAAAGCGATTCATGGTGGATTCCGCAGCCACACGATTCAACAAAATCGGCCGAATGAAATCAGGGTATGCAGTGGCGACGAGATGATCCATCTCTCGCGCGGAGCAGAAAACTAGACGCTCTCTCACGAAGCGATAGGCCGTTGGTCGATCTTCGGCATCAAACTGGTTCAGCCAAACGGCCAAGCTCTCGACGAATCGCATACCTGGAGAATACTGTTCGTATTCATCGTATTTGAACGCTGCCATCGCTTGCAGCAACGGACGCTCTGCCGCAACCTCTTCCGGTCCCCAGTCCAGCACAGTGGCGAGCAACTTCTCAGCAAGTGCGTCCTTCATGGCTGAATCCTCGTGACGTCAAGTTTTGCTGTACCGCCAGTCGCGTGCAGCATTTCCAACACTTCCAGCGTTGCTGCGTCGTAGCGTTGGTAGCGGTCACTGATGTTCCAACATGTAGTCGGGTCACTCGAAACTTCATCGACGCAGAGACTCAGCGGGTGCGACAAGAGACTCGCATCGTTACCTGGCCAGTTACCCCGGTCGCCGACGCACAAAATTTCCGGCCGCTCAATCCCCAAACCTTCGAGATGCTTAAGCACGGATCGTTTAGAAATCCCGGGAGCCAAAACGTCGATCGAATGTGTCGATGTGACGACATTGAGGCCTGTTTGTGAACTTGCAGCGACGATGCGAGTGACTTCATCGTAGAGGCTAGACCGATTAAGGCATTCGTGCAGTTCGAGTGTGATTTGCCCACCCTTTGCCTGGATATCAGCGTTCTCCGAAATCAACGGTGAGTCCAGAATCTGTTTCAAAACCGGCTTTAGCTGTCTTCTTAGGGGAGGGTCAACAGGAGGGCAAAAATTGTCGGCAAGCGTGCCAATCTCCGCTCCATTGTGATACCCCAGTACAACTTGCCGCCTAATTTTTGGCGAGCGAATTCGCTTTTGAAGATCTTTACGGACCGATTTCCCTCGACCTGTCGCAATCGCGATCGTGATACCGGCTTTGCTAAGCTCTTTCAGTTTTTCAACAATAGCATCGACGGGTCCCTCCAACCTTCTTTCGGGCCCACACAATGTCCCGTCATAATCGAATACGATCGCGCGAAAGTTCGCATCGCTTAGCCGCTGGAGAAACTTCTGATGGAGATCCATCCAACCGTCGATTTCATTTCGCTGCACCAGAGACGCAATCGAGAATCCCGACTTCCGCTCGATGGCGATGACTGCACGATCGCGCGTTTTGAAATCGACCGGTAAGCCTTGAGGTGAACCCTTTAGATGATAGAGCTTCCTTCCGAATGTTGGCACGTGCGGACGACCGGGGTCCATTTGCTTTGTTTGCCCCGCGACTTGCGCTAGATAGATCGAGTGGACTACTGCGCTGAGAGCTCCAAGAATTCCGGCCTGTACCGATATGCTGAGTCGCGGAACAGTAGCTGGAATCAGCGATAGTGTCCGCTTCGCAACCGCGTCGTCCTGCGGAGAACTAAACGAAACAACCGCCGATGTATCAGCATGTTGCGCTAGCCAATGATGTCTTCCGTGGGCAAAATTGCGAAAATCGGCTAGCTGAACATTGGCGAGGGCAGCTTCGACAAATCGCGATTCAAAATCGGCGGCGGCTGGCTTTGTGTCGCCTCCGTACAGCACCACGATGGTGGGACGCTCGACAACTGACGTAGCATCACGGGACATCTGCTCCAAAATGTCATCCCCTAGAACTGCTGGCTGAACGATATCGCTCAGATTCGGCGACAAGCAGGTCGGCACACGGAAGGCTTGTTCGTACGCTCGAATCAACAACGTTATCGTTGCCACCAGTGAATTGGTTGCGAGAAATCCGTCTTTCCTCACAGGTGTTTTGTATGCATGGCACCGCGCCCATGGAAATTGCTGAAGCAACTTTTCAAGTTTTGAACTTGCTCGAGTGGTGACTGCAAGCAATTGCCGCGGATAGCGAGTCGTGACTTTCTCAACGCAGGACAGGACGTCAGGATTACTGCCCCCGGCAGAGCTAATCAGGACGGCTGCGTCGTGTAAGGACTGAGGTGAAGCGAGTAGCTCGTATGGTGTAAAAACTTGAGCGGAGTTTGCGGTGAAGAGTGAGTGCAAAAGCGACAAGAAATGCGCCGACGTCAGCGAGCCACCGGAACCGACCGCAAGCATGCGACCGCCGGCTGAATCCAGAATCGAACCAGCGAGTTCATCAACATTGGCAGCAACGCACCATTGAAAGGTTTGTTCGAGCTCCGCCAGCTCTGTCTCATAGGGCCGCCCCATATCAGCGCCCACCAAAATACGCGGTCGACGGCACTAGGGAGTTTCCTTCCATGCAAACATCGCAACTAATGTGACGTCGATTCATTTCCAGATTTCCCCTTGTTCTTCCGTTGTAGTGTGTAGCACCATCGAGTTCCGCTACGTACCGCTTGAATGTCGTTACCTCGATCTCGCAAAGCGGAAATACCGCGGGCAACTGTTGCCATCGACACACCGAGCTTCGCTGCCAAAACGTCGGCTGATCCTTCGCCATCACGAATCATTTGCAGCAAGTCCGCAAGTCGCGTCTCGATTTCTAGAGATTTTGTGTACGGCAACGTGATTCTCCGTCTACTCCAAATGGCAAGTCAGTCACTTTATGACAGACTTGGTGGGTGTCGGCAAGCTGGCTTCACGAGTTGCGCGGAAACCCGCTTGCATCGGCAATCATATTTAGGCAAGTATCCGCCAGTTGGTCGATGGGAAGGTTGGGGTCACTGGTCGCACCGCCGTATGTCTGCGAGATGTATCGCAAACACATCTGACGCCAATTGGTCATGGATTGACTGTGCAAATTCAGCAAAGCAAGCAGATTGTCGGGATTCCTTGCCTCAACAAACATCTCAGCAGTGACGGCTACACACTCCCGAGAAGATCCTGAAGAAAGAGACTGGAGAATGCGTCCGGCGGCACTGACAGTCCCTTTCGATTTCCCGAACAAACCAGCTGCGATGAGCGCGATAATGATCGAATTGGTAAATGCGTAGCTGACCGGGGCATTGGGAGACTCACTGTCAATGGTAATTAAAACCACACATCCCTGAACCCCATGTGTCGCGTCAAACTCGTATCCGAACTTTTCCCAATTCCGATAAGATGGACGCAGGAGAAATTTGTGGATGTTGTTCCATCGCGTTGTCGTAGATTGCAATAACTTCGTTTTCAATTGAATCCTTTCTACCGAATCCCGATCGTCTAACACGATATCGCAACCATCATGATCGACGTTCGCTGAATATGACAGCAAGTGGTAGCCACGATTCGCCGCAGCAACCTTCAGGTCGTACAGGAAGCGGTGATTGTAGACGTCCTCGCGAGCGTGAGTGTTAGCAGATTCACCGAAAAATTCCGCAGCCGTCATCGTCGTTCCCGAAGTGTGTAGAAGCGTTTTCAGTAAGTCTAGACGATTTACAGCGAGCCGATACCACGACCTCGCAGGCAGGTCGAGCCATCGAACCAGCGACACTTGGCCGAAGGCGCTTCATCGTGTTTTTCATAAATCGGTTTTGATCGAAACAGATTCTTCATCTGTCGAGGAAGCAAGCGAACATGAACGGTCAGTACGAGCCAAACGTCAGTTTTCTGATAGCTAAAAAAAGGAACGCCATGACCGCCCCGAAGGGCGGTCGCGACGTTCCGGTGGTCAGCGGCGGTGATGGTTGCTGCGTTTACTGCGGCTGCGGCCGACGTTGTAGCCTTTGCGGCTGCCGGTACGTTTGCCAGTTTTGTAGAACCACCATGCGACGAAGCCGATGATGATCCAAGCTGCTAGTCCTTCCATTTTTCCTCATTACGAATACGAGTTGGGGCTGGGTGCCTTGGTGAAAGCTCGTGCCCTGTTCGTTTCGCTAGGAAGCGTCGCGGACGGTCCATTCGCCGGACAGCAAATTGACGCTGGTGTCGGCGTCGGTTGGGATGTCACGGAGCCAGCGTGTGAGCTGGTGGACCATGATTCCCGCTGCGATGCTGGAGGCGTAGACCGTGCTGCGGGATGTGCAGGTTCCTTGCTGGGATTCGGATGCAGCGAAAAGTGTTGAAGCGTAGTGAGCGTCAGAATCGCTGTCCGTGACGGCAAGGACTCTCAGCACTTCGCCGAGCATTCGGCCATCAATCCAGAATTCGGCACGCGACTTTACCGAACGCCAGATCGCGGTCCGCGCCGTGATGGAATCGACACAGCAGAACACTGCATTGCCGATCTCTTGGCGTGGTCGGAAACGGTCCTCGACTCGAATGACTTCGATGTTTGGGTCGATTTCACTGATGGCTTGTGACGTTGCGAACGGTTTTGCCCAGCCGATTTCATGTTTCCGATAACCCTGCGTTGTCGTGTTGGACAAGTCAACGTTATCGAAGTCGATCAGTTGAATTCTCGGTGTTCCGATCGACGCGAGCTGCAACGCGACCTGGCGACCGATTGCGCCGACGCCGATCACCGTTGCGGTGATTTCAGCCAACCGGTCCATCGGGACCAGTTTGCTTTGCCGTTCAAAACGATTTCGGATTGCGTTCAACCGACCGCCTCCAAAAAACTGTCGCTCCGACGATCGGCAGCCGACGGAGCTTTCTCCCACCAATCCGACTCGTAGCACGTGTCGGTGAAGGTGTGACGCGACGAAAACGGATCGTAGACCGTCACATTGTCACAGTATTCGATGAACCATGCTTCGTGATCGGCTGCGGGGAATTCGCGTTCGAACTCAACGCGCGACCGTAAGCGGCGTTCGGTGCCAGGGCCAACGTTGAATCGGGCTCGCGTATAGCTGTTGCCTTCTTCGGCGATGATGTGCATCACCGCCCAATCGACTCCACCGAAACAACGCTCGAACGTTTCTTCATCAGTGCCGCTTGGCGATGGCGACGCACCTGGATGAGTGTGAATCCAGATTCTCGCGAACTGCTCGGGTTGCCGTCCGGCGTCAACTTGTTGGTCGAAAAAGTCGGCAACGCTGTCGTCGTCGAATTCGACGGAGACAACTGAACAGATTTGTTCGACCAGTTGGATGTCTTCAACCAGTAGCAGATCATCCGCGTTGGAAACTCCGAATCCGCCGACTTCGGTGGGGCCAACGTCACGCAGGTACAGCAGCTTCGACATCGCGTATGGGGTGAACCGTAGCGACCGTTTGCTCGGCTTTGCGACGGTCTTCTTCACTCGCGTCGTTCTGTTTGGTGATGCAATCATCACAGGTTCCTTCAAAGAGACAGTTGTTACAGAAAAAATCGCCGCAGTCGTCACACGACTTCAGGCACATTTGACAGACATCATCGCCGCAGCCATCGCAGGACGAGATGCACTCACTGCAAAACCGATCCACGCACGAATCGCACGATGTGCTGCAATCGAGGCATAGTTCGGTCTCGCATTTACAGCAACCAACGGCATCGTCTTCGTTGACGTTGTCGCCGCACGCTTTGCAACTGATTCCATTCCAATCTTCGATTTGCACGTATGCCGAATCGGGGTTGTAGTTCCGAAGCACGTGATCGACGATGCAGAAAAAGTCGTAGATGCGGCCCTCATCGAGGGCTCGTCGGATGGCGTCGGAACCTTCCCCTTCGCAAAGCGACTCGCCTTGCACATGAGGATGGGTAACGCTGTCGTTGGACGATGGACAGTTCGGTTCAACTGCGAGTACCTCGTAGGGCGACGACTCTTTGATGAACTTCCAGTTCAGGCAGATCTCAAAGCTGCCGAGTTCGACGTACTCCAGCGAGATGCTTGATGTTTGAACCGTGATCCGCTGGTTGGCACGGTCGACTTTCACGTCCTCGAACTCGCCACGAAGCCCCTCGATGTCCCGATAAACGGAAGTTGCCGTCGGTTTGAGGCGTGGCTGGGTGAGTCGAGCCAAGTCGTCGATTGCATGAGTTGACCGCATTCGCAGAATGTCGAGCGTCCCACGCAGTCGATCGGCGGCATCTATCGCCGCAGCGTTCCAATTCTTAGCGGTCGCTAGCTCAAGCCGTCGCCGCCATCGACGGCATTGATCGAATGATTCGTCCAAAGCAATCATTGGTTTCGAGATCGGCACGCCTTGTAGCGATTGCAGGATATCGACCGCCGCACGATAGTCTTGCTTGATTTCGTTCTTCAATGCAGTGGCTCCAAGAGAAGCCCGATCGAGATGGTTGGCCACTTGCAAACCAGCCACCCCAACCGGGCAATGAAAACGGGAATCAGGCCGCGCCTTCAATCTTCAGCGGCGTGAACGAAACGCGGTCTCCATCGTGGAGCACTTGATCCGCCGCAGCGGGTTGGCGATTGACACGAATCAGATAGCTGTCGGCATGAAATGTGCCGACATGCCGCTCGAACATTTGTTGGACGGTGGTGTTCTCGGGTGCTTCGACGTGGTGGGCGTAGCCGCCAGCGTCATTGGAGATGAGTAGTACCTTCATGTTTGGTTCTCTTGGATTTGGGGGGATTAGACTTACGTTTGGGAAAACGAAGCCGCCGCTGTCCACGAATAGGAAAGCGGCGGCTCGTTACGGTTGGTTGCTTTTTGCGATGAGGTTTCATCGCGTTAGCAGAGTGCGGCTTCGGGGTCGAAGCGGCCTTCATCAAGATCCTCGCGAAAGAGATCGAAGTCGTCCCAGTCGATCACTCGACCGCCGTGCACCGGATCGGTCGGATCGTCGATTGGGATCGATGGATCCGCCAGCATGAAACCCAGTCTTTTCACTTGCGAGACTGTCTCGCCCAGTGCAGCGGCCACTTCTCGATTGAGGTCGTTTTGGTTCATGGGATAGTTCCTTACAAAGGTGAAAACGAAAAAAGCCCCGGCCGCTTGACTTGACGTCAAACGAACGGGGCTTTGCGAAAATGAAGATGGATAGAACGGCTACTCGTTGGAACGAATTAGCCAATTCTGCTGGAGCCAAGCGACTTCCGCCGCCAGTGCTTCGCTACGATTTTCGAACGGTCCGAGCTGCGGTCCATCGACGGGGGCGAGATCGGCGAGCCAGTCGCCCGAAGGCGTCGGCTCGACATGAGACGCGCGAACAATTTCGATACGACCCATCAGTTTCATATCGAAACGTTCGTCGTAGATTGAACGGGTCGTGCCATCAGTTGAGACAACCAGTTCGACGAATTCGGCGTCAGTCATCGAATGATGTTCCGGCGGGGGCGATCAACCATCAGTCCATCGAGCGATGCCTGAACGCTTGAGAGTTGCCCACTGATCCGATTTCGCAGGTCCGCCCTGGCGCGAAGAGCTTGCGGATCAACACCCGACACGACGCTGCGAGCTCGATCGACAAGGTTTTCGAGTTCGGAACTGGACCCGATATTGAGCGATGCAAAGCGATCAAAAAATTCAGTGAAGTTCGTGACGGCGGTGTCTCTAAACACTTTCACCTTGCCGTCCGTGGAACCTGACAATCGCTCGGCCAAATGGTCGATCAACTTGCTCAGCTCTTCGACGAAGGTTGTTTCGGCGAGTCGAACGGCCTCTTCGAATTGCGCGCGGACTCGACCGCACTCCTGCTGATACAGTTCTGGATTCAACCGCCGCAGGTACTCCGGTGCTTCGACCGTCGGAAAACTCCATTCGATTTCAAACGACCCCGACAGAGAAGTCGGATAATCGGACGGATCGAATAGGTCGCCGAGTCGATCGCTGGCTTCGTGGGTCAATTCAGTAAAACGGGTTTCGAGCTGACTCACCGCGACCGCTAGCTCCTCACGAAAGCTTTGCATCCGCTCGTGGATCGTGTCGACTCGATCTTGACGGATCAGTCGAAAACCGGGCTCGGGAAACGGTAAGCTCACACTCTTGTAAAACGTCGTCGCTTGTGACTTCACCGCTGTAACACGTCGAAAGTCGGGATCACCAGTGTCGAACAGTTTCTTACCCGCGGACAGAAACTTGCGTTCGGCATCGAACGTATCGGCCGCTCGGGACATCTGCTCGGCGTTGAGTGATTTCCTCGTCCCAAGCCAATGAAACGTCAGCTTCATCGCTGCCATTCGCGATCTCAGTCGTTCGCTTGCGCCGGCGCCAGACGTAGCTATCGGTTCTTCCATCGTTGTCGTCATTGATTCGTTCCTCGAGTACAAAAAGAAAGCTCGCTCGGCAGTCACCGAGCGAGCATGAGGTCAAATTGTGATTTGAAGCTGCTATTCAGTTTCGCGATCGAGAGTGCTTAGCACGCCTTGACGAAACGCAGCCCAGCGGGACAGGGAGTGCCCGCCGAAGATGACGATGATGCCCGTCATCGCCAAGAGACTCCTGCGCGAAAGCAAGCGGTCTAGTGGGTCCATCTCACGCTGAGGCACTGACTCGATGATTGGCTCAATCGCTCGATTCGAATGCGGACGGGTGAGTGCTCGATCCGGAGTGTTGGACGAGACTTGAAGGAACAATGAGCCGAGACAGATGAGCATCGTGCCGCAAACTTGGACAAAACCCAGCCTTCGCTCGTTGTTTGTTAATTGTTGACGCCAAAACTGCCGGAATGGTTCAATCATTGGTGCTGAGCCTTGCAGACTGAGTGATCGCCGCCATTTCAGATTGCCCGGATACCAGTCGACTCGGAGCTGAGATGAACCGTACTTCGACGATCCAATCGCCAACCTTCCGCACGTCAATCGTGTTGACGTACTTCAATCCCGAGTCGTCGTACTCATACGTCTGACGTAACACGTCAACTTTCCCGATCGAACACGGTTCGATCTCACTCGGCCTGCCGCCAGCGATACTTGCCAGCAGACTTTCACGTACCTGAACTGCGTAGTCCTGAGGCGTGTTTGCGGTCAGGTCAGAGGAGTGGTTGGCATAAGCGGCCACCCTCCAGCCCTTTTTTGGATCACTTGCCACGAATCCCTGATCGTTGGATGTGCCCGGATCAAGCTGAAACGTTCCGGGCAAATCGATGACGAGGTTTCCGTCGCCCAACTGAAACGTATTCGGCGATGCTTCTTGTGCCGCGCGACGTGCTATCGAAGAAGCGGGCACAACTACGCCGAGCATGAAGCCCGCAAAGCCGATCGCGACAAGCAGGCCAGCGACCCGTGCATGCTTCTTTCGTGGTTCGATCTGGATATTCCGCCTGAGTGCGAGGATGACCAGCTTGGCCACGACGCTGATGGCCAATAGGCCAACGCATGCGAAGATCGCTATTCCGCTAAGCATCTCCAGCCATCCTGAACCCGGCCCGGAAATGATTTGTTGAACGGAGTCTGCTCCGAGCGTTAGAAAGGCGACCCCGATCGCAACTAGACTGTAGCCTGTCCAGGATCGGGAGAGCCAAAAGTCGAGGCTTGTTTTGCTTGCGACTTCAGCATTATTGTTCATGTGGATTTCCTTTGGTTGGTAGGTGGAAGTTCTCAATTTCCAGAATGGTACTCTTAGTCCGTGGTATTATGTGCCACGTGTGGCAACGATTGCCAGTATGTCTGAAAGCGAGATCCTGTTAAGATTTGGTGAGCGTGTGAGAGAGCTGCGGAAAGCGCAGGGCTACTCGCAAGAAGATTTCGCCTATGCGTGCGAACTTGATCGTTCGTACATGGGCGGCATCGAACGGGGCGAGCGCAACGTGGCCTTGCGAAATGTCGAGCGAATTGCTCAGACGCTCGGCATCACGCTTTCCCAGTTGATGAGGGGGCTCTAGCTCGAGGGCGTGGATTTTGGCCCGTAGATGAGCGTCGCGTTTCGATTCGGACCGCGGCTAATCGATGGCTTCGCTGTCACAGCAAGCACAAAATCCGTGGGCGTGATCAGCGCGTAGCGAATCTTTTCGGGCTGCAATTGATCGATCAGAAGCTCGATCTCGACAGCTCGAAGGTGATTCTCCACGGAGGCGTCGTAATAGGCAGCGGCGACATCGGAACCGGCAGGCGTCATCTCGTCACACCAGAACCTCAGCGCGGCCCGGATGGTCGTCAGTTGATCTTGGGTAAGCAATTGGTCCTCCGTTAATTATTCGATGGCTTGGATCGCGTAACGCTTCGGCGTGGGGAGCGAACCGCCTCATTGCCGTTTCGATAGAGGCCTGGAGCTTCAGCGTTGAGGCATCGTCCGCTCGCCCACTGCCTCAGGTTTTCAACCGACTCGTGCGCCGTCACCGCGATCGGTACGACATTCAAAGCAGCCTGGGCTAATGGAAGGTCGAGCAGTGCAGCTAATCGACAGCAAGATCGGATTTCCGCCCCGGTCCACTTATCATCGCTGGGCAGATTTTGGTCGGCATCCAAATCAAACACATGCATGTACTGATTCCAAATTTGATCCTTTTGCGATCGGCCAGGAAGGTCAAGGAAGACGATCCCGTCAAATCTTTCCGCACGCGTCAGCTCGGGAGGCATACGAGAAATGTCGTTGCAGGTCGCAATCAGATACACGTTGGAAGTGTGGTCGTTCATCCAGCTTAGCAGCGTCCCAAGCATGCGAGATGAGACGCCCGAATCACTCTGACCTGATCCCGCCGCACCGCTGATCGCCTTCTCAATTTCGTCCACAAACAGCAAACATGGTTCCATCGCATCAGCGATTTGTAGGGCTCGACGGACGTTTCCTTCTGTTTGACCGACGAGGCTTCCGAATAAAGCACCAATGTCGAGCGTCAAGATCGGACGACCGACTTCTTTTCCAAGGGCTTTCGCGAATGCGCTCTTTCCCGTTCCCGGAACACCCAACAGCAGAACGCCACGGGGACGTTTTAATGAATTGTCGCGGCTAGGCTGCAACAGCGATCGTTTGCAAAATGCTTTGAGATTCTCAAGCCCGCCCAGTGAGCTGAAGTCTTCGTCACCCTTGTAGAGCTGAACGAGTCCAGACTTTCTCAGCGTGCTGGCTTTCAGTTCCCATATCGCGTCCGGGCGAATCACTTGATCGCGAACGAGGCTTAAACTGAACGCGTTCTCGGCTTCGAGACGCGTCAAACCCATGGCAGCGTCAAGCACCGTTTCCAGTTCCTCGTCAGCCGGTAGTTCGCCGTCTTCCGTCGCGACTCCCTGGGCAATCTCGCGAAGCTGGTGCCGTGTCGGCATGGGATGCTCGACGACGATGAACGACTTCTCAAGTTCGACGGGAATCTGGACGACGCTCGACAGAATCACGTAGACGGTGCGGCTGTTTCGGCCCTCTGAGATTTGCCGGGCGAGCGCCTGCATGATCTCGGCGGAGCCAACGAACCGGTGGAAGTTTCGCAAGACGACAATCGATGCGGTGTCGTCCGAGGCGAATGATCGAGTCGCTCGGATCGCTGCGAGTGGGTCTGCTCCATGATCGACCTCCAGGTTTTCGTCGCCCGGAACGCGAAGCCCCGCGTCGATGTCCCAACTGGCAAGACGCCACCGATTCTCGCGACACATTTGGGAAATCTCTTGTATCGCATCCTCGTGTTCATCGCTCTCGATCCATACGCCGGTAAAACAGGCCTTTACTAGTTCGATGAGCCGATCGGATAGTTTCATTGCGGTTCCTTGGGTGGAATGGTTTCATGCGGCTAGCAATTCCTTGATCGCTAGCAGCCAAGATTGAATTTCTTCATTGGGGTCGCTCACGCTGAGCATGGCTGGTGTCATCTGCTCAACCACCGTTGTGTTGAGCCATCGCTTCGCACGATTCGCCATACGGCTTTGCGAGCGACGGACTTGCAGCTGCCAGGCGATCTCGCCAGGACGCTGTCGATACAACTCGCGAGCTGTCAGTTCAGCAACGCAATCAAAGTCGTCGAACTGGACACGAACGCCACCGGCGGCGAAGATCGCATCAGAATGCAAGTAGTTTTCGAGGCACCTTTTTTCGGTGAGCACTGCTTTGCAACGCGAACGGCGATTGACGGTCTCAGCGGCTTTTTGGCGAAGTTCGGTTTCCGGCGGAAGCTCGTGGTCATAGAGATGAAACTCCGGCCGAGCGAGTGGAGCAAGACGTTCCGCCCATGCTCTGACATGCCCGCCGCCGAAAGGAACGAAGATCACTTCGCCACGTTGTTCCATTTCAGCCAGATTCGGAAGGCCGCTGTCGGTTGCATGAAGCATCATCGAAATGCGTCGCAAGAACTCAATGTCGTTCATGCCTTCGACGACAAGCAGTAGCCTCACCGAGTCGATACATGGTTCCCATGAAGAATTGGATTGACTGAGTGTGTCGATTATCTCTCCTGTTGTCTTTCGTTTTGGATTTGTGATTGAGCGCCGTAGAACTCACTGGTGAGCGTTTCGGAGCGTTTTGTGCCAATAGCGGATTCCAGGAGGCGACTCGCCTCGCGGCACTCGCTTCCTGCGAATCCCTGGGTTTCAACTTTCGATTCGCCGTCCGGCGCGATCGTGATTGTGATGGTTTTCAACTTTCGCTCCCAACAAGAACCGAGAGCTTGATGGAGCCATCGGCTAACGATTGCTCGGTGACGCAGTACCCTTGCTTGCGGGCTTCAAGAATTGATTTCTCAACCGCGTAGCTCTGAATCAGTCGATCGAGCAAAGCTTGCTCTCCCCAATGGCCTTCGTAGTTGTCGTACTTGACGACGCCCTCGTTTGTATTGCACACCACAGGGTAGCGCCAGCGAGGCAACGAAACGCAATAGCCGGTAGCCTCATCGCTAAACAGCTTCACGGTTCGATGAACCGGTTCGTCCAGCTGCATCCGCCGACAAGCGGATCGCAATGCGATCGGATCACGGATTTCGGTTGAGATCGTAACGATGTGTGAGATGATTTTCTCCTTTGCAAATGTTTTGGTGTCTACTTTGGGTGATCCGAGCCATCGGATGACTCAGCCAACCGATGGGGCGGTGGTGCGTCGTTGCGACTCAGCAGAAAGGGTTGTTTGGCAGTGAGATCATCGAGCATGATTTCAACCATGGCATGGTCGTCTCCTGCATCCTGCGGACGGGCCAACAGTAGCCAAGCCAGAGCGAGGGGTAACGAACACGCCAGCAACATTCCGACGTTAGTGATTGCCGCCGCAACGAGTGAATCCCACCATCGCTGAGAAGCAATGGACTGTCGTTCGCTTTCAAGGCGATCTCGCTGATGACCAATTGCTGCTCGTTCCGCTTGAACGTCGCGTTGCAGTTCAGCAACCGAGCGTTGCAGCTCTGCTGAATGACGGTTTTGCTCGGCTTGCCGTTGCTCATGTCGTTCTGACATTTCAGCAAGCCGAGTGTTCTCATCCTTTTCACAGCCGACTGTCGTCAGAATCACGATCATCGCGATCGAAGTGAACGGATTGGGGGGTGTTCGCATTTGACCTCCAGCGATCGATGAGGCGTTTTAGGATGGATTGCAATGCCATGCGAAGCCGTCGCTCCCGGACCAGTGCGGACACGGCCAGGAGCAAGGCGATCGAGAGGAATGCAAGAACAATGTGTGCCAAGATCAGCACCTCCTTGGGTTTGGGTAAAGTGAATTGGGTCTCCGCAAGCTAAGAATTCCCTCATGTAATATGCCCCGTTTTTGCTGTGAATTTAGCTGTCGGAGTCAACCGCCACGTGCTCAGACGCATCGACGTGTCGTTGGTCACGCCGATGTGCCTGCACAATCAGGAATGCCAGGTTGGACGCAAGCTGATCTCTTTCGGCCGCAGTGTTTTCATCACGGGTTTCGTCATGTTTATCGTTTTGCTGCATAAGTCCTTCTTGTTTCAAATTGGATGGGCGCATGAAAAACGCCTCACCCAGTAGGCGAGGCGTAGACTCTTCAGCCAGTCACCGCGATCAGGCTGATCGACGCTTTTTGCCGTTGTTGTACGGAACCTTTGGGGCTGCAAGACCCTGCATCTCGTACCAGCGATGATAGCTGTACCAGACATTCCCGGAGTTGACCTTGTGGCCCTCACGCTGCAATTGCTTTGCTGCTTCGCGATGGCTCATCTTTTCAACGTCAATGAGTTCATGAACCCGCTCGGCAATGAGGTCCAGCCGTGGTGGTTTACGCAGCCAAACCGTCATGGGTCGAGTTGCAAGATCCTCGTCTTCGGTTTGCAACGATGAACTAAACCCGCGAATCAGCCGCGGTACGAAGACACCGATCACATTGGTTCGTTTCCGTTTGTTACGGTGCTCAACGCGAACCATAATCGCTCCGCCCGTCACTGCCCGAAAAACTGCAAGAGCCTTGTACACGGCATCGTCGCCGAGTTCACCAGCAGCAGCCTCATGAAGTATTTCTGCCATCATCGAGAGTCGGTGACGAATCTGTTCGCGTGTGAGCGTGTTCGTCATTCCTTCAACTGCTCTCCGCAAGCGGTCGATCTCGTCTTGAACCGCGCTGCGTTCCGATTGAGCAGAACGTAATCGAGATTTGATCTCGTCCCGATCGGCTTTCGTCCCCTCACCCGACATTTCAAACAAATCGCTGATGCGATTATTGAGAATGCCAAGCTGCTTTTTAGAATGCGCGAACTGTTCGTCCAAACCATGTTCTGCCTTGGAGTCCAATTCACGGCTTTTATGCGCAACCGTCTCGATCAACTCCTCGTCGCCTGAAATCAACGTGGCCAGACTTTTGCAAATGGCTTCGACGGCGTCTTGTCGGCGCACAGCCGACTTGCGATGGCATTGATCGCCGTTCTTACACTGCATCGCCTTGCCCAGCGCACCCAGGGCGATTGCACGGGGAATCACGGGCTGAAAACGACTTTTTC
>TARA_R110002073_G_scaffold24012_4_pt1 | contig 20647 bp, 22 predicted proteins | sample TARA_R110002073 | Tara Oceans TARA_R110002073 (sample SAMEA4397174) | marine metagenome | biome: Polar Biome; feature: [DCM] deep chlorophyll maximum layer (ENVO:01000326); material: water (ENVO:00002006), including particulate matter (ENVO:01000060) such as... | depth 40 m
GTTATGAGATATCAAAGAAAGGATTAAGTTTGAATTACACCTTGAACCCAACGATAATATTTTGATGATTTTTTATTTGTTTAAAAATCATCACATTGTTCCTTACAATCTTTAGCAATATGTCCTGCTTTTCCGCAAATAAAACATTTTTAAAATAAACCGACAACCCCATCATTTATAACCTTTTGCAATGATATCTCTTATTTTCATACTATTATAAAATATAATTGGTTCATTACCTCTAATGAAATGTTGCAATTTTGCATCTTTTGTGGACAATAAAACATTTTTTGCTGTATCATCGCTTTTATATTTTGCCATTTGTCCCCTATACATCTCAAGTTCATTTTTTTTACTTGTAAAGAAGTCTGGATCTATTTTAATATTTTTGGGACGTATTTGTTCACCCCCGTACTTTCCAGTTTTCCCACCAGCTGCTTTCGCCATCGCAGGGTCGTTTGATATTTTTGATGCGGAATCTACTGAAAACTGTGCATAAAAATCTAAATTATTCTTTTTAAATTTAGATGCATGATAATAATGTTCTACAGATCTCCATCGTTTCCCCTCTAATATAAATGGTTTTTCTACTGTATAAAAATTAGAAAGAACTCGTCTCCAATTGGGAATAGATGCAAGTTCAGAAAATTCCAAAATTCGTTTTTTCGGTATTTTCTCTCCAGAACCCTTACCCGGTTTTGCGTTTTGTGATTTTGAATAAAATTGGAACACAACATCTTCATTATATCGAACATCATTCATCGTCTCATATCCTTCGTCGAATTTTTCCATTTCACTTAAACCAATATCTTCCGCCCCAAGGTCTGTCTTTGGTTTACTATATCCTTGTAACCCAGCGGCGCGGTTTCCCTCGCCAACAGTTTTCATCTTTATAAAATCTGGTATATAACCATATATACCACCATTTTTTTCCAAACATTTTGTAGTAATTAAATTTTTTATACTCAATGGTAAATCTTCAAATGTAAAAATGCGTGATCCATTATGCCGTATTAACATATAATGATCTCCTCTATAAGAAGTTATAATATAGTTATCGGGATTAAATACACCTTTAGATTCAATATCGGCATCCACCATATCCCCACACTGTATCACATTATCCAAATCCCCAGATGTATAATTCAATTCTGATAAAACAATTAATTTTATATTTAACGCTCTTTCTAAAATATTTATAGCCCATCCTTCTGCCCAGAAATCACACGTTTTAATCTTTTCCTTCATCTCTTCTAAGGTATTTACATTAGCCATCCATTTAAATTCTTCTATTAACTCGTTTGCATTTTGTTGGGCTTTATCTAAAGGAGATAATCGCCCCCTTATAGTTTTAACTTGTTCGCCTATCTTTTTTTTCAAATCTCGAGAAGGTTCTGTTTCAAATTGAACCCTTAATACTTGTAATTCATCTCTTATCTGCAATTGTTCTGTTGATACATTTTCTATTTCATTATTATACATATCATAATGTTCTTTAAAATCACTAAAATTCTGTTCAGTGGCAGCGTCGCTCACTATTTTTCGTAATTTATCTACAGATGTTTCTTTTCCACTACCGTTATACGCATCACGTATGACTGCAAATAAACAATCCCCACCAGCCTCATTATCCAATAATGAGTAATTTGAATTTTTCATGTATTTTTGTATCCAACTATCACTATCTAATGATTTATACTGCTCAAGTTCGCGCATTTCTTTATTAGCAACATCGTCTTTAGTTAATATTTCATCTACATCAACCTCATCGTATATTATACTAACATCTGTTTCAGATTTACTTTCAGATTTATCCCCTATTGTTGGTCCTATTAATCGTTTTAAATATTTTTCAGTAAAAAAACCATAATACATCGGTAAAGGATTATCCATTAAGGTAATGTCAACATCACCATCTTCGTCAACTATTTGTGTATATTTACTTGCAAGAAATTCATATATTCCTATGTTTTCTATTATTTTCTCTCCAATCACTAAATAAACAGGCACAAAAAGAACATTTTTATCTACATATATATATTTTACCCTGCCTAATGCAATAGTTGCTTCAGTTTTTGGAAACAATTCAATATCAAACTGCGGGGCGTCATAATCATAGTCTTCTTTATCAATATCTTTACTTTCATCATAAATGATATTTTGATCCAATCTTGATTTAACCATATATTCTAATCAAATATTAAATATTTACTTAAATACTTATCGCACTTTATTTCTTGAATATAAGACCATAATTTATTTCTTTTATACACAATTTCAATATTTTCCATGTTTTTCTCGAATAGTACAATAGATTCTATTAATTCTCCCTTTTTTTTATTACGTTTATCTAATTCATAATAATCAATAATTTTCTCTATTTCCTTTTTTGTATAATTTGTATCATATTCAACTTCTAATGCAATGTAATCATCTGTATGTACATCGGCGGTCATTTCCATAAGATCGACTTCTTTAACTAAATCCTCATATGTTATATTTTTATCCACATTTGGTTTTTCTTTTAGAGTTATTTTTATTTTATCTTCCATTTGTACTATAATTTAATTTTATTTTTATATTCATTCGTGAGAGTCTTTCAAATCCATAAATTTAAAGATTGTTTTATTGGTGAGACTCGGATAATTCTGTTTTTTCATATTTGTAATTTCTTTTAAATATGAATTAATATTATCAAATTCTTCCCATGTTTCCTTGAGCATATCATACCCTTCGTCCATAATAATAAATACATTTTCTGAAATTTCGTCAATCTGTTCTTTATTTCCATCTGTGACAATTAATGTTTTAATTGTATTTACTAAATTTTCTACAATGAGGCCTAGACTCTGACCAGAAATAATATTTTGTCCCATCAAATTAACAAAGAAACTACTCATACCCTTCCGCCTATCATTTTCATTATTTATCTCACAAAACAAATCATAATTCTCATCAGGTGAAACATATCGTATATTATCAAATAATTTACCAAAATTTATAAAGTTTATTTCACTGATACCTTTCATAACAGGAAATATCCCTAGAAGATCCTTATAAAGTTTCGCATATAATTCTGTCCAAAATTTATTCATACTACCAATCTCAAATATAGATTTGCCAATTTTTAACAAGTCATCTTCTGAATGTTCCACAGTAAGAGCCTTTTCTAAAAGAGCGATAATCTCTTCTTTTATACTCGAAAAGTTAGTTTCTGTTACCTTATTTAACGCTAAACGTATATCATCAATAACTTTATCGACACGCGTCTCACTTTTAACTAATTCTGTTTTTTTAAAATTCCTCATTTCTTCCCAATCTTTGCTTGTTATTCTATTTTTTTGTGGACGTTCGCGCTCTCCTCGCTCTCCTCGCTCTCTCCTCTTAAATATGGGAGTTTTTTGATATTCTGGAGCACCAACATGTTGTGCAATATTATTAATTATTTTAATTGTTTTATCATCTAAGGTATAGTCATTAAGTTGTATAGCATAATGATGGAAGTCTTTAAGAGTATACTGGTAATCTGCTAATATTAGTGACATAGAACTTATAGACTATTTAATGGATATATTTATATCAATTTATTAAAATAAATTGATATCCTAATTTAAGGGTAAATAAACTTAAAAGCATCTACCGGAAGTATATTAATTATGGATAACGATACACAAGCATTTCAAAACTGGGACGATTTTAATATGATCAAAAAAGATATTTTAAGAGGGCTTTATGCTCATGGGTTTGATAAACCAAGTCCAATACAACAAAAAGCAATTGGTCCAATGACCAACACACGTGAAATGACCATTGGGGATAAAAAGGTTGTTAGAAGACCCGATATTATTGCACAGGCACAATCGGGAACAGGAAAAACGGGTTGTTTTGTAGTATCAGCGCTAAGTATAGTAGATGAAACTATGGATAAAACACAGGTGATTATTGTAGCACACACCCACGAACTTGCTTCACAAATATTGACAGTTATTAATTCAATTAGTAGTTTTACAAAGATACGTACCCAACTACTTGTAGGTGGGGTTCCTGTTGAAAATGATAAAAGGGCACTAGATGAAAATGTTCCGCATATTATTGTTGGAACACCAGGAAGATTACATGATATGATTCGTAGAAAATATGTAATCACATCTAGTGTTGGACTTATTGTATTAGATGAAGCAGATGAAATGTTAGCGGAAGGATTTAAGGAACAAATTTATAAAATATTCCAATTTATGCCAAATATGATTCAGATTGCCCTATTTTCAGCGACTATGCCACCAGAATTAGAGGTTCTCACTAGATCTTTTATGGAAAATCCAATATCTATTCTCGTTAAAGCAGAAGCACTTACTTTACAAGGAATTGCCCAATGGCTTATTCGTATTGATAATGATGAACAAAAATATCTAACGTTAAAAGATATTTATAGTGGGCTAACATTTTCACAAACTATCATTTATTGTAATAGTACAAAACGCGTTGATGATTTACACGAAGCAATGGTTGCAGATGGTTTCTCAGCTGGAAAAATTCATGGGAAAATGGAGGAAACAGAAAGAAAAGGTGTTAATAAAGATTTTCGCAGTGGAAAAGTACGCGTTTTGGTTACTTCTGATTTATTTGCACGAGGAATCGATGTTCAGCAAGTTAGTACTGTAATCAACTTTGATATGCCTAAAAGCGAGCATACATATATTCACCGCATTGGTCGTTCAGGACGTTTCGGTAGAAAAGGTGTTGCTATTAACTTTACAACAAAACATGACTCTGGAAAGATTAAAAGATTTGAGGAATATTACAGTACTCAAATTACCGAAATGCCCGTGGATTGGAAAACACGCATTAACTAATTCGTTATTATAATCATCTTATAATATTATTTATCTTTAATGTTAATGAATAATATCAAAGAGCATTTTAATCTTCCAATTGTATATTCTAAAAATGTTAAGGATACACCTAAAAATCTTTATGATGATTTAGAATTGATTGAAAATGTAGACACGTCATCAAATACTATTTATAATTTTTTAATCCATCCTGAAACTGAAATTGGAAAACTTTGTTATAAAGAATGGTCAACCAAATATACAACTGATATTCAATATTTAAAAAATACTCAAGATCTCATTGAAACTATGAAATCCAGACCACTACAAAAAACAAATGATGTAGTTTTAAAAGCGTGGGACAGTTATAAGACAATAAAGGAAAATACAAAATTTACGGACGATTTCCAATATATTAGTTGGAAAAAGTTAAAATTTTTGAACACGTCTGTTTTATTTATGACAGTATTATCTTTTTACAGTATTATCTCACCTCTTATTAATTTGGTTGCACCATTATTAATATTATTAATACCATTTTTATTAATGAAAATGAAAAAGATGCCAATCACATTTAAAACATATTTAGCAATACTTTTAATATCCATAAAAAATCATAGTTTTGGTAAATTAATTACCCAATGGAATTCAGTAGCATGGTCTCAAAAACTGTATCTTTTATTTATGGCTGGTATGTATTTTTATAATATATATCAAAATGCTATTTCCTGTTACAATTTCTATAAAAATACACACGTCATCAATAACGACATCATAACTTTAACGGAATATACAAAACATACAAATGAAAAATTAGATAACTACTTGCATATTATAAAGGATTTACCTGGATATAAAAAGTATTTTAATTATCTTAAAGAAAAACAGGTTGCATTAACAAATTTATATGATCATCTAAGGATTATCCCAACAACCGGGTATCATAAAAGGGTACAATTCGTCGGAAACACAATGAAAATGTATTATAAGTTATACACTGATACTGACATTGAAGATTGTTTGTTATTTTCATTTGGGTTTCATAGTTATTATGAAAATTTAACAAATATTGTAAAACTTGTACAAAAAACTAAAATTTCAAAGGCTACAATAATAAATTCCCAAAAACCGATTCTTAAAATAAAAAAGGGCTATTTTCCGATTGTTCAAACTGACAAAATAGTAAAAAATTCCATTAATCTAAAAAAAAATAAACTCATTACAGGACCCAATGCATCTGGTAAAACAACGTTACTTAAAGCAACATTAACAAATATTCTAATAACACAGCAAATCGGCTATGGGTTTTATAAAACCGCAAAGATTACACCATTTGATTTTATACATAGTTATTTAAATATACCAGATACATCCAGCAGAGATAGCCTTTTTCAAGCAGAAGCAAGGCGCTGTTTAAATATATTAAATATAATAAAAAAGAATCAAACTAAAAAACATTTCTGCATTTTCGACGAATTATACTCTGGGACAAACCCATATGAAGCAATTTCTGGCGCCAAGGCATATCTTGAAGAAATATGCAAATATAAACAAGTTAAATTTATGCTCACAACACATTATATTCAATTATGTGAAAGATTACAGTCACATGAATGTATTTCGAATATTAATATGGCGTTCGAATTTAAAGATAATATTCCAAAATATAAATATAAAATCCGCAATGGGATTTGTAAAATTAAGGGCGGTGTTGCGGTATTAAGAGAATTAGGGTACCCCGAACATATTATTGAAAATGCTTGTAAAAATATAAATAAATTATAGTTCGTTCAATTACTATTTATAAAATATATTAATTATTTAATGGACATGAGTACACTTTTGCATACATTAATTACTTTACTTGGAATGGGTTTACTTTTTTATTATTTTAAAAATAGAATTTCTGTAACAGAGGAAAAAGTAAATCTAATGTTTCAACTCATTCAAGAACACGAAAAACAAACTTCAATGAGAGTATTACATACCCATAACCCAATGTCTCAACCTATTCAAACAGAACCGCCACAAGAACAATGTGTGGGATTAATAAATGTTTCAGACGATGACATATCTGAACACAATGATAGTGATGAAGATAGTGACGAAGATAGTGATGAAGATAGTGACGAAGATAGTGACGAAGATAGTGATGGTGAAAGGCTTGTATATGGGGAAACTTTAGAAAGCCAAGGATCTGAAAAAATTATTAAATTAAATTTAACAGGAGCAGAAACAACTGAAGATACCACCCCCATAAATATTACTGCAACCCTTTTAGAACATTCTCAAGATAATGATGAATTAGAAATTATGTCACAATCCGACAATGTAGAAGAATCCGACAATGTAGAGGAACTCGACAATGTAGAGGAACTCGACAATGTAGAGGAACTCGATAATGTAGAGGGCGACACTCCATATTCCAACACATCTGAACATAATATTAATTATAAAAAGGCAACTGTTGCACAACTTAAAGAATTATGCCAATCTAAAAATTTAACAGGGTTTCATAAGTTAAGGAAACCCGCGCTCATTGAACTCTTGGAAAGCAGTTAATAATTATTATATTATTATATACTATATAATATAATGAGTTGGGCAACTTGCAATAACGCTTCAAATAATATTCATCCCAATTTTCCTGCTATGATGGATGAAGGAAATCTATATACGGATTGGAACTCTGCTTGTAAAATGAATAATGAAATTAAACAATCTGCCGGATTAAATAATAATTACAACTACCGTCAATGGCTAATTAACAATGCCACTAATGTTATGCAAACAAATTATACTTCTGCTATGGGACAATCTTGTGTATATAATACACCCACACCACCAACACAAACAAGCAAATATATATTCAGTGGTTGTTCTGATAAAAGCCAACCTATAGGTTATGAACATTCTGATCTAAAAAGTTTATATCTATCAAAGGCTGATTTACAACGTAGAATGCACACACCAATCTTAACCCAAGAACAATTACTTCAACGACATAAACCGAACTATAATTAAATAATATAAAACCAATAATTTATATTATATAATGAGTATTTTAAGCATTGATGTGGGTATGAAAAATTTAGCCATTTGTGTCATAGATAATAAAAATGATAATCATAAAATTCTAGCTTGGGAAGTAGTTGATTTGTGTTCTACACAAGGTAATACTTTATGTACATATCAACTTAAATCAAATGCTTTGTGTAATAAAAGTTCAAAATATACAGATAATAATAAATACTATTGTAAATTACATGCAAAAAAATGCGATACTCCCATACCCCCATCTAACGTAACCCCCAAAAAAATCAAAAAAATGAAATTATGCGATTTAAAAAATTTAGACCTTTTTAAGAATCATAATTTCAAACTTAAATCAAAAAAAGTCGACATCGTTAATAACCTTATTTCTGACCTTTCAAATAACTATCTACATATAATAGAAAAGGTTGATAGTCGAACTATTAATTGTATTACGTATGGTATTAGATTAAAGAAATACTTTGATAAATTATTAAATACCTATACTATTGAAACTGTTATTATTGAAAATCAGATAGGACCTTTAGCATTAAGAATGAAAATGTTACAAGGAATGATAATGCAACATTTTATAGAAAATAATATATTAAATATTAAGGAAATTTCCCCTTCTAATAAACTGAAAAATTACATACCGGCAAATAAAAAAACAACATATAACGATCGTAAAAAGTTAGGTATACAAATAACAAAAGACCTGCTTACAACAAATAAAAACATTAGAGACTGGGAACCCTACTTCAATAATCATTCAAAAAAAGATGATTTGGCAGACTCATATTTACAAGTATTATGGTTAATTCAACAAAATAATTAATTAATATTGCGTCTTACTTAAAATTAAAAGTTCTTAATGTATCATAATGGACGATATAATTAATATTACCCCAGATTCACCAAAATTAAATGTGATAGATACCAATGATGAAGGTGTCATTAAATTAAATATAACACCAATGGATAATACACAAAAATCAGTTAATTTTGGACCAGGTGCAGATTTGCTTATGAATCAAGGAAGGGCTTCTCGACAAAATTCTCCTAAATCGGGAATTAAATTGTCTGATCTCAACGGACTGGGTTCTATTAATACACAACCAAAAATATCTTCAGTAGAAAGAAGTGCTATGGCAACAAATATTGATCCTATTAAATTGACTATAAATTCGCCGCATTCAGTAAATACCCATGAAAAAAATATATTAAGAGGAACCCCCCCATCGGCAATATCTCAAGTAGATAATGAAAATCATCCAATTCAACTTGGAAAATCTTCTGGTGGAGAAAAAAAATCTGAAACCTGGGATGGATTTAAAAAGTTTAATGAAATACCTGTTAATCCTACAAAGAATCCTCCGAAACCAACATTATCAGACGAAGAAACTTTAAAACAAAAATTCTCTTTTATTCGCAAATTAGAAGCTTTAGACAAACAAGGTGTTTCTGTTAGTCGTAAATACACAATGGACGATAAATTAGAAGAAATGCAAGGTGAATATGAAATGATTAAAAGTGATATTGCTAAAAGAAATTCAGTTAAGTTTCAAGGCAAAATGCTTCTTGCTGCCGCATCAGGTATAGAATTTCTTAATAGTAAATTTGATCCATTTGATATCAATCTAGATGGTTGGGGGGAAGCAGTTAATGAAAATATTAATGAATATGATGAAGTATTCGGAGAATTACACGAAAAATATGGAAGCAAAGCAAAAATGGCACCCGAACTCAAATTATTATTCATGCTCGGAGGAAGTGCTGCAATGCTTCATATGACAAATACAATGTTTAAATCATCTATGCCTGGTATGGATGATATTATGAAACAAAACCCTGATTTAATGGCACAATTCACACAAGCCGCCGCGCAAAGTATGGGACAACAGAATCCCGGGTTTGGGAACTTTATGGGCAGTATGATGCCAGGTATGCCCCCCCCTCAACCACCTCAACAATCCTACAATCGTCCCGATATTTACGCAGCACATGGTGGAGAAACCCCAAAAAGAGATAATCGACAACAGAGAGAAATGAAAGGTCCTTCAGATTTAGATAATATCCTATCGGGTATAAAAACGAAAACTGTTAATATTAAACCAAAAGAGGAGGATCAAACTAGCACAATTAGCATTTCAGAACTGAAGGAAATACAAAGAGATAATTTAGATGGAATTCCAAAAAAATCAAAGAGAAGACCACGATCAGAAAGAAATACTCTTAATCTAAATATTTAAATGACATTTTATATATAATATAAAATGTCGCAATTAATTACCGAAATCGTTAAATGTAAAACAAATGATTGGGGTATATGGGACCCTAGTCCCAATTCTTTGGAATGGTGTGCAGATGGACCAATCAGCACGGCTGCTAGTTTAGTTGCTATTTCAAATAAAAATTACGTTGAACAAAATCCACCTGTATTTATCACAGAATCTGATACTGATCTCGGCAAGTGTAATCGTTGGGAAAAAAAACCTTCTATGCCCCATACATACCCAATTGAAGAATTATCTAATACCGTTCCATTATTTAGTAGTGGAGAAACAAAGTTTCGATTTATTATAATACCCGCTGGACCACCAGGGTCAGGAAAATCTATAATGAATAAAAATATCAAAAAAAAGGCAAAACAAATTAATTTTAGAGCATTTAATAAGCGATGGAATAAAATTGGACATGACGATATTATATGTAAAGATCCAATCTTTGTTCAGGAACTAAATATAATATCGGATAGTATACCAAAAAATGAGTATAATCATACTGATGTCTATAAAGATATAAATGCTAATGGGGAATGGTACAAACTTATGATAGCACAAAATGAACTTTATAATTTCGCAAAATCTTGGTCAAAAACTACAATGACAAAACTACAAAAGAGAGAGTTTGCAAAAAATGTAGCATTATTCATTTATGAGTTAATTAATACAGATGTAAATGTACCACCCAACGTTAGGGCTCAATTGTTGGAAATATTAGTAAATGTCGGCAAAACTACAAAACCAAATATTTATTTAGAATTAAATAACTTTTTATTTAATTTAAAAGAAATTACAAACAAGAATGATGTTTTTAATATCATATCACAACAGGTGAGTCCTGATGCTATCCCACCCATTCATAATTTATACGATGACCCCTGTTTTGATAATGATATATTACTATACTTAATAACCACTTTATCGGTATTATTTGGAATGAACTTTACATATGAAACCACACTAAACAAAACCGATTCTCTCCAATTTCTCTTTGAAACTTGCACATTTCTTACAAATAAATGTAATAATTATAATTATATATTTTTATTGGGGTTCCCCATTGTTAATTTTGAAAATCTCGTCAAAAGAATTATCGAACGTTATCTTACTTGGCACAATAATAGAAATATATGTAGTGTAGGATTACCATTGTTTGACTTAAAAAACTATTTTATTAAAATGTCTACAGCCTATCTTAATATTACGAGTTATATATATTATTGTAAATCTAATGAACTCTGTAATGGTGTTGGTTTAGATTATATATTTTTATTTGATAATAATGGAGAGATACCAGATGACTCATATGATATGATCCGCATAAGCCAACGAGCACTAATAATAACGCCAGAAACTGCAAAAGATAAAAGAATGGCAAATTCGTATAAAAAAACAATCATTGCTATTTTAATGAGAGCCCTTGGATGTTTTAAAAATTCAATTGTTTATTTTCAATCTGAAGGCAAAATAACTAATTGTGGGGATAATGAATGCAAGGATGATGATTGTGATGATAATATTTTTTTACCTTCTTCACAAGAAATACAGTATTCAAGTCAAGATACCGAATATGATGAATCAACTGACCCAGTTGATTATACACCCGAAAATATTGTTGAAACCATCAAAGAGCATCAACAAAAATTACGCAGGGCATTACGAGAAAGCGAGGTTGAAAACATCGATGATATCCTGGAAGCATGTATTGCTCGTATGAAAGATATATTACCATATCTATCTACTAAAGAAATAAAAAAACAATGCTTAGTTAGTCAAAATCGAGTCGTCGAATTTTCTAATATTAAAAAATCACCAGGTGATGCCGATATACTATCAGCTATATCTGAAGGAAACACACGCAACACCAGCGCAAGTGGAACTACTAAAAAGAAACAGCATCGTAATACTAAAAAGAAACAGCATCGTAATAAAAAACGTAAAACAAAGAGGATTATGCCTTAATACTATTATCAAACACATCTTTAATCTTCAAATCATTCGAAACATTTTTTATTATTTTATTTTTATTTTGAATAACCTCATTGTGGTCTCCCCCACCCATTAAACTTCTTACAATCGAAAAATACTCATCCAACTTCTCCTTATTTTTTTCATAATTCGGATTATTTTTTTCCCACTCTTTTAATATTGCATGTTGCTTCAATCCAATATTATCAATCGATTTATCCAACTTTTCATTATTAGAATCTCTGCCCCAACCATTATTATCTTTTACATAGAATTTTAACCGTTTCGTATCACAACAATGTAGTGGTCTTTCCAACGGATCAATATCTGTTAAATTTTTTATTAATATCTGACTTACACCCTCAACATATCCGTGACGCCCTGAATATTCCAAATCTTCAATTGTTAAAATTATATTATTTACAAAATCTGTTAAATTCATAGCGTTTTTACAGTGTTCGTTTAAAAACACGTTGATATTAATATTGTTATTAGTTGTAACCTTTATATTTTTAATTTCATCTCGCAAGGCTCTATTTTCTTGTAATATCCCCTTTAATAATTCTTGGACACTTGTATTTTCCTGTGAAATTACTACTATTTCTTCTGTTTTTATCTCCCCTCTTTCTTCATTCGTATATAAACAAACTTTAATATGTCGCGAATAACTACTTTGATGTTTATATGTTTTCCCACAAGCGCATAATATTGGTTTTTGCATATTTTTATTAGCATTATTTACCATTTTATTAGCATTGTGTTTTTTCGTAATAGTATGTTGGTTCCATAAAAATTTGCGACTGCACGAATAATCACAATTTTTACAGTAATATTTGGGTTGCATATTTTGCATATATATTGTGCTAACAAAATATATGCTTAAACTACTTTCATTATCCTTTTCCTCATTTAAATCATTTGTTTTGTTTTCCACCCTTTGTTCTCTTGTTGAAACGACGCCTCCATTGTCTCTTAGTTATTTTCTTTTTCTTTTTCTTTTTCTTTTTTGTAGAAGCAGATGCTACAACTGCTGCTGTCGTTGAAGGTATCGTTGGAGAATATGGCATATCCGATATCGTTTTTTGTAGGGTTGTCTCAGACCACGTCCTTTCAAGATTTTGTATATCAGATAACTTTTTGTCAAGATCTAATAAAAGTTCTTCGTTAGGAATATCTAAAATTTCTAATTTCATATCAAAATTCTCTAAAAACGTTTTGATCCCATCAGCCAAAATTTTATTTGGATTAACTGTATGACTGTGGTCATATCCTACGGTTTTAATTATTTTATCGAAATTAATATTATCTATTAAACTTGAAATTGACGAAACACCACCGACTGCACCATTTAAGAAATTAAATACCATATTCATATTATTATCGACATTTTCATTTTTATCGATATTTTGGGATAGAATATCCCCAACCCCATTAATAAATTTACTGGAATATAGCGTTCCGTCTAACATTTCGTGTATTTCTATATTACCGCCGCGGTTTGTTCTTGTACGTTTTCTCTTTTTTTCGTGTGTTTTACGATTATTTCTTCTTCTTTTACGTTTGGTATTTCTTTTGTGGTTATTGTGTTTTTTTCGAGTGCCACTACCGGTAATTCTTTTACCGACACCCCCTATAATACCCCCCACCCTCCCTAAGACATTCGTCCCCGCCTCGATAAGCATACGCCCCCTCTCTCTCATCATAGCTGCAACTGCTGCTGCTGCTTCTGCTGCTGCTGCTGCTGCTGCAGCTGTCTGTCTGACCGCCTCCTCCGCAGCCTCTCTTATTACCCTCGATACAAATGTATGCAATGCTACAATCGCATCCCTTGTCATATTAGCAGCCCAATCCCGTATTTCGTATATAGCGTCAATGGCCCCCCCCGCCACCATAACTTGCCTTAACATTGCCAATAGTCCCGTACACGCCCCAATTAATGCCTTTCCTAAACTTATTGTTTGGGTTAACACCCATTTAATCGCAGACACAACAAGACCCCCCCCGGCAGCATATCCTTGACCAAGGCAGGCTGATATTAATGACGCATATATAATTGCTCCAAGAAACATTACCATACATCGTGTTAATAGTTGTATGAATTCACCCAGATACCCTCTCGCAACACCGTGCCCAGGTATATACGGACCGGCCTCAATCCCCAACATGTTAACAATTTCAAAATAAAATTTAGAAAACTTAAAAAACGATGATACCAAATACACAATAAGGCGTTTTATACACTCCATCATTACCCAGCGGTCCCTAAAAATTTGACGCGAAAGACAACCCTCTTGTGACAAAAAAGTCATCGAATTCCTTAAACCTTGTCTAAGCCCTTTTTTAACCTCCTTTAATCTACCAAGTGCCGTCTCTTGGTTATTGGCAGCACGTTCTGTCATTTGTCTATTGTATCGCTGTTCTGTCATAATCTTCCCAAACGATTCAACGCACAAATCAGTGAGATGATCGAGTTGCTGCTGCTGCCCTTCCAATCGCGCTCCTATATTTTCCATAAGCCGGTCTCGTGGAATATAGTCACGCATTTGCTTCTCTAGTTGCTTCTCTATCCCCAGGAGCTCATCTCTCTCTTTAAGCCGAACATCGTGCACTCGTGCAGGAGAACCTTTAGTTTCCCTGGTGTCTTCGGTCACACGACTTACTGGTGGCGGACTGCGGCGGGGGCGACCGCGCGGCAAATCTTGCCGGTCTTTTCCCCCCGGCCGCACCGCCGTGCGTCGAGACCGAGGCTGGCCCTGCTCGGCTTTTAACCCGGGAGGGGCGTGGGGGTCCTTGGTCTCGCCGTCGTCCCCGTCGCGGCCAATACGTGGTCCCACGCTTTCAGTTTCCATGGGGTCCGCACCCCTTACTGGTGGCGAGGTTGGTGAGGGACTATTTGTCTTAGGAGAATCCGGTTCTTCTGTAGGTGGTGTGTACCAGGTGGTATCGGATAATTCAGATGATTCAGATGTTAGGGAATCGGGTGATTTTCCCAAATCATTTTCTACTAAAGCTTCATTCTGGATTTGCAATTGTTCCTGACTCATTGCTATATATATATAGATCTAGAATTTTAATTATCACAAATTTGGTTAAAATCTAAATCCTTACTGACTGGAATTTATGCTCTTAAAACTATAAAATGATTTACCCGATTGTTACCACCGACAACTGCATATTTTTCGTTAGCATTCAATTAGCATTTATAGCATTTTTATTTTAGGTAAGGAATTCACAGAATAGTATTAATTATATCACACGATTGGTCGTCACAAAAATAATGTTAAATTAAAAGTGCATATTTTGTGCATATTTTAATGCTAACGAAAAATATGCACTTTTTTATTTTTGTTGATTGTGTTTTTTAATCTTGTAGGGGGTTTTTTTTTATGAGTTTATTTTTTTATACTACATACTTGTAGTATGTGCACATTTCCACATTAAATCTAAGTGTTGATATATGGTTTTGGACAATAAATAATTGTCCAAAAGTAAAAAATCCCGCGGTTTTTTTTTACCAAAATGTGCCCACTTGGTGCCTTTTTTAATGTTAATATTTTGGAGAGAAATCCCTTGGAATACGTTGTAATATTAATTTGGAAGGTGTATCAGGTCTCTTCTCCTTTTTACTTGTATCCAAATACTGTTTAATATAATAACGCAATGATAATTTATCACCACGTTTAATATAATGTGAATCTGATGTCACTTTCAAATCTGAAAAATCAGGTCTAATAAAAAATGTTACTTTATCATGGTCTTTAAACTCGGGAGGAAATTTCATTGTACTATTTAAAACCTACATAGATTTAAATAGTTGCATAATAATATATTAGACGCGTAACACTTCTAGGACCTTTTCAAGTAATTCTTTACCCACCTGTGTCCTAAGTTCAGCCTTTATAACATCGTCTTTACTTACTTCGACTACTTCATTTTTATCAACTACTTCCAGTTTAACATAATCATTGTTTTGTTTCTCAATATTATCATCCTTGATCTCATTCTTGATCTCTTTATCGACCTTTACTTCTTGGCAATCTGTTGTTCCCGAAGTATCTACCTTTTTATTTTCAATTAAATAACCTCGTTGCTTTTTTAAAAATAGTATTTTTTGTTCAATATTTGTCGCTTTTTGAACCAACGCATCAACATCTGTTAAATTTAAACAATTACAACTAGAATCCATCAGATATTGAGCTTCTAGTTTCATTTTAATAGACAATTTGGTATGATTTAGAGAAGATTTATATGTCAATAACATCAATTCGTATAATTCTTGACTGTGTTGCATTATAGTTATTATTAATAACTATCCTTTAATAGGCTTTCCAATACTTTTACCAGTTAAATGTACATTTAAAATTTTACCCATCTTAAATAGTAACGTTGTATTAGGTACAATTTTACCGGATTCATATTTTTGAATAATTGAAACCTGTAGGTTGAGTTTTTCAGCCAAGGCCTTTTGTGAAAGTTTTGCACTGAATCGCGCTTTTTGGATTATTTTGGAGAGATTTAAATCTATCTTTTTAATTACGATTTCTTCATTCTCGACTTTTCGCGCATTTATTGTGTTTTTATATGCCTCATTCTTTGTAGTAGTACGTTCTTTTGTAACCTTCATTCCACGCGATTTGGCCTCATTCGCTGAACGAGGTGCTCTCTTTTTAAAAACAACGGGTTCCCAATCTTGATGACTCATTATATAAATTATAGAATTATTTTTAAACTCTTGTTATATATAATGAAACTTACTAAATATAAAATATTACATTTATCTCTCCAAAATATCGTTAGAATTATCAAGGACCAAAAATTACTACAAAAGGAAATTGTTAAAAATAAGAATGAAATTGTTAAAAATAAGAATGTTAGTATATTATATAATGGGAAAATTAACAAAAAGGAAATTCTGTAGATTTGCCCGCGGACGATCAGGAAAACGTCGTGCTCATTTAAATACATTTAGAAGAACTTCTAAAAAGGCTGGAAAGACACGCCGAAGACATCTTATACGTTATTGCAAAGGTTCAAAAAGTAGAAAAGATATACGATTTTGTAAGAAAGCGAAACGTATGAATACAAAACGTCTCCGCGCTGATAAACGTGTTACTGGAAAATTATTGAGACTTGCTGGCAAGCGTCACCGCGAATTGGTAACCTATTGTAGATAAGTTATATTAATAAAAAATTGAAGTTGTTTATTAATTATAAATGTATGGTAATTGCGTAATAATTAAGAACAACATGGAAACAGGGCGGCCCCGTAAAACACTTCCAATTGAGGTTCCAACACATGGAGACCACATACGATGGTGGAATCCAAATATAATTTTGACACCGGAAGATAGAGCATGGAAAGAGGCGTGGGAAGTACATTCCCACCGATTGTTCCAAAGATTCAAAATCACTCCAATTTCTTCAACCACTTCTTCATGGATAGACACAGATCTTACCTTTATTCTTAGACTCTCCGAAATTTATCAATAAATAATCAAAAAATTGAACCGATTTAAATACCGGCTTATTAGTGTAACCAAACCCATATAAGTCTTCGCTAAATAAAGATAATGGCACAGAATCTGAAAGGTATTACTGGCGTTTTATCGAAATGTGTGAGCAGTAAAACTGCAAAAATAAAACTACCTAAAAGTGCCAAGATAAGAGTAAAAATAGTCATGGACAAAGACACCAAACTGTGGAATAAAATAGAGTCAAATAGTGATCTACTTGTTTCAAAACAAAAAAAAATGGAATATTTATTAAATGAGTTCGGTACAAAAGAACCTTGCAATAGGTTTGATATTGGAAATTGTATAGAGTTTATTACTGGTGAAATATTGACAGAATGTGGTCTTTCGGTGAAAGAATTACCCAACGCAAAAAGGGTTGACCTTGATATTGAAGATTATGGTCCATTGTCAGTTAAGTATAGTAGTTGTGGAGAGATTACTCTTCATAATTCAAACAGTTGCATGAACAAAGATGAAAATATGACAGATTTGATTTTGCTTACCACAGAAAAGTTATATCTAATAACAAATAGTTCTCTTAAAGATTATAATATCGAGATTAATGATTATATTAAAAATGCAGGAGACAGTCTAAAATTAAAAAGGAAAATATTAAAAAAACTAGAAGATGTTAAATATCCCTTTATGATTGATTTTAAATTAAATATTGACAAAACGAAATGTAAAAATAGACTCACAAGTAAAGTGTTTTATGAGAAGTTCTCAGAAGAGTATAATGATAAATCAAAGACAGACTAATCAAACAAAGTCTCTCCATTAATTAGGAAACGTGCACATTGTTCTATCATTTTTACATTCACTGCATTTCCAAATTGTTTATAGGCAATCTTATCATTTTCATGTATAATGTAATTTTCTGGGAATGATTGCAGTCTCGCACACTCTCTCGGTGTAAGCATCCTTGACTTTGGACCATATATCGGTATCATACTTGCCATTGCAACAAGTGTTGGAGAGTAGTTTAGTTTTTTTATTCTTACACCTGAACCTCTTGGTGACCATAATACCTGTTTCATATTTAAATTATTTTCTCCTGTTTGCCATTCCATCTTTCTAACTGCTCCCAACCACAACTCTTTCTTTCTTGATTGAATTAACCATTCTTCCAATACATTTTTATGTTTATTATAAAAGTTCCTATTATTATCAATCCATTTTTTATATTTTTTATAAAATGCCTTCTGTTGTTTAAGAATATTTTCCTCATTCTGTTCCTTTGTCAAATCCCCTTTATATTTAGTAACGGTGGTATTATTGCCATCACTATCCCACCAGTCGGTCCAAATAGGGAATTTGGGGACATTAATATTATTATTATTACATATCTCAAGAAATTCGTTCCAAACCTCCTCTGTTGTTTTTAATTTTGGAGAGATAATATATTTCTTATCAACATCATTATCAATTATGGTTACTAATGATGTATTTTTTATATTTTTTTTTGAAATATCAGGAAGTGGTTGCAACATTCCAAGATCCTTTCGCTTACATAATATAACAACCCGCTCTCTTGATTGTGGAACACCAAAATATAATGTATTTAAAATTAGGGGCTTTTCATAAGTATAATAATTTAGTTTACCAAGTAGTGAATAAATTATCTCCCATGTGTTTCCTTTATCGTGTGACGCAAGATTTCTTACATTTTCTAAGATAAGATATTCGGGTGTATGGTATTTAATTATCTTGCAAATATCGAAGAATATGTTTCCTCGTGTATCGTCAAAACCCTTTTGTTCGCCCGCTTTTGAAAATGGTTGACAAGGAAATCCAGCACATAATATATTAAAGGTAGGAATATCTTGCACCTTTATATCTGTAAGATCACCCATCGGTTTAATTTTATAGTTTTGTTCGTAGTTTTTTCTACAGTCCTTGTCGATATCAGACGCAAGCACACATTCAAATCCTAATTTGGTCAATGCTTGATGAAACCCACCAATACCGCAACACAAATCAATAAATTTCATTTCTTGTTTATTGATAAAAAAAATACATTATGGTTTTTTCAATTTAATAAATTTTATTTAACGAAAGACATCTTTATTTAGAACGCTGTTCATGTCTCATATCCTTTGTCTTTGTATTCTTCCTACCATTCGAGCCACGCATTTGATTACCCTTAACTTTAAAGTTACGGGTACCGCGTTTCTCTGGGACATATCGCTTATCCGGCTTATATTCAATCGGCTTGCTTGGAAATAAATCGAATATCGCCGAGCCCACCATCTGGAAGTCGATACCACGGGTCAAAAGGGTAATTGTCATATTTGGTGGGGGGAAGGGTAAGTAACATATTATACATATATGTAGTGTAGTTCAATTTTATGGAAAGTTCTTATATAGATACAGTTTCAACCAATCCACATGGGTAAATAAACTATGAATGTCTGCGTTTCCTGGTTCTTTTTCTTTTGCGTTTCCTGGTTCTTTTTCTTTTGCGTTTCCTGGTTCTTTTTCTTTTGCGCTGTGGTTTTCTTTTTACACCTGGGACACCGTTACCCATCCCACGCCCCTCATCCTCCATATATTCAACTGGGGGCGGTATCCAATCATCACTATATGTTCTAGATATCGGCGTGATTGTGCGAAGGGCGTCTGGTTGTCGTGTAAGGACCTGTTCTGCTGTTAATGAACCTTTGCGCTCTAGTGCGACCCGTATATTAATGTTTCCACGGGGTAAAGCATAGTCCAGTGCCGTCCTGTGTGTCACGGGATTGATATAATTTATATAAATATTTGTTTTAAGTATTTGTGTAACAAGCCACAAATCATCGTTCTCAATCGCAATTATAAGAACGTTATTAAAATCTTCATTTACAGAATTCATATACTGGTTATTCGAACTTGCATTTAGTACTTTGGTAATGTTAGATCTAGCTTCATCTATTATCGCCAGGAAGATTACGTCGGGGACGGACGAATTCCGTGCATCATAAATTTTTTTTAGATAAATTTCAACCTGTTCAAATAAAAACGTACCACTACTTTTTGC
>TARA_R110002073_G_scaffold336425_1_pt1 | contig 20635 bp, 18 predicted proteins | sample TARA_R110002073 | Tara Oceans TARA_R110002073 (sample SAMEA4397174) | marine metagenome | biome: Polar Biome; feature: [DCM] deep chlorophyll maximum layer (ENVO:01000326); material: water (ENVO:00002006), including particulate matter (ENVO:01000060) such as... | depth 40 m
ATCTGCATTAATATCTGGAATATTTGCAATTAACGTTGATAGTTCAGGTAATTTCATACGTGTGCTTTTTATCATTAAGTTTAACAACTATAGCTTAAGTATAGTTAATTATCAAATATTATAATTGTATTTAATTGTTGTATTGAAAAGCTGATTAAAGTTTAAAGTTAAAGTAAATTTTGCGATATATATCGTCTTTAAAGCATGTAAAATGCAAGCTAACACTTTGTTTTAATTAGATATTAAAGAAAATCATTAATTATATTATAGATTTAATTGTGATTTTTATTAAACATCTCTTTTGATAATGGTATAAACATTAGAACGCCTAAACTAAACATCTAACGTCTCTTTAGTTTTAATCCTTTACCACCTGAATCGTTATCATCTTTTGGCGTCTCTTTTAATGCATTGTTTACTACATTTTTTTGAGTTTCATTAAGATATTGAAGAGCACAATCAAGCTCATCTTCTGATTTTATTATATCTTTTAAACTATCTGTTAATTCTGTACATACTTCAGTTTTTTGATCTTCATTAAGATACTTGATAAAATAACCTAAATCTTTTCCTGATTTAATGATATCTTTTAAATTATCTTTAAATACAGTGTATACCTCAGTTTTTTGAGTCTCATTAAGAGGCTGAAGAGCATAACTAAAATCAATTCCTGATTTTATTATGTTTTTAAAATTATCTTTAAATACAGTGTATACCTCAGTTTTTTGAGTCTCAGTAAGATAATAAAGAGCGCAACTAAAATCAAGTCCTGATGTAATAATATCTTTTAAATTATCTTTAAATGCGATGTACACCGCATCTCTTTGAGTCTCAGTAAGATACTTAAGAACGTAACCAAAATCCCCCTCTGATTTCAAGATATTTTTAAAATTATCTTGAAATGCGGTGTATACCTCGCCTCTTTGAGTCTTTGTAAGATAATTAAGAGCGTAACCAAAATCAAATCCTGATTTAATAATATCTTTTAAATTATCTTTAAATGCTGCATATACTGCTCTTATTTGATTTTCATCAAGAAATTGAAGAAAATAACAAAAATCTTCACCTGATGTTATTATATCTTTTAATGATATGCATGCTGCAGTTATTTTAGTCTCGTTAAGATACTTAAGAACGCAACCAAAATCGTCTATCGAAACTATTATATTTTTTAAATGATCTTTTAATGCGATACATACTGTGGTTATTTGAGTCTCATTAAGATACTGAAGAACACAGCCAAAATCTTCTCCTGATTTTATTATATTATTTTTTGATGCTTCTAGAATAGTCTTTGTTTTTTCATTATTTGATACAAAATTAATAACCATACCTAATGTTTTAGCAGAATCAAAAAGCTCTGTTATACGGCCTTTCGTTGAAATCACTTTAAGTAAAGCTATTAAGTTATCTTCTGAGCAATTCAAAACGAAACTAGTGAAATTTTCAATATTACTTTTAATTGGGCCTATAAATTGTTCAAGATTTTCATCTTTTTCACATAAACTTAAAATTTCATCTGCAGTTAAATCTTTAACGGCATAAATTAACTCATTTATATCTTGAATTTTAAAATCAACTTTAAATTTTTCTAGCAATTTAATCAATATACCTAATGAGTCTGCCCCATGATAACTATCCACATTATTTAATGAGTCTTGCAAGGCTTCTTTAGCTAGTTGTAGCTCAGCATGTAAATTTTTTATTAAATTATCTTTAGATTCCTTAGATGCGGCTATTTTTGCGAGTGACTGCTTTTGTTCTGGACTTGAAATAAAGGCTTCTAAAGCTTCCCTTCTTGTACCTATACATGTCGCCATGGTTGCCGTTGTATTCTGATTTTTCGCTGGATTGCCTGATAATTCCAATAGAGTGTTAATTTCTTCTTCCAGACCTTCGGGAAGTTTCTTTTTTTCCTCACCCTCTAATACATCATAATACTCTTTAAAAGCTATGATTGCAGGATAAGCCCCTTTTCCTGCGTTATCCTCTTTACCTATCCCAGAATGAGAGTCATTAAATTTTAATTGCCTACAAAGCTCCATTAAGTTACCTAAAAAATGATTTTTGTCGCTTTCTACTATACTTAATCTATTCATAATACTGTATATTGCTAGGGTTTCACCTGAGTGTGATATTATTCGTTGATTTGTTGAGTTTCTTATTTCTTTATCAAATACTACACATAAAAAATCATAAGGCCTTAGGTTTAAATTTTCCAAAATAACTGAAACAGGAATTAAAGAACTAGAGTCTTCGTTCAATACAAAAGTTTTTAAAATAACCTCAAGAGGTATATTATTGACATATAAATTATCGTAACTAGAAATAAGTGGTATAAGCTCAACTCCAGGCATTAAAAATTGTAATGGGGTAAAAAGTAATGACTTTGAATCAAGCTTACTGTTCTTAAAATCACAAATTAACTCTGCAACTTTACATAAAACTTTTGTTGTTTTAGTATCATGTATTGAGGTATAAGCTAATAATGAGCCTTTAATTACCCCCCAGTTAAATTCTAAAAAAGACTCTAATACAGAATATTTTTGTTCATCTTTATCTTGAGAATTGAGAATATTTCTAAGTTCTTTTTTTACAGATAATTGATAAGCCATGATTAAATTATCTTTTAATTTTGCAGTTATATCTGCATTAATATCTGGAATATTTGCAATTAGAGTAGATAGCTCGGTTAATATCATATGTAATTTCTTTGTTATTAAGGTCAATAACTATACATTGGATATAGCTAATTATCAAAAATTATATTTATATTTATATTTATATTTATATTTATATTTATATTTAAAGTATATAAAATTTAGATTAAGCCTTTGTTTTAATAAACGATGAATTATGGCCGGCTAGGCAATGGAAACCTATGTCTCTCTTCTTTACTGTCTGGGTAATTTTGTTTTGCCATTTCAGTCGCTTTTTCGAATACAGTTTCTGGTAAATGAAATAGAAAGCTATTTAAAGATGTAAAATATTGATCAATAATATCTAATCCAGAAAACTTTAAAATATCTATCGTGCAGCTTGCACAATTATTTTGCAGTAATGAATAAGGCTTGTAACTTTCATTTTTATCATTATATTTTGATCTTTCAACTGTTTCCTTTAATTCAGAAAACTTTTTATTTACAGGAATTGACAACACCTGATAAATCAATGGGCAATCATCAGTAGCTTTATTTTTATATTTATTTAATTCACTATTAAAGTTTTTTCCTACATTGTATCCCCAGCTAAAATAGAAATCCTCTCCGGTCTTATCATCTACAATTTTAGTAGCAATATGTGAGTTTTTGATAGCTCCACCGGAAGCATGCTCAGTATCTTTATATAAAATAATTTCTAATCTAGTCATAGTTTATACCTAAGTTGTATTTGTAGTATAAATTTCTTTAATTAACATTCAATTAACTTTACAGATATGAACGAAGGTTTAAGAGCGACAATAAGCTTTAGTCTCCCTATTATTATGATTAAATAATCTATCAAAGCTTTCATCTAATTTAAAAGATAAACTATTCCAGAAATGTATAATCATTACTAAAAAATAAGGATAAGATTCTCTGTTAACTCTATCATTTAAGCTTATTATTGTTTTATTTAAATTTGATTGTTCTTCAAATTTATTTCCAGTTATTATTGAACCATATTTTTTTAAATTTTTTGTTAAACTTAAAAAGTCATTAACTATATTAATATGCAATATTGGATTATCTTTATCTAGATCTCTTTTTAATAATGTATTTATTACTTCAATTAAATCATTAAATACAAATGATTCTTTTATTTTTAATAACACATCTGGATTTAAAATTTCCTTTATAGCGCTATTACTATTAGCTATTTTTTCTAATTTATAAAATGCGTATTTTATTTGATATTTTAAATAATGTGCTTTTTCTTCATCAGTAAAAGATTTAAAAATCATTTTATTAAGATTTGTAATTTCGCAAATAGGAAAATCATGAGATGGAATATTTAAATTATCATATGAATAATTCATTAAGGTAATCTTATCTATCCCTATTCTTTGGCTTGTATACATATCATTAGATTGTTTCGGGATATTAAATAAATCTTTTGAATAATTATCTCCATAAATTGTTTTCATTACAAAACTTCTGCAATTATCAGCTCCATTTATAGCTAAAAAATTAAATAACAATGCATTGTTACCTTCTATTTTATTTTTTAACTCATAATATTTTTCATCTGAAACAGGTAAAAACTCAATTTTTTTCAATGCGAAATTTTTGTTATAAATATAAAAACTTTCATTTCTTATATTCGCAATATTATTACTACCATAAAGATCAGATAACACAATCTTTCCTCTTCCGTTAGGGAAGTTATACTTTACACCTCTAGCTATATCTATTTTAATATTATTTGTTGTCAAATCATGCTCAAGAAACATCAGTCCTTGGTGAGCGTTAAATAAACTCTCTTTATTAGGATGATTCCAATATGTTACAGCTATAAACTTCATTTCATTCCTCATTTATTAATCGCTTATATTTAATACTAAATAAAGAATATTAAGTTTTTATTAATTAATGTTTTTTATATATATTAATTTACATGAATAATTCTTATATTGTCTCTTGGTTTTATCTATATTTAATGCCATATTGATTTAGTTTATTTATAACAAAGACATATATTTAATATAGGATAAAAATTGAGAGTAAACACCAGGTTCACTAAAAAATATTAATGATTAATAATAAAAACCTTGATACAAAGCCTTCTGTTGAATATTATATTACTATATTAATAAAATAACTTACGCTTTTAATATGAATAAAATATATAAAAAACTCGCATTTTTTATGTTAATTAATATTGCTAATGTTAATTATGCTAATAATATTAAAAACTGTGAAATCAATTGCGATGCCAAGTTTGGAAATATCATTGGGAAAAATAACCTCACTAGAGCGTATAGTAATTGCAATGATAAATGTGTTTCTAACAAAAGTAATTTTTTAAAAATAAAAAATTATAAAAATATTTATACAGGAATGAAATGGCAATGTGTTGAATACGCAAGACGATGGTTAATAGAAAACAAAGGATATACTTTTGATGATGTTAAATATGCATATCAAATTTGGGATTTAAAATCAGCAAAAAATATATACACCAATAAAACAAAAGAAATAAAGCACTTTACAAACACTAAAACGAAAACTATACCTAAAGAAGGCGATCTATTAATTCAAGATAATACTTATAGTCACACTGGACATATTGCGATAGTTACCTCAACTCATGATAAATATATTTTAATAGCAGAACAAAACTATACCAACAAAAAATGGGAAAATAAAAGCTCTTCAAGGAAATTGTCTTTGAAAAAAAATGATAAAGGAATATATACAGTATCTGATAAAACTATCATTGGCTGGATGCGTATCTAATTATATTAATATAAAAAGGATTTTATAATTAATACTAAAAACATCAATAAAAGACAAGTAATGTCATGGGCATTATATGACTTTGCAACCTCAGCTTATTTTTCTGTAATATTTACTTTTGTTTTTGCTACATATTTCACTGAAAATATAGCGCCTAATCATATAGAAGGAACAATGCTTTGGGGATATACCATTTCAGCATCTGCTTTATTAATTGCAATCACAAGCCCATTCCTTGGGGCCATTGCTGATTATGGCGGGAGACAAAAATCATGGTTAATGTTTTTTACATTTATTGGAATAATCTCCATAGTCTTTCTTTGGTTTGCTTATCCTTATACAAGTTCAATTCCTTTAGTATTAACCTGTATATTTATTAGTAATTTTGCACTAGAAGTTGGCTTGGTATTTTATAATTCTTTTTTACCAAAATTATCTTCTAGTAAATATTTAGGGCGTATATCTGGATGGGCCTGGGGCTTTGGATATTTAGGTGGAATACTTTGCCTAATTATCTCTTTATATCTTTTTATAAAAGGTGATTTAAGTATCTGGGTTGATAAACAAGATGATGCTAATATTAGAGCAATTGCTTTATTTGTTTCGGCTTGGATTATAATTTTTAGTATACCTATGTTTTTGTTTGTTGAACAAAAAATAGGGAAACCTTTGAAAAACACACAAGCCCTTAAAAAGGGATTTTCAGAATTATTTAGAACTATTAAAAACCTTCCATCACAAAAAGATCTTTTAATCTTTCTTGTTGCAAGAATCCTTTATATTGATGGATTAAATGCTTTACTTGCACTTGGTGGAGTATATGCTGCTGGAACTTTTAATTTAAAAATTAATGACATTATGATCTTTGGGATAATAATTAATTTAACAGCTGGTCTTGGCGCTGCATTATTTGCCATACTTGATGATTATATTGGCTCTAAGAAAACAATTTTAATTAGCTTAATTTGTTTAATAATTAATTATATTCTTCTATTAAATATAGAATCAATATCTTTATTCTGGATGATTGGACCTGTTATTGGTATCTTTGTTGGACCAATACAAGCATCCAGTAGAGCTTTTTTAGCAAGATTAGCTAAACCTGAAGAAATCACTAGAATGTACGGCCTTTATGCATTATCAGGAAAGGCAACGAGCTTTTTAGCTCCTTTTTTCGTAGGTCTTGTTACAATACATAGTGGTAGTCAAAAAATTGGAATGTCTATGCTACTCCCCTTTTTTCTTATTGGTTTTTGTCTTCTTCTATTTGTTAATGATAATGGTATAAATGATTAACTAGCTCAAATCATTTACCTAATAAAAACTCACCTTTTAATTAAGTTCCTTTACTTAATAATTTTTTTGGTTATAATACTCTCTTATATTAAACACATAAATTCTTATACACAAAATGCTAAATATTATTGAAACTAGATTATTACAGAATATACAATCAAAGAATACAGATGATTTTCTTGATATAGTTGCCGAGCAAAAATTAAATATTAATCTTAGTAATACAGATGCTAATGGCTATACTTTTTTAATGCATGCTATTTTATCTGAGTCATCTTATAGAATAATCAGAGAACTTATTAATTACCATAATATAGATATAAACGCTATAGCAAACGACGGGAATACAGCTTTAAAAATAGCTCTTTCCTTAATGGAAAAAAATTATAATGGAAGAAGTCGTAATCACAAAAACGCGTCAGTTTTAATGCTTTTATTGGACCACCGTGACATTAATATTGCCCCAAACATTAAAAACCCAAGTGATTTAATCGTTTTTTTAAAGCTCGGTTATAAAAAGATATTTATTGATTCAGTGCATAATTTTAAAATTAGTAATAGTGAAGCAAAAAATATATTATATACAGCATTGAGTAGAGGCGATAATAGCGTGGTTAAGCTAATTATACAAAAGAATTTTAGCCAGAAGAATATAAATGTCAAATCTTATGAAAGAAGATTAAGTGACTCCCAATGTTTAAATTATATGATGCAGATATTATCATTTCCTAGACTATCTCAAAATATAGTTTTCTGCAGTTATGTTCTTGCTATGTTCAACAATAGTCAGTCTTTTGATTATAATGACGCAGATACTATACCTAAGAAAATCCCTGCTGCTATAAGTCGATTATGTAATGACGTCAATAAAGTAATATTAAGCTTCCTATTACCTAATATAGAAAGGGCTCCTCTTGAGCTTTTTAATAACTATCAAATGAAATGTAATACTGCTGTATTTTTATTAGAGTCGTTTATTGCAGACAAATCTATTTCAGAATATCATAAAGATTTTTGTGTAAATTTTTTAGAGAAAAACCTAAATAATCTAAATAATCGAAATATTAAATTTATAGATAATAATACAAAAACAGATGAACTTGAACCCAAAAGACTCAGTCAATAACTGATTGATTTATAAAGCTATAATTTTTGTTCGTTTATTTAAAATTAATTTATATATTTCTTTAGAATAATTTGATAAAAAACTTATTTCAATAATATCATTCCATTTAGGCAGAGATAATTTAATTTTTTTTAATATGTTATTAATTATATCTAAATCAAGCTCTAGCCTTTCTATGCCATAATAATCTATTAAGTCTTTTCTTAATAGATTATTTTTTTTCCCATTTACAGATAAAGCCATTTGCTCTTTAGTCTTATTAATTCCTATCGCTAAAGTCGTATTAAGATAATCATAAGCCGGAGCAAGCTGCGTTATATTATTATTGCTAATTAAGGAATAATTCTTAAGATGCATATCTTCATTTCCAACTATATAATTGAAAATCACTCGCGTAAATAATTTTACTTTCTCAATCTTAGGAAAAGTACAATATTTATCTATCACTGGAATTATTTTTTCCATGGAACAATCATATTTAGAGTATCTTGTCAACCCTAAAAGTTGTGCAAAATCTTCGGTTGGTATTTTATTACCTTTACCTACTCGATCAAATCTTTTAATAAAATAAGTAAAGCTACCATCTATACAATACATTAGTCCATGTAATGGCACATCAGTAATATCGTGCGCTAAGCGCATAGTTAAATCTTCATTTTGTGGTAATTCAGTATATAATTGGTGCTCTGGTTTCAGAATATAATTTCCTCCAGTATCACAAAGCTCAAACTGTTCATTTTTAATACTTAATTTTGCGCTTAATTTAGGCTGAACCCCTTGAATAGACATCTTATCAGAACGATTACTTGCTTCAATTAATTGCTCTTTACTAGTATAGGGTAATCTATTTAAATTTTTTAATTTTGGTGCAAGTAACTTTAGCCCCTTATCTGAATATAATTTATTAGCACTTATTATTTCATAAGTAATAGGGCAAATATGATTATCAGGCATCTATTACCTCTTTCACACTAAATGCACCTACTAAATCTTTACCGACAACCATAAGCTGACTAAAGTAGTCATTACGATTTAATTTTTCTAACTTTAATAAAGATTCTAACTGTAACCCTTCAGGTAAAACACCTTCAAAAAAAGGTGGGAACTCTGTAAATTCGTAACGCTTTTTATCAATAGGCATGGTTAATGACAAAGGTGGGCCGTTATATAATTTATCATATTGAATTACATAATAAGAGTTAGCTTTTTCTTCTATTAATATCCCTACAAAAATTTTATTGTTATAAAAAATATTAGCTTTTCTCATTCTTATTTAATAACTCCATGTATGAGCTCATTAAAGGGCTGGTAAATTTAATTTTAATATTAAGAACGTTTAATATTTTTACAATATTTTCAAATCTGACTGTTTTTTTGCCATGTTCTATGTCATAAATCACTGTTTTACTAACATTTGATAAATGAGAAAGCTCTGCCCTATTTAAGCCGCTCTGTTTGCGATGAAAAATAATTATTTTAGATAAATCATCAAAAAACTTGGTATCACTTGTCATAATATAATTATATATTTACTGTTATAACATTAAATATAGGATGTTTTGATAGAAATTACAATGAAAAACAATCAACATCAAATATATTTGATGTTATAGCGGTAAAAAACCTAGTTTTACCGCCATAATATCAATATTTAGTTATAAACGTAATGAATTTACTTATATAGCAGTAGATTTATCGTGTATTTTATATTTATTTGAATTTTTAGCCAAATACATCCAGGTTTCCATAACAGTATCTGGATTCAATGAAATACTATCTATACCCTGATCAATTAACCATAAAGCAAAGTCTGGATAATCAGATGGGCCCTGACCACATATCCCTACATATTTATTACGCTTTTTACAAGCTCTAATAGCTTGGGAGAGTAAAGCTTTAACAGCAGGATTTCTTTCATCAAAAGAATTTGCAACTAAACTTGAATCTCTATCAACCCCTAATGTTAATTGAGTTAAATCATTAGAGCCAATTGAAAAACCATCAAAATACTCTAAGAAATCTTCGGCCAATAAAGCATTAGATGGAATCTCACACATCATAATAACTCTTAAACCATTTTCACCTCGAACTAAACCAAACTCATTTAAAACATCATGCGATAGTCTTGCTTCTTCTAATGTTCTGACAAATGGCAGCATAATTTCAACATTATTAAGCCCTATTTCTTCTCTAACTCTTTTAATAGCCTTACATTCTAATTCAAAAGCTGCTTTAAAACTTGGATCAATATACCTACTCGCCCCTCTGAAACCCAACATAGGATTTTCTTCATTTGGCTCATAAGATTCACCCCCAATCAAATTAGCATATTCATTAGATTTAAAATCACTTAATCTAACTATAACTGGATTGGGAAAAAAAGATGCAGCAATAGTTGCAACACCATCAGCAAGTTTACTTATATAAAACTCTTCAGGAGAGTCATAACCTGATATAGCTTTATTTATAGTATCTTGAATATTTTTTGATTGAGAATCTAAATTTAATAAAGCATTAGGATGAATACCTATATTACGATTGATAATAAACTCAACTCTTGCAAGCCCTACACCATGATTTGGAATTTTAGATAATTCAAAAGCTCCATCAGGATTTGCAACGTTCATCATAATTTTACAAGGAGCATCTGGCATTGAATCTACATTTATTTTGTTAATTTTAAAAGGTATATTTCCCTCATAAATATAACCAGTATCTCCTTCGGCACAAGATACAGTAATTTCTTTACCCATTTTAAGTTTTGTTGTTGCATCTCCTGCACCAACAACGGCAGGTATACCAAGCTCTCTTGCGATAATAGCAGCATGACAGGTTCTTCCGCCTCTATTAGTTACAATAGCTGCAGCTTTTTGCATAATAGGCTCCCAATCAGGATCAGTCATATCTGTTACAAGAATATCTCCTTTATTAAAAGAAGCCATATCATCAACATCTTTTAAGGCATTAACTTTACCTGCTCCAATTTTTTGACCAATTGCACGTCCATGAGTAATTGTATTTAAATTTTCACATGCAGATTTATCAAGCTCGTACTTTGTTATAGATGTATTATTTTGTTGGCTATTAACTGTTTCTGGTCGAGCTTGTAGAATATATAATTTATTATCAACTCCATCTTTAGCCCATTCTATGTCCATAGGCTTTTTATAATGTTGTTCGATAGTTACCGCTTGTTTTGCAAGTTCAATAATATCTGCATCATTTAAGGAAAATTTATTTGAAATATTTTGATCTACATCAACTGTTTTTATTTTATTAGCTACATCATCATCTTTAATATCAGAGTAAATCATTTTAATTTTCTTTGAGCCTAGATTTTTTCTAATAATAGCTTTTTTATTATTTCTTAAAGATGGTTTAAAAACTAGAAACTCATCAGGATTAACGCTACCTTGAACTACAGCTTCACCTAAGCCATAAGATGAAGTAATAAATACTACATCATTAAAACCTGATTCCGTATCTATAGAAAACATTACTCCGCTTGAGGCTTTATCACTTCTAACCATTTGTTGCACTGCAACAGATAAAAGAACATCTTTATGGGAGAACTTTCTATGCTCTCTGTATGATATAGCTCTATCAGTAAATAAAGAAGCGTAGACTTTTTTAACAGCTTGTAATAATTCTTTTTCGCCCTCTATATTAAGGTAACTTTCTTGCTGACCTGCAAAGGAAGCATCTGGTAAATCTTCTGCAGTTGCTGATGAGCGAACAGCAACTGTTGCATTATTTCCAAGCATCTTATAGCTTTCTAGTATGCTTTTTTCCATATCAGGCAATAATGGAGCTTTTAAAATCTCTGTTCTGATTTTTTTAGCTAACGTTGATAAAGAATTAACATCATTAATATCTATTTGCTCTAACATTCCTTGAATATCATTTAATAGGCCATTTTGAGCCAGAAAGTCTTCATAAGCTTTAACAGTAATAGCAAACCCATTAGGGACTGTTACACCTAAATTATCTAATCCTTGAGTCATTTCACCTAAAGATGCACATTTACCACCAACAAAAGGTAAATCTTCCATCTTTATCTCTTTAAACCACAATATATAATTATTATTATCAGCCATGCCCAAATTTCCTTATCATTAAAATAATATTTTTTATTATACTGATAATATCAAAACATTCTTATAGATGCTAATAGTTATCATAAATAATGAATTAAACAGCGTTATTGCTTTGTAAAAAAATATGATATATTGTTATCTTAAGTAGTTTTTAACGATTTTTTTATAAATATTATGCTGCAATCTAGGACTATTTTTTTTATATCAGACGGAACAGGAATCACAGCTGAAGCTCTTGGGCAAAGCTTGTTAACACAGTTTAATGATCAAAAATTTAATACTCAAAAAATTCCATATATTAATACTACTCAACGAGCCAAAGATACTGTTGCAAAAATAACGTTACTAAACTCAAATATTCAAGAAAAAAATTTTGACAAAAACTTAAGACCAATAGTTATTAGTTCATTAGTTGATCCTGAAATACGTGATACTTTTAGAAATAATAATAATTTTTTCTTTATCGATTTATTTGAACAATATTTAGAACCATTAGAAAAAGAATTGAATATAAAATCCAACAGAGCAATTGGTAAAGCTCATGGCTTAATAAATCAACAACAATATGATTCTCGCATTGATGCAATTAACTATACCTTACAAACTGATGATGGATTAAGCCCTAAATATTATGAAAGTGCCGACATTATTATTATTGGCGTATCAAGATGCGGCAAAACTCCTACATGCTTATATTTATCAGTACAATTTGGCATAAATGCTGCAAACTACCCTTTAACCGAAGAAGATTTAGAAAACACAAATTTACCAAAAAATTTAGAAAAATATAAATATAAAATTTTTGGTTTAAGTATAGATATTGGCAGACTACATCAAATTAGAACTAAAAGAAGAGCAAATAGTAAATATGCAAGTTTTGAACAATGTGAATTTGAAGTAAAACAAGCTGAAAGAATGATGCAAAAGCATAATATACCATTTATGTATTCAACCCATCATTCTATAGAAGAAATATCAACAAATATAATTACCCATATTAACAATTATTGCAAACTGTAGTAATAAATATCACATGAATAATAGCAAAAATAACCAATTAAAAAAACGCAGCCTTGATGTATTATGGAATCCTTGCTCTCAAATGCAAGACTATGAAAAGAACATCCCTTTAATTCCAATAAAAAAAGCCAAAGGAGTATGGTTATATGATTTTGATGACAATAAGTATCTTGATGCTGTAAGTTCCTGGTGGGTTAACGTACTTGGTCATTGCAATGAAACTATATCAAATAAAATAAAATCTCAATTAGATAACCTTGAACATGTAATCTTATCGGGATTTACACATGAGCCTATTGTTGAGTTATCTGAGAAATTAGTAAATATTACACCTAAAGGTCTAGATAAATGCTTTTATGCTGATAATGGCTCATCTGCAATAGAGGTGTCATTAAAAATGAGTTATCATTATTGGTTAAATTCAGGGCACCCCCATAAAAATAAGTTTATAGCTTTTACAAATGGCTACCATGGAGAAACTTTAGGGGCTTTAGCTATAAGTGATGTTGATTTATATAAAAAAACTTACAAACCTTTATTAATGGAAGTAATAAATGCTCCATATCCTGATGATTTTCACAGAGATCCTAATGAAGAATCTAGTACTGATTACTGTTTAAAAAAAATTCATGAACTAGAAGTTATTCTAGAAAAAAATCATAATCAAGTATCTGCAATTATTATAGAGCCTTTAGTTCAATGCGCAGGAGGCATGCGAATGCATGATCCTATTTACTTAAAATATTTAAAAGAATTATGTAGCAAATATAAAGTACATCTAATACTAGATGAAATAGCTGTAGGATTTGGTCGAACAGGAACTATGTTTGCTTGTGAGCAAGCTGGTATTTCTCCTGATTTCATGTGTCTTAGTAAAGGTATTACTGGAGGCTATTTACCTCTTAGCGTTTGTTTAACTAGTAATGAAATATATAATGCTTTTTATGATGATTACAATAACTTAAAAGCTTTTTTACATTCTCACAGTTACACAGGTAACCCTTTAGCTTGCGCTGCGGCATTAGCTACTATTGATATATTTAAAAGTGATAATATTATTGAAAAAAACAAACTTCTTGCAAAGAAAATGCATAACTCTATTTTAGAATTATATGACAACCCTAATGTTATAGATATTCGTCAAAAAGGTATGATTTTAGCAATAGAGCTTGGAAAAGATAAAAAAACAAAAGAGCCGTTTGACTGGCAAAAAAGATATGGTATTAAAATATACCAATATGCACTTAAAAATAATGTCTTATTAAGACCATTAGGTAATGTTGTTTATTTTATGCCACCATACGTTATTTCTGAAGATGAAATAACATATATGGGAAAAATCGCTATAGAAGCCATATCAAAAATATAATCAAACATATTTATTAAACATTATTAAACATCAGCTGTCACAGCATTATAATTTTATAATATAACAACTGATAAAATAATTTAATATGCCTTATAAATTAGCTCAATTCTTTGAAAAAATGTATTATCATTTCTGGCTAGTTCCAACACTGATAATTTTATTTTCAGTTATATTGGCCGCAGGCCTTATTTCCGCGGAAAATTTTTTAGATCTTAATAATCTAGAGTTATATTTAGGTAGCTTTTTAGACATGGATGCTATTAAAATTATTTTTTCAACTATAGCCTCATCTATTATTACAATTACTTGCGTTACTTTTTCTATTACAGTGCTAACGCTATCTATTGCTTCAAACCATTTAGGTGCAAGGCTAGTGCCTAATTTTATGAAACAAAAAATAACTCAAATATTCCTTGGTGTCCTAATAAGCACATTTATATATGCTATCTTTATATTGCAAAGTATTTCAGTAATTGATGTTCACAAAAGTATTGCCTATCTTGCTGTCTCAATAGGCATGCTGTATACAATTATTTCAATAATAATATTTATATTTTTTATTAATTTTGTCTGTCACATGATACAAATAGATAATATTTTAGAGTTTTTAATGCAGGATTTAATTTTTTGCATAAAAAGATTTCTTGTTGTAAATGATATAGCAAATAAAAAAGACAGTATTAATAAAATTATTAATTATAAAAATTCTGAGACAAAATTTTATGATTTACAAAAATACAATTCTTACAAAGTTAAAAGTCTTATTTACGGTTATATTCAATATATAAATTATAATACTCTTTTCAAAATTGCAGATAAATATTCTGTTATAATCTCTATTAACTATAAAGTTGGATTTTTTGTATTAAAAAACTTACCTTTAGTTACTATTTACTCAAAAACAGAGCTTTCAGAAAAAACCGTACAAGAAATATCATCAAAAGCATTAAAGTGTGTATCATTAGGTGTCAGAAGAACATCTTTACAAGATATTGAATTCTTATTTGAAGAGCTTGCTGAAATTGCATTAATAGCATTATCACCTAGTATTAATAATCCATATACAGCAAAGCATTGTATTGATAGGTTTACTCAAGGACTTGAAGCAATATCACATCATAAAATGGCGCATAGTCTTTTATGTGATAAAAATGGTCAAATAAAAGTAATTAGAAAAGTGGCCACTTATAATGATATTATAAAATCATCTTTTACTAGATTAAGACAGCAGGCAAAACTTGATTTATCTATTACTTTATATTTATTACAGCGTATTAGAGACTTACTTGATACTGAAATTACAGAAGAAATTAAAACTATCTTAATAAACCAAGCTCAAATAATTTACGAAGAAGCTAAAACGCAAAATCTTAATATAAAAGATATTAAAGATTTAGAAGACACTTATAAAGATATAGCTTTATCACAAGCCATATAAAACGTGCCATTAACTTGTTAGGTATTTTGGATATAATATAGCTCAAGTCTTAAATAAACTTGAGCTATAAATAATACTTGATTAAAGGTATTATTTTATAATATTTAAGCTTTTTCCGCTGACTTTTGAATAGCTTCGCCACCTTTTTTGATATCTTTTCCTAAACCCTCAACTGTATTACACCCAATTGTCGATAAGCTTATTAAAATAACTGACAACAAACATAATATTTTCATAAAAACTCTCTTTTAATAGTTAATCTTTTATTATACTTTTGATATTTTAGCATTATTTTAACGTCGTGCATCATTTATATGCATATAGAGATTCTTTAGTACTAAATTATAATTTTAGTCTTATGCTAATTTCATCTAAATCATCTGGAAAATTAGTTTCATCTAAGTCTTGTTCTAAATTTATTATATTTTTTAAATGATCTTTTAATAAGTCAGATATTTCTGATCTTTGAAATTCACCAAGAGATTTTAAGACAAATCTTAAATCATCTTTTGATTTTATTATATCTTCAAAGTTATCCTTGAGTAATATACATAATAATTTTACTTGAAACTTATTAAGGTATTCCAAAACAGACACAAAATCTTCTTTTGATTTTATTATATCTTTAAAATTATCTTTTAATGAATCAAATACTATTTTTTGTTTATTTTCATCGTTAAACCAAGATAAGGCTTTTTTAAAATCATCTCCTGACTTTATAAAACTATCTTTTAATGAATCACACACTACTTTCATCTTAGTTTCATTAATCTCTCTTAAAATATAACCAAAATCAGCTACATTTACTATATGATTAATATCATGTTTTATCGATTCACATACTATTGATATCTGAAACTCATTAAGACATTTTACAATATCTAAAAAATCATATACTGAGGTTATTATCTCTTTAAAATTATATTTAAATGATTCACAGAGTATTGATATTTGGAAATCATTAAGTTCTTTTAAAACATCGCAAAAATTCTCTTCTGATTCTATTATATTTATAAATGCATTTAATATTATCTTAATCTTTTGTTCATCTTCATATAGCGATAAAACCGATGAAAGACGCTGAGCATTGAAATTAATTTTTCTTATAAGTTTATCGCTTGCTGCTTTTAAAAAAATTTCTAGTGTTAAATCTGGAGCATCCATTAAAATAACCGTTAAGTCATTAATGTTGTTAATAGGCTTTATCAATACATTTATCATCTCATTATTAACACAAATATTCATAACCTCTTCTTCGCTCAGGCGTAATATTTGACTTAAATCATCAATGGAGTTTATCGTTAATTTAATACTAAGATTATCTAATAATTTAATTGTTAGTCCTAATTTGTCTTCACCATGATGATAACTACCATTGCTAATAGAATCATCCAGATCTTTTCTTATATCTTCAACCAATCGATTTGTTTCTGTGATTAATTCACCTTGCCCCGAACCATCAATGCTGATTTGCGAACAAATGCTTGCTATATTTTTATTTTTTATAATTTTAAGTAAAGCACTTCTTCTATTTGCAATACATGTTTCTATGCCTCCTGCTTTATTAGATGCGATGTTCAGAAAATTTTTTAATTCATAATTAACTATATTCGGGATTTCTTTTTGCTGTTTTAAGGATAGCTTTTCATAATAAGCATTAAAGTTAATAATTGCTGTATATACTTCCTCTCCTGCCATTGCTTCAGCTCCTCTTCCAGAAGAACTATTTAAATATAATTTACTACATAATTCATTAATCTTAGATAGCAAGCTATTAGATTTATTTTCAAGATTGGATAAGTCATTTACAGCATCTGAAAATTTTTCCGTCATTAATGAATGATGAGTTATTCTATAAATTTCATCCTTATCTAAATTTACTGTAGAGCCTTTTAAAGAATAATCATAATATGGTTTTACAAAATATTCTGACTCAGCATTTACTTTTTTAAAATTAATCATCATTCTAATAGGGATTAGCATATCAAACTTTCTACTTAAAATATGAGTTCTAAGTATTTTTTGTGGCTCAATCTCTGTTACTTCAACATCAAAAGCACCAGGTTCAGGCTCGATATATTGAAGATGGGGGAATTTAATTGGATTTAATGATTCAAAATTAACTCCAGGCATGAGGGCCTGAATTGCAAACATGGTCTTTTTTTGACCTTCCTCTAAAGGCTTGCAAACTATATTAGCAATTTTACACATTAAATGAGTTACATCTCCATTTGGCAAAGCAGTGTAAGACAATGCTGTACCTTTAGTAAAATTCCAATTTTCTGTTAAAAAATTTTGTAATTCTTGAATTTCATCTTCACTGTCATCTATAGATTTTAATAATTTGCTTAAAGAATTTTTTATTTTTTGATTATAAACATTAATTACTTTTTCTTTTAAAAGCAAAGCATCGGAATCTGGTATAATTGGTAAGTTTTGAAGCAACTCTTTAATATCGGATAATTCTTTTGATAATTTGCCCATGTATAACTTTGCCTAAAATATAAATAATTTTTAATAGTTTATTATGATGCCATATAAAAGTTAATAATGAATTAAGAACGTATTCTTTATGTTACACCAAAACCTTAATTTCCCGTGATTTGGAACTATTTTACCAGTTATTGTTCAAACATACATATTGTGTTTTTAATTCAAAAATAATTGATTATCAATATTAGTAAGTTGCATTAAATATTGCAACTAAAATGATAAATAAATTAATTACTTAGAGGACTTTATATTATGTTAAGTTGGGCTATAGCATTTTTTATTATAGCAATAATAGCAGGAGTACTAGGGTTTACTGGCATTGCAGTAGCTTTTGCTGGAATTGCTAAAATACTATTTTTTATTTTTCTAGTAATATTCGTTATTTTCTTAATAAGTCATATAGTAACAGGAAGAAGGCCTCCAGATATATAAAAACTTGATAAAAAAGCCCAAGACCTAAGCTATCTTGGGCTATTAAATATATATTAATAAAAAAAATAAATTCTTTGCTTTTCAATCAATAAGTCAAACAAAACTCATATAATTGCATGATCAAATGTAGTGAAAACTAAGCAAATAAGATGTAATATGTCTTTTTTAACAATCTACAATATATAGAAAAATATTATTAGGCATAAAAATGAGATTATCAAGAGTATATTTACAACAAGAAATAATAAATTCACAAACAAAACTCACCATTTCAAAAGATGCTGAGCAATATAATTATATTACCAAAGTATTAAGACTTAAAAACAATCATCAAGTAATTATATTTAATAATTCTGGATATGACTTTTTATGTGAATTAATAAATATTACCAATAAATTTTTAGAATTAAATATTATTGAAAAAAACAAAAACCATTCAGAGTCTAATTTTAAAATTCATTTAGCTCAGGCTATATCAAAACCTAGTCATTTTGAACTAACTTTGCAAAAATCTGTAGAACTAGGAGTTACTGAAATAACTCCTGTGATTTCTGATTATAGCGAAACATTAAAATATAGCGATAAAAAAGCTGATAGATTTAAAAAAATCATTATTTCTGCTTGTGAGCAAAGCAATAGATCAATAATTCCTAATTTTAATAATCCAGTAACTTTCAATGACTTTATAAATAATAATTCTCAATCAGTAATTATAATGCCGACTCCTCGAGCAACTAAAAAATTTGATGTGAATTTATTAAACAATATTGATGCAGCTATCATTTTAGTTGGTTGTGAAGGAGGCTTTTCTGAAAAAGAAGAAAGCTTAAGCAGAAACTCAAACTCTCACTTGATCACTCTTGGCCCTAGAATATTAAGAACCGAAACAGCAGGCATTTCCTTAATCAGCATTTTACAATTTCTAAAAGGTGATTTATAATTTAAAAGTATACTTAGATACTATAATCTTTGATTTTTAACACTAATATTCTAAAGCATCATAAAAGGATTTATTAAAGTGCTTAATTACAAAAAAACTATAACTTTATCTGCATTATATTTATTATCATCTTCTATAGGTTTTGCTATTGAAGGATATTTTTCTCAAGATGCAAATATCCATCCTTTAAATATAACTCTATATGGTAACCACTTTAAAGATAAATTATTAGAAGAAGTAAAAAATTTTGATGGTAAAACTTATGGAGCAAACCTTAATGTTCCTTTAAATGATTATAACCAAATCCAAATAAATTACCCTTTTAGAACTACAGGTAAAGCTGATAGTACTAAAAAACTTTTTTACGGCCAAAGAATAGATATTCATGGTAATGGCGGCGTATATGAATATGCAACTATTGGCCTAGATCATAAATTTACTAACAAACAAAATACAGACTACTCTGTTCTTGGATTCTTTCGTGCAGGTCATAGAGCAGCGGCATTAGATAATGATTTACAAGATAAAATAAATCATAGAGGCCGTCTGATTGGCGGTGGGTTTAGAGCTGAAAATACATTTGACAATGGTATAAAGGCATTAACCAATGTAACCCTAGATTTTTATAATGACACTGATGATTTAACTTATAGTGATAAAGTATCTTTTCTTGCTGGAGACTTTGACTTATTACTTACCCATACTTACGCATCTATATTAAGCATAATTCAACCATATGTTGAATTAAGAGCATTTTCTGATTTCAACAAATATAATACTTATTATGCTGAAGCAGGGCTTTTTGCAAACATCTTTAAATTCGACTTAGTGGCAGGTTATATAAAAGGTCTAAATAATAAAGCTGATGATAATATTATTGGCCTTAAAATAAGAGCTAATTCTAATTTACTATAATATAACAAACAAGCATTTATACCTATATATAAATAACAATATATAAATAACAATATATAAATAACAATATA
>TARA_R110002073_G_scaffold2360_2_pt1 | contig 20634 bp, 14 predicted proteins | sample TARA_R110002073 | Tara Oceans TARA_R110002073 (sample SAMEA4397174) | marine metagenome | biome: Polar Biome; feature: [DCM] deep chlorophyll maximum layer (ENVO:01000326); material: water (ENVO:00002006), including particulate matter (ENVO:01000060) such as... | depth 40 m
AGATAAAGATGCAGCACCCCTTATAAGAGTAAAATTACTACCATTAGCAGTAGTTTCATATAGCCTTACACCTCCCTGATTTTTTATATATAAATTGTTTATTTGAGAACTAGAGTCTGTTATAATAGCACTACTTGCTGTAAGCTCGCCGGGAGTATGATCAAGCATATTAGTAAAGAAAGAGCCCCCTATAATTTCAGGAGTACTCCCACCGCCATCTACATGACCTATAGCAAGACGCTTACCGTATGTACCATTACTTCCATAAGCATAGAATAGCTCACCTTGTGCAACGGAGCTAGGCTTGCCTACGCCGGTAGTTCTTTTAATTTGTATTGTTTGAGCCATTGTAACTCCGAGTTATCCTAGTAGGATCCTGCGTCTACGGTGTCTGAGTCCCCTCCAGCTGCTCCCACAATTATGGGAACCCACTGAAATGTGCCAGAACTTGTTTCGCGATAGACTTTTAGTTGATCATCATCGGTATCGTACCAAGTATCTCCTTCCTGAACACTAGAACCACTAGGAGCTGATGTGCCCCTAAAATCTTGATCTGCTAGTTCTTGTAAGGCTGATTGTAGAGTACTAGATGTAATTGTATTATAAGGTTGAACAGTGACATTTGCAGCCGCTATTTGCCCTGGAACTTCAAAAGGTATTGCTAAAGTGTATGCCTGTACGGTAGTTACATCATCTGTAATAGCAACAGATATAGTGTCTCCTGTGGCAGTAACATCCGTAACACTTTCTGTGATTTCCAAAGTAGTCTGACTGGTCATCTAGTAACCTCAGGAGTTAGAGTTACCGTGCCCTCCAGAATTCGTTTGACAATAGTGTCACTGCTAGTAAAAATTTCTAAGTCATAAACATATTGTCCGGCTGCTAAATTTTTGCTTGTAGAACCGGGCAGCTGTAACTTTAAAGCACCTTCTGATGCATTAGTTATACTTACAGTGAATGAGGCAGAAGCGGAACTTGCAGTATGTACTGTACGTAGCTGTGCCCTACCTGAGTAGTTAGTCAGATTTAGAGCTGTTCCGGCTTGCTTAATCACCAAGTCAAGGGCAAAGTCGGAGCCTTGGTCGATTACTAAGTTATATGTTCCTGCACTCATGTCTTATTCTCCATTGTGAAATTATATCCCAAAGGACATACTTAGTCAAGTTTTATTTTTTAGGTGGTTCCTAAGATAGCTTGCCTATTACTACTCTGGGAGTAGCTCCGTCCTTAATTACAATTTGATTAGTACTAGCGTTTAGCTCTATTGTACCCCCACCCGTGCCTGTTGTTGTTTTAGAGAGCTTATCTCCGTCTATAACCCAGCCTGCAATGTTGCCTGCGGCTGCGGTTATACTACCACTAAACGCTGCATCAGTAGCAGAGACTCTAAAACTGGGAGTAGCTATTGTACCTGTTCCTAAATTAAAGTAGCTCCCTGCTGTTGTAAAAGCTGTGCCTGTCCCATTTGAATTAGTAATAGCTGCCCCTGAAATATTTGGGCTACTACCAGTACCACCAAGTAATATTCCAGTTGTAATACTTCCACCATCAATTGTAGTTGTATCGTATACGTCACTACCAGCAGACCTAAATCTACCAGTACCAGAATTAAAACTTACTACTCCTGTGAAATTAGTAAATCGTACGATATTAGAGTAGGTTACTTCTAAACTAGAAGCACCTGCCGAGGTCTCTGTACCAGAGTATCGTACTGTATAGTGGATATTTGTTGATGTAGGGTCTTGGGTTCTGGGTTCGTTTGTCCATTTATCTACAGCTGAAGTCTCAGACAGACCAAGCACTTCAGTTGCGCCGCTTCCCCCATTAATATCTCCGCTAGAGAAAACATAAGTTTTCTCTACTGGCGCGCTCGGCGCAGTACCTGGAGTAGTTTGCTTTTCATAATATAAGTAACCTTGTACAGCTCTTAGCCCATTAGACCCAGCTCCCCCAGGCTGTCCATTCTGTCCATCCTGTCCATCTGCTCCTGCAGGACCAGGTTGAGAAACTATAACAGCAGCAGACCATTCACTATCTGGAATAACGTCAGTAGTGCCTGTTCCTATAGCGGCTGCAGTTCTTTTATAGAGGTAAGGGTTACTAGCATCAAGGCCGGGAGCAGTCGTACTCCAGCCATTAGCATTAGCAAAACTTATGCTTCCATTTGCAAAGGTATAGGTTGTGTCTCCAATAGGTTTTGTTGAAGCGCCCCCTCCGCTTGAGCTTCTCTTAAAAATTTCAATTGTACTAGAGTTAATTGCGTCTGCTGAGGAAAACTGTACAGGAGAAGACCACTCATTATATGGTATAGTATCAGTACTTTCTGTACTATTACCTGTGGCAGCAATAACCCATATTTTTTCTCCAGCAGAAGTCGCTTGAGGGGTTTTATGCCATCCTTCAGCGATCAAAGTGGCTGTAGGAAGGGTAATAGTGCCTCCTCCGGTACCTGAAAGAGCAACAGTTACAACAGGAAAAGAACTAGTAGGGCTATCTGGGGCACTAGCACTGTTTTTATATAAGTAAACTAAAGCGGAAGCAGCTCCCGCAGCCCCTTCACGAACTTTACCAATACTGTGTGTAATTGTTGTTTGTTTATTAGTATTATCAGGGTCTAAAGCTTCTCTAACTTTAATAGTAAAATCTATAGGAGTCTCATCATACGCTATTGCACTATTATTACTGTGTACTGTTTTTATTAATACACCATTAGTGGCTGCTGCAGTAAACGAAGTTGTCCCATCAGCAGACGCATTTACTTGCGTAAATCCTGATCCTGTTACATTTATTTCAGGATTCTCATATCCCAGTGCTGATATAGTAAGTTGTATATTATCGTAAGAAGTAGTTTGGGTATTATTTGCTTGATAGCTTAACAATGGTATATTAGAAGTTGTCACAACTGTTCTTGTAGCGGCTTCCAAATCAGGAGTTATCTGCAAATAAGACAAGGCTCCGGCTCCTCCACCTAATCTATACGTTCCAGACCCACTAGAGTCATAACTAACTGAAGACATTAAAAAGTCATCCTGAAAGTCTATATCTAACTCTTGTTTTTGCAGTGTTTGTGAGGACGCACTCGCAGCGGTCCAGGGCCTATCCAGATACATTAAAGTATCGCTAACTACATGTGCTATCTTCCCTGCAAAAGAGCTTCCTATAATTACAACTTGAGGAACTTCTAAAGCTGCAAATCCTGAGCCAATTACTTGGGAAGAGCCTTGAGTTACACTAGCTCCCGTAGTAACAGTTGACCAAATGCTGGATGTATTAGCTACATATTTTGTAATATCATACCAATAGTCAATCGTGCTTCCAAAAGTAGTAGAATCAACTTTTCTAGTTATAAGCTTAAGTGCGTTAGCATTAGGCGCAGAAGCATCTAAAGCACTAAAGTCCATAAATAAGTAAGCTATTGCTCCTGCAGGGTATGCTGCATTTGCTAATGCGGTGCAAGAAAGTGCGTAGGTATCTGCATCCGCCGAAGTATTAGCCTTAGCGCTTTGTATAGAAGTAAGAGGGGCAGCTACATATGATGTGCCTGAAAATTTAACTGTTCCTTTCTGTGACCCAGTATTTATAGGTTTATCTATGTCTCTAGTAGAATATCCCCCTTTTACTATACCCCCTATTCTTTCATGGTTTCCTTCGAATATGTCGTCAACTGTTATATTAAAAAGAGCTTGAGCGGATCTTCTACCGGTATTACTTATAGTAGTAACTCCAAGAATCTGAGGCCCTTGAGGAACATTAGTAAAAGGAACTGATCTAGCATCCCTAGGAATTTTTGTACCTGATAACAAACCAGACTCTTCCCCGAAACTATGCTGTATCTCAAACTCCCCTAAGTGTTCGTATTCTGTAAAAGCACCCTGCACTTCTGTATCGGTAGATTGTACTACAGGAGGATCCCATTCCAGAGTTAATTCTTCTCCAGGAGAAGTATCCATAGGGGTTCGCAGTACTCTTAAATTAATAGGCTTAGGTACTTCAACAGTTGCACTTTCTCTCTGGTATAAAACATCCGGAGTTGCTAAGCTAAAGTCTTGCTCTATTAGATCAAACTTAGTATTATAGTGCTCAACTGCTGTTATATGATACTCTGTTTTACCTGACTCTTTTATATCTAATATTTTATATTGCTTGTAAGAGGCAACAGTAGGAACACCTGAAGTGCTTGTTTCTTTTATAGCCCAAACATCTCCATTAGTAGGTAGAACGCTAAAAGCAGATCCAAGACCTATAGTATTTTTTCCGTCTGCAGTAGAAATACTACCAGTATTGAGAGCTCTTTCCTCAACAAGAGTTTCCTCCACGTACTGTAAATTTACAGAGTTACTGCTACTATCAACAGCACTTACAATATTTCTCTTAGTAGTATCTTCATTACTATTTAAAAGCTGTATAGTAGAGCCGCCTACTGTAGCATGTGTTACTTCATCTCCTCTACTAAAAGTGGTTGTAGACCCTCCTGAGTTGGCTATAGTTGCTGTATCTTGATTAAGTACTATAGTACGTTTAGGTAAAATGGCGCATATAGTATAATCAAAAGAACCAGAAAAGTGACTAGAAATATCTCTATCAATAGTAATAGCTGAGCTTGTACAGGCACTAACTCTACCACTAAAAGGTACTTGATAATCTGTCTCATCTTGTATGTTTACTATATCCCCAGGGGATAGAAAAGCAGCATTAATTCCTGTTTTAAAAGATGCTATTTCTGTCTGATTAATTGCAGTCCAGAGTTTCCATCTTCCATATCTTATTGCTTGACCTTCAGAAGTACAGCCAAAAGCTACAGCCTTTTCGCTTTTTATAGTATTTGTTTTAAGTATATTCTCTCTATCTTCGATTATAAGAGGCTCTAGTTTATACTCATTTTGTGGGTTGTTCCAGCTAACAACAATTTGATTTGCCCTTGTTTTACTTCCTGTTGATTGATAGTCAAAAGCTCCATCAATAACATTAGCCCTGCTAAACGTATATACAGGCTCTTTTGGCTCATCCATGGAGGCAAAAAACTCCGAGTTAGACCAGTATAAAATACCCCTAAATACAGTGGCAAAATCTTTCAGTATCTTATAAGCGTCAGTAGATTTAGTAAGATAAATATTAGACCTAAATCTCGGCTCAGTACCTCCTTTCCCATCAGGAACTAATTCGTCACAGTATTTGGCGACTTTATATAAAGAAAACTTATCAATATCACTCTCTTTCAGGTGGTCGCCAAGACCATACCTATCGTTAGTGCATATATCATAAAAAACCCAAGCTGGATTGTCTGTATAATACTTATCAGTTCTAAAGTTACCATCCCACAAAACAGGAGAAGTCATTACAGCTACATCAGCATCATTATCTTGATCATTTCTAGTATACTTTGCGTTAAGGCCATCGTTTTGTTCTCGAGTTATATAATTAGAAGGAACTTTTACTTTCATACCAAAGCATTCATAAGCTCGAGTAGGGCTTTGCTGAAAAGTTTTTGAGCTAAATACTGTATTGGCGTAAGCGGTATACGGAAAAGTTAATTTTTCCTTTATAACTCCAATTGCTTGAGATAGTACAGAAGTATATATTCCACTAACATGTTTTTCTTCTCCTCCACTTGCTTGATCAGAGGCGCTTCCTTCTTCGCTTCTTAAGCTTGCGCCTATTCCACCGCCTCCATATGCAGGAGTTCCAAAGCGCCCTTCCTGGGTATAGTCATCAGTCGCATGTTTAGTTAATCTTGATATTCTAAACTTAAAGCCAGAAAAAGGCTGTAGGGCTTCTAAATTAATCTTAATTTCTTGGGAGAACGCGGACTTTCTTCTTTCAATAGTTGTCCATACAGGAGTATCTGTTGTACCGTCGTCGTCACTGTCAAACATAAAAGAAGACACAGCGGCGGGAGGGTCTACAGTTTTAAAAGCTCCATACCCTGATCCGTCATTTAAAGACATTTCTATATGATAGGCAACTCCTGCCGAGTATACAGACCCAGACCTATCTACCTGCAAGTAGCATCCTTGGGGGTAATTAATAATAAACTTTACTTCATCGATTAAAGCTGCTTGTGATCCAGAAGCAGTAATAGTTGTATAATTTTCGTTAGCAGGAACAAATTTTTCTAAAGCAGCATTTTGTATAGAAAGGGATGTGGAGCTTGACCCTACCCCTTCTAATGTAGTTAGCGCCTCCTGTTCTAAAGTACCGGGATTAAATCTAACTCCGGATTTATTGTATTTATTGTTGTTTTTGCCATTGTATAAACCTGTTCGAGTGGTTGAAAAGTAGTCGGGGGCTGTAATTAAAAACTTAAAAGTACCAGAAATAGGGGAGTTATTTTTTAATATAACTGAGTCAGTACCTATAGAGTCTATCTCTAAAAATATATCCGAAGTTAAGGTATTCTCTACCGGATTACTTGCGTCTGTGGTTACATCAGAATTAGCCCATAAAGTACCTCCATATGCTCCATACATACATTTAGCAGTTTGATTACTTGTATTAACATCGAAGACACTTATGCCGTAAAGCTCTACTCCACCTGCTGTACGAAAGTTAAAAAGTCTTTTTCCATTACTAGCCTTTAAAGTTTGAACATCTGTTGCAAAAGAAGAATCAAAACTAGTACCGCTCAACCTTGTAACATTAGCCAGCCATACATCTCCTATTGAGGTAGGAGGAGCTACGCTAGTTATTTTTACTTTTGTATCGGTTACACCGTATAACAGTGCAAAACGAGTTCCTTCGTCTCCAATAGTTGGAGTAAAATCTTGTCCATTTTTTGTAACAGTAGCCGTTTTACTTCCTGAACTCACCGTAATCTCAGTGACGTGATTAGTATATACGGCTTCTTCATTTGAGTCTATAGCGTCATTATTTAAAAATACACTTGCAGTACCATTTACCAGGCCTTGTATTGGCCCTTCTGATATTATATCAGTTACAAGTATGTTTTGTTCTGTTGATACAGAGACAGCGTTGCCTATTCTATCATTTTGTGAAGAAAATACTCGTCTATCTAGTGCATTAATCGATTGTTGTGGCATTACGCGCTCCCTCTTTGAGACGCACCGTCTCTAGTCATATATGCAGTTCTGTACACGTTACTTTGAACTCCTGCAACCTCAAAGTTAATGGGTTGTCCAGGCACACGAAGTCTTCCGTATAAAACAGGAACAGGGTCTCCTTCTACTATGTTTTGCTGGTTGCCGTTAAAAAGATAGTTTTGCTCTTGGTCTCCATCAGTAGCGGGATCTGGTGCCATCAGTTGCGTAATCCCCGCCATACCTAAGTTTACAGCAAGAGCTCCAAGACCAGATTGTATAGCCCCTATTGCACCTGCGGACAGGCCTGCTGCTGCTGTAGTGCTTGTTCCAATTACAGTTCCTGATGCACTAGTAATAGTGGTGCTGTACGCGGCAGTACCCAGAAGGGGCGCGGCATAAACAGCAATAGCAATTAGTGCGATTGCTGCAAGTATCTTTCCGCCCCCTGATTTTGAGCCTGCGGGTAGAGGAGTAATAGTGATGTCTCCTTCTTTTAGGTTCATTAAAAGCTCTTCCGTATAATCTATTTTACTATTTGCCACATCAACCTCGAAACCTATATTATCCTCATGACACTTAATTAAGTACTGCTTAAAAGAAGGATGATTGCACTCTATGCACCTTAGCACATCTGACACTTTAGGAGCATTTACTTGGAAACCTGTCCCAAATTTCTCTCCCATTTCTCCTTCTAAATATACACTACGCATCATATCGATAAGCTCCTTCTAAATATCTGCACCACAGAGGGTATAGGCTCTCTCTACAGGAAAGCCTGTTTATTGCATGGTGATAAAAACAGTCATTGCCGACATATACGCCACAATGGTTTCCAACCGATGCTTTTACATTAAACACTAGGACATCGTTTGCCTGTATCTCTGATAAAGATACAGGTACATGACTCCATTCTGCTATTAGTTCTGGGGTAAAATACTCTATACCCTTTTCCCACCAGTCGTCTTCAAAAGGCGCTCTAGTAGGTATGTTGATCTTTTTAGAAGACAAGTAGTCACGAGTTGCTTCAAAACAATCTCTTACCCCAAACTCGTACTCTCTTCCATATAGATCGACTACGCTTTTAATAGGATTAAGTATATTTAAGTCCATATCTGGATAGCTGTAAATATGATAAGGCACTCCTAAAGCATTACAATACTTTACATCTGCCTCACTTGGCTCTGCCGAAGCATCTGGATGGCTATGTACAATTGCTACTATATCTGTTGTTCTTTTTAACTTAAGATACTCTTGAGAGTCTATTATAAAGTCTTCTCCGTCTTCTGCAATATTAGTACAAGGAAACCATCTTTTTCTCCCCTTTACTACAGCAACTACACCGCAACCCTCTCTAGGGTACTGAGCCTTAAAGTGTTGTTCTATATCACCAAGCATTATCTAAACTTTTTACTTCCTGGAAAGCCTCCAAAAGGTAGCCCTATACCGCTATTAGTATCGGAATGGGGTATGCCGTCCACATCATAAGCAGCCCCTTCTATCTTTGGCAGTCCTTGATATCTTATCTTACAAGACTTAAGCAGCTTACCGCAAGCGTCCCCTCTGACCCATACTTTATTGTTGTTGCCAGGCTCTATATTAGTACTAGGAGCTATTGCTCTCCAGATAGTATTACCGTCTTTTACATACGGGTTTTGGCGTGCATCAATAGAGTGTAGAGTATAAGCGGTACTATTTGACCATTCAGTATAAGTTCTAACTAACTGCCATTTTTGACTTTGCGGGCTGGGAGTAACTCCTTGAACCGCTATTTCCGCTCTATAGTAGAAGTTAGGGCTAGTAAACGTAATATCCGTATTATCTGGTATGTTTTGAGCACTGCTTAACTTAATATAAGTACCGGAAGTTTGTACTACAGTTATATTATTACCAGAACCGTCCCAAGACGCTACAAACCCAAGTTCTATATTACTGTTTATGTCAAGGGGATCTAGTATTACATTTACTGAGTTACTAACCTGGCCATTAACTTTACTATCATATGAAGTCTGAGATGATACATACTCTCCAGCAGCATAAGATGTCTCAGCATTGTAAACACCTTTCCACATAGCATTTGTCGAATCCCCTGTTAAGTAGCTAGCAAGCACTAGAGGCTCATCATCGTATGTAAAATAAAAACTATAAGATAAATTGCTTTTAGTAAATTGATTGTTTTTTGCCCAACTACATGCACTTTGTGTTACTGAGCTAGTGCCCCCTTGATAGACCCAAGGACAGTATTTTCCTATAACCTGTCTATTTGGTATTCGTATTCCTCCTATATCGGCAGGAGAAGATAGTTCTAGCTCAACAAAAATAGGCGTCTTGGAGGCAACTCTGTCAATTATAAAAGTTTCTGTATCAAACTCTACAGCAGTAACTCCACTTCCTGTATATTTTTCTAAAGTTCTTCTTCTTTTTAATCTTTGACCTATTAAGTCATCTAAGGTAAAGCCGGAGGCACCTACAAGTTCTTCATCTACTGTACCATCCCAAGTTCCGTCTTCCATCTGTGTCTTGAAAGCGCTCCCTGTCTTAAGTATACTTTCAACATTCGCAATAGTAAGTTTAGGGCGATTCATTGCGCCACCCGTTTTCTTTTCTATATCGTCTAGTTCTATAGGTAAGGTAACATAGGTTTTAGTATCAAAAATTATATCTTTGTCTGCGCCAGCGGCATCTAAGTCTTTGGCCGCATGAAAATATAGCACATTATTACTTCCAGTGCCTATTGTCAGCTCAAATAACTCAATTAAAGGACTTGCAATTTCTAAGTCTTGTGCATCGGATACTATTACATTTGTCATGGTTCATAAACTCTATCAAAGGTTGCGGTAACACTAGAGCCTAATAACTCTGTGTAGGTTTGGTTCCATTTGGAGCATACTACTTTTACTGTTTTTTCGTTTGGATTGGTAAAAGTTAGTGCAGTACCTGAAGAAAAGTTTTTTGCTCCGCTTAACTCAAGAGTAGTTCCAGATATACTAACTACAGTTACCGATTGACCAACTACAGTAGCCCCTTGCGTAATATCTAGATTGTTAGTGGAAGAAGTTAAAGATATTGTAGTAGTAGAACCAGGAGCCCCTGTAGTGGTGGCAGTTGCACTACTAGTGGAATTAGTATCTGGCACAGTAAAATTAAAGGAGGTTACTCCTTTATTTGTAGTAAAAAAAGCAACAATATCGTCTGCTACAATCTTCCCCCTATTTGCGAAACTAACAGTATACGATTCTTTTAATGAATTTAGCCCGTCTGCAACCCTTTGTTGATATCCATCTCCAAACTGTGCAGTTCTTACCGCAGGAGTAGAAGACCTAGACAAACTTTTATCAGGTAAAACTTTTGAGCTAGTTATAGCTGCTACTGTGAAGCCTAATGCCATTATGCTACTCCGTACGGATTCAGTATACCACCTGATCTCTTTTGATATTGTAATTCTTCCTGTACTGCGGCAGCTACCATTTCTCCAAGCCGTTTTGCTTGATCGCCATTTGAAGACGTTTCCTGTTTCGCACCACCCTGGCCATCCATAATTACGCTTACAGAAACATTGTTTGTGCTTCCACCCCCTCCAGGCATGCTTACAGGTATGGTTTTCCCATCCGGTAAAGGTACTACAGCTTCATTCTGCCTTCCTTCTCCAACAAGACCAAGAGTAGGCTTTTTTACAACTCCTCCACTAGCATATCCTGTTATACCCTTCTTAACTATTCCGCCTTTTGCAAATCCAAATAAACTGAAAATACTCATAGCGGCGTCTCCAGCTCCAAAAATGCTACCTAGAGTATCGGACATCTTTCCTAGGAAACCCCCATCAGTATTCTTCTTTAAAACGTTATCTAGGCCATTTACTAGCTTATCACCAGCGGCCTCTAAAGTTGGTATCTCAGAGAAGTCGCCCTTAATAACTGTAGGCACGCCCGCATTGATGCCGGTGGCGTGGACTGTTTCTCCGGCAGCGTTTGTCCTCGTAAGGGGGACGCTTGTGGGAGTTACTTTCCCTACAGGCGTAGCTACAGGTATTGGGGGAAGGCTTTCTATCATCGCTTTAAAAACTTTTACATGATAATCAGCACCTTCCTTTAAAGCATTTCTCATTTGTGTTGCTTCTTTAGTCTCTTGTGGGTCTCCAAATATTATATTTGAGAGTTTTTCAGACATATTTTTTGCTAATGTACCCGCTATATTGTCTAGGGTTGCCAACGCTATTGCTGCTACTGCTTCCTTAAAGCTACTATTGCTCCCAGTTATAAGGTTTTTTAAATTGGTAGTGACTGCTCCTTCAAATGCACCTCTTGCTCCTTGCTGTATTTCATATATTAAAGTACGTTGCTCCTCTAATAAATCTCTCTGTATAATTAGAGCACCGATTTTTGCCTCTTCAAGTTCATTAGCTTTCTGTTGCTCTGCAGTTCTTAGGGGATCTTTAGCATCCATGCTTGCTTTAACAGCCGCTAAGGCTTCACTTTTTGCAACAATTTGAGCAGTTATCGTATCAATAGCTTTTTGGCTTGCTAAACTTTGTTTTTGTAGTGGAGTAGCCTTTTGTATTTGTTGTAAGTAGTTACTTTCTAGTTGGACTTTTGCGAAGGCTGCGTTGGTTTCATTATCCCTTAAAATTTTCATGATTTGTCTAATTCTAAGCTGTTCAACTAGTAGTTTGTTTTCATCTGCGGTAAGATTATTTCGTTTTTGGTACTCGGCTGCAGACTTTACAAGGCCGTCTATATTATTAATTATGGCAGTAAACTTAGATGTCTTTTTTAAAGTGTTCATAAGACTTATCTGAGACCCTTTTAGATCCTTCATAGTTTTTTCAAAATCTTTACCAGCCGTCCCTCCTTCTTGTACTGAGTCTTTAAATGCCATAAAAGCTGATACATCCTTAGTGCTTGGAGTACCTGTAGATATAGCTTTTCCAAGCTTTATAAACTCATCTCTACCCGATATAGTAGACCCTTTAACATCTTCCATTTGACTAACAAACTCAGATACAGTTGTTTGAGCTTGCGCTATTAGCTCTTTATTACCAGATTCGAAAGCCTTTGAAAGAGCAACAGATCCTATATTAGAAACTACATTTCCCATATAAGCTGCAGCTGCAGCACCTGCTTTGTTGGATACTCCACCCCTCATTTTGGAAAGTTCTTCGTTTACTCCTTCTAATTTACTTTTCAACTCTTCTAACTTCTTTTGTTCCGCTTCCTCAGCCATTCGTAATTTTGTTTCTTCTGCAGTCTCCATTAATTTTTTTATTTTATCAAAAGCCATTGTTGCTACTTCAGCCAGTAATAGTATTACACCGATAGCTCCTGCCTTGCCCATCACTTTATCGGTAAATTTAGCAAAACCTACAGTAGCTGCTTTCATTTTAGCCATAGTAGCTTTATAAGCTAGTTCCATCTTTTTAAAACTAAGCTTTGCTTTTGTTGTTGTTACACTAATTGTTCCTCTAATACTAGCCATAGTCATCTTATTCTTGGCTTGCATCATCTCTAAGTTACGAATAAATTGCGCTCTAGTCTGGTTTGACATTTTTGCGTATTCGCCCTGATTTTCCTTCGCGGCACGTAACATTCCACGAGTTTGGGCAGGAGTAGGAGTACCCCCTCCCTGCAAAAGAGCGAGTCCTGAGCCTTGCTTTGCGTTTAGTCCCTGAACTTGAGATTTGGCATCAGCTCTTGCTTGGTTTGCGCTTTTTACTCGCTCTACTTCCATCTTCTTTAAAGCTTTACTTTTACGCGCTAAACTTTTTAATTCCTGTTTTACTGCGCCGTCTGCCGCATCTGCCGCATCTTGAGCAGCTTTTCCCATGCTACCAAAAGAAGGAATAATTTGTTTAATTATAGGAACTGCGAGTAACCCCATTGAAAGGGCAAGAGCTGTAGTATTTTTAGTTAAAAAATCAAATACAGGAGTAATAACTCTGGCTAAACCTTCTTGGAAGGGTTTTAAAAGGTTATTTTCAAATGATTTACCGAGTTTTGCTACTGAGTTACCCAACCTATCAGTAGCAGTTAAATTTTTGGAGTATTTTTCTTCGGTCTGCTCAAGAACATCATTAGCTACTGCTTGACTTCTTTGAAAGGCAGTAAGTTGTTTAACATCTATGCCTATAGCATCAGCATATTTTTGTGACGCTGTTTCTAATCTTAAAATAATACCTAATTCGTCGAGTAATTCGGGTTCCGCTTTTGTAACACCTCTTACTAAACGATTAAAAGAATCTGTCACATCTCTACCAAGCACAGCGGATACGTCTCTCGCGGCTGTTCCTAATTCTTTTAATTGGTCGGGACTAAGACCAGATGCCATACCAATAGCTGCCGCCTGGCTTGCATCCTTAAAGTTAATTTGAGCGTTTGTATTGGCTACAATATCGTTGGTTAATGACTTCATAGCTACACCAGTAGCTTTAGAATAAGCTACTTGACCTGCTGCGAGTACTTCAAAGTCTGCAGCAGATTTTAAGAAGTTGTAGGCAGCAGATATAGCGAATATTTGGGCTGCTAATGTAGCATATGCAGGAACTAAGCCTCCTGATATGCCTTGCATCATTTTTGCATTATTTTTCGTAGCGTTAGAGGAAGTCTGAGCAAGGCCTTTTATTCTACGGTCAGCAGTTTGCGCAGATTCACTTTGCTTGTTTAATTGAGCATTTAGCTTCGCAGAATCCATTGCAACCTTTTTTGTTGTGCCGTTATCATCTACTTCTACATCAATATATATTGTATTCTTAGCCATTATCCTCGCACATTATGGGTATAATTTTTACCGCTACTACCCGCTTTTTGTTCTTCTCTTTTTTGTCTACGCTTTTGCTCCTCAGCGTAGGCTTTTATAACGTAAGTTTCGTATGCTCTTGCAAAAAAGTACACTTCTTTTTCGTCTTCTATTTCGTACAGCTCAAATAAATACTTTATGTCACTCCAGTCTTTTCCAAAGTATGTGCCTGTATTTGTATCCCATCTATCTGTTAGTTTCTGGAATACAAAAAATGCCAATTGAACTTCCTCAGGAAATACTGAGGCTTCAAGTGGCATTCTTTTAGGGTCTGGCTCTTCGCCTAGTTGTTCACAGATACGTAGATACTTCTCTAAATCAAAGCTAGAGTTACTCTCATTTACATATCTTTCAAGTAGCTTAAGTATTTCTACTACTTGTTCTTGGTAAAATTTTCCAAGTCACCTACTGTTTCAGTTATCCATGTGTCGAAATCCGTTGCATTTCTCATCAATAACTCTGCGTTTTCTGCAGTGTAGGGTAAACAATCATCTGGATCAAAGTCTCTGATATCCACCAAAAGAAGCTCTTCTAGGTAAGAGTATTTGAAACCTTCCCATCCTTTTATAATTGCTTTTGTATATTCTGTTAGGAACTTCTCTTCGTCGAGTTCTTCCTCAGGTTGATGGCTTTTTTTGTTCCATTTATTTGTAATACATTTTTTTCGTATTTTTATAAGCTCTTCTCTAGCTAGATAGCAAATATTTATATTAAAGTCTTCATACCCTGGAAAAGGTATTTTTACAGTTTTGCTAGAAGTCATCAGACTTTTTAGAGAAACAGGCTCTTTCTTTGGTGTTGTAGCGTCATCAGCCATTATTATTAAATCCTTATTTTTGAAACTAAATTATACGATATAAGACAATAAATGTCAAGAAGTATTTTTAACGTGGTGAAGGAAATAAGGGGCCGGAGCCCCTTGTCTCTTTAAGCGTAGTCGTCTACTGGGAAGTAAGTAATTGAAGATACTTCATCCGCCGTTCCAAAATTCGTAGGAAGGGCTTGGAAGTTAGTTTCAAGAGATATTACGTCTTCAATAGAGTGAGTTGGTACTTCAATGTGTGCGGTTGGGAATACAATCTGCAACGCAGGATCAGTAGCATTACCTGCAGCAGTTGCTCCGCCTACGTTCATTGTTACCTTAAACTTGTTTACAGTTTTACTCATAGCTCCGGTACTTACGAGGTCGTTAAAGAACTGTCGAGAAGTACCGCTTGATAAGTCACCATCATCAAGAGTTAAGTAACAAGTCGCAGCTCCTGTAGCACTTCTGTTTCCAGTAACGTGCTCGAGCGGCTTGTTAATAGCTCCTAATTCTTCTGGTACAAGATAAGTAATATTATTACCTAACGTGAAGCTTCCTCCTGTCAATACAAGACTGTACTGGCCATTGGCAACGGTTCCTCCAGAACTCCAAGAGTTTGTTAAGTCAAGACGTCCTGTTGCTCCATTAGTAGTAGCATTTGCAGAGGTATTATAAAGCTTGAAAGTAGTTGTACTAACAACTCCTACAAATGGGTGCGTAACTTGTCCGTTTAACTCTGTAGTACCAGCAACACCAGTAATATATACTTCATCACCTGTGGTAAGACCGTGAGGAGTAGAAGTAGTAACTACATCACTAGTAGTATTTACACCGCTAATTGCAGCATTAGCCCCGGGGAAGATACTGGAAATTTTATCTGTAGCGTCTGCTGCTTCAATACTTACAGAAGTCAGACGATTACGAATAAAGTTCTTTGTGCTTGTTGTAGCTTCATCAATAGCGGCTGTTAAAGATACATTTCCGCTACCAGGAACAGTTTTAATTATATTAAACTGCCGACCTAATGCATTATCTGTATCAATAAAGATATCACCAAGAACTACGGTAGATCCATCTGTAGTAGTAGCGTTATAAGCAGGAGCACTGGTCCCTGTAACAACACTTCCAGATATATCCTGAACCTCTTTAGCCATACCTGACCAGTTAATAGTAGCAATGCCATCAACGTCAAAGTCAACACTTGCTTCGTTAACAACTGCTTCTGGTAATCTGTATACAAGAGGATTTGAAGTTGCTGTATCTATCATAAAGAAGATAGTAAATGCAGTCATAGCAGAACGGTTAGACTCTCCTATACTAACTACAGAGCTCGATGATCCAGGAGTAATAACGTTTCCTGAGGTATGAGTACCTGCACTTGCTGCTGCATTGGTTGCCCGAGTAAAACCAGATCCTGTAGTGTAAGTATCTGCGCCAAACATGGATGCCCAAAATACTTCTTCTACCGCGTGTACTTCTGCGGCATCAGAAGCTGCCTGAGTTCCAGAAGGTGTCGCACTTCCTGCTTTAGATTTAAATGGACGAATATAAGTAGAGCAAGACCACTCAGCAGGAGCAAGAGAATCAGTAAATACACGACGACCTCGTCGACTTATACCTACAGTACTTTCCATTTCTGCTAATGTTATTTCTGATGTATTCGTTGTTTGGGAAAAGCTATAGCCATCAAGAACAGGAATCTCCCACAGGGCTCCTGTTCCCAGCTTAACAGCTGCTTCCGTGTTGTCCGCCGGGTTCCGAAATTGCACAAACATTCTCGTATCACGGCTAAAATATAATTGTTGTGCCATAGATTATCTCCTATGAACTTGAAAAGACTGGGTCGTGAACGTTTGTTCTTGCCCGTATTTTCTAATAACGAACCTCTATTAGTATTTCTCCTACTCCTAAAGGGTCTAACACACCCTCATCAGTATCTATACTGATGATTGTGATCTGTTGAGTAAATTGCTCTAATCCGTTCCTATCATGGTATTTTAAACGATTATTTTCTTCTAAAAGAGTTTCTACATCTTCTAGTAACTCGTCTAAAGCTTTTACTGAATCTTCTTGGTTTACGTAACACCTTACTGTTATATTCAGGAATCTATCTTTATAGCCCCCTGTCTGGTACTCTCTGCTTTCACTTCCTGCATTTAAGTGGACTGCGGGGAACTGCTCTATTTCATCCCAAAATTTTAGACGAGGGCTAGTCTCTGCTACTGCTTGGTGATAAAGGCCTCTGCCGTCTATCTTGCTTATAGCATCTGATAGTCCTGTTGTTATTCCGCCCCTACGAGACGTATATAATCTTTCTTTAGCCACTACATTCTCCTAGTATAAAATCTTCCTAATGCTAAGTTAGCGGCCACCTCTCTTATAGAAGCATCAATTAGCGTTCTAGGGTCTCTCTCAGGAGTTGCCCAAGGTGCTGCTCCTGTACCCACTTCAAATACCTGGTAAGGGTTTTTTGCATATGTATAACCAAAACTAGGGTAGCCTTTTTTAGTTGTCATAACATCTGTAACTTTTACACTACTAGCAAAAGCACCAGACTCGTTCTGTAAACGAGGAACTCTCATATTTTTTCTTACTGCATCTGGTAGTTTCTGGTTAATCATTGCCATAGTATTAAACAAAGACCTATTAGCTTTAGGCTTAGTTTTTTGAGTTGTGCTGCCTGCTTGGGCTAAAACCCCTCCTCTGCTTAGCTTATTGGGAGTTACTCCTTTTCGGCCTTTTGTTTTTTCCTTTGCCTTACTTTTAGTATTAGTATTGACTTTTTTGGTTGACAGGTTTATTTTAACTTTTTTCTTGCTCTTTAAATTACCTACAATCTTGTCTATTACTATAACTTTTTCTACTTTCTCGCGAAGGGTGCTGGAGCCTTCCATATCCTCATACTTTACTTTCTCCATAGTAGCACGATATGCATCAATTAAAGCCTTCATTACTTCTTTCTCTTCGTCAGATTGTAAAGAATTCTGTGATTGAAGCACTGGAGAAAGTAGCATACTAAAGCCTGCTTTCATTTTTCCATTTCTGTCTACGAACTGGTGAGCATTTGCCACCAATTCCATAACTAGTTGCTTAATTTTACCCCTTTGCCCTCTAGTTAGGTCATTTAACCCAGCATCTAAAGCTGCTGTTAAATTTTGATCAAAAATACCGTTTTTTTTAGTAAGCCCTTCAGGCGCTTTTTTACCCCTCATTGTTTCTAGACCAAATATAGTTCCCATTAGCCCGGAAGGCACTCCTTCACCTCCATGGTCTATATGTACAGTCTTCCCATATACGTCGTGGTCATAGGTATGCCCTTTAGAAGTAGAAAAAGTTTCATTATACTTTCTAAAGTAACCTTTAATAGTATCAAAAGAGTTAGGCAGATAAAAAATATTAAGACCAAAAGTAAGCCCATTTTGTTTAACCAATTTTTTAAACTGAATAGCTGCGGCTTCGTTGCCAGTAAATAAGGCAGACTTAGACGATATAAAAGCTATTAACCCGTTTTTATACTGCGCTACTTGTCCGCCTTTTAAAGTGTTCTCTGTTGCAGCATTATATCCTACTACTATCTGGCTTAGAACCGAAGGGGTCAATACTACACATTGCTGTACTTTAGCTGTTTGTAGTACGATACGGGATGCATCTCCAACCTTCTTTCCTTCTGTACTTCTATCATAGTTTTTTAGTATTGATTCTACAATTTTTTTCCTAAAAGCTGAAGAACTCATTTAAAAGTTTTTGTACAAGTCTAAGACTCGCTTAATGTGATCTGGGAAAGAAACATTATCTCTTTGGGTGGAACTACTTGCATTCTGTATGCTAGCTCCAGCAATACTTTGACGTGACTTGTGCTCGTCTTTTAGATAGTATGATATTAAATCAAGTACTGCTAGTTTTAGGTCTCCAGGAACAGCACTATATCCTGCGGTATAAACAATTTTAACAGTCTCTATTCCCACAGGCCAGCTTTTATATCCTGAAGCAGTTGTTCTAAATACACAATCGGTTGAACTATTAAGTACATATTCTTTGGCTCCTGTAGTAAGAGTGCTAAGACTTGCACCATAAGACTGTGCTTCCTGTACACTTACTATTGCATTTACAGGGCTTTCTGTTAACTGTACTATGTGAGTACTCCAGTCAATAGTGAACGTCTCCGTTTTATTGCTGGAATAAAAGTCTACGAAACTGTTTCCACAATAAGTTTTTACTAATTGACTTACAGAAGGTATTAAAGCGTTAAGGCGAGCGTCATCCTTCGGTTGAGTGATGCCCTCCGCCGTTTTATACTCTTGTAATGTTATTAAATCAGCCATAAGTTACTTAGTAAAAACTGGGGTGGCGAACCACCCCCAGTCTCCGGTATCAATCTTACTGATACTCGATTCGTACTGCAGGCTGATTGTTTGTTACGCCAGCAACCAACTCGTTAAATCCGAGTGATTGAGCGGCAACAATAGCCGTGCGTTGACCAGCTACTTCGTAGTCAGTCTCGATGCTAACACCCTTCAATCGGGGCATAACATAGTTACGTACGTTTACAGCACAAGCTGCTGTACCAGTGAAAGCGCCAGCTTCCTTAGTACCTTGTGCTAATGCGTCAGTAGCAATTACAGGTGAACCGTAGATGCTTCCAACTTGTCCAACAAGCTTCATTGCTGTATCTGAACCAACTTCTGAAACATCAGAGAAGGCTGCATCAGCAATCAGGTTGTAGTACTGGTCAATTCCAACGATGTATGCAACATCAGTAGGATTCATGCCGTACTTGCCCATTTCAGAGCGGATTGACAACAGGTTAGCACCTGTGATCGCATCAGAAGTACCAGATGCATCAGGGTCAGTTACAAGAGCTGTATCAGCAGCAAGGAATGAACCTCCGCCGTCAGTACCTGCTCCACCTACGAGACCTACGAAAGAAGAGTTTCCGATCATAATAGCGGAATCAATTGCTTTAGCGTGTGCTCGTGCGATAGCTGAAGTGATGATAGGAAGCATGCTAATAACTACCTGCTCGTCTGTGTCATTGGCAATAAATGTACCAGAAACCAGTCTGTAAGCCTGGAGCAATACTCGGTTAATATTATAGTTATTATCCGATGCACCTGACTCTTCGAGAAGGTTATTGGCAGTTTCAAGGCCTGTACCGTTCCAGTTAGCAAGCTCGGTATCAGGAGCGATAGGCATTACAGTTGCGCCTGAAGCTACTTGAATTTCTCGGAAGAGAGGAGCAACCTTCTGCTCTAATCGTACTTCTTCTTCGAATGCTTGTGAAACGTTTACGTCGATACCAGCTGCGCTAGTAGCGTCATAAGTTACGCCAGCTTTTTGTAAGATGTCCTGGGCATAAGCTGTGTTCCAGCCTTTCCTAGTAACTTTACCAAGGATATGAGCGCCAAGTAAATCTTTGCCCCACTTAGTAATATCGCTTCCGCCACGATTTTCAAAAACTCGCTTGGAGTCACGCATTTTAGCGATTTCTTCAGACTTATCTTTGAGGTCGGACTCGTGTTGCTTCATGATGTCAGCGATTTCTACGTCTTTTTCAGACATTTTAGACTCGAGATCAGCCATGAGGCGTTCTGCACCTGACTCTATGCCAGTTACGATTGCGGATTGAACTTGCTTGTCTTGCTCTGCTTTAGCTTCTGCTTCTACAGCGGCTTTCTCCGCAACTTCTTTTTGTACAGCCTCTTCGGCTGCTTTTTGCTCGGCTTGCTTCATTGCAATTTTAGCAGCAGTTTCCTCAGCTACTTTTTTAGCAAAAGCTTCCAAGTCAACGGGTTGATTTGTCTCTTCAGACATTTGTATCTCCTTTTGGACTTGCGTCCCGTCACTAATAGTGAAAGTTTTTTTGAAATCCTCGTACTCAGCCATCGAGTCAAAAGATTTCGCTAGTGAAAAAGTAGCTGATTGGTTACACGGTACTGATACTACCGATACCTCAAACAACTCAGCGTCCTTTATTCTTAATCCGTCGGTTTCCTCTAAATAATCAGC
>TARA_R110002073_G_scaffold19743_7_pt1 | contig 20620 bp, 18 predicted proteins | sample TARA_R110002073 | Tara Oceans TARA_R110002073 (sample SAMEA4397174) | marine metagenome | biome: Polar Biome; feature: [DCM] deep chlorophyll maximum layer (ENVO:01000326); material: water (ENVO:00002006), including particulate matter (ENVO:01000060) such as... | depth 40 m
CGCGGGCGAGTTGCTTGCGAACGGCTGCGTCGACGTCGGCTTCGAGATGACCGAAGTCGTGCGGAAGGCGCGTCTTCACCTGCAAGTGCCGGTGGTTGACGCTGCGCACTTCCGCGCGCGCGGTCAGTCCCTTGCGTTCGGCGCGCCCAGCGCCGAATCCCGTCATCGAGCGGATCAAGTCCTGATGCCTAGATGGCCAGCGGAGGATCGAGGTCGAGGCGTTTGCGGAGCCTCGAACTCGTCACTCCGAGGGAGCCTGGATGAGCGGTTGGTCGAGGACCGGGCCCTCTTCGGCGGTGCGGTTGAGATAGTGGATCAACAGCGCGCTACCGAGGAAGAACACGGCGACCGCGCCGGTGAACTTGTGGATGCCGGAGGCCTTGACGCCGAAGGTCTGCTGACCCGCGGTGCCCAGCGCGTCACCGAAACCGCCGCCCTTGCCTTCCTGCAACAGGACGACGACGACCAGGACGATCGCGGACAGGACGAACAGAATGTAGAGGAGGGTGATGAGGAGTTGCATGATCGGGTGCTCCCAGGGAGATGAAGGTGATTGGGAGCGGACGCGCCGGAGCGCGCCATGTTGGATTACCTGGCGCCGTCGATGATGGGCAGGAAGAGTTCGGCTTGGAGCGAAGCGCCACCGACGAGGGCGCCGTCGATGTCGGGGACCGCCAAGAGGTCCGCCGCATTGTCGGGCTTCACGCTGCCACCATAAAGGATTCGGGTGGCCTGCGCGGTGGCTTCGGAGTGGAGACCGGCCAGAACTCCGCGCACGTAGGCGTGGGTCTCACCGGCCATCTCGGGGGTGGCCGTGAGGCCGGTACCGATGGCCCAGACGGGCTCATAGGCGATCGTGACGCGGGTCATGTCCGCGGTGGACACGCCCTCGAGGCCGGTGGCCAGTTGGCGGGAGCACACGGGCTCGGTCTGCTTGCCTTCGCGCTCGTCCTGGGTCTCGCCGATGCAGAGCACGACGTCCAGGCCGGCTGCCAGGGCCGCGCGGGTCTTGGCGCCACACAGGGCGTCGGACTCGCCGAAGACGTGGCGCCGTTCGGAGTGCCCGACCAGGGTCGAGGTCACACCGAGGTCGCGCAGCATCGAGGCCGAGATCTCGCCGGTGAACGCGCCGGACTTCTGCTCGCTCAGGTTCTGGGCGCCGACGATGACGGACGAGCCCTCACAAGCGCGCTGCATGGCGGACAGGTACACCGCCGGCGGGAAGATCCCGACGTCGACGTTCGTCTTGCCGAACGTGTGCTCGCGGATCGCTTGAACGAGGTCCAGGCCCGAAGCCAGATCCATGTTCATCTTCCAGTTGCCAGCGACGTAGGGCGTTCTCGAGGGGGCAGGACTCAAGCGAACTCCATGCCGATGCGGTCGGCGTTGTCTTCGGAGGAGGAGGGGCAGACCGCGACGCGCTTGCCGAGCAATTCGGCCAGGGCGCGCGAACGTTCGACGAGCGCACCGAAGCGCGCCATGGACAGGGCTTGGCCGGCGTCCGAACGCGCTTCTTCCGGCGCATCGTGGACCTCGACCATCAGGCCGTCGGCGCCAGCGGCCAGAGCGGCGCGCGCCAGGTTCGGCACCAGGTCGGCGCGTCCCGCCGCGTGGCTGGGGTCGCCGATGACGGGCAGGTGCGTGGCCGTCTCGAGGTGCGCGATCGCGCCGACGTCCAGCATGTCGCGCGTCACGGAGTCGAATCCGCGCACACCGCGCTCGCACAGAACCACGTTCGGATTGCCACCTTCGAGCAGGTATTCGGCAGCTCCGAGGAATTCCTTCACGGTGGCGCCGAAGCCACGCTTGAGCATCACCGGACGTCCGCACTTCGCGAGTTCGCGCAGCAGCGGGTAGTTCGCCATGTTGCGCGCGCCGACCTGGACCATGTCCGCGACCGCGGCGACCTTGTCGACGTCGCGCGTGTCCATGACCTCGGTCACGATCCCGATGCCGACGTCGGCCTTCACGCGGGCGAGGATCTCGAGCCCGACCTCGCCGAGACCTTGGAAGGCGTAGGGCGAGGTGCGGGGCTTGTACGCGCCACCGCGCAACAGCGTCGCGCCACGTTCCTTCACGTCACGCGCGATGGCGGTCATGCGCGCTTCGTCCTCGACGGCACAGGGACCCGCAGCGATCGAGACCCAACCACCACCGAAGCGTGCGTGGCCGGCCGTCACCACCGTCTCGGCTCGATCGGGGTCGGCGTCGACCTGCCAACGCACGTCGCCGCGATCGATGACGTTGCGCACGAGGGGGTGACCCTCCAGGCGCACGAGAATGCGGGGATCCGCCGGACCGTCGACCTGGACGAGGTCGCGGCGACCTTCGAGGAACGAGGTCGTGAGTCCCAAGTCCTTGCACAGGGCGAGGATGGACTCGAGCTGGGGGTCCTGAAGACCGGCCTGGAGACGCAGCAGCATGGGGACTTGTTCGGGCGCCGCGAGCCTGGGAGCGAGCCGGACGGGGCAATCGCGGAGACCTTGGCGGCGAGAAACGAACGGAGGAGTATAGGGGGGGTCCCAGAACCCGTCCACGACGGGACCCGCCCTCCATGGACCCTGATCCCATGTCCGACCAGTCCTCACTTGCCGCCCTGCTCGAACTCCTGCCCCTCGACGACCTCCCACGCACCGGATGGGTCCTGGCGGGGGTACCGCGTCCCGAATCGATCGCCGGACACAGCCTGGGCGTGGCCCAGGTCGCCCTGGCCCTGGCTCCCGGCTGCGATCCGCCCCTCGCGCTGGACCGGGTCCTGGCCATGGCCGTGATCCACGACGCGCCCGAAGCCCGGACCGGGGACCTGCCGAGGCCCGTGGGACGGCACCTGCCGAAGGGTGCCAAGCGGGCCATGGAGACGTCGATCGCGGACGAACTGCTGGGCTCCTTGTCCCCCACGGCGCTCGAGGCCTGGCGCGAATATCGGGACGACGAAACGCGCGAGGCGCGCTTCGTGCACGTGTGCGACAAGCTCCAGCTCGGCGTGCGTCTGGTGGGCTACGTGCGCTCGGGCCAGCGCGGCCTCGAGGCCTTCGCCGCCGGCCTGCGCGAACTCGATTGCGGTGAGTTCCAGGCGTGCGAACGACTGCGTCAGGAACTGCTCGCCGAACTCTGAATCGGCGTCACTGCGGCCAGTCGAACCACGTCGGTCCGAACGTCAACGAACCGCCGGTGTGTCCGGTGATGCCGACCAACGCCGCGAGCACGAACAGAACGGGCAACAGCCATTTCGGTCGACGCAGCTGGATGTACAGGGCGACCATCGAGAGCACCGCGACCGAGACGCCGAGCCAGCGGTGCAGTTCGAGGTCGTCCCCGCGATGACTCGAGTTCGCGGCGAGCAACCAGCCGAGCGCGGCGGCGGGTGGTGCGGACACGGCCCCCATCCAGAGGCAGAACGTCGTCGCCGTTTGCAGGCCTTCGTGAGAGGAGAATCGCGCTAGCAATGCGGCGAGCGCAGCGGCCATCAACAGTGCGATCGGAAAGTGGACGATGGCGGGATGGAAGTGGCTGAGCCAGCGAAACCCGCGCGCCTGGAGCCAGGTGCGATCCGGGGACACCTGGCCGGAACCCACTGTTTCGGGCTCGATGTCGGCTGTTCCGGGCTCTTCGATCGGGACGTCCGCGGGTACGGGAGCACCCTCACGGATCCACGATGCGAGCACCGCCTTGTCCTCGGCCGAGAGAGGTCCACCTGCATCCGCGGGCGGCATGTCCTCGTAGTCGACCACGAGATACAGATTCGAATCGTCCGGTTGGCCCGGCGTGACCTGATCCGCGTTCGCGGCCGTCGCGGCGAGATCGGAGGCACCCGACCAGGCCCGTGACGCGCGCGGATCAGTGGCACCGGCTCCATGGCACGACACGCAACTCCGCTCGAAGAGCGCAGCGACGGCCCGGGCAGAATCGTCACCTTGCGTCGTCGCCCCGAGAGCCGTGGGGGCGCTCAGGACGACCGCGATGCTCCAACCAATCCAAATTCGAATCATGTCGTAGGTCCAGTCTCTTCGAAGGGTCCGGGTCAATCGTTGAAGTAGACGTAATCATCCACGTTGTCGTGGCACTTGATGCAGAACCCGACCTGGCCGGAGTCGCTCGCCTTGCCGTCCTTGGCGTACCGGACGTAATACCAGTCCCCCTTCTCGGGGTGATAACCCTCGATGCGATGCATGACGGTGATGGCGTTCAGGTCGGTGCCAGCCTCGTCGTCGTAGCCTTCTTTCACGATGATGGTGCCGTGGGGCAGGTTCGCGGGGTCGGCCGCGCCGACGTCGTTCACCCAGACCTTGACGTAGTCACCGTGGACGGAATCGCCGTCGACGATGCCCTCGAAGTCCTCGAACTGGGCCCAGTCCTGGTAACCCTGCATGGACTTCCAGAGGGCGACCGAATGCTCCTGGTCCTTTGGTGTCCCGGGCGAGGCGCAGGCGCTGATGGCGAAGACGGACAGGGCGTAGGCGCCGAGAAGACGAAGCGTGGATCGTTGCATGGGGGTTCCTTTGGGAGAATGTCCACCGTCGTACGCAATCTGGCACCCCGAGTGACTCTCTTGTCGAATCGGGTCGGGACGGGCGGATCCGGAAGCCTCCCTACGGGCCGGACGAAGCAGGCGGTCCGGTTCGCGACGGCCGCTCCGCACTGCTAGTCTGGCCGGACATGCGTCTCTTCGTGGTGCTTCCTGCGGGCCTCTTCGTGGCTACGCTCGGCTTTGCGGCCTGGACCGTGCTGGGATCGGTGCCGTACGAACCTCCGTTCGGCGACCCGCCCCTCCCCACCGTCGTCGCCGGCCCGGACCTGAACCTGGGAACCGGGCGCCTCGAGGGCATCGTGCGCGACATCGAGAACCAACCCGCCGCGGGGGCCTCGGTGTTCGTGCAGCAGAGCGGGCGGCCGATCTGGACGTTCACGGACGAGAACGGTCGCTTCGAGTTGAACGAGTTGACGGGGCCCGAGCCGATCGAGGTCTCGATCCTGGTGCGCGGGCACTTCCCGCAGACGTTCCCGGTCGCGTTCGACCGGTCCCCGCTCGACCTCCGCATGGCGCGACGCGCGCCGGATCCTCCGAACCTGGCGCCCCCGCCGTCCGCGGACCTGGCCGGGTCCGCCACGGTCGGGTTCGAATCGTCGGCCGAAGGGTACGAGGTCTGGCTCCTCCCCATTCGCCCGCCGTCGCTCGACGAACCCGCGGTGCCACGCCGCTGCCTCGTCACGGCGGATGGCACGTTCGAGATGCCGGACCTGGCTCACGGTCGCTACGAGATCCGGCTGTTGCCGCCCTGGGCGATCGACGGCACGTGGCCCAACCTGCTGACCACGTGGGGAGCGCCCGCGCACGTCTTCGACCACCCGCGGGACGGTGAACTGGACCTCACCAGTGCGGCCGGCGGCATCACGGGGGTGCTCGAGGACGAGAACGATGAACCGATCCGCGGAGCCCTGGTGCGGGTCGAACCGGTGCTCGAAGAGATCGAGGGTCTGCCGTTCCCCAGCACGCTGAGCGATGGGCAAGGACGCTGGACCCTGCGCGACCTGCCGTCCGGGCTGTACCGGGTTCACCTGACCGCAGGTCCCTTGACCGTGACGCACGAGGACGTGCGCGTCACGCCGAGCGTGCTCGTCACGCTGGGTTCCGACTGATACGGGGTTCGAGCGAACACTGGTTGCGGACTGCAGCGGGCCGGAACGGAATCGACGTCCACCTGGGCCGGACTTCGGGTGGTCCGTAAACCAGCGGACCTGATGGCGAACCCGCCACCTGGAGGGCGGTGGGCGCTATCCTGTGAGGTCCACCAAGCCCGATGGGAACGCCATGGACACAGCCCCGAACCAACCCCTGTACCTCGACAACGCCGCCACGACACCGGCCGATCCGCGCGTGGCGGCGGCCTTCCGGGACCATATCGAGGTCGAGTTCGGCAACCCGTCCTCGCGCCACCCGCTGGGCGTTCGCGCGGCGGAGGCCGTGGCGCGCGCCCGACGTCAGGTCGCGCGCGTCCTGGGCGCCAAACCCGAGAACATCGTGTTCACCGCCGGCGGCACCGAGGCCAACAACCTCGGCGTGATCGGCGCAGCCCGAGCACGTCGCGATGTGTTGAAGACTGGGCGTCCCGCCCGGATCCTGGTCGGCACGACGGAACACGCCTCGGTGCGCGCGAGCTCCCTGTCCCTCGAGGCCGAGGGGTTCCAGGTCGAGTTCCTGCCGCTCGACGGCACCGGCGACCTGGACCTCGAGGCGGTCGCCGCGATGTTGGACGAGGACGTGGTCGTCGTCACCCACATGCTCGTGAACAACGAGTTCGGCACGCGCTACCCGATCGAACGACTGGCCAAGCTCGTGCGCGGCAAGTCCCCGAACGCTCACGTCCACATCGACGCGGTCCAATCGCTGGGCAAGGTCGAACTGACGCTGACCGAGCTCGGCGTCGACAGCCTCTCGATCTCGGCGCACAAGGTGCATGCGCCCAAGGGTGCGGGCGCTCTGGCCTTCGCAGCGAACGCGCGCCTCGCACGGCTGATCCACGGTGGCGGCCAGGAATCCGGCTTGCGCTCAGGCACCGAGAACGTCCCCGGCATCGTCGCGTTGGGCGAGGCCGTGCACCTGGCCGACGAGCATCGCGCCGCCTTCTGCACGTCGTCGCTCGCGATCCGCGAACACATCGAGGCGAGCCTCGGGGCGATCCCGGGAGCCTCCCGCGTGTCGCCGGGACGACCGGTCGATTCGATCCTGGCCATCCGGGTCCCCGGTCCTCCAGCCGAGGTCTGGCAGCACCACTTGGAGGCTCGCGGCGTGTACGTGGGCGTCGGCGCTGCTTGCCAATCGATGAGCACGATCGTCAGCCCCGCGCTATCGGCGCTCGGCATGGACGAGGACGCCGCACGCCACGTCCTGCGCGTCTCGCTGTCGCGCATGACCACGTTGGCCGAGGCCGAACGCGCCATGGAACAACTCGCCGCGGTTCACGCGGAACTCGGAGAACTCGCCGGATGACCGAATCGACTCTGCTCGCCCCGCCCGATCGTTTGCTCGTGCGCTACGGCGAACTGGCCCTCAAGAAGGGCAACCGTGGCCAGTTCGAGGCCGCCCTCGTCACGAACATCAAGCAAGCGCTCACGGGCATCACGCCCGCGGTCGTCGAACGCCACTTCGGTCGCATCGTCGTGATTCCGGAGCGCCGTGCCCAGGAAGCCGCCGCCCGCACCGCCGAGGTCATGGGCATCAAGAGCGTGTCGCCCGCCTGGCGATCGGCCCCCACCGTCGAGGCCATGGCCGACATCGGGCGCAAGCTGCTCGAGGACGGTCTCGCCCGGCGCGCATCGAAGACGCCGGTCACGTTCCGCGTCAACGTGCGCCGCTCGGACAAGTCGTTCCCGATCACGTCGACCGACCTCGAACGCCAGATCGCCGAACGCATCCTGCCCGGTCCCGACCAGGTCAAGGTGCAGCTCTCGAACCCCGAGATGGAGCTCGGCATCGAGATCCGGACCGACGGCGTGTACGTCTTCCTGGATCGCCTTCCCGGACCCGGCGGACTGCCCGTCGGAACGCTGGGGCGCACGCTGTGCCTCCTGTCCGGCGGCATCGATTCGCCGGTCGCCGCCTGGCTCGCGATGAAGCGCGGCTGCCGCGTGGCGTACATCAGCTTCCACAGCGCGCCGTTCCTGGGCGAGAGTTCGAAGCGCAAGATCGCCGACCTGGTGCGCACGCTCGCACGCTATCAGGGACGCTCGCGCCTGTTCGTCGTGCCCTTCGCCGACTATCAACTGGCGGTGCGTGACAACGCGCCCGAGTCGTACCGCACCGTGCTCTATCGCCGTGGGATGCAGCGCATCGCGACCCGCATCGCACGCCGCGAAGGTTACGGCGCCCTGATCACGGGCGAGAGCCTGGGCCAGGTCGCCAGCCAGACGCTCGAGAACATGACGTGCATCGGCGCGGTCACGGATCTGCCGGTCCTACGCCCGCTCGTGACGTACGACAAGGAGGAGGCGATCACGGTCGCCCGCAAGATCGGCACGTTCGACGTGTCGATCCGCCACGAACCCGACTGCTGCACGGTCTTCCAGCCCTCGAAGCCCGTCATTCGAGGCACGTTGAAGGGCTGCGACAAGGCCGAGTCCAAGCTGGACATCGACGCGCTCGTGCGCGCGGCCGTCGAGGGCACGGAAGTCGTCGGAATCGACCCCGAGGATTGAACTTCCACCTCCTGCGGGTTTGGTCGCGGGCTCCGTCCTGCGGGGTTGATACCGTGACGCGCCGATGAAGCGAGGAACCGCGCTCCTCTTGGCCATGGCGGCCTTGCTCGCCCACGCACTGGCGACGCACCTAGACCCCTCCGGGCGTCTGGGTCCGCCGCACGATTCCGCCCACGTCGCCTACACGCTCGGCCGGAACTGGGTGTTCACCGGAGCCCCGACGTGGCTCCCGGAGGGCCAAGGTGCGGGGCTCGAGGCCTACGCCTCGCCGCTCTGGATCGGGGTGTCCGCGCTGGCCGAACGCCTCTACCTGCCCGTCACGCACAGCACCCAGATGGTCGGCCTCGGATCGGCGCTGCTGATGGTCTTCCTCAGCGCGCGCTTCGCGACCGACCGTCTCGTGGGCATCCTGCCGCCGCTCTTGTTCGTCACGTGCGGCAGCCTGGCCACCGCCGCCACCAGCGGCACCGAATGGGCCGCCGTCGCCATGTTCGTCTCGGTGGCGTTCGTCGCGATGGAACACCGGCACTGGATCAGCTTGGCGGGATCCATGTCCTTGCTGATCGCCGCACGTCCCGAGGGCGTGCTGTTCGTGGTCGCGCTCCTGGTCCTCGCGCTGGTCGAACGCATCTCCCCCAGACGCGACGGCGCCGAACCCGCGCCCTGGTGGCCGTTCCTCGTCGCGGGGGCCGTGACCGCAGCGCTGTGCTACGTGAAGACGTCGCGCGGCACGTCGCTCTACGGCGATGACCTGAAAGCCATCCTCGACACCGACCCGTCGACCATCCACCAGGGCGCGCTGCGCTTGCTCGACTTCGCGACGACCGGAGCGACGCCGCTGTTGATCGTCTTCCCGTTGATCGGGATGGCGCTTCGACGACTGTCGGGCGCAGGGGTCCGCGGGCTCTTCCTGGCCCTGGCCTGGGCGCTGATCATCGTCGTCGAAGGCGGTCCCGAAGCCACGTACCACCTGGCGCTCGTCCCGGCGATCGGACCCTTGTTCATCGCCGTGCAAGCCGGCGTCATCGCGCTGCTCGACACGAACCGTCGTTGGATCGAACGCCTCAGCTGGACGGTGATCGTGGTCGCGTCGATGCTGTCGGCGTTGGGCAGTCGATTCCCCACGGACCTCGGACCGCTGCCGCTGGCCGCGTGGAGCGAGTCGTGGTTGAGCCCCGCCGCTCCTGTCGCGTTCGGCGAGAGCACGCTGCTCGGCCGCGAAGCGCTGAACCAGGAACTCGCGCGGACGGCTCGGCAGCGTGCGCTGGGTCTGTTCCTGCGCGATCAGGTTCAAGAAGGACATTCGATCCTGACGCCCTGGCCGGGCGCGCTCGGCTACCTGTCCGGACTCGAGGTTCGCGACATGATGGGCCGCATCGGCACGGCGGATCAGGCGCCGCGGGAAGAACCGTGGGCGGCCCGCCCCAGGACCGACCTCGTACGAGCGCTCTCGGCCGAGCCCGACTTCGTCCAAGGCGGCCAGTTGCTGGGCGCGCGACTCATCAAGAACCAGGCGTCGCCCATACCGATCGACCTGCTGGCGTACGACGTGGACCCCTCGGCGGAGAACCGCGAGGCCCTGGCGCAGCTGCTCTCGAACTACGAGCTGGTGATCCTCCCGTTGCCGCGCGAGATCGGCCTGCCCAGCCCCTTCCCCCTGTTGCGTCGACGGGCGTTGGGCCTCACCCCCGAGCTCCGCCTGTTGGTGGACGGGTCGACCGTCACCGCCGAGGTCCGGATCGGCGAGAGCCTGGATCCGGATGCCCAAGGTCATCCCCAACTCGTCGAACTGTGGATGGAAGCCACGGACGCCGAAGGTCGGCGCTGGTTGGTGGATCCCGCGGGCCGGCTGCGGACGCGCGACAACCCGGGAACGGTGGCGCGCGCCGAGTTGATGCTGCTCGCCGACGGTGTTCGCCCGGTCCGCTTGGGTCGCTGGACGTTGCCCGAGGCTCCCGACGGCGTCGAGATCGTCTCGGTCAGCGCTCAGCTGCTGAACCCGACGATCTCACGGCGCGAGGCGCTCTCGCGGATCGGACACGAGGTCCAGGTCGACCTGAACTGACCCTCGCCGCGCAGATCGATCTGCGCCTTGGGACGTCCGGCGTTCAAGAGTCGACGCGCAGGCGATACCCGGCGCCGGTGACGGTCTCGATCAGGTCGTGACCACGGCTCTCGAACTTGCGACGCAGGCGTGCGATCTGGACCTCGACGATCTTGGTCCCCGGATCCACATCGGTGTTCCAGACCTCGCGCAGGAGTTCGGCCTTGGTCACGGCCTGGCCGCGGGCCTGGGCCAACGTCGAGAGCACGGCGAACTCACGCGGGCTGGTCTCGATCGGAGCGCCGTGCAAGGTCACCTCGCGATGACCGACGTCGATGCGAATCCCCGCGAGCGACAGAACCGGAATGGCATCGCGTCGACGGATGACCGCGTTGACGCGGGCGACGAGTTCCTCGACGCGGAAGGGCTTCTGGACGAAGTCGTCCGCGCCCAGGTTCAAGCCTCGCACTCGATCCGGAACGGTGTGGTGCGCCGACAAGTAGATGACGGGAGTTGCGTCGCCCAAGGACCGCATGTCCTCGAGGAGATCCCAACCGGTGCGACCGGGCATCTCGACATCGAGCAGGACGAGGTCGAAGGTCGTGTCCGCCAGGCGCGCTGCGGCGGCGTCGGCTTCGTACACGTACGTGCACAGAATGCCCTCGCGCTCCAGCGCTCTTTGAACGAGACGGCAGACACCGTCGTCGTCATCGACCACCAAGACTTTCATGGTGTGCGACCTGGGTGCGGGCTTCGACGTGCTGTGGGTCTCGATCATCAAGCGATACCGAATCTCTTCAACTTGCGATACAGGGTGCTCTTTCCGACATTAAGTAGGCGTGCAGCCTCTAGTTTGTCCCCAGAGCACTCATCCAGGGCCCGCAAGAGGGCCTTCTTTTCGTAGAGCTCGAGACTAACGGGATCCTCGGTCGTGATTTCCCAGTGCTGCAGCCCCAGGCTGGGCCGGCGGTGCTCCACCGAGGGCATCGGGTGCAGCGTGTGAGATGTATCCGGATCCTCCAGGCTGTTCGTAGGGCGCTTGGGGAGGTCACGCTCGAGCGCTCGCAAGGAGCGGCTCAAGTGAAGGACCTCGATCTCACCGCCTTGCGCGCGGGCACAGGCCTGTTCGATGCAGTCCTCGAGTTCACCGATGTTGGAAGGCCAGTCGTAACGCATGAGAACGCTCAAGGCGCTTTCCTGGATCCCCGTGACGCCGTTGGACGGACCGTAACGCTCGATGAATGCCTGGATGAGTGTGGGCAGGTCCTCGACGTGTTGCATCAAGGTCGGGATGACGATGCGGTGGTGGCTGAGCATCTTGGCCAGGTCAGCGAGGAAGCGTCCCTCGGCCACGAGGCTCTCGAGAGAGGTCGAACTGGTGGCGATGATGCGCGAGACCAGGGGCGTGCGGCGGCCCGTGCTCGTCAGCGCGCCCTGGCCCAAGAGTTCGAACAACCGTCCTTGCAAGCGGAGCGAAAGCCTGCCGATCTCGTTCAGCACGAGCGTGCCATCGCGTGCGGCGACGAGCATGCCCGGTCCGGCGTTCGAGTCCTTGGCGCCTGGAGCGCTGGGACCATCTCCGAAGAGCTGTTGCTCGAGGGTCGATTCACCCAATGCGCCGCAGTGCGCTTGGTAGAACGGTCCCGAGGACTCGCCCGTGTAGTGCAGGATGCGGGCAGCACAACACTTGCCGGTGCCTCGATCGCCCAGGATCAGAACCGGTTCGCGGGAAGGTGCGAGCTCCCGAAGGCGATCGCGCAGGTTCGTGCGGGCGCCGCTGGTGCCGACCAGAAGGTTGGGCGTGTAGAGGGAGTGCGCAGCTTCGTTGAGAATGCCCTGCTCGAGCCGTGCGGCGTCGGTCATGGGCTTGTCGCGACGCTGGGTCGCGTCCTCGAGCAGCACGACGCGCAACATGACGCCACCCTCTTCACCGCCGAAGGGAGCCGGGACGACCGACGCACGCAGAATGCGAGCCCGTCGATCGCGCCGCGCACTGACTTCGAAACGGAACCCTTCGCGGGCCACGCTGTGCGCATCGCGGACGAAGGCCTCGAGTCCGGTGTTGGGCGTGATCTCCGCCAGGTGTTTCCCGACCAGATCGCGACCGAGCATGTCCACGGCGCCGCGGTCGGCGTTGCGCAGTCGGCCTTCGCCATCCACCAAGAGGACACCGTCCGGTCTGGCGGAAACGGCGGGGGTCGGAAGCGTCTTGGCCGGGGCCGTGCTTTCGCTGCGGGCGCCCTCGTCCTCGAGCCGGCGACAGCGCAGCTCGAGCTGACGGGCCGTTTCGCGCAGCTCGTCCTCGCGCCGCTTGGCGCGCAGGTGAGTGGAGAGCACGCGGTCGAGGTGTTCCAGCTGCTCCCGCGGAAGGAAGGTCTGGCAACCGGCGTCGTACATCGCCTCCGCGTCCGCGCCGGAGCGGGACCGGCTGAAGACGATCAAGGGGACCGAACGCAGCTCGGGAACGGCCTTGATCCGGCGGCAGACCTCGGCCGCACTGGCGCCCGATTCGAGCTCCGCGGCCAGCAGAATGGCCTCGTACGGGGTCGCACGGACCTCGACGATGCCACGGGCACCCGTATCAGCGACGTGGACCTCGTAGCCCCGATCGCCCAAACGGCTGGTCTGGATCAGACGCTCTCCAGGATCCGAATCGATCAATAGGATGCGTGTCATGAACGATCCTCGTGGATGGCGGGTTTCTCTCTCCTCATCACAGGTCCTCGGGCTCTAGGATTCCGTTCCCCATGAATACGATTCGCCCGCGATGGAACACCTGGACTGCAGGAGGCCCGACCCTCGGTCGGATCGAGTGAGCTGGCGCGCGGGGAACATGGGAGAGGACGGTGAGTGCCTTCGTGACGATCTCTTCGGCGAAGATGTCGAACGCGTGATCGACCGAATTCTCGATTCTGCATCGGTTCTGTCCGTTGCCGAAACACTTCGCTCTCAATTCGATGGGGAACTCGCCCGGCGCATCGCGACGCTCCGCGAATTGCGACTTCGTGCGAAACGACGCTTTGGAGAGGATGTTCCTCCATTCTTGACGGCCAGCGGGCTGGAGCAGGCGACACATCCGAGACTGGCGTCCCGCCGCTCGGACGAGATTCACTCGCAGATCGGGCAGTCCCGCATCTGGGATGCAACTTGCGGGATCGGGGTCGATGGACGTGCCTTGGCGCGGGGTGGTTCCCAGGTCGTCCTCGGAGACCTGGATCCGGAGACGCTTTCGTTCGCCCTCGAGAACATGCGGCGCGCCGGTCACCGTGGCTGGGCGGTGCGTGCGGACGCGCGGACGCGAGCGGTCCAGGCCGACGTGGTGCTGCTGGACCCCGATCGGCGCGCGGCCGGCAAGCGCAGCCTCGATCCTGAGGCGTGGAGTCCGACGCTGTCGGAGTCGCTCGAGATCGCGGAACGCTTCGACGGCGCGTGTCTGAAACTGGCGCCGGGCCTCGACCCGCTGCTCCTGCCCGATCTGCCGACGGACTGGGTGAGCGTCGACGGCAGCTTGACCGAAGTCACGGTCTGGGCGGGGAGTTTGGCCGTGCGAGAGTCGAACCTGCGCCGCGTCCTCGCGCTCAAGTCGGATGGCACGGAGGTTCGCTTCGAAGGCCGCCCGACGACGATCGATGCTTGGGAGCCCGAGGACGCGGCGAACGTGACTTGGCTGGCGGTGCCGGACCCCGGCCTTTTGCGCTCGGACCTGCTCGCCACGCTCGCGGAGCAAGAGGGCCTTCGACCGTTGGCTCCGCAGTTGGCCTGGTTGGGCGGAACGCATGCGCCGACCTCGCCGCTCCTGCGCGGGCACACCGTTCTGGGGAGCGCGCCCTTGGATCGCAAGAAGGTCCGCGCGTTGTTGGGCGAGTACGACGTCGGAGCCGTCACGGTTCTCAAGCGAGGTCACCCGGATCTCGCCGAGGTCCTGGCCCGCCGATTCCGGGGTCCGGGCTCCAAGCCTGGGCTGCTGGCCGTCGGCCGGTTGGAACGGGGTCACCGCGCCTGGCTCATCGGGCCAGCGGCAGTCTGAACCCTCGTTCCAATCCCCCACCGAGGGTGGGAAGGGCCTCCTGGAGGCCGCCAGAGGGGGTCCTGCGCATTCCCGGCCAGTTCCACGCAGTCTCGCGGGTTCCCACTCAGGGGCGACGGGCGCCCCGTCCGATGGGGTTGGTGGGCGATGAGGGAATCGAACCCCCGACCTCCTCGATGTAAACGAGGCACTCTGACCGCTGAGTTAATCGCCCGCTCCAGGACGCGAGGCCAACACCGGACCTCGCAGCAGACGGTATCCTGCCGCGCCGCATCCCGCCAGACACCACGGAATCACGAACGAACGTCGATTTCGCCCCGAAACCAGCTCTCCCCGCTACCTGCCCCTCTCTCATCATGCGCATTGCCGTCGTCGGAACTGGATACGTAGGCCTCGTGGCCGGCACTTGCTTCGCGGAGAGCGGGAACACGGTCACCTGCATCGACATCGATCAGGCGAAGATCGATGGACTCAAGAACGGGGTCGTCCCGATCTACGAGCCGGGACTCGAGGAACTGCTGAAGCGCAACTCGCGGGATGGGCGCCTCCTGTTCACCACCGACTACGCCGAGGGTATCGCCAACGCTCAGGTCTGCTTCATCGCGGTCGGCACACCGACGGGCGAGGACGGCAGCGCGGACCTCAAGTACGTCCTGGCCGCCGCCAAGTCGATCGCCGAGGCCATGACCGGTTACATGGTCGTCGTGGACAAGTCGACCGTTCCCGTCGGCACCGGCGCCAAGGTGCGCGCCGTGATCGAGGCGAACACCGATCACCCGTTCGACGTGGTTTCGAACCCCGAGTTCCTGAAGGAGGGCGCGGCGATCGACGACTTCCTGAAGCCCAACCGCGTCGTCATCGGCTCCAGCTCGGAACGCTCCTCGCGCGTCATGGACGAGCTGTACGAGCCGTTCGTGCGCACCGGCAACCCGATCCTGCACATGGACGTCGAGTCGGCCGAGCTGACCAAGTACGCCGCCAACGCGATGCTCGCGACGCGCATCTCGTTCATGAACGAGATCGCGAACCTCTGCACCCGCGTCGGCGCGAACATCGACATGGTGCGTCACGGCATCGGTTCGGACGAACGCATCGGATCGCGCTTCCTGTTCTCGGGTGTCGGTTACGGGGGCTCCTGCTTCCCCAAGGACGTGAAAGCCGTCATCCACACCGCCGCGGACCACGAGTACGACTTCCGCATCCTGCGCGCGGTCGAGGACGTCAACGAGGCGCAGAAGCACGTCCAGTTCGCCCAGGTCACGGCCGAGTTCGGTGCGGACCTCACGGGACGCCGCTTCGCGGTCTGGGGCCTCGCGTTCAAGCCGAACACCGATGACATGCGCGAGGCGCCCGCCGTCGTGCTGATCGAATCCCTGCTCCAGGCCGGCGCAACGGTCGTCGTGCACGATCCGGAGGCCATGAAGATGGCCCAGGAGCACTATTTGGGCGATCGCGTCGAGTACGCGGACCGTCCGATGGACGCGCTCCCCGATGCGGACGCTCTGATCCTCGTGACCGAGTGGAACGAGTTCCGCCGACCGGATTTCGACGCCATCAAGGCCGCGCTCAAGCAGCCGACCATCTTCGACGGCCGCAACATCTGGCCGCGCGAGTCGGTCGAACAGCTCGGATTCAAGTACGCCGGCATCGGCCGCTAGGTCGGCCGCGCCACGTGCGCGGCACGACCACGCCGCTTCGACCGACGCGTGATCCCACGCGTCTCGTCCGTGCTCGGCCACGTGCGTCGTGGACGCGATCGCCGTGATGCGGTCGCCCGGACCGAGCCGATCGATCGCGCCGCGTCTCCCACGACGTCGCTCGGAGGTCCATTCCAGACCCTTCGGCCACACCCGGCCCGAGTCCACGAATCGAGCTCAAAACCTGGGTTTCGAGGCCTATCTGGTTTCGTCTACCGAACCCGGGTCGGCACCCTTCCCCTCCGAGAGCGGAGCGGGCACGGTTGGTGCTGCGGCACAACGGCTGACGCGTGACCGGCTGGCGCGACGCGCTGCCCAAGACCGGCCCGAGTCGCGAAGGTGAGGTCGGCAACGACAGAGGCGGCTCGTCCCCTAAGGAATGAACCGCCTCGAGTGATGTCGTCGCTATACCTGAAAGTGTCGCTCCACTGTCCGCGCGCCACGCATGTGGCATGCACCCAGGACGGTGTCGCAATCACCTTCGCCTGTTGTGATACCCCATCACGAGGGGATCGGGAAACATCCGAGGGCATGGAATCCAAAAAAAATATCGAAGCGATCGGAGGAACTTCGCGGTGCTCACCGATGTCGTTGGAGTCGCAACCTCGCTCGTTCCGCGCGTTCGTCACCGCGCATCGCATCGTGTTCGAAGTTCACGAGCAGTTGTTCGAGCAACGCACGCACGCGGTCCGATCGTTCTGGCACGCGTTCGCTGCGTGCGAGTGCCAACCAGGCGTCGACGCGCACGCTCGGAGTGCGCGCGGACTCCACGAGTTCGATCCAGGTGCGCTCCGCGACCTGAAAAAGTCCCTGTAGCGCATCCACAGACGCGATTCCGAGGCGTGCACGCTCGCGCACGCGCGGCCCGATGCGCACGTCGCGCGCCAGCTCCGCGTACGCGTCGCGCGCGCGCTCGAAGTGCTCGGACCGACGCCAGAGGTGCGCGATCTCCAACCGCATGCGTGCGTTCATCTCGACATCGAAGCCTGCATCCGCGTACGTGTCGATCCACCGCTGCAACCAAGCGCGCGCCGTATCGAAATTGCCTGAGGCCGCGCAGAGGGCCGCTGTGGACAGCGTCGCCTCGCCCACATCTCTTGGGGAAAACGCGCCCGTCCAGGCGCGTTCCAGTTCCGCACACGCTCGCTCGACCAACGCGGCGCGTGCTTCGCCCGCAGCGCGCCGGGCACGTCCACGCAACGTGCGGGCCTTGGACAGGGCGTCGATGGTGGCCCGTGGAGCTCGCTCCGCCCGGGTCGCGCCGTGCCCCAGAACCAGCGCCAACAGCACCGCCACCACGCATGCGGCACGTTTCACGCTGCGCCGACCATGGCCTCGGAACCAGGACGTCCACGCTCGCGGCGCGACGGATTCGGAACCGGACAAGAAGGATCGAGGGCTCATCGTTCGCTCCTGGTGGCCTGCACGGATCCGACGCGCCTGAACCTTCGACGGGAACGTGCCTCGATCGCACGCAACGGATGGGACGGCTGGGTTCTCGGTGCACGGTCCGTGGAGATCGGGGTCAAGGGCGCCAGCACCGAGCCACCTCGTGCCGCAGGGCCTTGCGCAACTTGCGACGCGCTCGGAACAACCGTGTCTTGATCAACTCGGGGGAAAGCCCGCAGGCGAGCGACGTGGCGTGGCTGCTCCCTTCGCTGGCGTACCACGACTCGATCAACCTGCGATCGGAGACGGGGATCCGGCGCATCGCGGCGTCGAGTCGCATGCGCGCCTGGTCCACGTCGAGGTCGTAGCCGTCGATCCGAAAGCGCTCGTCCCCGTTCTCGGAGCGGCTGGCGGATTCACGACAAACGAGGGCACCCGTCAACTCGTCGTCCAACCCCACCAACGGACCGCGCAGCTTGCGGCGCAGATGGTCGTGCAGGACGTTCGCCGCCACGCGCAGCATCCAGGCCCGCTGACGCCCCTCCCCCGCCGGGCGAACGAATCGTGCCGCGCGGATCAACGTCTCCTGCTCCACGTCCGCAGCGAGGCTGGCATCCCGGCAGCGGCGCCCCAGCCAGCGCTCCAACATCGGGCGGAACTGTTCGAGCCCCGACCAGCCCGCGGTCGCGGGCGCGCCTGCAGGGCCCTGCGCCGTGGACGCGTGCGCCGTCCGTGATGAGCCCGCGATCGTCGCCGCGTGCGGTCCCGGGCGTACTCGTTCGGGCTGTGGGGCGGTTCCTGACTCGAGTGCAGCGCCTGCACCCGCAACGACGATCGTGTCCAGCATGGTTTCTCCGTGTTCGGGACGTCGGGAGGACGTCCACGCCGGAGAGACGTGCGGAATCGAGGCGCGGTGGCGGCTGGCCCGGACTGTGGAGGGAGGGCCACGCGAACGGCGCCTTCACAAATGGGGAACGGACGCCCCCCTCGCGGGGAACGTCCGTCCTGGATCCAGCTTCGGCTGCCGATGGCAGCGCAGCGGTCGATCAGGGCCTTCGCATGGACGGCTCCTAGCCGCGGCGGAACGCCTTGGCCTCACGTGCCCAGCGCGAGTCCGGGAAACGCGCGATGACCTTGCGGTACATCGACTGTGCCCGCGCAAGGCTCTGTTCGTCGCCCATGCCGTCGAACGAGCGGCCGGCGTAGTAGAACGCGGCGGGGACGTACTGGCGGTGCATCTCGTAGACGACGGTGACGCGCAGGAGCGCGAGCAGGGCCGTCTGGAAGTCCTCGGAGGCGTCCTGGCCACTGGCGGACTTGGCGGCGGCGGCCTCGTACAAGCAACGCCCGAGGCCGTAGTAAGCCGCGGCCAGACTGCCGTCCGAGGCGGTCTTCGAGAGCGTCACCTCGCGGAAGATGGACTCGGCCTCGCCCAGCTTGCCGGCCACCAGGTGGCCTTCGGCGATCGCGACCTGAACGCGCGAGCGGATGATCGGATACCCGCCGCGAGCGCGGGAGTCGAGGCTGGTCAGCTTGGTCTGAAGCGCGTCGCCTGAGAGGTTCGTGTCGAAGAGGACGCCGCGCAGGTCGTGCTCGAGCAACCACCGCTCACCCAGAGCGCGTCCGTCGATCAGCGCCTTGAACGGACCGAGCGCAGCCCGTGCACCGGCGGCGTCACCGGCCAGGAACAGGATGTCGGCCTTGATGGTGTGCCCCGTCGGCACGTGACGCGACTCGGGCGCCAGGCTGAAGAGATCGTTCGCGGCCTCGATGACCTGCTCGGGGGTTCCGATGTAGCTGAAGTACTCGAGGCGGTGGAACAGCGCGTAGTCCCGGGCCCACTTGAAGTTGCGCTCGGGCTCGTCGTTCTCGGCCAGGTAGGCCTCGAGGTCGCCGATCGCGTTGCCCCAGTCCCCATTGTTGGCGGCGGCGTCGGCCTGGTCGATCAGGTCCGGCTTCGTCGTGTAGACGATGCGGTCGACGTCCTTGGACGCGACCTCGCTGTTCTTGCGGCCCTCGCGATAGACGACGACGTCCATCCCTTCGGTCTGGATCTTGACTTCGTCGATCTTGCTGCCGGAAGTCAGGTGGATCGTGTCCGCCGTCGCAAGGGTGCAAGGCGTGAGCAGGAGGGCGATGAGGGAAGCGCGCATGGAAGTCGTCGGTGGGGTTCCGGAAAGCGAAGGACCAGAGGGGAAGGCCTCAGGGGAACGCTGCGATCGGGTCGCGGGTTCGCAAGTGCGGACCAGAACCTCGTCGTGAGGCCCAGGGGGAAGATCCGGGGGTGCGATTCCCGTTGGAGGGTCGGTGGGAGAACGTGGCTCGGGAGCCGGTGGAGTTGCCCTGTCTAGGCCGGGCAGCCGCTCGAGTTTCCCCGGAAGCGGGGCCGTGAGGGGTGATTCCGCGGCCTGGACCGGAAGGTTCGGGGCCGTTTGGGCAGGCCAGGGGACCGGATTCGAGGGCCAGGAGGATAATGGCGACCTCGCCGTTCCGTCAACGAGACTGGCCTGGTCCATTCCGCACAACGAGCCGAACGGCGTCTGAGGCGTCCAGACGCCGCTCGCGCTCGGACCGCGGACGCCTCCTGACCGCGCGAGCCGGGTCCGACGATCCGTGCGGAGCGAACTAGGCCAGTCCCTGGGGGACGGCGACGACCATGGCGGCGGCCAGATCCAGACTGGCCTTCACTCCGACCAGTTCGCCGACCAGCGCCAGCGCGAACTCCATCGCCGTTCCGGGCCCCTGACTGGTCAGGATGCGCCCCGACCGAAGCACGCGCGGCGCATCCTGCAGATCCGAGCCCGCCAGCCGATCGCGCACGCCCGGATGACTGGTGATGGGAACGCCGTCGGTGACACCAGCTTCGACCAGGACCATCGGACCCGCGCAGATCGCGGCGATCCACTTGCCGCCGTCGGCGTAACGCCGGAGCGCGGCGAGCAGATCGGCCTCGCGCATCAACTCCAGCGTGCCGCCCAGCCCGCCTGGCACGACGATCGCGTCGAAGGCGTCCAGGTCGAGCTCGGCAAGGTCCGCGTCGGCCTCGACCCGAATCCCGCGCGACCCCAAGATCACACCCCCACCGCGTGCCGCGGACGTGACGTCGACCTCGGCACGGCGCAGGACGTCGATGATCGTGACGGCTTCGATCTCCTCGAAACCGGTCGCCAGGGGGACGAGGACGGTGGTGGTCATGCGTTCGATCCTAACCGGCTAGGATAGGTGCATGGGACACGACCCCGAACGTCCGGTGCTGGTCAGCGCATGCCT
>TARA_R110002073_G_scaffold241084_4_pt1 | contig 20611 bp, 16 predicted proteins | sample TARA_R110002073 | Tara Oceans TARA_R110002073 (sample SAMEA4397174) | marine metagenome | biome: Polar Biome; feature: [DCM] deep chlorophyll maximum layer (ENVO:01000326); material: water (ENVO:00002006), including particulate matter (ENVO:01000060) such as... | depth 40 m
GCGAGATCATCGTCTCGACCAGTTCGGCTACCGGCGAAAGCAACAAGTCGCTGGCCGCTTCGACCCGTGTTAACCATTGCCAAAGGATCCGCCCGAGCGAGAAGATGTCTGACGCCGGTAACGCCACCATCTTGTCCGTCATCGTTTCGGGGGCCGCGTACTCAGGCGTGCCACGAAACAATCGTTTGGGTGAACAGTGCACACGCTCGGCAAAGCCAAGGTCGATCAGCGTCACGTGGCCGGTCGCACCGACCATCACGTTCATCGGTTTCACGTCGCCGTGTACCCAGCCGCCTGCATGCATTGCTTCAAGTGCTTGTGCGACTTGACGTACCAACCATAAGCCCACGGGAAGCGGTTTGCGAGGCTGTTGATTCAAGTGCTCGTGCATCGTCAACGCGTCCAACCGCGGCATCACTAAAAAGGGCGATGTGCCGGAATCCGATGCGTCCAACACCGCGATCAAATTGGGATGAAACACCTCGGTCGCGCACGCCGTGAACTGCTGGATTTGCCGCAGCGATTCGATCGTGTTTTCTCCAATCCCACGTCGTACGACGTAATCCCAGCGAGGGCTGCCGGTGGCGTCGGCTGGTTGAGCGTAGGCCAATTCCGCCGTGTCGCCTTGGTGGATCCGTTTTCCAAGTCGCCAAATACCCAAGATCGATCCGCGCGAGTCGGTGGGGCGTGTTGCTGCAGTATTTGGATTTTTCGTTGAAACTTTGGACATCGTAAGTTTCCCCACCCGCGTGTTGAACTAAGAAGAAGATAGAGGGCAATGCATCCTCGCTACCGAATCGCCCCGACGTTGTCGGAGCGTTCCACCGTCAAAGCATCGACCAGTCAGCCTAGCTAGGTCGAACCGCTAAAGACGGAACCCTAGAAACATCCGAAACTGCCTAACCGGAACGACCGTTCGGGTTTGCAGGGCAGCCCCGCATCGACCTGGCGTTTTGCACACTCCTGACGCGTAAAGTGACTCGCTCGCAGCCATGTTGAAGATCTTCGGGACGGATTGGCCGCGACTCCGTAACTGCGGTATCGGTGCCATTGGGTGCTGACAGCGAGCGATGAAGTTCCGTTATGATGGGGGTTCGATTTTCCAAATCTCGATTTCACATTTTGTTAGGCGCTCGCTGTGCGATATTTATCGTTTGCAATTTGCATGTTGTTGTTGGTCGGATGTGGTTCATCCAAGCAGAACACGTCGACGGACGGTTCCTCTGCGAATGCGTCGGCTCCGACCAAGGGTTCGGGCCGATTTCCGTTGGAGGCCGGGAAATACACCGTTCTGGGGATTCTGACCGACAACCAAGACAACAGCAAAGCGAAAGAGAACGCCGAAACGACGCTATTAACGAATCCCGACGTCGCTTGTCTCGTCGGGCTGTGGAACATCAATACGCCGATGATCTTGGCGGCACTCCGCAGCAGTGATGCGGTGGGCAAGGTCAAGGTGGTGGCGTTTGACGAGCACCAAGAAACGCTGGCTGGAATTCGCGAAGGCACGGTCGTCGGAACGATTGTCCAACAGCCCTACGATTTTGGTTATCGCAGTGTCCAGTGGTTGACGATGCTCGCCAAAGACAAGCCAGTCGAGGTGCCCGAGTCAGGGCTGATCTATATACCGCACGATACGATCACGCCGGAAAATGTCCAAACATTCTCGGACCGCATCGATGCGATCAAGGCCGGGAATGGCCCCGAGTTGTCGCCCGAATCGGATCTTGATGGGAAAGGCGTGCATGTGGCGTTTATCAGTAACAGCATCGATCCGTTTTGGACGCTGGCCGAATTTGGCTGCAACAAAGCTGCTGAGCAATTTGGATGCAAAGTCGATGTGCAGATGCCGTCGACCGGTTCGATCGAAGAACAAAAACGCTATCTCGAAACGAACGCTGCGAACAAACTTGATGGGGTTGCGATCAGTCCGATCGACCCGGCGAACCAAGTCGGCATGATCAACGAAGCGTGTGAGTCGATGACGGTGATCTGCCAAGACAGTGACGCACCGACGTCAAAACGCAAATTCTATCTTGGCACCAGTAACTACATGGCCGGCCGAGCGGCGGGCAAGTTGATCAAAAACGCGTTGCCCGACGGAGGCAAGGTGATGATGTTTGTCGGCAAAATGGAAGTCCTGAACGCTCAAGAGCGGAGCCAGGGAATTATCGACGAGTTGTCCGACAAACCTGTCCCAGAGGTCTTTCTGCAGTAGTCCAGTGTTGGAATTGGCTTCCAGCCTGTCGTTGAGTCTATGACGAGCCTGGACGCCGTTCCCACAGCTGAATTGCTTGCCCAATCGTTACCACCGGACCGATTCGGGCGAAACGGCGGGAATTGAGTTGAGAATCCTCGAGTCACCACGAGAGGATGTCGAATTTGACTCGATAGGTGACGTAAGTTTCGGCAAAGGAAGAAGCGATTCATCCTTTTCGACAATTCTCTGATCACGATCAAGGTTCGCCCATGTCATCGATTCATCCTGCCGTCGCGAGTGTACTGAACGCTCGCAACGATGCGACGCAACAGAAAGTGCAGATCGCAGTGATTGCCAAAGGTATGGACGTGCAGAAGCAAACCGGCGATGCGATCAACGCCATGCTTGAACAGGCCAAGCAGGTTCAATCGCAAATCTCAAGCGGACATCTCGACGTCCGCGTCTAAGTTGAGCTCGTTTTCAGGCAATTAGCTACGGGCGAGGTGCGGCAGCAGCTAGCACTTCCAGATCATCGCGGCCCACTCGGGTGCAGAACGTACCCAGCGATTCGCCATCGAGACGATTCGCCTTGTAAGCCGAGAAGATCCCGATCAACTCATCCGCGACATCAGCATCCTTGACCAAGTCCTTGTAGATGTACGCCATGCGGTCGCCAACCCAGCCACCGCCAGCAAACAAGGTGTACTTGTCCTTGGCTTTCCCAACTAGCGCCAAGTCGGCATTGTAAGGACGGGCACAGCCGTTCGGGCAACCGGTCATTCGCAGCGTGAATCGTTCTTTGTCCAGCCCAAGCTTGGCCAATGGCTGTTCGATCGAATCGATGATGCCTGGCAGACGTCGTTCGCTCTCAGTGATCGCCAATCCGCACGTGGGAAGCGCCACGCAAGCGATCGACCAACGACGCACCATGCTGATGTCTTCGGTCAGCGGAGCGTTGTGCTTCTTGATCAACGCGATCAACTTGTCTTTGTCACCCTCTTCGATATCGGTGAAGATGATGCTCTGGTTCGTGGTCATACGAAGTTCGGTTTTGAACTCGTGGCATACCGCGCGAATCGTTGCTTTGAGTTGATGGTTTTCGTTGTCGTACAAACGACCATTTTCGATGTTCAAGCCGTACGACCATTTGCCGTCGCCTTGTTCTTGCCAACCCATGTGGTCATCGACTTCGTGCACGTCATCTTCGGTGCAGTCCTGTAGCGGCTCGCCGAAATACTCTTCGACCTTGGCTCGGAACTTTTCGATACCCCAGTCGGCGATCAAGTATTTCATCCGCGCGACTTTTCGGTCTTCGCGGTTTCCGTGATCCCGTTGCACTTTGACCACCGCGACGGCAACGTCGACCGCTTGCTCAGGGGTGCAGAACGCCATTCGCTTGGCGAGTGCTGGGAAGGTCTTTTTGGCCGATGGGGTCGTTCCCATGCCGCCGCCAACCAACACGTTGTAGCCGATGATTTTGTCATCACGAACCACCGCTAGGAAGCCGAGGTCCTGAGCGTAGATGTCGATGCAGTTGTCATCGGGAAGTGCGATGCCGACTTTGAATTTACGTGGCAAGTAAGTTGGCCCGTAAAGCGGTTCGACGACTTCGCCGCTGCCGCCCCCTTCGAGTGTCGACTCGCCACTATCAGGATCGGTGACCCACAATTCGTGATAGGCGGGGGTTTGCGGCGCGAGTGCCACGACCAAGGCATCGGTTAAGACCTGCATGTCGCGATGAACGACGTCAACTCGTTTAGCGGGACAGCAAACAACGTTTCGGTTAACGTCGCCACACGCAGCAAGTGTCGAGAGCTGGATCTCGTTGATGCGGTGAATCGCCTTACGAAGATTGCCTTTGACCACCCCGTGAAGCTGTAGCGTTTGCCGCGTGGTGATCTTCAGCGTCGAATTGCCTAGTTCGTCACACAGATCCAATTGGGCGAGCATTTGGTCGCAAGTGATTCGGCCGCCAGGAATCCGGCAGCGAACCATCATCGAAAACTCTTTGCCACCGCCGGTCTTCTTGGCGGCCATCCGCGCGTCGCGGTCGTCTTGTTGGTAGGTGCCGTGGAATTTCAGCAGCTGTTGATTGTCTTTATTGAATTGATCCGTGTCCTCGGTCAACTCGACGTCGATCGTGCCTTTCAGGAAATTGCTTTCCTCTTTGATTGATTCGTTAGCGCTTAATTTTGGAGCGTCGGTAGACATCGAGACTCAAATCCTGTGAGATTTCGTTTACGTAAATAGTTGGCACATTCCGTCGCACGTCGGCGTCGTCGTTGTACCCAGTGGGGTTCCGCAAAGTTGTGCGGTTTACGAATACTATAACGACGAGACCGAAATGCCACTATGGCGATCAAAATGACTCTTTTTCCCGCGTGAGAAACTCAATGGCAGAAATACTCGATGGCAAGCGAATTGCCGCTGAAATCCGTTCCGAAGTGGCCAAGGATGTCGAGAAACTCAAGCAGGATCTAGGCCGCGATGTCGTTCCCTGTCTCGCAGCGGTGCTGGTGGGTGAGGACCCCGCCAGCCAGGTGTATGTCCGCAATAAGCAACGGGCCTGCGAAAAAGCGGGGATCGAGGGGCGAACGCACCGTTTGCCGGCGGACACCAGCCAAGCCCAATTGTTGGAACTCGTCGACCAGCTGAACAAGGACGACACCGTCAACGGGATTTTAGTTCAATTGCCGCTGCCGGCTGCGGGCAACGGCGGCGCCGGATTCGACGAGCGAGCGGTACTCGATGCGGTGGATCCACTGAAAGACGTGGACGCTTTTTCGCCAGTAAACGTCGGTCTTTTGATGCAGGGGCGGCCGCGATTTTTGCCCTGTACCCCCCATGGAATTGTGCAATTACTGCATCGCTGCAACATTTCCGTCGCTGGAAAACATGTTGTGGTCGTCGGACGCAGCGATATTGTCGGCAAGCCTATGGCGATGATGTTGGCCCAGCGAGACGGAAGCTGCGGCCGCGAAGTCGCCAACGCCACGGTCACGATCGCTCACAGCCGGACCGCAAATCTAGCCGAAGTTTGCCAGTCCGCCGACTGTCTGATCGCCGCCGTCGGTGTGCCGGAAATGATCAAGGGCAATATGGTCAAACCCGGTGCCGTGGTGATCGATGTCGGAATCAACCGCGTCGGTGACAAGTTGGTCGGTGATGTCGCGTTCGCCGAAGCAGCCGAAGTCGCCTCGGCGATCACGCCGGTTCCCGGAGGCGTCGGCCCGCTGACGATCGCCATGCTGCTGCACAACACGGTGCTGGCGACGCGTCTGCAAAACACCTAAGACGACGTTACTCGATCGCTGGAAATCGGTTCTCAAGAATGCGGCTGCGGCAAATTGTCTCTTTTGCCGTCAGCTCGCCAGCGAGTGCACTCAGCGGCGGCGAAAAGAAATGCAGTTGATCCGGGACCTGCCACGAAGCGTCATTGGCAAGCACTTGGCGAACACTCTTGTCGATTTCGCAGTGGTCCGCGTCCAAGTGAATATCAAGCCACAATTGCAGCGAATCATCACGGTAAATCAGCATCGATTGTCGGATGCCGGGCAGCAGGTTGATTCGTTGTTCGATGGACGCGGGAAAAATTTTGTGACCGTTGGGCAGCACGATCACATCATCGCTGCGTCCTAAAATCCGAAGCTGTTTTGAGCTTGCATCGACTTCCACGAGGTCGCCCGTTTCAAACCAGCCATCGCGGTCGATTCGCTGCTCGGTCGCTTCGGGATCATTCCAATATCTCAGCATCACGTGATCCCCGCGGACAAATAATCGTCCGCCGCGGATGTCGATTTCCCAGCCTTCGACCGGGCGACCGACCAATCCGGGAATAGGATCGGCGGGAGTCGCACTGCAAATCACGGGGCCCGTTTCGGTGCATCCGTAACCTTGAATCACCGTGACGCCACGCTTGGCCCAACGATCAAACGTTTTGCTCGTGAGCCCCGCGCCGCCGCAGCCAAGAATCTTTAGCCGCGACAGTCCAAACGATTTTGAATCTTCATCAAGCAGCCGATTGGCCAAGCTAGGGACGACGTTGGCGAGCGTCGGTTGGACATGCGACGCCAGTTGTTTCCAGCCTGCATAACCGTAAGTCAGTACAAGGGTACAGCCACTTAATAGCCAAGTGCCAAAGTCGCACGTTCGCGCGTAGGCGTGCGCCAGCGGCAGACTGGTGAGCCGCACGTCGGTGGGCGATTGTGGAACCGCCTTCAGTTTGGCGTAGGCGTTTTTGACGAGTGTTTGGTGCGAGAGCGTGACCCCTTTCGCCGTCCCGCTGGTGCCGCTGGTCCAAAGAATCAGCGCCGCTGACTTGGGATCGGTCGCTTTTCGGTTCGCGAAAATAGCGTCGTCCGCAGCGTGCGCAGAACCAAACTCAACCAGAGTCTCTTCGCTAATCCAGTGCCCGCCGACGCGATCCCAACATGCTTGTTGGTGTGCCGGGTTCGTTCGGCTGCTGATCGGAACATTGATCGCACCGACGCGGGCGGTGGCGAGCGTGAGCACGACATCGTCGATCGTATTGCCGCTGGTGTAGCCGATTCGTTTTGGCAGCGCCGGCGATAATGCGAAGAGGTCATCAAGATGGGCCGCCGTCGTCTGGACCAGCGACGCAAGTTCTCGCCAAGTTCGCGAGCAAGGTTGCTCGTTTTCCCAGGTGATCAGGGCCACCGAATCGGCTCGCGATTGCACCTGTTCGTCAAACGCATCGAGCAGATTCGTGTGCATAAGAAATGGGAAGCATAATCCCGTTTATTAATTTCTATCCGTAGCGAAAGTCGCAGAGACTTTTAGACGCCATCGCTCATGATCGAAACTCGCTGCGAGTTTCGCTACGCATAAAACTGACTTGTACCCAACCTTCCCCAAACGATGTTGGGGAAGGTCGTTGTTCATGGAGTGACAGGCTGGAAGCCTGTCCTACTGCTTAGGCAGTGGCGCCCATCGACTTGCGAAGCTTCTCGGCGTTGCCGGCTTGGCCGAACGAAACCATACGTGCGACACAAACTTCCTTCATCGCGGTACGAGCTGGCTTCAAGTACGCACGTGGGTCAAACGCAGCCTTGTCTTCGGTCAATACCTTGCGGATCGCACCGGTGATCGCCATACGGCAATCGGTATCGACGTTGATCTTGCGAACACCGCTCTTGATGCCGCGTTGAATTTCTTCGACAGGCACCCCGTAGGTTTGCTTCATTTCGCCACCGTACTTGTTGATGATGTCTTGAAGCTCTTGTGGCACCGAGCTGCTGCCGTGCATGACCAAGTGAGTGTTAGGGCATTTCGCGTGAATCTCTTCGATTCGGCTCATTGCCAAAACTTCACCGGTTGGTTTCTTGGTGAACTTGTACGCACCGTGGCTGGTGCCGATCGCAACGGCCAACGCGTCGACGCCGGTTTCGGCAACGAAGCGAGCGGCTTCATCAGGATCGGTCAACAATTGGTCGTGAGTCAAAACGCCTTCGGCACCGTGCCCATCCTCTTGCTCGCCGCCACCCGATTCGAGCGAACCGAGGCAACCGAGTTCGCCTTCAACGCTAACGCCGCGAGCGTGAGCAGCTTTGACAACTTCGGCGGTGACGCGAACGTTGTAGTCGTAATCGGCAGGTGTCTTGCCGTCGGCTTCAAGTGAACCGTCCATCATGACGCTTGTGAAACCGTTGTCGATTGCCGACAAGCAGGTTTCAGGGCTGTTGCCGTGATCTTGGTGCATCACGATCGGGATGTGGGGGTACAACTCGGTCGCTGCAATCATCAAGTGACGCAGGTAGTTGTCTTGCGTGTACGAACGAGCGCCACGCGATGCTTGAATGATGACGGGCGAATCGGTTTCTTCGGCCGCCTCCATGATCGCTTGAATCTGTTCCATGTTGTTGACGTTGAACGCGGCAACGCCGTAATCATTTTCTGCTGCGTGGTCGAGTACAACGCGAAGTGGAACCAAAGCCATGACTAGCTACCTGAGTGCTTGAGGAAAAGTTTGTAAGTTCAAGTTTGTACGGATTATCCCCGACTGGCCCGGTCTCGCAAGGGCTTTAGGATGCGGTTTCCCCCACGATCGAAAGTGGGGCGACAGCAGGCGGATGTGTGGCATCGTCAGCCATGTGGGCAGATTTCCGACAACGGCTTTCTCATTGCCCCTGTCTCGCCTTTAGCCCCGCTTCAAGCGTCGCTACGATCTCGTCAACGTCGTAGACACAGCCTCCCCAAGTTCCCCCGCCGACTTGTTGCAGTGCTGCCCATAGTCGCGTATCAGCGGGCATTTCCGCTTCGACAGCCAAGTCCGGGTGCGGTCCGCGTGCGGCAAACCGCTGTTGGACTGTCGTTTCCGCTGCCCCCGGTTCGAGCACCAAGTCGACCCTGCCGGTGAGCGAAACTCGGTCGACTTCGATTTCGATGATGTCGCCGTCGCGGACCTTGGCAATCGGGCCGCCCGCCAATGCCTCAGGGCCAATGTGTCCGATACAGGCCCCGGTGCTGACTCCGGAAAAACGAGCGTCGGTGATCAAGGCCACCTCTTTGCCGAACGACAAGTATTTCAGCGCCGACGTGATCTGATACGTTTCTTCCATGCCACAGCCAAGCGGTCCGCGACCGATCAATACGATTACGTCACCCGCCTTGATCGTCGGTTCGGTTTGTCCCTTGATCGCGGCGATCGCAGCCCGTTCGGTGGTGAAGACTCGGGCCGGGCCCCGTTTTCGATAGACGTTGTCCTCGTCGATCACGCTCGGGTCGATCGATGTCGCCTTGATCACTGATCCTTCGGGGCAAAGATTGCCGCTGGGGAAACAAACCGTGCTGGTCATCCCGCGACGCGTCGCTTCGGCAGGCGGGATGATCACTTCATCAGGATCGACACCGTCGGCTTCGACGAGTCGGTCGCGACAAACCTGGCGCCGATCACTTGCTCGCCACTGGTCGATCAATTCGTTCCATGTTTTGCCCGTGATCGTGATTGCATCGGCGCGAAGCAGCCCAAGTTCTCGCAAATGCCATGCGACCTCGGGAACACCGCCCGCTAAGAACAATCGCACTGTGGGATGCCCGACGGGACCATTGGGTAAACAGTCGACAAAGCGAGGCACCATTTGGTTGACTTTGCGAAACGCTGCAGCATCAGGCCGTTTTAGACCGGCGGCAGCCGCGATCGCAGGGATGTGCAACAACAAGTTCGTGCTGCCTCCGACCGCCGCGTGAATCAACATCGCATTGAAGATCGCATCGTCGGTCAACACATCGCGAAGCGATTGGCCTCGCAGCACCATTTGTCTTGATGCTTCAGCCGAATCGCGAGCCAGTTTGGTCCAAATCGGTTGCCCGCTCGGCGCGAGCGCCGCGTGCGGTACGGTCATCCCAAGGGCTTCGGCAACCACTTGGCTGGTCGCCGCAGTCCCCAAGAACTGGCAACCGCCGCCGGGCGTTCCGCACGCTCGGCAGCCTTCGAGCGAGGCTTCCTCGAGTGACATTTCACCGCGAGAATAACGGGCGCCGATCGTTTGGACTTTGCCCGCGTCTTCGCCGACCGTGGGCGGCAACGTCACGCCGCCCGGAACCAATACGTTGGCAAGACTGCTGGATCCGGCCAGTGCCATCATCATCGCAGGCAATCCCTTGTCGCAGGTCGCGATGCCGATGACTCCTTTGCGTTGCGGCAGCGATCGGATCAAACGCCGCATCACCATCGCGGCATCATTGCGGTAGGGAAGCGAGTCGAACATTCCTTGAGTTCCCTGCGTCCGCCCATCACACGGATCGCTCACGAATGCGGCAAAGGGAACTCCGTCGTTTTTGCAAACTTGTTCCGCCGCCGCCTGAACCAACAATCCGACTTCCCAGTGCCCGGTGTGGTAACCGAGCGCGATCGGGGTACCATCCGGATTCCGCATCCCCCCCTGCGTGCTTAGGATCAGGTATTGGTCGCCCAATACCCGCCGCGGGTCGAATCCCATACCGACGCTTTGCGTCAATCCAAACAGATCGCCGCTGCTCCAGTTTCGCAGAATCTCGTCGCTTAACGGCAGCTTTCCGGTCGGCCCGGTGGCTTTGGTTTGGACGGGGGAAACATTTTCAAGAGCACCAAAGTAATCAGGTTCGCTCATAGGGACACCACAAAAAAAACGGTAGGACGAATGGGGATCGTCCTACCGTAGCTTGAAATGTTCCGCGAGGGAACTCGATGATTGGGCTAGAAGCCTATCACTGCATTTAGCGGCGATCACCTAACAGGATGAACAGGTAATACGCCAACGTCATGATCGATTGCAGCGTCGCGGCTACGTACGTCAATGCGGCAGCATTGAGAACTTTGGCAACATAATGCTCTTCGTTGCCCGCGATGATCCCTTGAGCGACCAGTTGCTCGCGAGCTCGTGAGCTGGCGTTAAATTCCACGGGCAAGTTGATCACCTGGAAAAAAACGACCGCCGCGAACAAAATCACGCCAATCCAAGCCAAGGCGGGGATACCGAACCAGATCCCGCCCAACAACATCCAAATCCCGGCACCCGAACCAAAGTTCGCTGCGGGGACGGCGGTGTTGCGAATCATCAGCGGTGCGTAATTTTGAGCGTCCTGGAACGCATGCCCCGCCTCGTGACAGGCAACGCCAACTGCCGACATGTTGTGGCCGTTGTAAACGTCGCTGCTCAGCCGCAACACCTTTGCACGCGGGTCGTAGTGATCGCTCAATCGGCCGCCGACTTGTTCGATTCCGACCGAATTCAGCCCCGCACTATCGAGCATCCGCCGCGCCGCTTGGGCACCCGACATCCGAGTCGATATCTTGCTCATTTGCGCAAATGCCGACTTCACCTTCCACTGGGCATACAGCCCCAACAGGAAGGGTGGCAACACAAACAAAAAGTAAAGCATCATTGGCTCTCTACCACCTCATTGAGTAAACACACACTTTGACGCCAAAACGACAGCGCAAAGCGATGCCATGACCTACACGCAACTTATGGACCATTCGCAGCAGCAGGAATGATTCTTGGCAGCAGGACACCAAAATTGCACCATTTTGGTCCCGATAAAACGAATCCGGCCATGCTCGTCAGAACCTAGGCCCAGCCATTACAATCCGAGGCACGATGACCGGGTGGTTGCCAATTTCGACGGCATCGTGAACCTGAATTGGCTGTGACCTTCGTTACTCGCGGCTGATCGACCGCATTGCATTGAAAGTTTTCGTGAACGTTTTAAGCCAATTCGTAAATACAACGACGGATCTACCACTGTCGCTACACTCGGCTGCTTCCCTGTTAGGGGGGGGCGGCTTGCTCGCTAAAGCCGAAGCTTTGCTAGCAAACGCGCAGTGGCTCTCCAATCGGACCTACATTCTGCTCGCCGTGATCATCACGACGCTGGGAATCGCCACGATCGTCGGCGAAGTGCTCTCGCGTCGTGAACCGATGGGAATTGAATCGGCGCTAATCGCACGTTTCAAGCACAAAGTCCGCGTGTGGTGGATGATGCTGGCGATCTTTGTGTTCGGTTTCGTGCTGCACCGGGTCGGAGTCGTCGTGCTGTTTGGCTTCGTTTCGTTCTGGGCGCTGCGTGAATTCATCACGATGACGCCGACGCGGCGAGGCGACCATCGCACGCTGTTCTGGGTCTTCTTTATCTTCACCCCGCTGCAATACATTTTGATCGGACTGGGCAGCAGTCCTCCAAGCTGGATCACCACCGATCCAAACCGCGATTTTTATGATTTCTATAGCATCATGATTCCGGTTTATGCGAGTTTGTTTATCCCGGCACGGGCGGCGATCGCTGGCGACTACAAACGGTTCCTCGAACGTAGTGCAAAAATTCAATCTGGATTGCTGATCTGCGTTTACTCGCTCAGCTATGCTCCGGCGCTACTGGACCTTGATTTGGTACAGACCGGAAAGATTCCTTGGAACGGCAGCAACGTAAGCTTGCTTGTTTTCTTTGTCTTGATCGCACAACTCGCTTCGGTGTTTGAACGAGCCTGGGGCAAGCTCGCAGGCCGCAAGGTGATCGCCGAAAAAATCAACGCCTCGCGAACCTGGGAAGGTTTTTTAGGCTCGATGGTCACCACCGGACTTGTCGCGGCGGCGCTTTCGTGGGCCACCCCGTTTCATCCTTGGGAGGCATGGATTTTGGGTGCTGTTGTGACCGTGATGGCGTGTGCTGGAACGATGACAATGAGTGCAATCAAACGCGACCGAGGCGTCACCGACACCGGGACGCTTGTCCAAGGCCACGCAGGACTGTTGGACCAGATCGACACGATTTGTTTTGCCGCGCCCGTTTTCTATCATCTCACTCGATTCTTTTGGTCGGTATGACGCTTCACCTTTTTGACACTCACGCTCATCTGAATACCGATGCCTTTGACGGAATCGTCGACGACGTGATCACGCGAGCCAAAGAGGCGGGCATCGTTGGGATCAACGTGGTCGGGGTGGACGTCAAGACCAGCCGCCGCGCGTGCGAGCTCGCTGCAGAGTATCCGGATTACTTGTTTGCCACGATCGGGATCCAGCCCAACTCGGCCGCCGAAGCGGCCGATGGGGATTTTGCTTTGATCCAGGCGATGGTCAACCAGCCGGGCGTGAAAGCGATCGGTGAAACGGGATTGGATTGCTATTGGGACGACACACCACTTCCGATGCAACATGATTACTTTGATCGTCACATGCAGTTATGTCGCGACACGGGATTGCCGATGGTGATCCACATGCGTGAAAGTGGCGATTTGATTGTCGATCAATTGCAGCGTCAATCGTCGGTGCCCGCAGGCATCATGCACTCGTTCACCGGCGATATCGCACTGGGCAAACAGTGCTTAGAGATGGGGCTGCACCTCAGTTTTGCAGGGATGGTCACGTTCAAAAAGAGTGACGAATTGCGAGCCGTTGCCGCGATCGTGCCCGACGACAAACTTCTCATCGAAACCGACTCGCCCTATCTGAGTCCTGAACCGCTGCGAGGCAAACGGCCCAACGAACCGGCTCGCGTGGCTCACACGCTTCGCTGTCTCGCCGATGTTCGAGGCGTATCCCCCGAGCGTTTAGCGGCGATCACCACCGATAACGCCCGCCGTTTGTTTGGATTGTCGGTTTAGACCGAATCAAGTCGCTGCAAGCATTGCCGTTCCGGCAACCGATTGTCGCTCGGCTTTCCAAGCCGTCTGCGTGCTTCACCTCCTCAAAACTTGTTTTGGGGAGGTCAGAGCGAGCGAAGCAAGCTCTGGGTGGGGCCTCGTTGTGTTAGAGATTGCACTGTGCAAGTTCATTCCAACCAGCCCTCCCCGGCCGCTACCGCAGCCGAACTCTCGAGGAGTGGGGGAATTCGAGAATGCCGGAACTTCGCTATCGCTACAGTCCGGCCTTCGGGGGCATTAGGGCGCCGGGTACTTTACTGCATTTCGAATCATTTTGGCTCGCAGTGTCTCGCTTAAATCGATCTCCATCGCGTTGGCGATCGCGATCACGTAAGCCAAACAATCCGCGAGTTCTTCGCCCGCTTCGTGTTTGCGTTTCTCGTCCAGCTTGACCTTGGCTCCTTCTTCGAGCGTCAACCACTGGAAATGCTCCATCAACTCGGCCGCTTCGATCGCCAGCGACATCGACAAGTTTTTGGGGTTGTGGAATTGATGCCAGTCTCGCTCGGCGACAAATTTCTCGACGAGGATTCGCAGTTCATTGACCGTGGTTGTTTCATCGCTCATGGTTCACACTCTACAATCTTGGCATGGATGATCCGTCAAACCCAGCATCTCAACCGCATTCCGGCTTGCCACCACGTCGAAATGGAAATGCATCTCGGCAATGGAGTCTGCGTGAGTTTTGGGGGCTGGTCACGATCGTGATGTTGGTGGTCGCATTTGTCGTCACGCTGCAGCGTTTGCGGCGAGCCGAATTGGAACTGGATCGATTACGCCGCGAGCATGGCTATTTGGAACCCACCACGGAGAGCGAAATTGCCGCCTCGCGTGCTCCGTCGGACCAACCGCTGACCTATCGAGCCCGCGTGCGTGTTCCCGACCAGCCTCGTTATCGCGTGTGTTATAGCACATTGTGGCCCAAGGACTCGTCGGCTCCGGATTGGTTTGCCGCCGTCGACCTGCCGCCCGGCGAGTCGGTCGTGACCGTCAAAATTGGCTCCGATCCGCGAGACTCGCGGTGGAAAATTACCGCGACCGTACAGAGTGACCGAGGCACGAAGCGTTTGGCGACAGTCCTGCCGGCTGAACATGTCACGATTTTTCGCGGCACACATGATGCGCTGCGGTCGGGAATCGGCAAAGAGACGGTGCGAAAAGGGAAGACCGGGTCGATCCGCCTGATCGACGACCGCTGGCTGGTCGGCAATGCGGGGGTGATGTTGTACGGTGACAAACCGCCGTCGGAAAACCAAGTCGGCGTGTTTGCCGAGTTACAGCCTGATCAAGGCCCTCTCTAAAGAATCCGCATTTTGCTGTATCTTCTAGCCGTGTCCCCCTCGTTTCTCCCTTTGTTTTTGTAGCTTCATCGATGGCGAAAGATTTCCTAAAAGGTGCCGCGGACGAATATGACGTGGTCGTGATTGGCAGCGGATTAGCCGGAATGACCTCCGCCAATATCCTCGGCCGCGCCGGCCATCGCGTCCTGTTGCTTGAACAACACTACAAACTTGGTGGACTCGCGACTTGGTTCCTACGTCCCGGTGGCCACATCTTTGACGTGTCGCTGCACGGGTTTCCCCACGGCATGATCAAATCGTGTCGCCGCTATTGGAACCGAGACATTGCCGATCGCATTGTCCAATTGAAAAACATTCGCTTCGACAATCCTCAGTTCTCGCTCACGACTAGCTTCAATCGCGAAGACTTTACTCGTTTGCTGACCACCGATTTCGGGATCGCTCCGGATACGGTCAACGAGTTCTTTGATACCGCCCGAGGCATGAACTTCTACGACGATCAACAGATCACGACTCGGCAACTGTTTGATCGTTTCTTTCCCGGTCGCGATGACGTCGTGCGGTTGTTGATGGAACCGATCACGTACGCCAACGGTTCGACGCTCGAAGACCCCGCGATCACTTACGGAATCGTGTTTAGTAACTTCATGAGCAAGGGCGTGTTCATCTACGAAGGAGGCACCGAAGACCTTGTCGCTCGGATGAAGAAAGAACTCGAATCGAACAATGTCGACATTCGCATCCGCTGTGGAGTCGACAAAATCAATGTCAAAGACGGCAGCGTTAATTCAGTCGAAGTCAATGGTCGCACCATTCGCTGTCGCGCCGTCGTCAGCAACGCGAACCTAAAAACGACCGTGCTGAAGATGCTCGGCAGCGAAGTGCTTGACAAAGACTATGTCGAGCGAGCCGACGCGGTGCGGCTGAACAACAGCAGCACGCAAGTCTATATGGCGCTGAAAGAAGGCGAAGAAATTGATGAGTCCGGCGGCGATTTGTTTTTCACCAGCACGGCAAAGGAGTTTCGCACCGACTTGTTATTGAGCCGCGATATCACCAGCCGCACGTTCAGTTTCTACTATCCTCGCACGCGGCCCGAGAAAAAGAAGGATCGTTATGCGATCGTCAGCAGCACGAATGCGAACTGGTCTGATTGGGCCGATTTGAGCGACGAGGACTACGAGGCAAGTAAAAAAGATTTGGTCGAAACGACGATCGACGCATTGGAAAAATACATTCCAGGGATTCGCAATAAAATCGATCGCGCCGAAGCTGCAACGCCGCGGACGTTCAATCACTACACGCGACACGAGCTCGGAGCGAGCTTTGGAACGAAATTCGAAGGGCTTGGCGTAAGCCGCGAACTGCCCCAGCAAGTCGGTGGCATGTTCCATGCCGGCAGCGTCGGGATCATCATGAGCGGATGGCTCGGAGCGATCAATTACGGCGTCATCGTCAGCAACGAGGTCGATCAGTTGCTGGTCAGCACCGCCAACGCGACTTAATTCTTAGGCGGAAACCCCACTTCTAAATACTGCGTGGGGTTGGCATTGGTGGTATCTTTGGGATTCCCCTTTTTGATTGGATCCCCATGAGAATACTTGCTTGTTTTGCCATTGCGTTGGCCTTCATTGCTGTTGGCGTAGTGAATGCCGCGTCGCCCCCGAACATCGTCTTCGTGTTGTGTGACGACCATCGATTCGATTGTCTCGGTGCTGCGGGGCATCCGTTTATTGAAACCCCGCACATCGATTCGATCGCTCGTGACGGTGCGATGCTGACGCGGGCTTACGTGACGACATCGCTCTGTTCACCCAGCCGCGCATCGATTCTGACCGGTCAATACGCTCATAACCATCGTGTGGTCGACAACTACCATCCGGTCGACCCCACACTGACGTTTTTTCCTCAGCACTTGCAAAAAGCCGGTTTCCAAACCGCGTTCATCGGCAAGTGGCACATGGGCGGTGAAATCGATGACCCCCAGCGAGGTTTCGACCACTGGGTCGCCTTCAAAGGCCAGGGAACCTATTGGCCCGACGGCCACGGCACCACACGAGAGGTTCCTCAGACCACCTACGATGGGCTAAACGTCAATGGGAAACGGGTGCCACAAAACGGCTACATCACCGACGAGTTGACGGATTATGCGATTGAATGGTTGCAAGATCGTGACACGGAGAAGCCATTCTTTTTGTACGTCAGCCACAAGGCGGTGCACTCGGATTTTGTTCCCGCCGATCGACATCGGGGACGTTATGCCGATCAACCGCTTCCGATTGAAACACCGACGGTTGAGCAAATGGATGCGGGCAAATTACCGATGTGGGTTCGCAATCAACGAAACAGCCGACATGGAGCCGAATTCGGATACAACTTGGCCGATTTTTCGCCCGAGGTTTATTACCGGCGGTATTGTGAATCGATCCTTGCGGTCGACGACAGCGTCGGGCGGCTGATGACGTTTTTGCAAGAAAACGAATTGCGAGACAACACCGTGTTTGTCTTTATGGGAGATAACGGGTTCCAGTTTGGCGATCATGGATTGATTGACAAACGAACGGCATACGAAGCCAGTGCACGCGTTCCGCTGCTGATCATGGCGCCGGGACGGATTCCCGCAGGGCAATCGTTTGACGCGCTGGTCGGTAATATCGACGTCGCTCCGACACTTTTAGAAGCGGCTTCCGCACCCGCCCTGCCCAAACAAGACGGCAAAAGTTTCTGGACGGCACTGACGCAAAACGATGCGTCCGGTTTTGATCGCAAGACGCTGCTGTACGAGTATTACTGGGAACGCAACTATCCCCAAACACCGACGCTGCATGCGATCATCGGCGGTCGTTACAAATACATCCGCTGTCACGGTTTGTGGGATCGCGATGAGTTGTACGACTTGCAACTCGACCCTGCCGAGATGCACAATCTGATTGACTCGCCTGAGCACGCCGATCGAATCGGGCAGCTCAACGCCCAGCTGTGGGACCTTCTGCACGCCAGCGGCGGTGACGAGATGCCGCTATTGGAAGATCGCGGAGCCCAATTCCCGTGGCGGAATCCCCGCAAGTCAAAACAAGCCCCGTTCCCCGCCGAATTCTTCCGCACCAGCGAACACGGAAATTGATTTCTGGTTGTCTCCTTCAAGACCAGCGATCAGGCAGCTTTCCATCCGTCGAAGTTAATTTTAGAAAGTTCCCTATCGCGTCAAAACGTGTCCAAGCCCGTTTTTAATCAAAAAGGGTCGGGGCACCGGGGTAAATGACTTGGGGGGAATCGCTGGAGTTTTTGATCACTGCTTCGTTTGTTAGCGCATGGGGGCGAGTTTTGCCATCGGGGAAAATGTGGTGTACCGTTCCTCCTGATGCGACCGTGTAGTCGCTAACGAGTCGGCGGTGACACCTCCAGAAAACGCTTTCAGAGCACATGATCGCGGTTCGTTTGGCTGCAGCAATTTGCTTGAGCTCCGCAAACGCCTCTCGAAATGTCTCGGTCAGCATGTAGTCGGCGTAATTTCGAAAACTTTGGTTTCGTAGTCCGTCGTTGGGCGATGGCGATGTCGCGTCTTGTTGACTGCGACGACCTCCGAGGCCTTCCAGCCAACGATAGTTGATTCCCTGCGACTGAAGCGATTCGGACAGAGGTTCCTGGCCAAAGTGCGGGAATTTTCGAGAGCCAGGAAATCGACGAATGTCGCCAACTAGCTCGATATTGTGCTGCTGCAGCAGTGCAACAAAATCGTCGAGCTGCAAGTTGGAGTGACCGATCGTCCATATTTCCATCGAGTTGGCTTTCACCATCTTGGTCCCATCACGAGTTGAACAGAGCGGCGTCCGCTAGTCAGAGGCACCGCTGTCATGTTTGACAAATCGCATCACCGCGTCGACGATTGCGTCAGCCGAGATGCCTTGCAGGTCGAGCTGTTTTTCCGGCGATCCGCTGAGCGGTTGCTTGCGGACGGCCAGACAGTTCACGGCGGTTGCGTGGTCCGACAAACTGGTCAACACCGCTTCGCCGATTCCGCCTTCGGGCGCATGGTCCTCGATCGTAAAGATCACTTTGGTTTGGTCGGCTGCTTGCCGTACCGTGGCGTGGTCCAGCGGCTTGATGGAATACAAATCGATCACTCGTGTGGCAATCCCGTGTTCTTTCAGTTGCTGGTGCGCGTGCAGTGCCTCGTGTAGTGTGATGCCGGCCGCGATCAGCGTGACTTGATCCTCGTCGGATTGACGCAGCACTTTACTGCCGCCGATCGGAAATTTCTCGTTGATGTCATAGATTACCGGTGTGTCACCTCGCGTGGTTCTTAGATAGGCGATACCACGGTGCTCGGCCATCGCTTCGACCAAGGCTTCGGTCGATACGGCATCACAGGGATACAGCACCACACTGTCGCGAATCGTGCGGAACATCGCGATGTCTTCCAGCCCCATTTGCGACGGCCCGTCCTGACCAATCGAAACGCCACAATGCGAGCCGACAAATTTGACGTTGGCTTGGCTGTAAGGCAACATGCGAATTTGATCAAACGCTCGGGTCAGAAACGCGGCAAAGCTGGAAACAAACGGCAATTTGCCTCGTAGCGCCAATCCCGTTGCCGCTCCCACCATGTTTTGTTCAGCAATGAACATTTCAAAGAAGCGGTCGGGATAGTCGTCACGAAATTGTTTCGAACGCGTTGAATTGCAGACTTCGCCGTCCAGTGCAACCAACGCAGGATACTTCATCGCCAAGCGGCATAACGCGTTTCCATAGGCGTCGCGTGTTGCCACTTCATCACCGATTTTGTAATCCGGCGGCTCCGCTTCGTCTGACTCCAGCGGCTTCAGTTGCACATCGTCGGGTTTGGCGATTTCGCCTTGTACCGGTTCGGGGATCTCGCCAATGTCGGACAATGCTTCGTCCAGACGATCTTTGTCGATCGGTTTGCCGTGAAAGCCTTCTTGGTTCTCGAGGAACGGGACGCCTTTGCCTTTGATGGTCCGAGCAATGATCATGACGGGTTGGTCGGTTGATTGGCACGCATCGGCATAGGCATTGCGAACTTGCGAATGATCATGGCCATCGCTAACGAGGATACATTTCCATCCAAACGCCTCGATTCGTTGTTGGTACGCTTCCAAGTCGTAACCGTACATCGTTTCGCCGCGTTGACCGAGTCGATTGACGTCCAGAATGCCAATCAAGTTGTCTAGTTTGTAATGGGCGGCCAATTGGATCGCTTCCCACTGAGACCCTTCGGCCATTTCGCTATCGCCGAGCAATACAAATGTGCGGTAGGGCAGATGGTCCAAATACTTGGCGGCAAGTGCCATTCCCAAGCCGATCGACAATCCTTGACCGAGCGAGCCGGTGGCGGCTTCGGTAAATCGAAAACGAGCCGTCGGATGGCCTTCCAGTTTGCTACCAAACGTGCGGTAGCTCATCAGTTCTTCTTCACTCACCTGACCCGCTGCGGCCCAGAGTGCGTAGAACAGCGGAGAGGCGTGTCCTTTAGAGAAAATCAGCCGATCGTTGGCGGGATGCTCTGGATCTTCCACGTCGTAGCGAAAGGTGCCAGCAAAGACGAGGTCGGTCATCAATTCCACCGCGGACAGCGAAGAAGTCGGGTGCCCCGAATCGGCTGCGGAAGTGGATTGCACGATCCAGCGGCGGATTTGTGTTGCGAGTTGTTGCAGTTGCTTCGCTTTGATTGGCGAACTTGGTTGTGAGGAAACCGTTTGTGAGGAAACAGCCATGGAATTTCTCCTGGTTGGTTTGTCGTCAACGTGGTCGCCACGCCATCAGCCGGCGGTGTTTGTCGGGCTCGCCGCGACCGAATTGGGTGGCCATAAGCGGCCTTGCTTCGCGAATAAATTTCGAGCAATTGTCGCGCCGTCGCTATCTCGGGCGACAGCGGTTTATAGGAATGCGAGTTGCAGCATTAATGGCAACAAACCCGGCACCGCTCGCAGACGTCTACGACACCGGAAA
>TARA_R110002073_G_scaffold3340_9_pt1 | contig 20590 bp, 18 predicted proteins | sample TARA_R110002073 | Tara Oceans TARA_R110002073 (sample SAMEA4397174) | marine metagenome | biome: Polar Biome; feature: [DCM] deep chlorophyll maximum layer (ENVO:01000326); material: water (ENVO:00002006), including particulate matter (ENVO:01000060) such as... | depth 40 m
GACCACCAGAGCGCGCGGCTTCGACCCGCAGAAACGGGTTGCGGGCGGCTTCGCGGCTGACTTCCTCGGCCAGGTCCAGCGGGGTCATGCGCAAGACCGACAGTCCGGTGCGCAGGGCTGGTGTCAGCAACAGCCGTTGCGTCTGGCGCAGTTCAAGCCGCGGGTTCATCGCCATGGGCGGCCCCTTCTACAGCGGATACGGGCGGCGTTACCGAAAGGTGTCGCCCAGATAGACGCGGCGCACATCGGGGTCGGCGACCACCTCGGCGGGCGCGCCGCTCATCAGCACCGTTCCATCATGCAGGATATAGGCCCGGTCGACGATCTCAAGCGTCTCGCGCACGTTGTGATCGGTAATCAGCACCCCGATCCCGCGTTGCGTCAGATCGGCGACCAACGCGCGAATGTCGCCAACCGCGATCGGATCGACCCCCGCGAAGGGTTCATCAAGCAGCACGAAGGACGGGTTGGAGGCCAGGCAGCGGGCGATCTCGGCCCGGCGTCGTTCGCCGCCAGACAGGGCCAGGGCGGGCGATTTGCGCAACCGGGTGATGGAAAACTCGGCCAGCAATTCCTCCAGCCTTGCCGCGCGTTCCGACCGGTCCGGCAGCGTGATTTCCAGGATCGCCTTGATGTTGTCCTCGACCGACAGGCCGCGAAAGATCGACATTTCCTGCGGCAGATAGCCAATTCCGCGCCGCGCGCGGCGATACATCGGCCAACCGGTCACATCTGTGCCGTCGATGGCCACGCGCCCGCCATCGGCAGGGACCAGCCCGGCGATGCAGTAGAAACACGTCGTCTTGCCCGACCCGTTCGGCCCCAGCAGCGCGACCACTTCACCTCGGTTCAGCGTCAGGTCGATGCCGCGCAACACCGGGCGGCGTTTATAGCTTTTCATCAGGCCGCTGACCTGAAGGCCGCCGCTTTGCTCGGCTTGTGGAGTCATGCCGGGTCAGTCCACCCGGATGATCGTGCGCACGCGTCCCACCATCCGGCCGGTTCCAGAGCGCAGGTCGGCAATGAAGCGTTCTCCCGACAACAGGTTCGCCCCCTGCAACAGCACCACGTCACCGGTCATTTCCAGCGTCTGGGCCGTCAGGTCGTAGACGGCGCGCTGCGCTTCGATGGCCTCCGATGCGGTCACCATGGTCACCTCGCCCTGCGCCGTCAGCCTGCCGATCCGGCGCGAACCATCGCCCGCGCCATCTTCATAGCTCAGATTCAGCGATTGGGCGGAAATGCGCATGTCACCCTGGGCGGCCACCACATTGCCCGAAAACATCGACGCGCCAGTGGTCTGGTCCACCTCGAGCGAGTCAGCGGTGATTTCAAGAGCGCTGTTTTCAAGCCGCAACGAGGAGCCGAAGCTGATCTGAACATTCTGCGCCGCCGCGGGCGCGGCAAAGCTGAGTGCGGCGAGGCACAGGATCTGGATCAGGCGCAGCATGGCGGGGTCCTCAGTTGTCGGTTCGGTATAACAAACGCACACCGCCCCCGAAAACAAGCCTATAACCCGCACCGCCGCTTGAATCGGTGCGCATTACCATGTTCCCGGCGGTAATTTCCCCCGCCGGCGCCCTTCCGGTGACCGGGCCGGGGGATTCGATGCGCGTGGAGTCCAGCAGGCCGGTCAACCGCTCGCTGGACAGCCGGTAGCCGGGCGTGGTGACTATCTCCAATCCACCGCTCATCTCGAACCGCCCCGTGCCACGGTCCAGAACGCCGGTCTGCGCCCGCGCGAAGAAATCCTCGCCGTTCAAACCCTCAAGTCGCAGATCCAGCCCCGTTACCTCCAGCCGCAGCGCCACCGCCTGATCAGAGCGCGCGGTCTCCGTCTCGATGGTCAGCGCCGCGCCGTCGTCCGTCACGCCGGCGAACCGCGCGCCAGACAGGCGCGGATCGCGCGCGCGATCCTCGACATCGATCCCGGCCATGGGGATCGCTTGCGTCGGGTCGATGGTGCGGGCCAGCAAGAAGACCAGCGACAACAGCACAAGCGCGGTCAGCGGCAGCACGACCTTCAGAATGGCCACAAGTCGGGAATACCGTGATGGCTGGCTGTCCTGAAAGGTCATGCCGTTCCCACCTGACGCATCAATGCGAGAAGATATCGGTATCAGGCCACCCGGCCAGGTCCAGCGCCGCGCGCTGAGGCAGAAAATCGAAGCAGGCCTGCGCTGTCTCCATCCGCCCCTCGCGCTCCAGCATCGCCGTCAGCCTGTCCCTCAGCTGGTGCAGATACAGCACATCCGACGCCGCGTAATCCTGCTGCGCTTGCGTGATCCGCGCCGCGCCCCAGTCGCTGCTTTGTTGCAGCTTCGAGATGTCGATATTCAGCAATTCGCCCAGCAGGTTCTTCAGCCCGTGCCGGTCGGTATAGGTGCGCACCAGTTTCGACGCGATCTTCGTGCACCAGACGGGTGCCGCCAGCACGCCAAACCGATGATACATCACGGCGATGTCGAAGCGCCCGAAATGGAACAGCTTCAGCACGTCGGGATCGGCCAGAAGCCGTGTCAGATTGGGCGCTTCGGTCTGGTCTTGCGTGATCTGCACCAGATGCGCAGTCCCATCGCCGCCGGACAGTTGCACCAGGCACAGTCGGTCCCGGTGCGGGATCAGCCCCATGGTCTCGCAATCAATGGCCACCACCGGCCCCAGATCCAGATCATCGGGCAGATCGTTCAGATACAGGAAATTCGCCATGGGGCCCTCTTGCTGCCTGTGCGGACGGTCAAAATCGCCGCAGGTCTACCGATAACGCCCTTCGGGGGATAGTGTTTTCTGCCCGGGTCGGCGAAAGTCGGTCCCGGCAGCTTGGCGGGTTCTGCTCAGACGGGGCGATGATGAAAATCCTGATAACGGGCGATTCCCACACGGCGGCGTTGCAGCGCGGGTTGAAGGCCCTGCGCGCGCAAGGCGCGCTGCGGGAGGGTGTCGAGGTATCGGTGACGCCGCTGGGCGGCGGGCATGTGCTGCCAACCCCGTTCTGGCGCGACGCGGGCGATCATGCCGAGATTATCGCACCGGGCTACCGCGCGCAGTTCACCCGCCTGCCGCCCCAGCAACCAGCCCCCGATGTGCTGGGGCTGTGCATGCCGCTGTGGCCGATGCGGATCCTGCATCGGATGGCGGGCGAAAAACTGGCGCTGGCCGACAGGATCGCGGATCACGCAACGGTGTCGAAGGCGGTGTTCCGGCAATTGGTGCAGGCCGACCAGCAGCACGTTCTGGGCCTGATCGACCTGTTCAACCGCATCCGGATGCCCTGCGTCGCGCTGTCGCCACCGGTGCTCTTTGCCGATCACAAGGTGCTGTCGCGCTATCCCGCGGCGCAGGCGTTGCGCATTTTCGACACCTACCGCGCGATCATGCTGACCGAGCTGGCGGCGCGGGATGTGCCGGTGATCGACCTGCCCCCCGAAGCCCGGCAAGCGGACGGGTTCATGCGCCCGGACTTCCGCCACGATAACCCCCAGGACGCGCATCACGCGAACGCGGCTTTCGGTGCACTGATGATCCGTCGGCTTCAGGACTGGGCTCAGGACTGCGCTTAAGACTGGGCTTAAGACTGGGCTCAGGACCGGGCTCAGGACCGGGCTCAGGACCGGGCTCAGGACCGGGCGTCGTCCACCGTCAGACTTGCCTGAGCGGCGTCCAGCATCCAGCGATCCAGCCGCGTGATCTGGTCGGCACTCAGGCGCAGGCCCAGCTTGGTGCGGCGCCAGACGACATCCTCGGCGCGCTGCGCGAATTCGCGCGCCATCAGCCAGCGCACTTCCACCTCATGCAGTGTCGCGCCGAAATCCTGCCCCAGTCCGGCCGGGCCGGTGACCCCTTCAAGCATCAGCCGCGCCTGTGTGCCATAGGCCCGCACAAGGCGCCGCGCCCAGGTTTCGGTCAGGAAATCATGGCGCTGGCGCAGATCGGCGATCAGGTCATTGACACCATCCACCGGGAAATCGCCGCCCGGCAGCGCCACCACCGCCGTCCACTCGCCCCGCGCCTGCGGAAAGAACCGCGCCAGCGCCTCCAGCGCGTCTTCGGCAAGTCCGCGATAGGTGGTGATCTTGCCGCCGAAGATATTGAGCAGCGGCGCGCCCCCTTCGGCCCGCAGCTTGAGCACGTAATCCCGCGTGGCCTCGGTCGCTGAGGACGCACCGTCATCATACAACGGGCGCACACCCGAATAGGTCCAGATGATGTCGTCGGCGGTGATGTCCCGTTTGAAATAACCGTTGGCGAAATCCAGCAGATATTGTTGTTCTGCCGGCGTGCAGACGGGTTCGTGATCCGGCGCGTCATGGTCCTGATCGGTGGTGCCGATCAGCGTGAAATCCGTCTCATAAGGGATGGCGAAGATGATGCGCCCGTCGGTGCCCTGAAAGAAATAAGCCTTGTCATGGTCAAACAGGCGCCGCGTGACAATGTGCGAGCCGCGCACCAGGCGCACACGCTCGGTCGTGTCCATGTGCACGCGGTCCTCCAGGATTTCGCCGACCCAGGGGCCGCCCGCGTTGACCAGCACCTTCGCGGCGATGGTTTCGGTGACACCGGTCACGGTGTTTTCCACCGTGACGTGCCACAGATCGCCCACCCGGCGGGCTTCTGTCGCGCGCGTGCGGGTCAGGATGCGCGCGCCCTTGTCAGCGGCATCGCGGGCATTCAGCACCACCAGCCGCGCGTCCTCGACCCAGCAATCGGAATATTCATAGGCATGGGCGAACTTGTCCTTCAGCGGCGCTCCCTCGGCCGTCCCGCGCAGGTTCAGCGTCGCCGTCCCCGGCAGCAACTTGCGCCCGCCAAGGTGGTCATACAAAAACAGCCCCAGCCGGATTAGCCACGCGGGCCTGCGCCCACGCATCCAGGGCATGACCCATTTCAGGATCCGGGAAACGGGCGTTTCCCCCTCGAACCGCATGTCCTTGTGATAGGGCAGCACGAACCGCATGGGCCAGCTGATATGTGGCATCGCGCGCAGCAGGGTTTCGCGTTCCCGCAAGGCTTTGCGCACCAGCCGGATCTCGAAATACTCCAGATAGCGCAGCCCGCCGTGAAACAGCTTGGTCGACGCCGACGAGGTGGCCGAGGCCAGATCGTTCATCTCGGCCAGCGTCACCGACAACCCGCGCCCGGCCGCGTCCCGGGCGATGCCGCACCCGTTGATCCCGCCACCGATGATGAACAGATCGCAGGCCATTGCCGGACGGGTCTTGGCGGACATCGGGGCACCATGGCTTGACTGACGAATGCGCGCATTCTGCGTCTGAATTCTTCGTTTGTCAATGTTTGACATTCGCTTTTGCGCGATTTTACGCGATTTTTTGCGGCTTGCGACAGAATCGACCCGCAGACCCGCGCCCGGGCGAAACCTGTTTGCCTTGGCGGGGCGCTTTGTGTTCCAGTCCCCGGACCAGACCCAGACGGTGCCCCGATGACTGACCATTTCGCCCAACCCCTTGCCCGGACCGACCCGCTGGTCGCCGATGCCTTGAGCGCCGAATCCGCAAGGCAGGCCGATCAGATCGAACTGATCGCGTCGGAAAACATCGTCAGCCGCGCGGTTCTGGATGCGCTGGGGCACGAGATCACCAACAAGACGCTGGAGGGCTATCCCGGCGCCCGGTTTCACGGCGGCGGGCAGAATGTCGATACCGTCGAACAGGCGGCGATCGACCGGGCCTGCGCGCTGTTCGATTGCGCCTATGCCAATGTGCAGCCCCATTCCGGCAGTCAGGCCAATCTGGCGGTGTTCTTCGCGCTGCTCAGGCCCGGCGACCGGGTGCTGAGCCTGGATCTGGCCGCCGGCGGACATCTGAGCCACGGGCTGGGGGCCAATCTGTCCGGCCGCTGGTTCGAGGCACATCACTACGGCGTGGACCGCGAAACCGGGGTGATCGACTATGACGTGGTCGAGGCGCGCGCGAAACAGATCCAGCCCCGCCTGCTGATCGCCGGGGGATCGGCCTATCCGCGTGTGCTGGACTTCGCGCGACTGGGCGCGATTGCGCGCCAGGTTGGGGCGTATTTTCTGGTGGACATGGCGCATATCGCCGGGTTGGTGGCGGGCGGGGTGCATCCGTCGCCCTTGCCGCATGCCGATATCGTCACCGGCACCACCACCAAGACCCTGCGCGGACCACGCGGCGGGATGATCCTGGCGCAGGATCCGGCATGGGGCAAGAAACTGCAATCGGCGGTGTTTCCCGGTGTGCAGGGCAGCCTGCACACACAGGTGCTGGCCGCCAAGGCGGTCTGCCTGGGCGAGGCCTTGCGCCCGGAATTCCGCGACTACGCCCGCCGGATCACCGACAACGCGGTGACGCTGGCGCGGGTGCTGGCGGCGCAGGGCATCGGCCTGGTTTCCGGCGGGACCGATACACATCTGGTGTTGCTGGACCTGACCGGGCTGGGCCTGACCGGGCAACAGGCCCAGGACCGGCTGGACGCGGTGAACATCACCACAAACAAGAACCCCATCCCGTTTGACGCCACCAATCCCGGCCAGTGGGTTGGTCTGCGGCTGGGCACGGCGGCGGCCACCACGCGCGGGTTCGATCGCCCGGAATTCGAGCACCTGGCACGGACCATCGCGGCGGTCCTGATATCGACGGGCGACGCCGCGACCCAGGCATCGGCGCGCGACACGGTAGCCGGGTTGTGCCAGCGGTTTCCGATCTATCCGCGCTGACCCTCAGGCCGCGAACTCGCGCACGACGCGCCCGGCATTGGTGTTCGTCCGCTTGCCATTGCGCATCGACAACGCGCCGTTGACCATCACATGCGCGATGCCCGAGGCGTAGCGGCGCGGGTTCCTGGCGGTGGCGTTGCTGGCGATATTGGCCTGATCGAACACGCAGATATCGGCATGAAATCCGGGCTTCAGCAGCCCGCGGTTCTTCAGCCCCAACCGGGCCGCGGGAACCGATGTCAGCTTGGCCAGCCCATGCGCAAGGCTCAACACGCCGCGATCACGCACGTAGTGCTGAAGGAACCGCGCCGCCCAGCCATAGCCCGACAAGGAGCCCAGTTGATCGGCCAATATCCCCTCATTCGCGGTGGCGACGGTATCGGAAATCACAGCGCATTCGGGCTGGTGCAGGCACAGGTCCAGATCATCCTCGCTGAAGGACTTCGAGGTCCACATGCAGGACATGATGTTCTGCCCTTCTTCCAGCAGGATATCGAGCACCGCGTCATAGGGGTGACAGTTCCGCATCCGCCCGATTTCGGCAAAATCCGCGCCCACCAGATCATGGTTCGCGCTGGCGTTCAGCAGCACGATGTCCGACCATTTTTCGGCCTTCACCAGCAGCCACATGGGCTTTGGGTTGGCCTTGATCTTTTCGCGGCATTCGGGGTCGGCCAGTCGCATGAGCACATCGTCCAATTCCCCGGCCTGCGCCCAGCGCGGCAGAATTGCGGCCATCAGCGTGTGGTTCCAGTCATGCGGGATCACGTCAAAGGCAATGTCGGAATCATAATTGCGCGCCACTTCGATCATCTCAAGCGTATGCTGCATGGCATAATGCGGCGCGCCGTATTTCGGTTGGATATGGCTGATCTGCAACCGCGCGCCCGCCTGCCGCGCGGTGGCGATGGCCTCGGCAAAGCCCAGGTCATATTGCGTGTCGCGGTTGCGCACATGGGTGGCGTAAAGGCGTTTGTATTTCGCGGCCACTTCGCACAGCGGAACCAGATGGTCGGGCGCGGCCAGAATGCCGGGGAAGTATTCCAGCCCCGATGACAGGCCGCCCGCGCCCTCCTCCATGCATTGATCCACCAGCCGGGCCATTTTCGCCACGTCCTCGGGCTCTCCGGCGTGCATCCCGCCGCCCAACACGGCGCGGTGCACCGTGCCGTGGCCGACAAAGGCCATGACATTCACGCCCAGCTCGGTCTTGTCCAGCACATCCAGATAGTCCCCGAACCCCAGCCAGGTGTCATGCTTTGCCTTCTCGGTATGCCAGGGCGCCACGCGGCGAATATCGGCGGGGTTGGTGACCGGCGCGCAGCTGGCGCCGCATTGGCCGATGACCTCGGTTGTCACCCCCTGATGCACCTGGCTTTCTGCCCGCCCGTCAGCGATCAGCGTGAAATCCGAATGCGTGTGCATGTCGATGAACCCGGGCGAAACGATCAGGCCCGTCACGTCGATCACCTCGGCGGCGCCGGCGAGATCGATCTCTCCGGGTCGGCCGATGGCGGCGATCATGCCATCCCTGATCGCCACATCCCCAATGAACCCCTCGGCGCCGGTGCCATCGAACACCTCCCCGCCTTTGAGGATCAGGTCAAACATGCGTGCCCCCTTACAGTGACGGCCCGCAGGCCCAGTTCGGCAGGAATGTCGTCAGTTCGGGGAAGATGATGAGGATCAGCATTCCGATGATATAGGCGAGGATGAAGGGCAACACAGCGACTGAAATCCGCTCGATCGAGATCCCCGAGATGCGCGCCGCCACGGTCAGATTGGCGCCCAGCGGCGGGGTCAGAAAGCCGATTTCGCAAGTGATGACGGTAAAGACGCCGAACATCACCGGGTCGATCCCCAACGAGGTGACCAGCGGCAGGAACACGGCGGTGAACAGCACGATCTGCGCCAGCGATTCCATGAAGGTGCCGATGAAGATGTAGAACACGCCGATCAGCAGAAGCACCAGCAGCGGGTTGTCGGTCAATGACGTGATGCCCCGCTGACACGTTGTTGGCGGTGATGAAGAAGCCGTCCACGGTGCCCAGTTGCATCGCGCGGAAACCTTCGTCCTCGGTCGCGACCTGGTTGCAGCAACGCAGGCGCACATCAACGGCACCGCCGGTGTAGTCTTCGGCCAGCCGCTCGAAGATCTGACCAAAGCGGCCATAGAGCGATTCCTCGGGCGCGCCGAAGCCGGGCTGGCGTTTCTGAAAGGCTGCCGCTCTGTCGTCTCGACTGTCGATCGCATGATCGACCGGACGCGCCAGGTGCACGAGGGGCGCGCCGGAACCCTGCGCATCGGCTATACCGACATGGCGATTGCGGGCGTCCTACCCGGCTTGTTGAAACAGTTCCGTGAACTGCACCCGGAAATCACGCTGAAACCCCAACAAGGGCCAACCGTGGCGCAGTTGCGGCGGCTGGATGCCGGCGAGTTGGATATCGGCTTTGTCACCGGCCCGATCAGCCTGCCCGACTATGCGCAGCACTGCGTGCAAGCCGAAAGCTTCGTCTGCGTTTGCGCCGACGGCCATCCGCTGGCCGCCCGCGATCACGTGGTCTGGCGGGATCTGGCGGGGCTGGACATCATCCACGGCAACCGCGCCGACTGGGCAGATTTCTACGACTACCTCCTGCCCCAGTGCCGCGAAGCGGGGTTTGTGCCCAAGGTGGTGCAGGAAGGCTTCAACACCGCCGGGATCCTGGGGCTTGTCGCCTGCGGCATGGGGGTGACGATCCTGACCGATACGGTGCGCGCCACTCTCGGCCCGGACCTGAGGGCGCTTCCGATCATCGATGCCAGTGAACGCCTGAAGACCATGGCCCTGTGGCATACCGGGCGCATGGACGGACCGGCGCGGTTCTTCGTCGAATTTCTGCAAGCCCAGCCCGAGATTGCGAGCTGACCGCGGCGACATCGCGGTCCGAAAAACCCTTTGGCTTCGCCGACAACTGCGCTACGCATGGGGCGACTCAAACAGGTGCCCCATGCCTGAAATCACTGTTTTCAAAGCACAAAAAATCATCACCTTGGATCCAAACCTGCCCGAAGCGACGCATGTCGCGGTGCGCGACGGACGGATTCTGGCCGTGGGCGGCGCCGATTGTGCAGACGCCTGGGGCGCCGTTAACCATACTGACCAGCTTGCTGAAACGGTGCTCATGCCCGGGTTTGTCGAGGGGCACGCGCACATGTTGGCCGGCGCGATCTGGCAGTATGTCTATGCCGGCTTTCATGACCGGATCGACCCCGATGGGGTGCTGTGGCCGGGCCTGCCGGACCTGGACTCGGTGGTCGATCGCCTGACCCGGATCGAGCCGGATCTGCCCCTGGGCGCGCCGCTGATCGCCTAGGGGTTTGATCCGATCTTTCTGGCCAGCGACCGCCTGAGCCGTGCGCATCTGGACCGTGTCAGCAGCACCCGCCCGGTGGTCATCCTGTTCTCCAATTTCCACCTGATGTGCGTCAATTCGGCGGCGCTGGAACTGGCCGGATATGACCGCGAAACCAATGTCGAGGGCGTGGTGAAGGATGGCGACGGGCAGCCCACCGGCGAGTTGCAGGAAATGGCCGCGATGTTCCCCATCATGCGACGGACAGCGATCGATTTTCGTAGCCTCAGCCAGCGCGACGCGGCAATCCGTGCCTATGCCAGCGTCGCCAACCGGGCTGGCGTCACCACCGTCACCGACCTGTTTTCGCAGATGGAGGACGAAGACCTGGACAGCCTGAAGCGGATCACGTCGGATGACGGGTTTCCACTCAGGCTCGTGCCGGTTCTGGGGGTGATGGGCGCGCCGCCTGCGGAGGTGATCGCGCAGGCCCGCGACATGCATGAGCACAGCACCGACAAGCTGCGCATGGGTGCGGTCAAACTGATGACCGACGGCTCGATCCAGGGATGGACCGCGCGCGTCAAATGGCCCGGCTATGTGGGCGGGCAACCCAACGGCATCTGGAACACCGCGCCCGACCAGATCAGCGCCTATTGCGCGGCTTTCCACGCGGCTGGTGTGCAGATGCATATCCATGTGAACGGCGATCAGGCATCCGAGGTGGTGATCGACGCGCTGTCCGAGGCGATGCAGCAGGCCCCCTGGCCCGGACACCGGCATGTCCTGCAACACGGGCAGATGATGGGTCCGGATCAGTTTCGCCGCGCCGCTGAACTGGGGCTGGCGGTGAATCTGTTTGCAAATCACATCTGGTATTTCGGCGATCAACACGTTGCCAGGACTATCGGCGAGGACCGCGCGCGGCGCATGGACGCCACGCGCTGCGCGCTGGCGATCCATTCGGACGCACCGGTCACCCCCATGGGCCCGTTGTTCACCGCCTGGTGCGCGGTGAACCGGCGCACCATGTCCGGCCGGGTGCTGGGCCCGTCGCAGGCGCTGAGCGTGCCCGAAGCCCTGCACGCCATCACCCTGGGCGCTGCCCATACACTGAAACTGGACGCCGAAATCGGCTCGGTCGAGACCGGAAAACGCGCCGATTTCGCGGTGCTGGCCCAGGATCCGCTGGCCGTTGATCCGGCAGCATTGAAGGACGTGCCCGTTTTGGGCACGGTGTTCGGCGGGCGGGTGCATCTGGTATGACGCCGGTTCCGCTGACCGTCATCGCCGGCTATCTGGGGGCCGGAAAGACCACGCTCATCAATCGCCTGCTGGCCGAAGATCACGGCCAGAGGCTGCTGATTATGGTCAACGATTTCGGCGCCATCAATATCGACGCGGCGCTGCTGGCCTCGGCTGATGAGGACACGCTGACCCTGACCAATGGCTGCGTGTGCTGCACCATGGGCGCCGATCTGTTTCTGGCGCTGGGCGATGCGCTGGACCGGCGTCCGCGCCCGGATCACATCGTCATCGAGGCCAGCGGCATCGCCGATCCGGGCAAGATTGCCAATGCGGCGATAGCCGAGCCTGATCTGCGCTATGGCGGGGTTTTCACGGTCATCGATGCGCTGAATTTCTTCGCGCTCAGCACCGACGCCTTGATCGCGACGCAGATCAAGGCGCAGGTTGCGCAGGCGGATATGCTGCTGGTCAGCAAGGGCAGCGCGGCCCGGTTGAGCGCGTGTCTGACAGACCTGTCGCGAGCGCCCGTGCTGGCGCTGGAGCAGATGATCCAGGTGGCGCCAACGCTGCTGGGCGATGTGGACCGGCTGGGGCACGCCGCCTGCGCGCCGCACCCTGATTACGTCGCCTGGTCCACCCGGACCGACATCACCCTGAGCCGCGACGCGCTGAATGCCGCGCTGGCGGGCCGGCCGCCGGGGGTGTTCCGCCTGAAAGGCTTTGTCGCCGCGCCGGAGGGCGGCGGATGGGTTGTGCAAGTCGTCGGGCGGAACGTGGCGATCACCCGCTCGGATGTCTGGCGCACGCAACTGGTGGCCATCGGGCTGGCCTCGCAGACCGACAGCGCCGCGCTTGACGCCTGGTGGAATGCGGCGACGGGTTGACGGCCAAACCCCCCGGAAGGGTCCAGTCGGGGAGCGGTCAGGCAAACAGGTCGGCGTAAGTCTTGCGCATCTCGGCCTTTTGCACCTTGCCCATGGTGTTGCGCGGCAGGGCATCGACAAGGATCACCCTGCGCGGCTGCTTGAACCGCGCGAGGTGATCGGCGACGCCGGCCAGCACGCCGTCCTCGGTCAGGGTTGCACCGGCCTCGGGCACCACCACGGCCACCACGGTTTCCCCGAAATCCGGGTGCGGCACGCCGATCACGGCGCTTTCCATCACGCCGGGCAGGTCATCGACAAGCAATTCGATTTCCTTGGGATAGATGTTGTATCCGCCAGAGATGATCAGATCCTTTGACCGCCCGACGATGTGCACATAGCCGTCGGCGTCAATCTGCCCCATGTCGCCGGTGATGAAGAACCCGTTCTCGCGCAATTCCTCGGCGGTCTTTTCGGGCATCTTCCAGTAGCCGGAAAAGACGTTCGGCCCGCGCACTTCCAGGATACCCACCTCGCCCTGCGGCACCTTGGCCCCGGTTTGCGGGTCGGTGAGGATCACTTCGATACCGGGCAACGGAAAGCCCACGGTGCCCGCGCGCCGTTCCCCGTCATAGGGGTTCGATGTGTTCATGTTGGTTTCGGTCATCCCGTAGCGTTCCAGGATCGCGTGGCCGGTGACGGCGCGCCAGCGGTCATGGGTTTCAGCCAGCAGCGGGGCGGATCCGGACACGAACAGCCGCATCCCCTTTGCGGCTTCGGCCAGCCCTTCGGCTTCCAGAAGGCGGGTGTAGAAGGTCGGCACACCCATCAGGGCGGTGGCGCGGGGCATGGCGTCCAGGATGGCATCGGCATCGAAGCCGGGCAGGAACAGGCAGGACCCGCCCGCCATCAGTGTAACATTCGTGGCCACGAACAGGCCATGCGTGTGAAAGATCGGCAGCGCGTGGATCAGCACATCGGCGTCGGTGAACCGCCAGTAATCGCGCAGGGTTTGCGCATTCGACGCCAGCGCCCCATGGCTGAGCATCGCCCCTTTCGAGCGCCCTGTCGTGCCCGAGGTATACAGGATCGCCGCCAGATCGCCCGCCGCGCGCGCCACTGGCGCAAAGCCCGGCTGATGGGCGTCGCGCAGATCGGCCAATGTGCCGCTTTCATCGACACCGATGGTCAAGACATCGGAAACGCCGCAGTCATCGGCCACGGCGCGCAGATCGGCGGCGCGGCGCGGGTCACAGACCAGCAGGCGCGGCTGCGCATCGCCCAGGAAATAGCGCAGTTCGGATGCGGTGTAGCCGGTGTTCAAGGGCAGGAACACGGCGCCGCACAGGACCGTCGCGACATAAAGTTCCAGCATGATCTGGGTCTTGGGTGCCTGCACCGCAATCCGGTCGCCGGGTTGCACACCGCTGGCTACCAAACCAGTCGCCAGGCGTTCGGCATTGGCGAAGAACTGGCCATAGGTCGTTTCCCGCCCTGTCACAAGATGCTCCAGAAACAGCTGATCCTCGCGGCCAAGGCTGGCGCGGCGCAGGCGGTGGGCGAGGTGGTTCTGGTCATACATGGTGCTGTCCTTGTTCTGTTCGGGCTGGCCGGACCCTGGTCCCGTCAACCCGTCGCCAACGGCGCCGCTACCCGGAACCCCATGTTCCCGGTCGAGCTTTCAGGGTCATTCCTGGTGCGTGAATGCACGTGGTATCGGTCACAATAGCTGTCATGGCACAGATACGAGCCCCCGCGCTGCACCCGCTCCCGGCCGCTCCGGGCGCCGGCAGGATCGCGTTCCGGCTTGCCCGGCACGGGGTCGGGGCGGGGACCGAAACGGTCGCGCACCCACTCCCAGACATTTCCGGTCATGTTGTAAAGGCCAAACCCGTTTGGCTGATAGGCGTTCGCCGGCGCGGTGCCGATATAGCCGTCCTCGGCCGTGTTGCTGTGCGGGAACTGCCCCTGAAAGGTGTTCATCGCATGCGCGCCACCGGGCATCAGCGCATCGCCCCATGGAAATTTCCGGTGCGCCAGCCCACCGCGCGCGGCGCGTTCCCATTGGGCCTCGGTCGGCAGGGACAGGCCGGACCAGCGGCAATAGGCCATCGCGTCATACCAGCTGATATGCACGGCGGGGTGATCCTCGCGGCCCTTGGTGGTGGAGCCGGGGCCTTCGGGCGCATGCCAGCAGGCCCCGTGCACCTGCCGCCACCAGGGCAGGCCTTCGGGGCTGATCGGATAGGTGCCAAGATCGCCCAGCAGCAGGTGGAACACGAAGCTCCAGCCTTCGAATTCGGCCACGGTGCGATAGCCGGTTGCGGCGACGAAACGCGCGAAATCGGCATTTGTCACCGCCGTTGGCGCAATCAGGAACGGTGACACATGCACTTTCCGGCGCGGGCTGTCGCCGTCACCCGGATAGGTGGAGCGCCGCATGCCCATGTCGAAAAATCCGCCGGGAATGCCCACCAACCCCGCGCGCAGGCCGGATTGCTGGTCTGCCATGGCCGGCTCAACCGCGGCCAGCGCGGCCTTGCAGCGTTCGGTCAGTGCCGCGGGCGTATCCGATGGGGCCGAACAGCAGGCGCCCTTGGCTGGCGGGGTCTGGGTGGTCATGGACGTTTCTGATGCTTGCGTCGGGGCGATGATGCAGGGCTACCGCACCACCGCCGGTTTGTCGACCGACTGGACCATGCACCGCCGGTTCACGCCGGCCGGGGCACCCGAACCCGGTGCAGAACGATGATCGCAACCGCCAGCGCAAGCCCTGCGCCATAGACCATCGGCCAGGCCAGGATCAGAAGCAGCGCCGCCGCAATCCGCAGGCCTATCTCCAATGGTGAAAGTGGTCTGGCATCGAACCCCGCCAGAACGCTGCTGATCAAATAGAGCGCCAGCGCCAGCCGCGCCAGCAACCACGCCAGCGCGCCGATATAGATCTGGCCGTCATACCCCGCCAGATACGCGCCAGTGCCCGAGTTGGGATCGATCTGCGCCTGTTCGATCAACAGCAATTCGGGGTAGAATGCGAAGATGAAGGGGATGATGAACATCACGATCCCCGAGCGCACCGCCGAAAACCCGGTCATCATCGGATCCGCCCGGGTGATTGATGACGCCGCGAAGGCGGCCACCGCAACGGGTGGCGTGATGGCCGAGGCGACGGCGAAGTAGAAGATGAACATATGCGCCGCGAACGTGGCGATCCCCAGCCCGCTGAGCAACGGGCCCATCAGCAGCGCCACGTTCAGATAGGCCGGAACCGTCGGCATCCCCATGCCCAGCAACACGGCCAGCAACATTGTCACCGACAGCGCGAGCATCAGGAACACGCCATTGTTGCCGATCGCCCCGCTGTAGCTGCTCAGCAGGTTGGTGGCGTCGCGGGCGATGTAGTTGGACAGCCCCGTCAGGTTCAGACTGAAATCGATCACCGACACCGCCAGGAACATCAGATACAATGTGCTGATCAGGATCCCCGCATCGGCCAGAGCGCGCACCAGCTTGCCGGGCTGGCGGCGGATGTCCTTGTCCAGAAAGAACAACACCATCAACAGCGCCGAGGCCCACCAGCCGGCGGACCCGGCATCACCGGCCGAATTCCGCACAATCTCGAAGAACCAGGGCAGGCTTTCGACCTGGCAGCCGCGCGCGGTCTCGACGGTCACGGCGCCGAAGAAATCGGTGAGCGGGCCACAGCCGATACTGTCCTTGGACGTCAGCAACAGGAACAGGATCAGCAGAATCGGGCCAAGGATCATCACCAGATGCAGGTAATCGGTGCGCGTCATGCGCATCTCGGCCGTGACCTCGCCCTGGGCCTGGATACCCTGCTTGCGCGCCTGAAAGACAACCGACACAAACAAAACGCCGAAATAGGCCAGCGCCGGAATGATTGCGGCAACGATGACATCGGCGTAGGGCACGGCCGTCATGGTTGCCAGAACGAAGGCGGCAACCCCCATCACCGGCGGCATGATCTGCCCGCCCGACGACGCCGCGGCCTCGACCCCGCCAGCGAAGGTCTTGTTGAACCCGCGTCTGAGCATCATCGGGATAGTCAGAACCCCGGTGGACAGGACGTTGATCACCGGCCCGCCGGATATGGTGCCGAACATCGCCGACGAGACGATCGCCGCGTGCGCCGGACCGCCCCGCAGGCGGCGTGTCAGGATGAAGGCCGCCTTGATCAGCGATTGCCCGCCAGCCGACACACCAAACAGGCTGCCCAGAACGATATAGGGAAATACGGTGTTCAGAAGAATACTCAGGAACCGGCCAAGCAGCCCCTCGGCCCCCGAGGTCAGGACGGTCTCGATATTCTGTCGCCCGTCCAGCAGGTTTCGCGGCTCGCCGCCCAGCAGGGTCACCAGGTAGCGGCTGCTGTCGGGGCCGAAGAAATACCAGTTTGCGATGGTGAACATGGTATAGCCGGCCACCACGATGGCCACACCGACCAGCGGCAGGCCCCAGACCCGGATGTTGTAGGCCAGGAAGGTAACCACACCGAGGCCGACGACGAGAAAGATCCAGACCCCAAGATTGGCCACGCAATCGGGATCATCGACGCTGGAGGGTTCGGGCAGGCCCATCATCTGCGCGAATTCGATCTCGCGGCTCAGGGCATCTTCGATCAACGCCGCGCGGACGCCCGATATCTGGTCCAGCGCGCAGATGGCGTCGATCTCGATCACATAAGACACCGCCACGACCACCGCCATGACCACCAGCGCGATGTCCATGAACAGCCCGAACCTGCGCCGGAAACCCGAGGCATGGATGTCGCGGTAGTGCCGGTATTGAGAGTGCTTGAGCGCGACGATAACCATCATCACGACAAAGGCGAAAGGAAACAGATACTCGTAGCTGAACCGCCGGATCGTGATATCGGGGAACCCGGTCAGACTGCCGACCAGCGGCTGAAGGCCGGGAATGGACGGCAGGGTGTTCAGCATCCCCATGACAACCAGGAACAGGCCCATGATCAGGGCAATCCTCATCGCCAGGTCGGGCTTTTGTGCAGCGGTGTCGTCGGTGGGATCAGCCATCACAGGGTCCATGGATAAGGGGGCAGCGGAATGGTATCCAACCGGGGCGCGCCACACAGGACACGCCCCGAAAGAGATCAGATAGGCACAGGCCGCTGATTACATCGGCGGTTCGGCGCAATCGGGAACTTCGTAGCCACGATCTTCCCACGCCGCGACGGCACCGGGGTGATACAGCAACTGGTTGTTGCCGCAGAACCCGGACAGGCGCTGATCCAGAATGCCGTGGCCGGCATTCGCCGCGTAGGGCGTTGACGCGCGCAGTTCATCCAGCGTTTCGATATGCGCGGCGGTCAGGTCATAGGCCAACTGATAATCCATATCAGCCCGCACCACCGTGGCGAAGGCGGTGCCCATGGCGCGGTAGATCCCGTCATCGGCCTGGGTGATCCGTATCCCGTCCGAATAGCCCATGTCTTCAACCGGAATTTCGATCGGAATGTTGCCCGGGAAGTTGAAGATCCGCTGATAGGCTTCGCTTTCGTAGACCTCGCGCGGGGTCGAGACGATGACGACATCACCGGCCGACTGCATCAGGATCACGCGGTCAGACGGGTGCACCGTGGGGAACACGAAGGCATCCATCGAACCGTCGGTCAACAGCGAGCTCAACTGGCCCCAGTTGACCTGAAAACCAGTGTAATCCTCGCCGTCCTGAAGGCCGGCAGCCAGCATCACGGCCTGGCGCGCATTGGTCAGCGCCGCGCCGCGCGGCGGACCGTTGAAGATCGTCTTGCCGGCAATGTCATCCCAGCTGTCGATATTCGCGCTTTCCATCGCGAACAGGCCAAATCCGCCTGCGTTGAAGGGGTAAAGCGCCCGCAGGCTGGACGCCAATTCAGCCCCCCGCTCTTCGCCGACAGCCGAATACGGCCCCAGGGCGCGCGACAGCAGGAACGGCAGGATCATCGGCGCTTCGGACATGTCCAGGCGACCCTCGGCCACGTCCAGCACGGTGTTGGTCAGCGTTGCGCCATCCTGCACCTGAAGATTGGCGATCCCGCGCTCGGCCGCGACACGCGCCAGATGATGCGTGGTTACATTGACGATCGAACCGGGGCTTGCCGTCGCCGTCGTCAGGTTCACCTGTGCCGATGCCGCGCCCGCCGTCAGGCCGACAGCAAGCGCAAGCGCCGTTGTCAGTGAGAGTGCCTTAACCATAATTATTCCTCCCTATGGTCTGGTTGAGTTCGCCACCCCTCCCCAGGGCGGCGGATAGTCCCGGTCTTATGATGCCGGTGAAACGATATCCTGCCACGGTTTCGCCCGGCGCCCTACATATTTGCAGACCAGTTCCGGGTTGGCCTCATCCTCCGAATAGACGCCAAGGGTCACGCCCTTGCGCGTTCCCCTGCCCATTTCTTCCAGCTGAGTGCGACTTTGCGTGATGCGCTGGTGGCAACGCCGGAACCACACATGCAGATGCCCATACATCTCGGCGATGACGGCCTCATGCGCGGGGCTTTCTCCCAGATCCGTCATCTCGTCGGGGTCGTTTTCCAGATCGAACAGCATCGGCCGGAAGCCGCCTTCGAAATGGATCAGCTTCCAGCGCTTGTTGGCGGCCATGAAGGCGCGCGCGTCGGTCACATCGACGCCCAGCCGTGCCCGGATCGGGGTGCCGGCGAAATCGTATTCGCAAATCACCACGTCGCGCGGTTGTTCGGTGGTCTGGCCGTGCAGGATCGGCAAAAGGGAATACCCTTCCAGCACATGATCCGCGGGTTCGCCGCCGGCCACGTCCACGAAGGTCGGCACCAGGTCGATCAGTTCGACCAGCGCATCCGAGGTTGTGCCGCGTGTCGCGTCAGCCTCGGGCGATGGATCATAAACGATCAGCGGAACCCGCACCGACGAATCGTAGAAAAACTGCTTTTCGCCCAGCCAGTGATCGCCCAGGAAATCCCCGTGATCCGAGGTCAGGACGATCAGCGTGTCCGTCATGCGGCCGGTGTCCTCCATCCATTTGAACAGAACACCCATCTGGTCGTCGATCTGCTTGATAAGCCCCATGTAGCCGGGCAACACCGCCGCGCGGGCCTCATCGCGGCTGAAGGCCTTGCCAACCGGCGCCGTCATCAGCGTCTTGAGCACCGGATGCGCGGTGTCATATTCTTCCTGCGTGCGCACCACCGGCAGGAAATCTTGCGGGCCATACATGCTGGCATAGGGTTCCGGCGCCAGATAGGGCCAGTGCGGCTTGATCAGCGACAGATGCAGGCACCACGGATCCTGCGCCTGTGCCATGAAGTCCATCCCGCGCCGGGTCATATAGGGCGTTTCGCTGTCCGGCTCGGCGATGTTGGCGGGTTTGTTCGAATTCTCCAGGAACCAGCCGGACAGAACATTGCCGTCGTCGTCAATCGCCGAGTTGGCGTAGTCATGCCACGGGTTGTCGCCGTCATATCCCTTCGAGCGCAGATAGTCGTTGTAAGCCTTGGCGCCGCCTTCATCATACAGCCCGTCCGGCCCCTCGGGGCGCAGACCGTCGTCGCGCTCGAACACGTCGAAACCGCATTCCGCCACGCGGTCGCCGATGACCGTGCCGCGCTTCAGGCCCAGCCGTTCCATGCCTTCGACATCGGCCTCCATATGCGTCTTGCCCACCAGCCAGCAGCTCATGCCGGCCTTGCGCAGATGGTCGCCCATCGTCGGCTGCCCCACCGGCAGCGGAACCTTGTTCCACGTCGCGCCATTGCTGTTCACGTAGCGCCCTGTCAGCACCGACATGCGCGAGGCGCCGCAGATCGGCGCCTGCACATAGGCCCGGTTGAACCGCACACCCTGTTCCGCCAGACGGTCGATGTTGGGGGTTTTCAGATGCGGATGGCCATAACAACTCAGGTAATCCCAGCGCAGCTGGTCAAGCATGATGAACAAGACATTCTTCGCGGTTGCCATGTGGCGCGATTCCCCCCCCTCCGGTCCCACCCATTTCGGGCGATCGACACCCACAATGCCCTGTGAACAGGAGTCTGGGAAATAGTTTTACCGCCAATGTCATAACGAAAAGGTTATGGGTATCTCTGCTGCGCCGCCGCCCTGACATGGTCAAACAAGGCCTGGGCATGGGGCGACATGCGGCCCTCGGCGCGGTAGGTCACGCCCACCGACCCCATCATGTCATCAACGGGAATATCCAGTTGAACGAATTCTCCACTGTCTATTTCCGGCCGGACAATACTGCGCGACGTGCAGGCGATGGCGTCGGTCTCGCGGATATACTGGCGCGAAAATTCGTAGGACGAGGTTTCCAGCAGACGGTCAAACTCTGTCAGTCCATGACGCACCAGAAACCGGGTAACGTCGTCCCAGATGACCGCATAACGCATGGGCGCCACAATCTGGTAGCCGTTGATCTGTGCCATCGTCACCCGACCGACCGCGGCCAG
>TARA_R110002073_G_scaffold246947_4_pt1 | contig 20527 bp, 12 predicted proteins | sample TARA_R110002073 | Tara Oceans TARA_R110002073 (sample SAMEA4397174) | marine metagenome | biome: Polar Biome; feature: [DCM] deep chlorophyll maximum layer (ENVO:01000326); material: water (ENVO:00002006), including particulate matter (ENVO:01000060) such as... | depth 40 m
AGAAAAGCCTTGCCGCTCAATCCCACTGTGGCCCTGAGTTCCTGGGGCCCTTTCCCACTTCACGCCTTGACCAGCGTGGCGGGATCCGATTATCGTCAGATTCATGAGCGGACAACTTTGCCTCCTACTGAATCTCGACCTCGGCCTTCTAGCGAACGGCCTGAGCGGATTCGTGGTGGACGCCTGACGGCGGTTGTCTCAATTTTCCATCGAATGAATTTGCCCGGGCCGCACTTGCCGCGACTCGGGTTTTTTTGTGCCCGAATGCATGTGCGGCGGGTGCGATTCCGGGGCTCTGAAGTTTATCTTCTTCCCTATCCGAGATTGCAGTCCCATGTCTGACCAACCGACACCTGATGCCATGACCGACGCCGCGAAGCCCCAAACCTCCGAGCCCTTGGCCACTCGCCAAATCCGCATCTTCGACACCACGCTGCGTGACGGCGAACAATCGCCTGGTGCCAGCATGAACTTGGCGGAGAAGCTCGAGGTCGCTTCGGCTCTGGTCGACTTGGGTGTCGACATCATCGAAGCCGGTTTCCCGATCGCTTCACCAGGTGACTTCGAATCTGTTCGGCAAATCGCCACCACCGTTCGCGGTGCCACGATCTGCGGGTTGGCTCGCTGTGCTGAAAAGGACATCGATCGAGCATGGGAAGCTTTGAAGACAGCCCCACAAGCTCGCATCCACGTGTTTTTGGCGACCAGCGCCATTCACCGCGAATTCAAATTGCGAATGACGCCGGACGAGATCGTTGAACGTGCGGTCGCGGGAGTTCGCCGTGCCGCTTCGCACTGCGACGATGTGGAGTTTTCACCCGAAGACGCTTGCCGGACCGAGCACGATTTCTTGTGCCGCGTGGTCGAAGCCGCGATTGATGCGGGAGCCACCACGATCAACGTGCCCGACACGGTCGGCTACACGACACCGGGCGAAATCTACGACCGCTTCAAAATGTTGCGGGACCGGGTGCCGAACATGGACAAAGCCGTCTTGAGCACGCACTGCCACGATGACTTGGGCATGGCCGTCGCCAATTCCTTGGCCGCGGTCGACGCGGGCGCCGGACAGATCGAGTGTACGATCAACGGCATCGGTGAACGCGCCGGCAACGCGGCGCTCGAAGAATTGGTGATGGCGATGAAGACTCGCCAGGACTTCTATCACTGCCAAACGAACATCAATTCCAAACGCTTGGTCCCCGTCAGTCGCTTGGTCAGCAAGACAACCGGCATCAATGTGCAACGCAATAAAGCGATCGTCGGTCGCAACGCGTTCGCGCACGAGTCCGGCATTCACCAAGACGGGATGCTGAAGGAACGCACCACGTATGAAATCATGTCGCCCGAAGAAGTCGGATTCACCAAGACCGATTTGGTCTTGGGCAAACACAGCGGACGTGCGGCGTTGGCCGACCGAGCCAAACAGTTGGGCATGACGTTGACCGGGGAACAATTGCAAGAAGTCTTCGAGGCATTCAAGGAACTCGCCGACAAGAAGAAAGAGATCTACGACGGTGACATCGTCGCGTTGGTCCAGCAAAAGATCAGCGAAACGGTTGCTCCGGAATGGACACTCGTTGATTACGAAGTCACCAGCGGCAAGAACCAAACACCGAACGTGCGAGTCACCCTGCGTCGCGACGACCAGGACTTCACCGAGCAAGTTGCACAGGGCGATGGACCGATTGATGCGGCGTTTTGGGCAGTTGAAAAGATCACCGGCATCCAAGTCGTCTGCAAAGACTTTCGAGTCCGCAGTGCGACGCTGGGCCGTGACGCGATCGGCGAAGTCAACTTGGAAGTCGAGCACGAAGGCAAGACTTATCGCGGGACCGGCGTGAGCACGGACAGTGTCGAGAGTACGATTTTGGCCATGCTCAACGCGATCAACCGCATCGTCGCGGGCGTTGCCTCCGACCCTGGCGAGCTGCCGCAACCCTGATCCGCCATCCCAAGTTCCACGTAACTCACTGGGGCCCTCCAGTGAGCCGAGCGCAACCGTTGCTCACTGGGGCCCCCCAGTGAGCCGAGTGCAAATTCACGGTGGGGACCACCGTGCTACAGGTTGGCTGACCTCGCCGTTTGCGATCCAGGTTGGCGGGCCGTTTCTGCTCGCGACATCAAGGATGTTCACGCGTGAATGGATGCGACGCGGACTAGCATTCCAGAGCAACAGGACGGAACAATTGGGGACAATGGTTCTACTCTGATCCACGCGCAACCGTAGCTCACTGGGGCCCTCCAGTGAGCCGAGCGCAAATTCACGGTGGGGACCACCGTGCTACAGTTGGCTGATCTCACCGTTTGCGATCCAGGTTCTCGGGCCGTTTCAGCTCGCGACATGAAGGATGTTCACGCGTGAATGGATGCGACGCGGACTAGCATTCCAGAGCCACAGGACGGAACAATTGGGGACAATGGTTCTACTCTGGCATCACACGCAACCGTAGCTCGCTGGGGCCCTCCAGTGAGCCGAGCGCAAATCCACGGTGGGGACCACCGTGCTACAGTTGGCTGACTGCTACGGGATGGCTCGCTTGGACGCTAGCGATCCAAATTATCGGGTCGTTTCTTCAGCCTCACCTCGACGGTCATCGGTTCGCCATCACGGGTCAGCTCAACGTTCAACAACGTTCCCTGCCCCAGATTCGCGATCAGACGCATCAGGTGACCAACATCGCTGACTCGGACGCCATCGATCTTCAAAAGGATATCGCCGATTCTTAGACCAGCGATGGCGGCCGGAGAATCTTCCCCCGTCACGCCTGAGATCAACGCACCTCGGACGCGTAAGTCGTCGCCGCGGTGCATCGAGTCGGGAACTTCCGACAACAGCACTCCGAGCCATCCGCGTTCGACCTTGCCCGTCTCACGGATGCGGTCGTAGATCTGGCGAGTCACATTGCTGGGGATCGAAAAACTGACGCCTTGATACGTGTCACCCACGATCGCAGTGTTAATGCCAATCAACCGACCGCGAGCGTCAACGAGCGGACCGCCGCTGTTACCTGGATTCACGGCCACATCACTTTGCATGAAGTCTTGGTATCGAGCACTGGAACCATGTTGAACGCCAGCCCGCACGACACGGTGCTTGCCACTCAGGATTCCAAACGTGATTGTCCGGTCCAGACCAAACGGGCTGCCGACGGCCCACACGGGTGAACCGACACGCAGCGCATCGCTGTCTCCCCAGGCAATCGGGATCAATCCGTCCGCGTCGACTTTTAGCACCGCCAAGTCAGTGGGCATGTCGCTGCCGACCAATGCGGCGGGCAGCCGACGACCATCGCTGAGGGTCACGCTGATCGCGATGCCATCGGCGATCACGTGACGGTTGGTCAGGATATAGCCACCTTCGTCGATCACCACGCCGCTGCCTTGATCCGACAGCGTGTAGCTATCTTCGCCTAGCAAACGTTGCAGATTGCGATCCTCTTCCGAAACAGAACGCTCCACGTCGATGTGGACCACGGTGGGCCCGACCGCGGACGTGACCATTTCGTAGGCTCGGCTGAGCGAATCCAACGACACGTTGCGAAGACCTTCGACGCCGGTTTCGTTTTCCGCACGCATTTCACCGCGGTGCCAGGCATAGCGAATCTCTTCGACAATGTGTGGGACGCTGTAGCGAGCGAGCAACAACATCAACGCCATCGTGGCCAGCAACGTCAGGCTTTGCAGGATCGGATGCGGCTGCACTGCAGTTTGGCTGCGTTCTGATTCAGAACACCGGTCCGAAACAGGTGGTTTGGAGATCGGTGGCGGTGGTCCGTCAAATTTTTCATCCTGACGCAAATTCGCCGGCAGCGATTCGTTACTTGCCGCGTCAGCTCCACTCGGACTTGAATCGTCTGGCTTCACCGACTCGCGGTTTTCCGCCTCACCATTTTCCGCGGATCCGAACCACTGCGTACCCATCCCATCTTTGGCCGCATTCAACATGGCGGCCTCGGCGTCTTTGTCAGATGAAAAAACCGAGGGCACGGGGATCGGAGTGATCCCATCGAGCGACATCGGTTCGTCGGAGGGTTTGTCGGTTCGCATGGCCACATTTCCAAAAGGAAGACGCATTCGGCCGAAACCGAAAGCGAGGAGGTGCTGGTCCCCGTGGGAGAGATGCATTCAGGATGGAGATTGATTGTAGCGACCCGACGAAGCGAGACCGTAACAATTTTGTGTCCGACCCGTTCACAGAGGGGTGCGAGGGAGCAAACCGGGGCCGATCACAGCGATTTTTGCGGCTGAAAGGGCACATTCTCGTGCGGAGACGGTCGGAGCAATCTTTTCGTGGGCATCCGTCGGTTTTCAAACCTAAACTTGCTGCGCGCGTTCGATGCGCGGTCAAATAAATTCGACCGAAAAGAGGTCCAAGAAATTGGACTCGATTCCTGCATCCGTTGCTTTGCCGTTAGCCGGAGCAACCCTGCTGTCCCGAACGCGAAAACACCGACTTGCGACCATTGTGGAAAGATTCCACCGCATGGTCTTGTGGAATGTCCGATATCTAGGTGTGTCCCGGACACCGATTGCCTCCCAGCAAGGTTTGCCCAACGCAAACAAGTGGTTCCACGGACGACCAATTTAAAACCAAACCTTCCATGGAGATTCCCTATGAGCCGTTTCCTCGTTCCTGCCGTTTTGGCCTTGGCTGTCGTCGCTTGTAACGTTCAAGAAGCAAGTGCTTTCGGACACCTGAAGTCGTTGTTCGGCGGATGTGACAGTGGCTGCGACGTCGCTTGCGAACCAACTTGCGGTTGCGAGCCAATCTGCGAACCAGTTTGTGGTTGCGAAGTTGTCGAACCTTGCTGTGCACCAAAGCAAGGCTTGCTTCAGCGTTTGTTCGCTAAGAAGCACGGTTGCGACGCTTGCTGCGAGCCAGTTTGTGAGCCTGTCTGCGGATGTGAGCCAGTTTGCGAACCAGTTTGCGGTTGCGAAGTTGTCGACCCTTGCTGCGACAGCGCACCTTGCTGCGATCGTCCTGTAATGGGCTTGTTCAAGAAGCTGTTCAGCCGCAAGAACGCTTGCTGCGACAGCGGATGCGACATCGTTGAGCCAACTTGCGGTTGCGAGTACATCGAGCCTTCCTGTGGCTTCGAAGCACCAGCTTGCGGTTGCGGACACTGATCCGAAGAACCCAACACTGACTCAAATGACTCGGTTCGTGTACGAAGCCACGAACTGAGTCACCCTTGAGATTCCGATTGCCCTCGCGTTTGAAACTTCGGTTTTGAATGCGAGGGTTTTTCTATGCGCACTCGCAAACACTCAGAAGCAAACTACCCCGGCGCACCGTTTGGTCATTGATCAAATCGGATCGACTAAACGGGCAAACCGTTCAGCTCTGACATTCCGGACACCAATGCATCTTTCGCGATGCAACCGAGTCCACCGCAATGTTGCCACCGCACCGCGGGCAATCCGTTTTTCCGTAGATACGAAAACGCTCGTTGCCAGCCAGCTCTTCCAATGGTTTACCAGCCTCTTTGGCGGCGACGGTGATGATGCGACCGTGCTTCAGCCCCAATTTCATCATCTTGACCAGTGATTTCCAAAGCCGCGTGAATTGGTCCGGCGTGAGTTTGTTGCCGGGAATGTGAGGGTCCAACCCGGTCTCGAACAAGGCTTCGGCTCGGAAGATATTTCCCACCCCAGCGACAATGGATTGATCCAGCAACAGGCCGCCGATGGGTTTGCCGCTTTTGGAAATCGCCGACCACACGTCGGTCTTTTTGCCACCATTCAAAGGGTCAGGCCCCAAGGAATCCCGGATTGATTGCTGGGCTTCCTGATCGATCAACCGACATTGACTCGGGCCGCGAAGATCCAACGTGTGCGTCGGGCTGATCGCTCGCAAGCGGACTTGTCCCCGCGGCGGTTCGGGCGGCGACGCCTGCTCGGCGTAGCTTCCGTAACGTCCCAAGTGGACGTGAACGATGCGGTTTCCCTCGAACTCGTAGAACAGATGTTTACCAGCCGCTTGCACTGATTCGAGCACACGGCCGCTGACGGCACCCGCTCCATCGCTGAACCGACCTTGCGGACTGGAGACATCCAACCGTTCCCCCGCATAACGCTGATTGTGCTCACGAGCTAAATAGTGAGTCTTGTGTCCTTCAGGCATGACAGACTGACGCGGTGGCTTGGACGGGCGAGAACGCTGACAGCCGACTGTAGCCAGGCGTCTAGCGGCCTGTTAATTCTGTCGTCTACCGAATGAAAACAATTAGCCGATGGGCGTTAGTCCCGCCTGTTCAATCTTTGGGGTTGCAGGTCGAGGACACGGTGCAACTTTTGTCACCTCTCCCTCAACGAGTTCGTGCAGTTTTGAAATGCTGTTTGCGAACCTCGCTCGCTGGCAACGGGCTAGTCGATTTTGCTGTAGGTTGGCCACTCTTGGCCGACATCCGCAACTTGGACGGGCAAGAGTGCCCATCCTACATGCGTTGAAAACTTGTTGACGACTCAATCGACAATCTTCAACGGAAGAGGTTAGATGCGCGAAAGCAGCGTAAATTCCTGCATCAATAAACTGCACGACCTCGCCGGGGGAGAGGTGACCGAAGACAGAAACCGTCTCAAGAATCTATGCCAATTCCGGTATCAATACCAAAGATCGGACAGCCCAGCGTTAGTCCCGGCGGGCGCCGGATCAGCCGCCGCTAACGCGATACGGCTCATTGAATCAAGAACCCGCTAGCAGTCCACCCAACTCGCGAAGGCCGGCCTCGCGAAGTGCCTGACAGGACGGCGGGTGACTTTCGCTCAGGCGTCCTTGTAGACCACCTTGGAAGACCCTTCGACAATTCGGCCGATGGGTGAGCATTCAATGCCGGCCTTGGCCACTTGGCTGGCGACACTGGCGGCATAGTACTCGTTGACCACCACAGCCATGCCGATTCCCATGTTGAAGACGCGTCGCATTTCCGACATTGCCACGTCGCCGGTTTGTTGCAGCCACTGGAAGATCGGATTGGGAGTCCAAGCGTTTGGATCGATTTCCGCATTCACGCCCGGTGGCAAAATTCGGTCCAGGTTTTCCTCGATGCCGCCGCCGGTGATGTGGGCGATGCCATGCAGGACTTGCTTGACTCGGTAGTGCGACTGGATCGAACGAATTGCCGAAACATAGATCTTCGTCGGACGCAGGCAGACTTGTGCCAGCGTTTCAGGAGTCTTCGTGTCTTGGTTCAGTTCGTCGATCACATCGCTCCATTGATGCCCATGATCGGCGATGATCTTTCGAACCAGTGAAAAACCGTTGCTGTGCAGTCCAGACGCTTGCAGTCCCAACACGACGTCGCCGGGAGCGATCAGATGCCCATCAACCAATCGCTTGCGTTCGACGACGCCCACCGCGAATCCAGCCAAGTCGTAGTCGTCGGTGCCATACATGTCGGGCATGATCGCGGTTTCGCCGCCCAGCAGTGCCAGGTCGCCGTCGACACAGCCATCACTGATGCCTTGAACGATGCGTTCCAAACGTGCGGGGTCGTCTCGCCCCATCGCCACATAATCGAGGAAGAACAGAGGCTCGGCACCGGTACAGATCAAATCGTTGACGCACATGGCGACCAAATCGATGCCGACCGTTTCGTGCTGGTTCATCGTTTGAGCGATTTTCAGCTTGGTCCCGACCCCATCGGTGCCGCTGACCAGGACCGGTTCTTCGTAGTTGCGAGCGAACAGTTTGCCGGGAAAGTCCAAGCGAAACAGTCCGGCAAAACCACCGTCACTGGGCATGACGCGGGGGCTGAACGTGCGGTGCATCAGCCGAGGCAAGCGGCTCATCGATTCAGCGTAGACATCCAGATCGACGCCGGCGTCTTTGTAGGTCGAAGCCATGAACGAGAAATTTGACGGGGAGGACGGGCTTGGAAACGCCCAATCATGACCGGCGAACCTCGAAATGACGAGACCGGGACCCGAATTCGCGTGTCTCGATCGGATTCCTGCCTGATTTTCGGATTTCCTTGCACGGATTCGCTGCCGCGACGTCACTAACAAGAGTGGAGGACATCTCGATCGCGGTGTCTTTCGACCGAATCGCTTGTTTTGAATGATATCTGCCGCTCCGCCGGCCCGCTTTCTTCACCGGAATTGTCCGATGCGTTTGACCCTTCGAACCTTGCTGGCCTACCTCGACGACATGCTCGACGACCAAGACGAGAAGTTGTTGAAGCAGAAAATTGACGAAAGCAGCTACGCCACGTCGCTGGTCGCACGAATCCAATCCGCGATGGACCACCCTGATTTGGGGGCCATGTCACCGGATGCGGTCGGCCCACTGGAAAACGCCAACGTCATCAGCGAGTACCTGGACAGCACTCTGTCGGCGGAACAAATCGCCGAGGTCGAACGGGTGTGTTTGGAATCCGACACGACGCTGGCTGAAGCCGCAGCGTGCCACCAAATTTTGACGATGGTGTTGGGCCAACCCGCACGAGTCGGCGATGGGTTGAAGGAACGGATCTATGCGTTGCCCTCCAGCGAGGCGCTCCGCAACATGGAACAACAAATCGAACGGGCCCCAGACGCGAGTCCATCCAAGACGATCGCGAGTGCGGAAACGGCTTCCTATTCTTCGCTGGACATTCCCGGCGACGAAAAAGGTGCGACGGAAGTCCCCGGCGAAGTGGCTTCCGTCGATGCGGTCACCATCGGGCAAGACGACACGCATTCGGGACAACCAATCTCTCCGGTCGGCCCGAGCGATTCCGGTGTGGCCGATGCTCCCACTCGGCTTCGCAACCCGGTCGGTCATTCCGCAACGCCCTCCTCGTCGCGATCCGAAGCCGAGTTGGTGGCTCGGACAACGCGAGCGATGATGCGAGAGGATGGCTATGGCGGCATGGTGCGTCCGTCACGAATCACACCTTGGTTGGTTTCGTTGGCCTTGGTTGCCGTCCTGTTGTTTGCACTCGGCAAGATCTTCGCTCCGCTGAGTGACCGTCAAATCGCGGATCGAGACAAGTTGAACGACGAAACCGTCAACAACACTGACTTGGACGAAACGCCGACGGCTCCAACGCCTGAACCTAAAAACCAACAAGCGACCTCGCCGACAGCTCCCGAATCAGCGACTCCAAAACCGAGCACATCAAAAGAACCCGATGCCGGTTCAGACAACACCGACACGGCAGCATCTCCCGATCCAGAAACCTCGACCGGCGATGCTCCCATGACGGAAACGGAGACTCCCGCAACGACTGAACCCGAGGCGAAGACCGAACCCACCGGCGCCACTTCAAACGAAACGCCAACAACAGCGGAAGACGTGACGGACGCTGCCATCGCGGATATGCCCGAAGCGGTCGATGCGGCTCCGCCGATCCCGCCTGGCATGAATCCACCTGAGACAACGCCAACCGAATCGGTCGCGGCCATCGAAGAAGTCAGCCCGCCGGAATCGCCGGCATCCGAAAGCGTTGCCGACGGAACGCAGGTAGCTTATTTGGTGAACGAGCAAGCCGTCGTGTTGGCGCAAGACCCGCGAGCTGACGCAGCCGAATCCGATGAGGAAACCGCTTCGGCCAATACGGCAGGCTGGCGTCGCCTATGGTCCGCTGAGAAGAAAGCAGCCGACGACGGCGAAGAGGAAAATGCTGAAGCTCCCGTAGACGACCGCCTGCGATTCGTATCGGCCGGTCAAACCGTCTTGGCCCCATCGTTGTACCGCCCAATCCTGGCGGGCGACCAAGGTCTCGAATGGACACTCGCTGGACCGACACGATTGTCGATCTCGCAAGTGGCGGCGACGCAGCCCGCCGCATCGGAAGAAACAACCGAATCCGAAGAAGTAGAAGAAGACGCCGCCCCCGAAGCGGCCATGCTTGCGAAGACCATCACACGATTGCATGACGGCCGATTGCTGTTGGCATCGACGCAAGAGAACGTGACGGCGGTTTGGGAATTGGGACCTCGCACAATCGAGATGACCATGCCTGAGTCGCAAACGGTCTTGGCAATCGAAGTGACTCATCTCCGACCGCTGGGAATGGACCCACGCGTGCCGGCCAACCGAATGCCCATTTACCGAGTCATAGCGGTCCAAGGCACCGTCGAACTGAAGGAGCAACCGCTGGAAGCAGAAGACGACGCAGAAACCAGCACTGAGACAGTGACGCTTGAGTCCGGGCAACAATGGCGAGGACGGGGCAAATCGGCCGCCGAGGTGAGCGACGTGGAACGATTGCCCAACTGGATCGACCCTCCCGAAAAAGCGGACTTGTTGGTCACTTCCGCCCGCGAAGGGCTGCTCGAATTCGTCAGCCGTGACGGTTCGTTCGACGACAAAGAACTCGAGAAAGAACTGCGTGAAGCGATGGCGTTTCGACGCGTCGAAGTATCTGCCTTGGCCGCACAAACATTGCTGCTGATCGGTCGAGCCGATGTTTACTTCGGTGCGACGGGTATCCTCAGCACGCCGCGGCACCGGTTGTACTTCACCGAGCACTTCCAACAACTTCGCCAGCACATGGCATCGGATGCTCAGGCCGCGAAAGCAATCGACGACGCCATTCAACAGGCCGAACAAGCTGACGACGAAATCCTGTTTGAACTATTGGTTGGTTACAACAACGATCAACTCGAAGCGGGTGCGGACGCGAAGCTGATCGAGTATTTGAACTCGAGCTCAATGTCGGTCCGAGTGTTGGCGATTGAAAACTTGCGAGACATCGTGGGTGAAACGCTGGGATATCGTCCCGACCAAGAAAACGTGGCTCGTCGAAACAGCGACATCAAAAAATGGCAAGCTCGATTGCGCCGAGGCGACATCCGGTACACCGCCGAATAGTGATGCCCTCGACGTAAGTTCACGAAGGGTCGAACCCGCGAGTGCATGATGGATGCCTCGCGTCTGCGCCGACTCGATCGCAAAATTTGTATCGCGCCGGCGTCGTGGATAAGATGCTTCGCCACCCATCCTTCCATCCCCGCCTCCCAATCGAGATCCCCAACATGAAGTCTTTTTCGCTTTGTCATCGTCGCGTCGCGTTCGCCGCGATGGCTGCTTCCCTGATGTCCTTGATGACCTGCTGCGGTGCGATTGCTCAAACGCCATCGACCATCGGCAACGTCGAACGTCTGGATGACTCGCTGGATCAATACATCGCGAAGGGAACCAAGATCGAAGTGCTTGCCGCTGGATTCACTTGGACCGAAGGCCCCGTTTGGGTTCCCGCAAAAGAAGACGACGGGGAAGGCACCTTGTTGTTCAGTGACATTCCTCGCAACAGCATTTTCCGTTGGAGTGAAAACAAAGGCATTGAGCTGTTCTTGCAACCCAGTGGTTACACCGGCAACACGTACTATGGGTTGGAACCTGGCAGCAATGGTTTGATGCTGGATGCGAAAGGTCGCTTGGTGATGTGCGAACATGGTGACCGCCGCGTGTCGGTTCTGACCACCGATGGTGGCAAACGAACAATCGTCGACAACTATCAAGGCAAACGACTCAACAGCCCCAACGACTTGGTGTTTGACCAAGATGGCAACCTGTACTTCACCGACCCGCCTTATGGATTGCCCGAGCGTGCAGAAGACAAGCGACGTGAACTTGATTTCTGCGGTGTGTACCGGGTCACCAAAACGGGCGACATGACTCTGCTGACGGATTCCATCGCTCGCCCCAACGGCATCGGATTGTCACCAGATGAGCAGACGCTGTATGTCGCCCAGAGCGATCCTCAAGAACCGATTTGGATGGCGTTCCCGCTGAAGTCGGACGGAACGCTGGGTCAGCGCCGTGTACTTGGCAACGCGAGCGAAGCGATGAAAGAGTTCCCTGGTCTTCCCGATGGGATGGCGATTCACAGTGACGGAACCTTGTTCGCCAGCGGCCCCGGTGGAATTTATGTGATGACTCCGGAAGGCAGATTGCTGGGACGAATCATCACCGGCGGACGCACCAGCAATTGCACTTTCGACAGCGACGAAAAGTGGCTGTACATGACCGCCGATGACAAGCTCTGCCGAATTCGCATTTCAAACTGAGCGAATTGCGACAGCGATCATGAACATATAAGCAGACTTCGCTCGCCGGCTCCTTCAAGATTCCGTTCGCGAGCGAAGATGTTCATCATGAAATCGCGAAGAGATCGAGGCGGACCGGCTGATCGCCACTCCGCCAACGTGGCCGTCGCTCCCCCCGGAAAATCGAAACATCCGGCCACGCCAACACGCCCAGAACCGCGTTTTCTCCGTCCCCCAGACGAGTTCGGCCCGGTTCGGAGCTCGATTGGATTAAGATGAGTGGTGGTCGACAACACGCTCAACGCCGGTGGGTACATCGTTAGAACCCATTCGTTCTATCTTTACTGGCCCAGAACGCATTGCCGTTTGCGGAACGCACTGAGCCGGTGATTCCACCTGGCGGCATCCAGCAGCGATCGGTGTCTGACCACTCCCCGGTTTGCTTTTTCGGCCGGCAGATTGGTCCAATCTTTTCTTCGATTCTCGAGCGTCTTCATGAAATCACTCGTTCTGCCTTTCAACGGGCTGCCCTGCAAAGGGTTACTGTTCGCGGGATTCTTCGCGTGTCTATCGGCGATGACGGCTCCCGCCGTGAATGCCGCCGGTCCAGCGGCCCCGCCTCAGGTGGCGATGATCAACGACTCGATCGAACAGGTCTGGCGAGATTTCTCGATCCGTCCTGCCGCGGAAGCTGACGACGCGACTTGGTGCCGCAGGGTGTATTTGGATGTCATTGGGCGAATCCCATCGCTCGAAGAATTGTCCGAATTCGTGAGCGATCGCGATTCGAATAAACGAGCCAACTTGGTTGACCGTTTGCTCAATGACGACCGCTACACCGAAGAATACGCGAACCATTGGTCGACCGTTTGGACCAACTTGTTGATTGGTCGCAGCGGTGGTACGGACCGTCGAGATTTGACGAACCGAACCGGCATGCAGAAGTATCTTCGCGACAGCTTCGCGGGAAACAAAACTTATGACCAAATGATGTATGAGTTGGTCACGGCTGAAGGTTCCACGACACCCGGCAACGCCAACTTTAACGGCGCAGTCAATTTCCTGGTCGACAAAGTCAACGCGGAGAAAGGCACACTCGCAACCAGCAGCGTTTCGCGGATTTTCTTGGGACAACAAGTCCAATGCACCCAGTGCCACAACCACCCGTTCAACCAATGGAAGCAACAGAAGTTTTGGGAGTTCAACGCGTTCTTCCGCCAAACCCGTGCTCTGCGCCGGTTCGTTGACGGAACGCGAGACATCGAGTCGGCCGAACTGGTCAGCCAAGACTTTGCCGGTGAAGCCAATGACCCCGAAGACGCGCTCGTGTTTTACGAACTGCGAAACGGTTTGCAGAAGGTCGCTTACCCGGTCTTCACCGATGGCACCGAAATCGAAAAAAGTGGCTTTGTCGAAGACGTCAACCGCCGAGAAGAACTCGGACGACTGATGCTGCAAAGCGAGTACTTGGACAAGATGATCGTCAACCGAATGTGGTCGATGTTCCTGGGCTATGGATTCACTCGTCCGATCGATGACTTGGGACCACACAACCCATCGTCGCACCCTGAGTTGCTCGACAACCTTGGCAAAGAATTCCGAGCCAACAGTTATGACCTGAAGAAGCTCATCACCTGGATCACGCTCAGTCGTCCATATCAATTGGCATCCACGCTGAGTGCCAGCAACGAGATCGACGATCCAACGATCGGTGAGTCCCCGAAATTCTCACGGTTCTATTTGCGTCAGATGAGTGCTGAACAGCTCTACGCGTCGATGGTCACCGCCAGCAACGCGCAGTCCAAAGGCAGCTACGAACAACAGGAAGCCGAACGTCGTCGTTGGTTATCGCAGTTCGTTGTCGCCTTTGGAAACGACGAGGGAACCGAAACGACCACGTTCAACGGTTCAATTCCACAAGCATTGATGTTGTTCAACGGTGACCTCACCAAGAACGCGATCAGCCTGGAAGCGGGATCGTTCCTCGATCAGCTCAGCCAAACCGGTCGTTCACCCAAAGATCGCGTGACGCGATTGTTCCTTAGCGGTTTGGCACGTCGTCCGACCAAGAACGAAGTGTCGATCGCCAGCAAACTGCTGGTCGCCCGCAAAGGCAACGAGCCCGAGATGTTGCAAGACATGTGGTGGGCGATCCTTAACAGCAACGAATTCATCATGCAGCATTGACGCTGCGTTGTATCGACCTCGAGACCCGTCACCTCGGCGAGTCTTCTTCTCAAAACAAACCCGCGGCGGTTCATCCACCGCCTCAAACCGACCACCTTTTCTTTCCCGGAGTTCACCATGGATCTTTCCACACCAAACGGCATGACGCGTCGCCACTTCATGAGCCACTTGGCTGGGTCATCTGCCGCAGCCGCTGCCGCGTGGACTCTAGGTGGCAACATCGCCGCGCAAGCCGATGAGATGCGACGTAATCGCAAGTCGGCCATTTTGCTTTGGATGGGTGGCGGTCCGGCAACGATCGACATTTGGGATCTGAAACCCGGTGCTCCGACCGGCGGTCCATTCCGTCCGATCTCAACGACGGGCAACGCTCAGATCTGTGAGCACATGCCGATGGTCGCTCAACAAATGAAGCACCTGTCGGTCGTTCGCAGCATGTCGACTCGCGAAGCCGACCACAGTCGCGGCAGTTACTACATGCACACGGGCTACGTTCCCAACCCCAACATCGAACACCCCAGCTACGGCAGCGTGATCGCTCACGAGTTGATTGACCAACGCCCCGAGTTGGAGATTCCTCCGTTCGTTTCGGTCGGCGGTGCGGGCGCCGGACCTGGTTTCCTGGGGATGGCTTGGTCGCCGTTTTCCGTCACCAGCAACGGTCGCGTTCGCAACTTAAAAATGAACTTGGACGATCAACGACTGCTGCAACGCATGGCGGCACTGAACATGATCGAGAGCGGGTTTGCCAAGCGGACCCGCGACACGCCCGCTGCTGAACACGCGAAGGTGTTGGGCAAAACGCTGGACTTGATGACCAGCGAACAAATGGAAGCCTTCCGTGTCGAGAAAGAACCCGACGAAGTCAAAGAACGCTACGGCACCGATAACTTCGGCCAAGGATGTCTGCTGGCGCGTCGTTTGGTCGAAGCTGGAGTGCCGTTCATCGAAGTCGATCTGGGCGGATGGGACATGCACAACAACATTCACGCAACGCTGAAGGACACCAAGTTGCCCAACCTGGACCGAGCCATGAGTGCTCTGGTTGAGGATCTGGCACAACGAGAATTGCTGCAGGACACCGTCGTGATGTGGATGGGCGAATTCGGCCGAACACCTCGGATCAACGCCAACGCGGGTCGAGATCACTTCGCTCGGGCGTGGTCCTGCGTGGTCGGTGGAGCGGGAATCAAGGGCGGTTTGGCCGTTGGAGAGACCAATTCCGACGGAACTGCGGTTGAGACGGAACCCTATAGCAGCGAAGATCTGATGACGACGGTCTGCAAAGGCTTGGGAATTTCAACCGAAACCACCTTCACCAGTAACAACGGACGACCGATGAAAATTGCTGGCGGCGGAAAGCTCATTCGTGAATTGGTGGCCTGAGACCCAGGCCAATGGATGTGTGAGTGAACTTTCACCAGCTGAATTGGTTGTCCGCCACCAAGATGGAATTTGGCGGTATTTGCGACTGCTCGGATGTGACGCCGCCACGGCGGACGATTTGACGCAGGAGACGTTTCTGCGTGTACTTCGACGAGACAACTTCGTTCAACATTCAGACGAAGCCACCTCAGAATACCTGCGACGGACGGCCTACAACCTCCTCGTTTCCTATCACCGAAAGTTTGGACGGATCCACCTTTCTGATTCACCTGAGTTGCTGGACGAAAGTTGGCAACGTTGGGCGGGCAAGGATTTGACGGGCAATGAAACCGTCGAAGCCCTCCGAGAATGCATGGAGAGCCTGACCGAACGTGCTCGTGACGCCTTGGCGATGCGTTTCGTTCACAACACACCGCGAGTGAAAATCGGGGAAAACCTCGGCATCTCCGACCACGGGGCCCGAAACCTGATGCAGCGAGCGAAAGCACAACTTCGAGATTGCGTGGAAGAAAAACTCCGCGCTATAACCCAACCGTCATGAATACCAATCCATCTCCCGCTGATCCGCACAGCGAAGGACCTGAGAACCAGGGTTCCGATTCGTTGCGTGATGACGCCATGTTGGACCTGCTATTGCAGGAAGCATTCGGTGGTCCAACACCTCCCGATCAAACCGGAATCATTCTGCAACGTTTGGCGGATGAAGACGAAGGCTCGCACACCAAACGCACCGGATCCAAGAACGGATCCGTCAGTGCGACTTCGCAACCATCGAAGTACACCTCCAAACTATCGATCGTCACGCTCCTGATCGGAACCGCCGCCGCGTTGTTGCTGAGCGTCGGAATCGCCGTCGGGTTGAAGTATCGATCCGATTTGGCGTTGCAAGCTCAGGCAGAAGAATCTGCCCAAAACGCTCCCACGGTTCCGGGACCAGCTCCACTCGTCGAGAATGAGGGCAACGACACCTCGCCACAACCCAAATCGACTCCTCGAGAACGTCGTCAACCAATTGAATTGGCCGGCAATCCGTCGAGCAACAACGCCGACGATCCTGGTTCCCTGACAGATGCCTCGCCGGAATCGCTGGATCAACCAACGACCCAACGCGATCGCAATTCAGGTTCGCCTTCGCCGATCACCTTGGTTTCCAAATCGGTTGATACGCGTTGGCAATCGCACTGGAAGCGGCTCGGGATCAGCCCGACTCCATCGCGAGACAACGAATCGATCCGACAAGAGCTTGCTGATCGTTTGGGAATCGAAGTTCCTGTCGATGCAATCGGCGACGCCGCAGCCATTCGAGTTGCCATCCAAAAGCCTTCCAATCGACAAGCGATCTCCAATCGTCTGCTGGCCTCGTTCCTTGGCAAGAACTCACAGAACGAAAACGCCACCAAGTCACTCAGCGAAGTGCTGAAGTCAGGAACCGGCGCGGACCGATTGATCGCATCGTGGATGCGTCCCTCGCAAACGACACCAAAGGCTGGCGATCAAGCCTCCGACTCCAAGACATCCGCTGCGACGCCTTGGATTCGCATGCTGCAACCGGCGGACTTGCACGAAGTCACCGTCAAGACAGCCGCTTTGACGAATCACCAAGACTTGCGTTGCCAACGTTGCCACGATGTTCCCAATGCGGGCGATGAGGTTCCGACTCAAGCCGATTACTGGTCCGTCGCTGCTGGATTGGCACCGTTGTTGAATCCTTCGCGTGCCGGGAAAGATTTGTTTTACGACACGTTGGATGGTCGCCGTCAATTGGCCAGTCCTCCTACCGAAGAACAATCGAAGGCCTGGTCCGAAAAATTGGTCGGTTCGCGTGAGCTAGCCGAGGGCATCGTGTCCACGTTGTTCACGATGGTCCATGATTCCCCGTCGACGACCAGCCCGTTTGATCTGTCCGTTGCGTCGGCAGCCTCTGTGCCGCCCGAGACGCTGCGTCCTTTGGTCGATGATTTGATTGCCAGTGATTTCGACGTCCTGCGTTGTCTGTCGATCCTGCTGTCCGACGCCGTGATGACTCGCTCGGTTCCTGAAGTGATGTCGCCACAGGGCATTCTGGTCGCGGACGATGAGCAGTGGTCCAACGCCGTTTCCGCTGTCCACGCGATGGCGGCTCGATCGCCGTTTCGTCGGCCTGAATCCGCCCAACGTCGATTGCAGGTCGCTCAACTGGACGCCAAGCCAAATTGGCCCGCCGGCAGCGGTCGCGATGCACTGCTGGCCCAGCCACTCGGCAGTGAAATGACCACCGACGGATCCGCATCTGGCTCGGGTGACCGCCGTCCCGACAAGAACCGAGATCGCAAAACCGTGGTCGCTTCGACGGGTTACCCAATGCGATCGTCAATGATCGTTCCGGCCTGGATTTCCCGGTTGCCGGACTTTGACAGCCGATTGGACCACGTCGCCCATTTGGCGGGTCAATTGAAACTCAACACCGCCCAGCGTGAATTGGCACACCAAGCTCTCGCGTCTGGCGACGATGAGGCGTTGATCTTCGAACGTTTATGGTGGATCATCCGGCCCAACAGTTGATTGTTTGTGGCCCGTGAATGGATCCGAATGTTTTGAAGACTCCCCCTGCGTTCGGACAAATCCACGTTTCAGATTGCGTCGAGGGCATGGCTGAATTGCCAGCCGGCTGCATCGATTTGGTGTTTGCGGACCCGCCTTTTAACATCGGATACACCTACGACGTCTACGACGACTCGCTGGAATCCGATGAATACATCCAGTGGTCCGAGAGCTGGATTCGCGGCGTGCACCGCGTCCTCGCCGATGACGGAGCCTTCTGGTTGGCGATCGGCGACGAGTACGCAGCCGAGCTGAAGGTGCTCGCACAACAGATCGGCTTCCAATGCCGAAGCTGGGTCATCTGGTACTACACCTTTGGCGTGCACTGTAAATACAAATTCACGCGTTCGCACGCTCACCTGTTTCATTTCGTCAAAGACGCAAAGCACTTCAAGTTCAACGCGGACGATCCAGCCGTGCGTGTGCCTTCGGCCCGGCAATTGGTTTACAACGACCGCCGAGCCAACAGCAAAGGTCGCATGCCCGACGACACCTGGATTCTGCGACCTCAGGATCTGCCCTACGGCTTCACAGCCGACGAAGACATTTGGTACTTCCCACGGGTCGCGGGCACGTTCAAAGAGCGAGCTGGATTCCACGGATGCCAAATGCCCGAACAGTTGCTCGGCCGCATCATCCGAGCCTGCAGCGACCCCGGCGACAAAGTGCTGGATCCCTTCAGCGGCAGTGCCACCACCGTCGCCGTTGCCAAGAAGCTCGGTCGCGAATTCATCAGCTTTGAAATGAGCGAAGAATACGTTTCGCTCGGAACCGAACGTCTCGAACAAATTCGTGTTGGCGATCCGCTGACAGGTGCCGCAGACCCTCTTCGCAGTGCCCCCGCCACCAACGGCAAGAAGAACGAAACAAAAGCGGAGAAACTCGCTCGCGAAGAGGAACGACAACGCTGGGCAACCCAACAAGTGGGACCACAGTTGGAATTCCAGTTTGACAACCTGCGTTCCATGACCGATGGCGAATTGATCAACGCCTTCCGCGAAATCCATGATGGCCACTCCGTCGATCGGGTGCTACTCGATCCGGTCCTCAGCGATCGCCTGGAATCCGCCTGTCGCCGCATTTCCGAACGCGAGCCCGCTGCGTCCCGGCGCCAGCGACTGATCGAACTTCGCGCGTCCGGAGCACTGACCGCGGAAGGCATTCACACCGAGCGTCCCACGACGATCCCGACGACCACACTGGAACGGTTCAGCTACGCCGCTGAATTGGCGTGGGCGACCCTGGTGCAACGTTATCCCGAACACAGCTTGGACGATCTCTTCACCGATCCGAAGTTGCTTTCAGAATTTGATCGAGAAGCGTTGCTGCATGCGGCTGATGCCGATCCATTGACACTTCGTTGGTGTGCGACGCAACTGCGATCATGGGCCAATGCTGCGCGTGAGCATCAACCCAGCGAAGATGCCCCCGAGCCACTGAAGCCAAAGTTTTCAGCGGCCAAGAAATGGAACGCAAACGCTGGGCCAACCTCCAAAACCGGGGCCGCGAAAGGCGGCCTTTACCAGGTGCTCGCCCAAGACGATTCCGTGTTGTTCGTGGGCGAAACCTCCGACTTCTCCGTTCGTTTTGGCGACCACCTCGCCGACGAATCGGCAGAACGCTTTTGGCGCAACGAGGCTGGCGGCCAGCCCAAAGTCCGCACCGCGTTGATCCAGGACGCGACGGGCCCCGAACGACGCCTCGCGATGTGCCAATGGCTGCAAGAAAATCCGGCAACCTCACGGAACCTCGTTTCCTTATGGAAGGATCTTTTCGAAATTCAGTGACAACGGTCCAGGATGTGAGATTGTTCAGACATTGTCTTGGTTCAGTAGGAACGGGAATCTGCGTTTCTGCGAGTTGAACATTGTGATGGCTTCCTGCCGGTGAACTTGCGATCACGCTATGCAACCTCCGCTGGTTGGAATGGCACGCGATGCTTCGTTACCCGGCTTGTCGATATTGCTGTAGTGTGGCCACTCTTGTCCGACATCCGCAACTTTGACGGGCAAGAGTGCCTCTCTTACACGCGTTGAAACCTCGTTGACGACTCAACCGACAAGCGGTAACGCTTCGGGTTAAGATTAAATCAACAGGCCGCTAAGCAGGTCGGCAGGAATGACCGGGCATAATCATGTGAGCCGTTTGGGCGTTAGCCCCGGTTGTACGTGGGAGCAACGACGTTTACCGAAACAGTCCAAATGCCGAAAGGCTCCTGCCGACCTGCTTCAACGCAAGCGTTCGCAGTGTCTCCAATGCAATCGGCGTAGCGCAGTCGGCTTTGAAGGTTCAGCCCACAAATCGACATCAGATTCAGTGGTTCAATCGAAGGTAACTATTCAGCCTGTTGGAATTGCTCTTGGTTGAAATCGGAGATTTCGTTCTGTTATTAGGG
>TARA_R110002073_G_scaffold56272_3_pt1 | contig 20521 bp, 17 predicted proteins | sample TARA_R110002073 | Tara Oceans TARA_R110002073 (sample SAMEA4397174) | marine metagenome | biome: Polar Biome; feature: [DCM] deep chlorophyll maximum layer (ENVO:01000326); material: water (ENVO:00002006), including particulate matter (ENVO:01000060) such as... | depth 40 m
GTTTGATCTAGATAGCGATAAAACAGCCAATTTTAACCTTGAGTCAATACGGGCTTTTTAGCAAAAGCGGCCTTTCTAGTAATGCTGAAATACACATTACTTTTTTGTTGAAAGCCATTCTTTTTGGTTGCATTAAATACCACTAACAACTAGCACTTAGCGTTAGTTTTAAGATCGTTTAGAAAACTGTGAGTAAATTCCGAAAGAGGTATCTTTTCGACACTGCTTGCTAACAATACAAAACGGATATGCTTGTTAAATGATTCTCATTTGTAACTGACCCCATTTCACTTCTTTTTACTTATGGCCATAATGTGTCATTAATTTAAGGTTTTCGTCATTAGATTCTTTTGCAAATGACCATCCTAAATACCATTCAATGTGTCGCCAGTCTTTTTCTGGGTAAGGATTAAATGATGGTTGGCGTTCATTCAAGTATGCTTGATGTCCTTCTTCTGCTGGAAGGTCTTTACCTAAATCACTCATAGCTAACCCCTTTTAAAGCCTTATAACAGAGCTTGGTATTTTTGCAGCTGGGTTTTTTCCAGAGATTTGCTTGTTCCAAGTATCGTTTTATAACGAGTAAAGAAATATAACGTTCTCGTTTTGTATTTTGGAACTGTTGGGCAAAGCGCTTGGCATTCTTGACTATTTCTTTAGCTTCTTGGGTATGTTCGCTGTAATAGGCCATTTTTTCGGATAAGTTCGAGTAGTCATCCTTCAGTAAAACATAATGATAATTTGGAATGAGACGGCCTTCCATAAACCAGGTTTCAAACTTTGGTTTAGTCATAAAGCATAAAGAATTTGAATTCATAATCCATTTCAAATTTGTCGCTACATCATTACCTTCGACACTAATAATGAATTTATATTTTAAGTGATCCTTAATAGGTATGGGGCTTTTATAAACAGGACCATCTTGGGCTTTTTTCCGAGTGTCGCCAATATCCGTATTAGGTATACCAAAGCAGATGTCAAGAAATGCTCTTCGGTGTTGTTGATGACAACTCCCCCTGAAAATAGCCTTATCCATTTTAGCTTCAAATGGAAAAGGGTCATTTACAAATTGAAAATGGCGAACTGAATCAAGTTTCAGGAGTACACTATTATGATTGTTGTCCGAAATCGGACGACTTTTGACAAAACTTGCTTGCTTGGGGATATAAGTGACGTCGCCAAAAATATATGAAAATTTTAGGTGAGAAGGGAAATAGCGAATGTGTTCTTTTAGGTCATAGAAATAAGCACTTTTATTTCCTTTTAAGGTGAATATATCTCCTGTTTTTGAGTAAGAAGGTAAAGAAAAGTGCTTTGCTTGCTTCAGATAATAGCTAACTCTACTCTCTATATAATCTTTTTCATAAAGCTCATGATTTGAAAGTTCCTGATCTAACTTTCGTCGGAATATTACATCAGGGATTAAACCCTTTAATACATGTTTGACATAGAAACGGAGTTTTATCGTTTTCATTAAGAGCCTAAAATAATTTATTTAATAAGCCAATAATTTATGAAAAAGATGTGACAGCTTGTTGACGGTTTCTTTACAAAATGATGATTACAATGACTGCTTTATTTTCGGTTAGGTGGAATATTTGTTAACGCTGTAGTTGCCTCGCGTGATCGTGAAATACTCAATGTCACCCGGCCTTTTGTTGCTAGGGGGAGCAGTTTAAAGCGTTGCTATAATTGCATGTTGGTAGAGCATCATTGTATTTGTTCCGTTCGTCCCTCTGCCGAAGCAAGGTGAAGTATTTAAACCAAGTAATACCAGACGTTTGGTCGTAGATGTCGTTGAAGATAATTGCACATTTCAATGGAAACGAACCGAATTAGACCCTGAACTAAAAACCTTGTAGATAATCCGGCATATTTACCTATTGTGGTTTTTCCTCATGAATACGAAAAATTCACTAAGGGCATACACTCTTTAATTACCAGTTATTTTAACTTTGGCATATGGCTTAGCATTAGTATGGTAATGATTCAATTTCAGGCATGAGAATCATCCCCGTATTCTAGGTTCACAGAACTGTCATCTGCTTGTCTTCTATCTGTCATCTCCGAGCTTAATAGTGTGATTACTAATTAAGCACAATACTAAGAGACGGTCTAAGTAATGAACCAAAGATTTTGTATCGTGACAGAAACTTATAAACCCGAAATAAATGGGGTCGCTAACACCCTAGGTTATTGGGTCGAAGGTATGCAAAAACGTGGCATATCCGTTCAAATCGTTAGGCCTAAACAGAACCCGAAAGATAAGAAAAGCAAGTCTGCGCTAGAAGAAAACATCCCGGTTTACGGTCTCGCTATACCCGCTTATGCAGAACTTAAATTTGGGCTACCCTGCAAACGCAAATTGCGCAAGCTCTGGTCGAAAAACAAACCTGATGCCATTTATGTCGCCACCGAAGGCCCTTTGGGCTTCTCTGCCCTTAGAGTCGCAAAAGAGCTGAATATTCCCATATTAAGCGGGTTTCACACTAACTTCCAAGCTTACAGCAAGTACTATCACTTGGGGTGGCTTGAGTCCATCATTTTCCGGTATATGCGGTATTTTCACAACCAAACCAAAGGCACATTAGTGCCAACGCAAAAGCAAAAAGATTGGCTGTGCGAGCAGCATTTTAAGAACGTAACGGTGTTACGCCGAGGAATTGACTCAGAGCGGTTTAGCCCAAACAAACGCTCGCGGGCATTGAGAGAATCTTGGGGCGTGCACGCAGAAGAACAGCCTGTTTGCCTCTACGTCGGACGAATAGCGGCCGAAAAAAACCTGTCCCTGTTAGGTACCGCATACGAGACCCTTAAATTAACGCACCCAACAACACGTTTTGTTTTTGTCGGCGATGGTCCAATGCGAAAACAAATGGAAAGAGACTACCCGGACATCATCTTCGCGGGCATGAAAACCGGCGAAGAACTCGCTCGGTATTACGCTTCGGCGGATATATTTATGTTTCCGAGCAGAACGGACACCTTCGGCAATGTTGTCACCGAAGCGATGGCGAGTCGCTTGGGTATTGTTAGCTTTAACGATGCGGCCGCAAAGGAACTGCTAGTCAATAATAAGTCGGCCTTCATTGCAGATATTAACAGTGATCAAGACTATATCGACCAGCTTCAAGCCGCGTTAAACGACCCAATGAAATTAGCCCAACTAAGAGAAGCTGCGTATCAGACAGCTGCAAGACTCTCTTGGAGCGAAATTGTAGATCAATTTATTCAGCAACTGTTAAAAAAACAAACTGACTCATCAGAAGGAAGTACCTATGCCAATGCTGAAAGAATCACTAGTTCCATATAAGAATATGTTCGACAAACTTGATAGCTGGGATTTCGCTGGCTGCTTATACCTAAATCATTATTCCAAAAAAGGCTCAGTCAATCGCTTTTTTGCGGTTATTAGCCGCTTAGGTGATGGGGTATTTTGGTACAGTTTTATGATTGTATTGCCCTTACTTTATGGCATTGAGGGCTTGAATATTTCCCTTCTCATGATGATGACCGGGCTAGTGTGTGTCGTATTATACAAACAACTTAAAAAAAGATTAGTGCGTGAGCGGCCCTATATCCGCTCTACCGACATATGCCGTGGCTGTGCACCTTTAGATAAATACAGTTTCCCATCTGGCCACACCATGCATGCAGCCTGCTTCAGCACGATAGCATTGTGGCAGCTGCCAGAGTTCATGATTTTGCTGTTGCCTTTTTCGATACTCGTTGCGCTTTCCCGAATGATATTGGGGCTACACTATCCGACCGACGTCATTTGTGGCGCAGGCCTCGGTATTACCTTAGGGGCCTCGGCAAATTTCTGTGTTAGCTCTCTGATGTTTATTTGAAATAGCGCAGCCAGGGGGTTCACCTGTTTTGAGTACCCACTCATTAACAGGCATTCAATAATGTGCAGAAACATTGCTGCAACATTTCGCCCCTACAACACTCAGGTCGATAAATTTACTTTTTAAGGCAAGTTCATGGTCTACCTTATCGCCGTTCTGTTCGCACTTTTATTGTTACGCAAACTCTTTATTCGGCTGTAACTATCCAAAGCCAAGCACCCCTCACTGTGTGGCAATGCAATAATGTCAAAACGTGTAGCGCGCCTGATCCAGTTTTACGAATATCAAGACAATGAAATCTTCGGTGCAGACGGCGCCCCAGAATCAATTCAGCAGCAATGCCGTAATGCCGTAATGCCGTAATGCCTTTTGTAAGCTGGGCCATTTTTTCCAAGAGAATTGTCCACAGTCTCTTATCAAAAGCGAAGAAATGGAGGGTCATGTCTCAGAGGTAGACTTCACTCAGTAGTAGTCTGTCTACTCCATCGTAAACGCCTAAACTGCATCGTTATTAAGACTCCAGAGATTTCAGATAATCATAAATTTCAATCTGCGAACGTAGATTCTTACGATTACCTCGCCGCACGTACTTGTTAGTCTGACACTGATCGATTACGCGTGCTTTTAAGGTATCCCGAAACTGTAACTCTAATATGTGAACGATTCTGTCTGCGATGCGCTTGTCATAGATCGGACAACCCACCTCAATGCGGTTATCCATATTGCGACTCATCCAGTCAGCAGATGAGATAATCACTTGTCGATCGCCCCCGTTTTCAAACACCATGATCCTGGCATGCTCAAGAAATCGATCAACAATTGTTATTATTTGAATATTATTACTTAGTCCCTTTATACCAGGAACCAGCGAACACATGCCACGCACGATTGCCCGGATTTTTACACCCTCCTGACTCGCCTTGTATAACTCGTCAATCAAGGCCGGGTCGACAAGATTGTTCATTTTCAAAGTAATCTTTGCCTTCACTCCCTTCCTGGCATTTTGAACTTCATGACGAATTAATCTGAGAATCTTGGCTCTGGCATCAACGGGTGATACCTGTAAATGAAAGAAACGCTGACGACGATAAGGCTGCTGAATAAAGTCAAATACATTGACTGTTTCTTGCGATATCTCTGGATCACGCGTAAATAAACTCATATCGGTATAAATTTCAGCTGTTTTTTCGTTAAAATTGCCGGTTCCGATATGCGCATAATTAACCAGTTGGCCTTTTTCTTCGCGAGTGACCACGCAGAGCTTACTGTGAATTTTCAACGAAGGCACTCCCAAAAAGACCGTAATTCCGGCGTCTGTCATTTTCTTTGACCATTCGATGTTCGCCTGCTCATCGAAACGCGCACGCAACTCAACGAGCACAGTCACTTTCTTGCCATTATCGACGGCATCGATCAATGAATTGATAATGCGTGACTTGGAAGCAATGCGGTAAAAGTTTAACCGGATATGTTTAACGCTAGGATCAAAGGCCGCTTGACGAACAAATTCAGTGAAATGTAAAAATTGATGATACGGATAAAAAAGTAAAATATCCTGATGACTGATGGCGTCGAATACCGTATCAAACTTAGCGAAATCCTGGCTTTCAATAGCGGGTAATTTTGGGTTTTCAAGATACTCCCTGCCAATATTCGGAAAACCAATAAAATCTTTAAAATTACGATATGGCCCACTAGCGATCAGACTGTCGTAAGAGGATATTTTTAGTCGCTTGGTCAAGACCTTAAGCATTTCTTCAGGCATCACACTGTCGTAAATAAATCTGATCGGCTCGGCAACTAGTCGTTGTTTCATGCTGTCGGACATTTTCTCAACAAAGCTTTCATCGATCTCATCATTGAGGGAGTATTCGGAATCTCGAGTCATTTTAAATGAATAAGCTTCCAGGCTATTAAATTCAACAAAACCTTTGAAAATACTTTCCAGGCATAACTGGATAATATCGTCTAATAAAACAATATATTTTTTCTTGCGACTTTTTTCGGGCGGAATTACCACAAAACGCGACATCGCGTAAGTAGGTACTTCAATGGTCGCATACAACGGCAATTTACTGTCACGATGGATGGTAACGAAAAGATAGGTACCAGAGTCGTTTAATCGTTTGATAAGATCGACTTTGTTGTCCAATATCACCGGTGCGATATGGCGTAGTATTTTGTTTTTAAAATGATTTTGTAACCAGACAGTTTGGTAGTTATTTAACTCCGCCTTAGTAATCAAAAAGATGTTATAGCTTGCCAGCCCCCTCACTAACTTTTGATAGATCTTGTCAAAAGCATCGGTCATAGCCAACACTTTCACTTGAATATTTTCCATCAACAATTTCGTTTGCTCGGCCTTCTCTACATTGCCCTCATTCAGGTAGACATAAATTAAGCGCTTTACATCGGCAACCCTTACGCGATAAAACTCATCCATATTATTCGAGTAAATACCCAAGAAACGCAGTCGTTCAACAATAGGGTTTTTACTGTCTGCCGCTTCTTGCAGTACACGTTCATTAAAGGCAAGCCAACTTAATTCTTTAGGATAATATACAGGTATTTGTGGTGTCATAATTTGTGCCGAGAAACAACGCATGATTAGAAAAATCAACTTGCATGATGGCAATTTAATATGACAAATTTATGACAGACACTATCATCGGCTACTAGCTTTCCAGTCTTTTTAATTATTGACGTTTTTTAAATTTGAGTATATCTTATGTATATACATAACTAAGTTATGTTGTGAAATTCAGGTCTTGATCATCTAGTTATTTTTTTATCTGTGAGCTGTCAATGACAAAAAAAGATGCGAAGAAACTACGGAAAAAAAATAGTCAGCTTCTTATTAGAATTAATGATGAAGAACGTGATGAGTTCGTATCTTTATGCGAGGAACTAGATACTAGCGCTGCAAGAGAGATACGAAAATTTATTCGCCAATTTATAATTGAAAATTCAACGAATGAGCCCTGATTTCGAAATCAATTTTTATATTAATAAGATCGAATGGAGATATTTATGTCTAAAACCACAAAAAAAGTAACTTCTATCAAAAAAGAAATCAAAGCAAGGAAAGGCAAGATAGCTAAGCAAGAAGCAAAACTTAAAAAACTTAAAAAATCCCTAAAGAAAGCAGCTTAACCTTAATAAAAACTAATTAGGTGTCTGTAATTCCATAAACACCTAGCAAGGAGTCAGTTTTAGTTGTACTTAAAAGCTGGCTCTTTTTCATTAATCTAATTAAGTGTAAATCATCATGACTAAGGCATCAAAAAAATATATCTGACATTCAACAAGAATTAAATAATCAGATTGAGTCCCATCAAATGCTGAAATCTAAGTTTATTGTGCATTTGCCTCAGAATATCCTTGAAAAACTAAATTTAAACAACACTGCGAACACCACAAAAGCAGTAAAAGTCATTAAGAAAAAACCTGCCATTAAATCCAGTGCTCCGGCAAAAAAGCCTTTAGCCTCAATTAAAGGAATTGGGCCAGTTACCTTAAAGAAGCTTGAGGATGCAGGTTTCAACTCGCTGGAAGATTTAGCAAATACACCCAAAAGCAAGTTAGAAGCTCTCAAAGTATTTGAAAAAACAAAAGGTTTTGAGACATGGTCAAAACAAGCCCAAGATATACTCAGCTCTAAATAGCCTAAACATATATTCTTACTTTAAAGCTATTAGACACCTAGATAATCACTATTATGAATGTCAAATACTGTTTTACGCTAGATGATGGAAAAAATACTTGAATACGACATTAACGTTGATTCAATAACCCTTGGGTCAGCAAAAAAACTATCTAATTTGAACTTAGATCGCTGTTAGATTTTCTGAGGCTCTAAGCTCTATCACATTACTTTGGTTATGAAACTATGGGTTTTATGACGTTCTAAAAGGTAACGCTTCTTGCTCTCTTTTAATAGTTTTTGAGAGTAAAAACTCAATATCTAAAAAGGCCGCTTTTCAAGCAAATTTGAATTCTTCTAGCAAACGGAAATATGATAATTAAATCAAACAAAATTGAACCTTCAGCGTCTCGATTTGTTAAGGCACATTTACGACTGAATTTATAATAAATATTATCTGCTCTATTCGAGCCCTTTTAGCTCAAAAGCTCAGGTCGCGTTGCAACTTTTAGCTAAGTTTGCTGGGCTCGAGGAAAGCGTGGCTTTTTCTTCAATGTTGGTGCTGTCCATGTTCGTTCTGGCCAGACATTTGTTGGCCTTTAGCGTTATAAAAGCCTGACGCGCCATGCTCAATAAACCCAAGGTTGATCATGCCTAATAAAAATGGATCACTTTCATTATCGCCAATATCTGCATAGTCCGTTGTTTGATATGCATCCCTTATCTTAAAGAATTCATTAATTGTATTTGAGTCATTAAGTTTGTTAATTAGTGAAAGTGTAAAAGTATTTTTAGCTGCTTCTTCTTCATAAAAAAGTGGTAATTGATAAGCCGCAGACCAGGTCATTTTGTAGTGTTTGCCCTTTTTCTGAAGTGAATAATATTGCAGTTCCTCACAACCAGAGCCTTCTGTTTTAACTAAGGCCATCTGTTCTTTTAGTCCTTCAGAAATAAGCTGATATTTACTTAACCATTGGGCTTTGTTTTGGCTGCTGAGCACTTGATATTCAATAGCGCGTTGGTGAGCATCAAAATACTTTACGGGTCGAATATTGGTATTGCCTACCTGATTCCATATTTCAGTCATCTGGATGTCAGGGTATTCATAAGCAATCTCTTTACCGCGTCTCCAAATGTTTATATGACGTATTTCTATTTTATCAGAAACGTTACCAGTGCGGTCTTCATTTTTGCTTTCGGTTTGCATAGTGTAGCTTGCAGTTAAGAGCGCTGGATTTGCATCACAGGCTTCAGATGCATTAATAGTTGAGCTAATTAATATCAAGCTAGTTATCAAAAATAGTTTCATATTCTTCTTTCCCAATATGTACTTTTTATAATAAAAGCCGAAAATGTTTGCACATCTTCGGCTAGTTTCGTTAAGGGTTTTTAAAGTTTAGAGTCCGCTTTTGCACTCAAATTGGCAGCGTAATTCATGATATGAAAAATCACTTGCTGTTCATTTGTGCCGCTTATCAGAGGTGCCCCAGGGCCTGATGCATAAATACCCACATCTTCACCCGAGTGGGTCTCTGAAGAGAGAGGAACCAGTGCCTCCTGGTGAAAACCAGGGCTTTCAGTATCGACAAAAAGAAGATCTTCTCGGCCTGTACTAATGGCTTGATCATAAGATTTATCTGCATCTGTTTCCGCGCCTAAGTTCTGGAAACCGCGTCCATTTGTGTAGCCCAAAGTTGTATAAGGCATGCCATCAGATGCTAGTGCTGCTGCATCAGAACCCACATTGACGACTTTACCCAGAATGGGGTTGCCACGTTTCGGGTAACCTGCGATGGTAAATACATGGCCATGATCAGCAGTAACAATGATCAAGGTATCTTCACTGTTGGTGGCATCCATTGCTGCTTGAACGGCTTCAGATAGTTCGATGGTATCGGTTAAGGCAGAATACGCTGAACCTGCATGGTGGCCGTGATCAATTCGCCCGGCTTCAACCATTAAGAAGTAACCTTCTGTATTGTTATCCAAGACATCAATCGCTTTTGAGGTCATCTCTCTTAAAGAAGGCTCACCCGCAACATCATTGTGACGATCTGCTTCATATTGCATATGAGATTCGTTAAATAAACCGAATAGATGCGGCGTGGTTGAAGCATCAACAGTATTAAAACCAGCGCGATCAAAGACATATGAGCCATCAGGGTAAGTGGCTTTCCACTCTGCTGTTAAATCTCGACTATCTGTTCTGTCGCCTTCGGTAGCGCTGACAGCATCACCGCTGTTAAATGCCGGGTCTTTTGGTAAAAAGTGTCTACGTCCACCGCCCATGACTACTTCTAAACCATCCACATCTAGACCGACAAAACGGGCTTCTAGGTTTGCTTCAAAATTAACAAGTTGTGATGCAATATCTTCACAGCCTGCTGTGACCGCATCGGCAGGCATATCAGAGATATCTTCCCAGTTTCGGTCAGCTGATTTAGCATAGGTCGCAGCAGGGGTAGCATGCGTAATGCGGGCAGTTGAAACAATACCTGTCGATTTACCAGCAATTTCTGCTAGCTCAAGGGCTGTGACTAATTCGTTGCCAGTGACGGTAGAGCAATCCCTGCGAACGATATCTTCATCGACACCTATTACGCCGACATCGGTTTTAACGCCGGACATCATTGCCGTCATGGTGCCTGCAGAATCAGGAGTTTGAGCATCAACATTGTAAGTTTTAGCCAAACCCGCAAAAGGAAACTTTCCAAAACTCAGAACGTTTTCTTCACCTAGCATGCCTTTTAGCTGTCCTTCGAGAATACGTGCTGCTGTGACCGTTGAAACGCCCATGCCATCACCGACAAATAAAATGACATTTTTTACAGAACCCGCGGTGACACTATAAGCTTTAGATCCATCAAGCTTGGATTCAGCAGCTTTAAACCAGGCGTTATCCTGAGTATTTTTCAAAATGCTGGCTGTTTCGATAGCTGGGCTTGGGTCGACATTTTTAGAACTTTCATCATTATCGTCACTGCTGCATGCGCTCAGTAACAGAGCTGCAATTGATACACATAGTAATTTGGTTTTCATGATTTTCTCCGCTTATTCAGCAACTAGTTATTCAGAAAGAAGGCCAAGTGATTTGTTGATGATATGGAATAGGATATTTTGCTCAATCACGCCTTGAGCGAGATGAGCTCCAGGGCCTTTTGCGTGTAGGCTGATATCTTCACCAGAGTGAGTTTCTGAACTTGTAGGAATCATAGACTCTTGATGGAAGCCGATTGTTTCAGTATCAACAGAGGACAAATCTTGTCGGCCGGCATTGATTGCTTCGGCGTAGCCAGCATCTGCATCGGCTTCATTACCAAGATCTGCGAATCCGCGTCCGTTGGTATATCCTACCGTTGTATAGGGCATGCCATCTGCAGCTGTCGCAGGGTCGTTTGCGCCGACAGAGACCACTTTGCCCAAAATAGGGTTGCCACGCTTCGGGTAACCGGCAATGGTAAATACATGGCCGTGATCAGCTGTCACGAGAATCAGCGTTTCTTCCGGATTGGTTGAATCAACGGCTTTTTGAACCGCTTTGGATAATTCAATAGTATCCAAAAGTGCATTTTTGGCATTGCCTGCATGATGAGCATGATCGATGCGACCTGACTCAACGGTTAGGAAAAAGCCCTTTGAATTATTATTTAAAACATTGATTGCGGTTTCTGTCATCTCGGTTAATGAAGGCTCACCGGCAATGTCATTAGCTCTATCAGCTTCATACTGCATATGTGATTCATTAAATAGACCAAATAAATGAGCGGTGGTTTCCGTGTCAATGGCATCAAAACCAGTTTGATCCATAACATAAACACCGTCGCTATACTTGGCTTTCCATTCTGCAGTAAGGTCACGACTGTCGGTACGATCACCTTCTGTTGAACTCACTGCATCCGAGCTATTAAATGCTGCATCTTTAGGTAGGAAATGACGGCGACCGCCACCCATGACCACTTCTAAGCCATCGACATCATTGCCGATAAAACGAGCTTCCAGATTGCTTTCAAAGTTAACTAACTGAGAGGCAATGTCTTCGCAGCCTTCGGTTACAGCTTGGCTAGGCATATCTGAAATATCTTCCCAATTACGATCAGCCGACTTCGCATACGTTGCAGCGGGTGTTGCATGGGTAATGCGTGCCGTACTAATGATGCCAGTTGATAAGCCTTTGAGCTCAGAAAGCTCAAGAGCGGTCACCACTTCATTTCCTGCTACTGTTGAACAGTCGCCACGCACGATATCTTCGTCAACACCGATAACGCCGACATCGGTTTTAATACCAGAAATCATCGCTGTCATGGTGCCTGCTGAATCTGGAGTCTGAGCATCTACGTTGTAGGTTTTAGCTAAGGCTGAATAAGGAAATCTTTCAAAACTAAGATAGCCTTCTTCACCAGGGTTTCCAGCCATTTGCCCTTGAAGAATTCTTGAAGCGGTTAAGGTCGATATACCCATACCGTCACCGATAAATAGAATGACATTCTTCGCTGTTTGGGTTTGCGTTCGCGCTAACTTTTCGGTCAGTTTACTTTGTGAATCGGTATACCAGCTGTTGCTTGTTTGAGAATCAGGAAGAGCACCTGCAAAGGTCTCTGTTGAATAAGTATTCGCTGTAACAGCAAGCGCTATGGCAGCCGAAAGCAGACAAGTTTTTTTCATCATGACGTAACCCTAAGTTATTTGTTTAAGAACATCACAAAGGGTAGTTGGGAAATATGACAGTTAGTTTTCGGATAGGTGACGGTTTAAATATATGTTGCCTATCATCTTAGCTTTAAATTTCTCTTGATGAAAAATAGCTAAATTATGTATTTTGTATTCCATCATACTCATACCTAAAACAAAGGATAATATGTTCAATGATGATATTGTTCAAAACATCAAAGTCGTAACTCTGGGTCCAATCATATCCTGACACTTGCCTGCCAGAATCATTGTAAAAGCAAAAACTAAGTAGCAAACGGCGTAAGGGTCACCGACTGATGCACGCTCCCAATCAAAGCCTCCTGAACCTCCTGCCTCAATGGACTTAACAATCTTGGACTGATAGCTTCTCCATGTATAAAACACTCCCAAAGACAGGTTAATTCCTGTGTCGGCTCTGACAACGTTCCAACCGGAATTTTTAATATTTCAAAAATATTCTGTTCCAATCATCTTGAGAAATAAAAACAACTTCATATAGGAAATCAAGTCGTACCAATATAAGCCATAGATGTCAGGATCAAATGACAGGAATCAATATCTTTGTGAAAAGAGCTAAATAGTCGAATCAGACTTGAATGTAATTCACAGAATCCAATCGGTGACCGGAACTTTCTAATGGGTGACCCACTGCTCCCTGACATTAAACTGACATGAAATTGTCACCCAAGATTCATACACGAGGGCTAGTGTAAGAAAAAAATAAGAGGGTGTATGTATGAGCTTTGAACGATTGTTAGCCAGTAATGACGGTGAATTTCAAGATGCTACCAAGCAAGCTAAGCTTGCGAATAAACACTCAAGTTTTATGCATTTGGGTTTGTATGATTTTGCAGGTTCGAACACTTTTTTTAAAACCTTTCTAAAGTCTCAAGCTCATCTTCAAGGTGTAGAGTTTGTTGAGCAAATTCTAGAACACTTTCAGTTTTCCTTTCAAACACCGTGGAAAGAAAAGGAAAGTATTCCAACAGAAGGGCGAGTTGTTATTGTCTCTAATCACCCTTTAGGCACCCTGGATGCCGCAGCACTTTATAAGCTGGTAAGTGATGTCCGTTCCGATGTCAAAGTGATTGTCGAAAATGATAAAAGTTTACCGAAAGATTTTGCTTCCTCGCCGCTTGCTAGCATTGTTTTGCCATATGATATGGATTCAGATCTCTTGCCAGAATCGAGTTGCAGCACAAATAAAGCAGCATTTGATTTCCTTGCATCTGAAGGTGCCTTGATATTTTTCCCCTGTCAGGATGTCTCGCGTATTCGGCCGACGGGTGTCAGTGATCCAAAATGGCGAGGTAACTTTTTAGGTTTAGCTTTGGCGGCTCAGGCACCTATTTTACCCATGTTTATCGATGCCACAAATTCAGCATTATTTTATGGGATATCTGCTATTTATAAGCCTTTATCTTCATTATTGCTTGTCCCAGAAATGTATAAGCAAACGCGAAAGTCTGTATCGATACGAGTCGGTGACTTGATCGCACATGAGACCTTTAAACAAAGCGGTTTACCTTTTAAAACACAAATAAAACTGTTTAAGAAACATGTCTATAAAATCGGCAGAGGCAAACCCGGCATTTGGCCAACACAAACGGCTGTGGCTCATCCTGAGTCTAGAAAAGAACTTAAACAGCTGGTTTCTTCTCAGGCACATCTCGGCGAAACAAACGATGGTAAACAAATTTATTTATACCAGAATGCTGGCAGTTGTGCGGTATTAAGAGAGATTGGCCGCTTGCGTGAAATTGCTTTCAGGGCAGTTGGTGAAGGTACTGGCCAGCGTCGAGATATTGATCAATACGATAGCATTTATAGTCAATTGGTTTTGTGGGATGAACGTGATCTTGAAATTGCGGGTGCCTATCGTTTAGCAAATGCCGCTGAAATCATTCAAAGCAAAGGACTGCAAGGTTTATATAGCGCGTCTTTATTCGATTATCACGATGCCTTGTTACCCATTTTAGAGCAGGGGGCAGAGCTTGGTAGAAGCTTTGTGCAGCCAAAATACTGGGGTAAAAGAAGTTTAGATTATCTTTGGTATGGTATTGGTTTTTTCCTCCGTCAGAACCTGAATGTGCGTTATTTATTTGGCCCCGTTAGTTTATCGAATGATATGCCCAAAGCGGCAAAAGATCTGATGGTTTATTTCTTTACCATGTACTTTGGACAGCCAGCACAGCAGAGAGCATTTTTAAAAAGCTCAGACTGTGCCGCTAAAAAAGCAAAGAAAACCTTGAAAGGGATAGAGTCCTTAGCGCGATCAAAACAACCTTACCGTTTATCGTCAGAGTTAATTGATAGCTTAAAAGGTGATTTTTCTGGTGAAGACTATAAGCATGATTTCAAAACCTTAAAGCACATTTTGTCGAATATGGGCTGCAGCATTCCTACTTTGTTTAAACAATATAGTGAGCTTTGTGAACCTGGGGGCTTAGTATTTATGGATTTTGGTATTGATGCTGATTTTGGGAACTGCATTGATGGTTTGGTGATTATAGATATTACGAAAATTAAAGCTAATAAACGCGCCAGATATATCCCGGAAATAACTGCAGATACCCCGATTATTCAGTCTGAATTATCTAAAAAAATCAAAACCAAAAATGACAGCCAAACTAATATATTAGTTTCTATGGAAGGATGATTATCATGCTGCATTCAGTTTGGCAAGCCAGTCAAATTCTGTGGTCATTACACACTCAAGAGAGTTCAAGTTGTAAGGAAATCACAAAAAATAAGTATTGTCGCTCTTATGATATTGATGTTCAGGGGCTGCCAATCCAGGTCGATCACTATGATCCTAGTACGCAATATGCAGGTACTGTGGTGGTTATTCATGGCATGTCGCCTAAAGGCAAGCAGGATCATCGTGTCAGTGAGCTATGTTTCGCCTTAAGTAAGGTCGGCTATCGAGTCATGGCTCCGGATATCGAGAGCATTAAACAGCTGATTATTTGTCCGTCGCAGATCGATACGATTGCAGATTTTCTTTATAAAATTGCCACTGATGAAAAGCTCACACCTTCTGGCAAAATTGGTGTGCTCGCGCCTTCTTTTTCAGGTGCGATGTGTTTAGCGGCCGCGTCTTTACCCTCAATTAAAGACCGTGTAACAGCGGTCTGCGCCATCGGTGCGTTTACCGAAGTAGAATCGGTTATGGCATATTTACTGAGGAATGGGGCCGCTGACCCTTATGGGCGTTTTATTGTTTTGAAGAAAATTGTCCCCCTTGTTTGCTCAGAAAGTGGCTTGTTTCAAGGTGCTTTAGATGCAGCGATTCAGGATAACTTAAACGAAATTGATTTTGATGAATTAACCAATGCCTATAACCTTTATTTAAGTTCATTAACGGAATCTAACAGACAAAAAATCCGGCGTTTATTTTATGATGTGCTTTATCGTGAAGAGTTGTTTGCATCGAGTAAGCTGGTATTAAGCGAAGAATTAAAAGCCTTGGATATTGTCCACCGTATAGACGATTTGTCAGCCAAAGTATTTTTGTTACATGGCTTTGCGGATAGTGTGATTCCTTGTCAACAATCTGAACGACTTTACCAAGAACTTAAAGCTTTAAATAAAAGCGCCGAGCTAGTGATTACGCCTTTTCTGAGTCATGGCGATACTCAAATTCGTTTATCACAGTTGCCGGATATGGCGCGCATTGTTCAAGGTTTTGCCAGTTATTTTCGTAGTATTTCTCATGCTGGTGTTTAGTGACTATAGCCTAGCCATCAGATCATATTAGACCTTGAGAGCATCATGACCCATAGAAGAATTAGAAAAAAACTACCCGAACTATTTCAACTAGAAGACTTAATTGACCGATCAAAATTTCAGGTCAATCAAGAGGCATGTATCTCTGTTCAAAATAATTCTCTACCAATCTACAGTCTAGAAGCGAGGCCATTTCAGAAAGGCTTGCCAACTGTGATTTTTACCGCTGGAGTCCATGGTATTGAACGCATAGGTTCGCAAGTTTTATTGGCCTATATGGATATGTTAGCGTCAAGAAACCCGTGGGATAGTGTCATTCAGCACCAGTTAGATCATATGAATATTGTCTTCATGCCTATCGTGAATCCGGGTGGAATGTATTTGAATACCAGAGCGAACCCTAAAGGTGTGGATTTGATGCGCAATGCGCCCATCGAAGCTGAAATAAAACCACCTTTGTTTGGTGGTGGCCAGAGACTTTCATCTAGATTGCCCTGGTATTGTGGTGAGACTGACATGGGCTTGGAAGTAGAAAACCAAGTATTAATGAATGTGGTGGAACGCTATGCTCAGCAATCGCCCTTTACGATCACCTTGGATTGTCATTCTGGATTTGGGCTGCGAGATCATCTTTGGTTCCCATATGCTTATAGAAAACGACCAATCGCAGTATTAGAAAAGCTTTATTCTCTAAAACTTTTATTTGATCGAACTTACCCTCATCACGATTATGTATTTGAGCCTCAATCTCTAAGCTATATCACTCATGGCGATTTGTGGGATTACATCTATAAACGGCACAAAAATGCCAATGAATCTGTATTGCTTCCGCTTACCTTAGAAATGGGCTCATGGAATTGGGTAAAAAAACATCCGATACAATTAATGAGTTTTACCGGCCTTTTCAATCCCATCGTGCCTCATCGGCAGAGGCGGGTGCTGCGTCGCCATTTGATGCTCTTTGATTTTCTGTGTTCGGCAGCCATTGCGCATAACAAGTGGATACCGAAGAAAAAGCAGAAACGGCAAATGTTTCAAGCGGCAGAACAATTTTGGTATAGGTAAGGGTCTTCATGATGATTACTATACTGTTAATTAGAGGATTGTCTCGTCAACAAGGGCATTGGGGTGAGTTTCCAGCTATTTTGAGACAAGCTTTTAAAGAACAAAAAATAACAGTGAACTTGGCATTTGAAGACTTGCCTGGTTTTGGAACTCGATATCAGCAAAATAGCCCATCATCTATTGAAAAAATTGCAGAGTTATTGGTACCAACTTTAGCAAAGCTAAACAATGAAACAGGTCAGAAAATACATTTATTGGGAATCTCGATGGGGGGTATGGTGGCGCTTGAATTAGCTAGACGCTGTCCCGAATTTTGTGAAAGTCTAGTGATGATCAATAGTAGTGTGAAGCCGGTTTCTCGATTCTATCAGCGTCTTCAATCAAGAGCATACCCAGCTTTCTTAAAGGCTTTTATTCATCCCTCTATGCGTGAGAGCGAACGCCAAATACTTAAGATTTCCACTGAGAAATATGCCCAAGATGCAAGGCTGCTAGATTATTGGCTTTATCTTAGGGAAAATTATCCGCCAAGTCGGAAGGCCGCGCTAAACCAAATTGTGGCTGCTTCTCAGTATCTTGCGCCCATAAAAAAACCTTTAGCGCAGGTTTGTCTCATTGCCTCTAAAAGAGATCTAATTGCGAGTCATCATTGCACCCAAAATCTCGCTAAATATTGGGGAATTGAATATTACCTTCATCCTGAGGCTGGTCATGATATTGCCTTAGATGAACCCGAATGGTTGGCAGATAATCTGCTTCATTTTGTTCAGAATATTTATTCAATATCCTTTCCTACTATTTAATACCTTATCTTACAAAATGATAGTATCTTTACTCGCGTGTAATATTTTCATCTTAAAAAAGTACGATTTTGCTCTTTTTTAAGCATTTTCGGATGCTAAATACCAACTTAAAAAAAGGCCGCTTTAGAAGCAAAGCCTTAATTTTCCAGCACCCTAATTCATGACGATTAGGCCAAAACTAAATTGCACCTTCAACGGCAAGTTTTGGCACTTTACCGACTAAGTTCTACTTAATGTTTGTACGTTCTAGTCGAAACCTGAGTTTCAATAGGTCAGGTCGGATTCTAACTTTTACAGATAAATGTGTTTACAGATAAATGCTGTTATTTGTCGATGCCACGCCAACAAAAGAATCAAACACCCGCTTGCTACACCCTGATTAGCAAATACAGCATTACCAAGTAAGCAGCATTACCAGCGAAGCTTCCAAATGTCCCTCAGATGTACCTTGACCTTCTAAAGCCCTTCTCCATCTTTTCTCTTTTGAAGCGCAAAAAAAAGCCCTGCTGTCGCAAGGCTTGTTGTTGGGTTGGGTGGCTGGTTACTTTGCTATCATGTCGAGAAACAGTAAGGACTTCATAATTTTCATGGGGCTCACTACTGGGTCACCGCCTATAGACATAGTGAATTTTTGGCGACCTAAGTATTCATCATAATTGTAAACTACATATATGTTTAAGTTTGTATACTCTCTGAATTCCATGAATCCATTGTATTTCAAGCCTACCTGAACATGGTTTCTGAATGGCGTGCTTTTAATGTATTTTTCTGCCTCTTTTATTGATTTATTGTCTTTTGCTGCATAATACTCAGCTTGCTTTTGAAAATTAATTTCATGTGTGGATGTAAGCTCGCATACACCTCTTTTCCACTCGCTTGAGAGTCCAGTACTTGTTCGATAACTCGTAATTACTGTTGGTGTTTTTACTTGACTGTTGAAAGACCTGCAATCCTCTTCAGAAACTATTGTTGCACTGGCGTTCAGGGTTAGTACTGCTAGAGATACAGCTAATATAATCTTTACTTTCATTGTTAATGATTCCATAGGGATTAGGTTTATTTGTTTTTTACTTCTAGCGATAAGAGCGGCGGAAATGAGGGGGGTTTGGCCTATTTTTAGACACAAAAACCCCCGCTCGAAGGCAGGGCTTATCTGTGATCATCACTAGTCAGGCTTGTTCGATTAATTGTCGTTAGGGTCGGGTAGATCACTCGTGTATTTTATTGCTTTCTTTAAAGATCCAACCATCTTCAAAAGTCGTGTTCTTTCCTCGATGAGCTTACTGATTTCATCGATTTTTAACTTAGATTCGGCGTAGCGATCTTTGAATGCCCCTGTTTTCTCTAAAGCACGTTTTGGGTTTTTCACAGCGCTAGCCCACCAATCTGACTTAGCCGTTGGTTTTTTTAGCTGAGGATTCGTCCACTTATTGAATGTTGGGTGAGGGCACCCGCCACACAACTTATGGTCTTCTTTGCCGCAATTTGTAAACCCCAGACTAATTGATCCATCGAGTTTTGGTTGAATAACTCTTAAATCTTCCCGTAGCTCAAAAAGTTTGGAATTAATGCTAGCAATATGCTCCGCAATAAACTGAAACCCCATCAGATTTGACTTATAATTGTGCTCGATAGCTTGTTTTACTATTCCCCTTTGTCCGGCGGGTGTTTCGCAGTATTCTTTGTCTTCATTCGAAGTCGGCAGGTCGCTTGTAAATCTCACTGCTTTCTTAAAAGATCCGACCATCTTCAAAAGGCGTCCTCTTTCATCCACAAACTTATTAATCTCATCGATTTTTAACCTAGACTCATCGTAGCAATCTTTGAATGCCCCTGTTTTCTTTAGAGAGTGCTTTGGGTTTTTCACTGTACTTACTACCCTCTCTTTTTTAGATTTCGTCCACTTCTTAAAAACAGGGTGTGGGCAACCGCCGCAGAGTTTATGACTCTCTTTACCGCAATTATTGAACACAAGGCTTATCGATCCTTCAAGTTTGGGTTGAATAATTCTTAAGTCTTCTCTTAGTTCGAGCAGCTTGTAGTTAATCTTCGCAATTTGATCAGCAATAGTTTGGAAACCAGCAAGGTTCTGTTCGTAGTTATAGTTAATCGCTTGCGTTACCAGTTCCTGTTGTCTGCTAGGTATTTTGACGCCTTCCATAATCTTCTCTCAAGTTGTTTATTTGTTGTCTTACCTACTGTAGGCACCTAGGGGGCGAAAAACGGGGGTCTTAAGGAGTAAAGCGAAAAAATAAATTAAATCTCAAACATTTCACGCATTAAAACGATATCTTCATCGCTTACGTTATGGGTATTTTGAAAGTTTCCGCTAGCAATAATGATCTGGGTTGGGTAGTTCATAGATAGGTAAGGCTCCATTTCCCACTTTTCAATGAAAGCATTAGCTACAACAACATTTAAGCCCGATTTGAAAGCTTTTAGCGTCCTTTTCTGGCAGTAAGCATGTGCCTCTTTGATTTTATCAAAATCGAACTGGTAGGCTCCTGAGCGCATGAAGAATTGATCTGCTTCTATGAGAATATGCTCTGGGAATAGCGTTTTTGCTAAAGTGGACTTACCGCTTCCTGGCAATCCTCTGATAAGAATTAGCTTTGGGTGCTCTATTTTCTCTTCTGCTTGTTTTTCTGAGTTCATTTTTTTTGCTCTGGAAAGCCCCGCTCGAAGGCAGTGTTGCTGGTGTGGATTATTTTTATTGTCCCTCAGTTGTCCACCAAGTAATG
>TARA_R110002073_G_scaffold48144_2_pt1 | contig 20475 bp, 19 predicted proteins | sample TARA_R110002073 | Tara Oceans TARA_R110002073 (sample SAMEA4397174) | marine metagenome | biome: Polar Biome; feature: [DCM] deep chlorophyll maximum layer (ENVO:01000326); material: water (ENVO:00002006), including particulate matter (ENVO:01000060) such as... | depth 40 m
CATGCCGGCATGGATGGCGGTATCGCGGTTACTGCCAGCCACAATCCGAAGGATTACAACGGCATGAAGTTTGTGCGCGAGGAGTCGCGGCCAATCTCCGGGGATACCGGGCTGTTTGATATTAAAGCGCTGGCGGAGCGCGATGAGTTTACACCGGCACAGAAGCCGGGGCAGTTGCACGCGCTGGATACTTCTGCGGCTTACGTGCAGCACCTGCTGTCCTATGTAGATGTCACCAGCCTGAAGCCGCTGAAGATCGTTGTAGATGCAGGTAATGGCGGGGCGGGCCGTGTCGTGGACCTGCTGGAACCGCACCTCCCGTTTGAGTTCATCAAACTCCACCACGAGGCCGATGGCAACTTTCCCAACGGCGTGCCCAACCCGCTGCTGCCAGAGAACCGGACAGCGGCGATAGAGGCAGTGAAAAAGCATGGGGCGGATATGGGCCTGGGTTGGGATGGTGATTTCGATCGCTGCTTTTTCTTCGACGAGGGCGGCAATTTTATCGAGGGTTACTACGTTGTCGGCCTGCTGGCGGAAGCGTTCCTGAAGAAACAGGGGCCTGCCCGTGTCGTGCATGACCCGCGTTTGACCTGGAATACCATCGATATCGTGACTTCGAATGGTGGCGAGGCGATAGAGAGTAAGACTGGCCACGCATTCATCAAGGAGCGCATGCGACTGGAGAACGCAGTCTATGGCGGAGAGATGAGCGCGCATCATTATTTCAGGGATTTCGCCTATTGTGACAGCGGCATGATTCCCTGGTTGCTGGTGGCCGGGCTGGTCTGTGATAGCGGCCAGCCACTGTCTGAGCTGGTCTCTGCGCGTGTGGCGGCGTTCCCGTGCAGTGGCGAAATCAATCGCACTATCGAGGATCCTGCCAGTGTTCTCGCGAGAGTGGAAGAAGCCTATAGCGGGCAGGCCGAGTCCGTTGAGCGGGTCGATGGATTGAGTATGTCCATGGGCAACTGGCGCTTTAATTTACGCATGTCCAACACTGAGCCGGTAGTGCGGCTCAATGTTGAGAGCCGCGGCGATCACGCCCTGATGGAAAGCAAGACCGCGGAGTTACTGGCGTTGATCGATGGCTGATTGCGCCGGGTGATTCGCGAACGCTAGCGCGCGGTGTCCTGCCACAGCCGGATCAGGCGTTCGGTCGCCGCATCCATGGTATTGCTGAAGCCGTCGGCGTCGGCCAGGCGCCCCAGTATATCGGTGCTGATTTCCTTGCCGAGTTCCACCCCCCACTGATCGAAGGAGTTGATCCTCCACAACAGGCCGCTGCAATAGGTGCGGTGCTCATACAGTGCCAGCAGCGCCCCGAGCGTGCCGGGGTTCAGTGATTCCATGGTAATGATGCTGCTGGGACGGTTGCCCGGCATTACCAGATGCGGTGCCAGTGCGGCGGCATCCTCGCTGTCGAGTCCGCGCTTCAGCAGGGCTCGCCGGGCCTGCTCCAGCGAACGGCCGACCATCAAGGTGCGACTCTGGGCCAGGCAGTTCGCCACCAGGATGCGGTGCTGCTGTCGGGCGCCGGTGTGCGTGTTCAGCGGCAGCACAAAATCGACCGGGCACAGCAAAGTTCCCTGGTGTAATAGTTGGTGAAAGGAATGCTGTCCCATGGTACCGGCTGAGCCCCAGAGTACCGGTGCAGTAGTGTAATCCAGAAGCTGGCCATCGGTGCTGACACGTTTGCCGTTGCTCTCCATTGTCAGTTGCTGCAGGAAATCGGGCAGGCGCTGCAGGCTGTGGTCGTAGGGCAGCACGACATGATTGCCAGCGCCGAAGAAATTGCCATACCAGATTTCCAGCAGACTCATCAGCAGCGGCATGTTCTCGCTCGCCTCGCTGTGGCGAAAATGCTGATCCATGACCTCGGCGCCCGCGAGAAACTCACTGAAACGCTCCCAGCCAACGGCAATGGCACAGCTCAATCCAACTGCAGACCATACCGAATAGCGCCCGCCGACCCAGTCCCACATTGGCAGGCAATTGGCCTCTGAAATGCCGAAATCCCGCGCTGCTCGCAAGTTGGTTGTGACCGCCAGGAAGTGTTTGTCCAGATCAGCAGTAGCTGCTCCGGCATTCAGCATCCATTCGCGTGCGGCCAGGCCATTCGCCAGGGTTTCTTCCGTGCGAAACGACTTTGAGCAAATGATAAAGGCGGTGGAAGTGGGGTCCAGGCTGGCCAGCGTATCCTGCAAATCTGCGGGATCCACATTTGAGACGTAGTGGCACTGAACGCGCCCATGAAAGGGTTTCAGGGCCTGCGTTACCAGTCGTGGCCCGAGATCAGAGCCGCCGATGCCGATGTTGATGACATCGGTTATCGTGGCGCCGGAATACCCGGTATGTGCGCCACTGTGCAGGCGCTCTGCGATCACTCGCATGCGATCCCTGGCCGCGACGACTTCCCGGAACCTGTCCTCCTGCCCGCCGCCGTTGGATGCCCGCAATAGTGTGTGCAGAGCGGGCCGGTCCTCGGAGTTGTTGACATGAGCGCCGGCGAAAAGATCTGCAATGCCCTGGCTGACGCCGGCCTGCTCGGCCAGTTGCAGGAGAGCGCTTAAAGCGCCTTGGCTGAGCAGGTGTTTGGAATAATCCAGTTGCAGCCCTGCCGCCGACGCAGTAAACCTCTCCGCTCGTTGGGAGTCGGCGTTGAAGAGGTCTTCCAATGAGGTAGATTCAAGCTGATTGGCGAATTCCTCCAGCGCGTGGTAAGCGGGCAGATCGGTGAGGAGCGCGCGTGCAATCATTATTGGATTCCGCTGGGAAATGTCAGTCAGTGCAGTATAGGAAGAGCAATATGCTGGCGCAAACTAAAGACGGCAAAGGCAGGCGCGAAACTGTGGTCGCGCGCTCAGTTTTCGCGATTGATTGCCAGTTCCGTCAATCGCACCAGCGCATTGTGGGCATCGCCGGCGGGCACTGCTGCCAGGTTCTGCAATGCCAGGTCGCGGTAGTCGCGGGCGCGCGAACGGGTGTATTCCAGGGCGCCACAGCGTTTTACCGCCGCCGTAATTTGCCCGATCTGGTCGGCATTCTTGCGGGTGATTGCCTCGCTCACGATGGCCTGCTCTTCGGTATTTCCCTCGAGCAGAGTATGGATCAAAGGCAGGGTAACCTTTCCTTCCATTAAATCATCCCCGACATTCTTGCCCATCGTGGCCGGGTCTCCGTCGTAATCCAGCACATCATCGATCATCTGGAAGGCGATGCCCAGATTCAGGCCATAATCGCGCAGTGCGTGGCGGGTTTGCTCGTCCTGGCCCGACAGGGTGGCCGCGCCATAACAGGCAGCGGCGAACAGGATGGCGGTTTTGCGTGTGATGACATCGAGGTATTGCGCTTCACTCGTGCTGGGGTCGCCAGCGCGAGTCAATTGCAATACTTCGCCCTCGGCAATGGTGTTGGTGGTCTCCGCCATGTGGGCGAGGATATCCATATTACCGAGGCGAACCATTAGCTGGAACGCGCGTGTATAGAGGAAGTCGCCCACCAGTACCGAGGGCGCATTGCCGAACTCGGCATTGGCGGTGGGTCGCCCGCGGCGCAGTGTGGATATATCGACGACGTCATCGTGCAGCAGTGTGGCGGTATGGATAAACTCGATAATCGCGGCAAACGTGATATGTGAATCACTGCAGCGTCCCAGCGCGGCCCCGCTGAGCAGCACCAGCAGCGGTCGCAGCCGTTTGCCGCCTGCGTCAACAATATAGTGCCCGACGTTCTCCACCATATCGACATTCGAGTGAAGTTGGTCGACGATCAACTGGTTGACCTGCTCGAATTCGTGGGCGACGGTGGCGCGTATCTGTTGCATAGGGAGCGGAGGAATGAAAAGTGCCCGCGCATGCTAGGATGCGACCACGGGTGTGTCAAGCTGTGTCACTCAAGCGAGGCTTGCGGTAAGCGTTTGCAACTCATTGTTTTAATAAAAAATTAAACCTTGCTCCACTATGCCGATTTGCGTAAAATCGCCGGCCTCCGGACCTCGCTGCATGCAATCGCAGTGGTCGCGGGTAAACCCAACTGTTTGTGCCTGACTCTGCCCCCTTGATTTACAAGGGTTTATTACGACTGCGAGCAGGCTAATTGAACGGAGCACACTATGTACGCAGTCATTGAAAGCGGTGGTAAGCAACACCGTGTCGTCGAGGGCGAAACCCTCAAACTGGAAAAAATTGAAGTCGCGCCAGGCGAGACCATCGAATTTGATAAGGTGCTGATGGTGGGTGGCGATACCATTAAAATCGGTACGCCTCTGGTCGAGGGTGGTGTGGTGACGGCTGAAGTCGTCGCACAGGGCCGCCACAAGAAGGTCAAAATCGTTAAATTCAACCGTCGTAAACACTATCGTAGAGAGACTGGCCATCGCCAGTGGTTTACCGAAGTGAAGATAACCGGTATCAAGGCTTAAGGGAGGGCTTGGACAATGGCACACAAGAAAGCTGGTGGTAGTACCCGTAACGGACGCGATTCAACAGCCAAGCGATTGGGCGTCAAGCGCTTCGGTGGCGAGGTAGTCAGGGCAGGTAACATCATCGTGCGTCAGCGTGGCACACGCTTCCACGCCGGTGACAACGTGGGCATTGGCAAGGATCATACCTTGTTTGCGAAGGCTGACGGCAAGGTCGAGTTTATCTGCCGTGGTCCGAAAAGCCGCAAGTTTGTACAGGTGGTGAGCGCCTGAGTCGGCGGCACCAGCCAAACGATTAAAGGCCTCGTCAATTGACGGGGCTTTTTTTTGTGTTCAGGATGAGGTTGATCGGCTGCTGCGCAGCGGGAAGGTAAAGCCAATATGAAGTTTGTTGATGAAGTCAGTATCAACGTCTACGCCGGCAATGGCGGCAACGGCTGCCTCAGTTTCCGGCGTGAGAAGTACATTGAGCGCGGTGGCCCCGACGGCGGCGACGGCGGCGACGGCGGCAGCGTTATTGTGGTGGCGGACGAGGGTGTGAATACGCTGGTCGACTATCGCTTTACGCGCACTTATCGCGCCCAGAATGGCGAGTCGGGGCGCAGTCGCAACTGCACTGGCAAAAGCGCGGACGACCTGGTGCTGCGCGTTCCGGTGGGCACGACCATCATCGATGAGGATCTCGGTGAGGTGCTGGGCGACCTGTCGGTCGACGGGCAGCAGTTGATAGTGGCGCAGGGCGGTTTCCACGGGCTCGGCAATACGCGCTATAAATCGAGTACCAACCGTGCGCCGCGGCAGACCTCGCCCGGTAGTGAGGGCGAGTTTCGCAGTCTCAAATTCGAGCTCAAGGTACTGGCAGATGTAGGCCTGTTGGGCCTGCCCAATGCGGGCAAGTCGACGCTGATACGCGCGGTTTCATCGGCCAAACCCAAGGTTGCCGATTACCCCTTTACCACGCTTGTGCCCAACCTTGGGGTGGTGAGTGTGCAGGCGCATCGCAGCTTCGTGATGGCGGATATCCCGGGTTTGATCGAGGGCGCATCCGACGGCGCGGGTCTGGGCATCCGTTTTCTCAAACACCTGACGCGCAATCGCATCCTGCTGCATCTGGTAGATATGGCGCCTTATGATGGCGTTGAGCCAGCGGAGTCTGCACTGAGCATCGTGCGGGAACTGGAGCGTTTCAGCCCGACGCTGGCGCAGCGCGAGCGCTGGTTGGTGCTGAACAAGAGCGATTTACTGGATGCCGAAACACTGGAACAGCGCCGCAGTGCGGTGCTGGAAGCACTGGACTGGCAGGGTCCTGTGTACACGATTTCGGCGATTTCTGCTGACGGTACCGCGGCACTGTGTGGCGATCTGATGAATCGACTGGAGGCGTGTCGCGAGCGCGAGGCGGCTGATCCCGAGTTGCTCGCCGCAGAGCGCGAGCAGCAGAGCCGCATGCAGGAGGAGGCCAGGCAGCGTATCGAGGCGCTGCGCGCTGCCTACCGCGCGCGTGCAGGCGACGACGAAGACATTGATGATGACGACGATTACGATGTTGAAGTCGAGTATCGCGTGTAGGAACCCCGATGACAGATAGAAGCGAAATAGCCAAATCCCGGCGCTGGGTTGTAAAGGTTGGGAGCGCGCTGCTGACCAATGATGGCCGTGGCCTCGATGAGGGTGTAATAGCCTCGCTGGTAGATCAGTTGGCACAGTTGCGCGCCGCGGGCTGTGAAGTGGTGCTGGTCTCCAGTGGTGCTGTCGCCGCGGGCATTGTGCGCCTGGGCTGGACAGCGCGCCCGCACCTGTTACACGAGTTGCAGGCGGCTGCTGCGGTAGGTCAATCGATATTGGTGCAATGCTATGAGGCCGGCTTCAAACGTCACGATATTGCCACCGCCCAGGTATTACTGGTGCACGACGATGTACTGGCACGCGATCGCTATCTGAACGCGCGCGGTACGTTAAAGACGCTGCTGAAACTGGGCGTGGTACCCATCGTCAACGAAAATGACACGGTGGTAACTGACGAGATCCGCTTCGGGGATAACGACACACTGGCCGCGCTGGTGGCCAATTTGATCGATGCCGAGGTGCTGGTTCTGTTGACTGACCAGCAGGGGCTTTACCGGGAAGATCCGCGGCAAAATCCTGCCGCTGAGTTGGTAGAAACCTGTGATGTGCTTGATCCCGGGCTGGACGCGATGGCAGGAGAGGGTGGTGCCCTTGGTCGCGGCGGGATGGTGACGAAACTGCGCGCAGCGCGGTTGGCGGCGCGCTCGGGTACCGAGACGGTTATTGCATCCGGGCGCACTCAAAACATCCTGGCCAGGATCGTCTCCGGCGCCAATGTCGGCACCTGGCTGCGTACCGGCAAGCAACCCGAGAACGCCCGCAAGCAGTGGTTGGCCGGAATGGTACAGACGGCCGGAAGTGTGGAACTGGATGACGGTGCGGTGCGCGTGTTGCGTGAATCCGGTCGCAGCCTGCTGCCGGTCGGTGTATGCGGGGTGCGCGGGAATTTTTCTCGCGGTGACATGGTGTCCTGTCGTGACGCCGGTGGCCGCGAAGTGGCCCGCGGGCTGGTCAACTACAGCGCCGAAGAAACCCGCCGCATCATGGGCTCACCGTCACGCGATATTGAATCCATTCTCGGTTACCAGTTGGACGAGGAGCTCATTCACCGGGATAACCTGGTGCTGCTGTGAGCACGCCCGGCCTGTCTGCCGACATGTCCTGAGGCTTCGTTCCGCTGGCTGGTTAGACTATGCATTGTCGGCCAGCTTTCAGATCGGGTGAATACCAGAATTGAAATGTAAATGAAATCGGAGGGTTTGGTCCTATCCGATGTATTGGCGTGCCCGGACAATAATGAGTCACCACTAGAAAGGATGACGTAATGGGTTGTTATGCAATGACCGGGGGCGCTACCGGTATTGGCGCCGCTATTAAGCATCGCCTCCGGGAAGAGGGTAATCAGGTGATTGTGGTCGACATCAAGGATGCCGATATCATCGCAGATTTATCCAGTAAAGAAGGTCGACAAGCGGCTATAGCAGGTATCCGCGCCGCTGCTGCCGAAGGCCTGGATGGACTTGTCACTTGCGCGGGCCTGGGTTCAAACGTCAGCAACCATCCGTTGATCACCCAGGTCAACTACTTCGGTACGATCGAACTCATCGAAGGCAGCAAAGATCTGTTGGCTGCCAGGCGCGGGGCGGTGGTACTGGTATCATCCAACTCCGCGCCCATGAACAAGAGCCCGGAGTTTGTCGAACTGCTACTCGCCGGTGACGAGGAGAAAGCCACGGGCGTATCCGTCGCACTCCCGGCCCAGGAGGTTTACAGTGGGACCAAAAAAGCGGTCGCCCACTGGATGCGCAGTAATGCTGCCGACTACGCCAACGCCGGTATTCGGATGAACGCCATTGCCCCTGGTTATACACAGACGCCGATGACCGAGCAGGTCGAGAACGACCCCACCTACGGTCCGGCGATCAGGGAGTTTATGGGCAGTATTCCGGTTGGATTTCCGGGCACGCCCGAGGACCAGGCGGCGGCAACCCTTTTTCTGCTGAGCCCCCAAGCCAGGTTTATCTGCGGCTCGGTACTGTTTGTTGATGGCGGCCACGATGCCTTGTTCAGGCCCGCTCAGTTATGAAGCAGTCGCTAAGCCGTCGCGATGTCCTCAGGCACAGTGCAACGCTGGCTGCTGTTGCGGCCATGCAACCTGCGCTGGGGTTCTCGACAGGGGCCATGAGTTTCGCTGAGTACCGATCCTACGATGCGCTCGGTCTGGCACAGCTGGTAGACAAGGGTGATGTTTCGGCGCTGGAACTGCTGGAAATCGCCATTGCCCGGACCGCAGCTGTGAATCCCGGTATCAACTGCGTGGTGGAAGAGCTGTATGATTCTGCCCGGTCTGCGGTCAGAGCCGGATTGCCCCGCGGACCGTTTACCGGCGTGCCTTTTCTGCTCAAGGATCTGGGGATGATGCTGCAGGGAACAGTGACGACCAACGGTTCCAGGTTCTACCAGGATGCTCACGCGGATTACACCAGTACGGTGGTCGAGCGCTACCAGCGTGCGGGCCTGGTCATCTTCGGTAAAACCGCCAGCCCCGAGTTCGGTGGTACCGGTACCACCGAATCCATGCTGTTTGGCGATACGCGCAATCCCTGGGACCTGAGCCGCAGCGCCGGCGGCTCCTCGGGCGGCTCGGCCGCCGCCGTTGCCGCGGGTATCCTGCCCATGGCCAATGGCACCGATGGTGGCGGCTCCATTCGAATACCGGCATCCTGCTGTGGCCTTTTTGGCATGAAGCCCAGTCGTGGTCGTGTTCCCAGTGGTCCCAAAGAGCTGTCGTCCATCATGAGTGTGATCCACGCGATATCGCGCAGCGTTCGCGATAGTGCAGCGCTGCTCGATGCCAGTCGTGGCCCTGAACCCGGACAAACCACGATAGCACCGTTCCCGGACGGCGATTACCAGGCAGCGGTTGCCAGGGCGCCAAAAGCGCTCAGGATCGGTTTGATCGGCACTCCGATCACCTATAGCCGGGTGGACGCTGAGTGCAGCAAAGCTGCCAATAATGCGGCAAAACTCTGTGAGGGCCTGGGTCACCATGTATCGGAGATACAACTGCCGGTGGATCCGCCGGAATTCTTTGCCAGCACGCGAATTATCAATGGTGTGGCAACCGTGCAGCGGGTAGCAAGTCGCGAACAGCAGTTGGGAAGGGACGTGACCGAGAATGATCTGGAGCCCATTATCTGGCAGCGCTACCAGAGCTCCCGGCAGTATACCGCGCAGCAACTCTGGGACGCCCAGCACAGGATAGAGATAACGGCGCGAAAGATAGCGCTGTTGCAGCAGGACTACGATGTGTTGCTCTCGCCGACGCTGGCGACGCCGCCAGTGAAGCTGGGGGCACTGAGCCTGAACCAGGACAATGCCCGCTATGAGAAGGAGGCGATCAGTGTCTCTGCCTTCACGATGCTATACAACGCCACCGGGCAGCCGGCCATGTCCCTGCCATTGCACTGGACTCCCGAGGGGCTGCCGGTGGGCGTGATGTTTGCCGGACGTTATGGCGAGGAGACACTGCTGTACCAGCTGGCGGGACAACTTGAACAGGCGAGCCCCTGGTTCGACAAATTGCCGCCGGCTTGATCGAGCAGCGAGCCGGTGGCCGCTGTCAGCTGAGCCAGCGCCCCAGCGGCGTCTTCACCCACAGGAAATTCATCAGCTTCTTCATGCCGTCCGCGCTTTTGGCGCTGTAGGGATAACCGCTTTGCAGTTTTCCGCCGAAGCGATCGATCACGATGGGCATTTCGTGGCAGTAACCGCGCATACCCTTCTTGCCATTCACCTGGCCGACGCCGGAATTCTTGCGGCCGCCAAAGGGCGCAGCGGGAATACCGTAACTCACCGCCATGTCGTTGACGCTGCAGGCCCCCGTGTCGATAGCTGACGCGAGGCGGTAGCCTTTTTCCTTGTCCTTGGTCCAGACATTGCCGTTGAGCCCGAACTCGGAATCGTTGGCCAGTGCCAGCGCCTCGGCTTCACTGTCTACCTTCTGGATACACAGAATCGGGCCGAAGGTTTCCAGCAGCATGATATCCATGGTGTTGCTCACCTCTGTGATCACCGTGGGCTCGTAGTACAGGCCCGGCAGGTTCGGATTGCGCCGTCCGCCCATCAGGATATTGGCGCCTTTGGCGCGCGCATCCTCCACGTGGGCTTCGATAATAGCCATCTGGCGGTCCCAGAACACCGCGCCGATGTCCTCCTCCCAACCGTGCTGTGAGCCCTGTCGCAGACCCTTGCCTTTTTCCAGCACCAGGCGCAGGAACTCGTCGTAGACCTCTTTCACCACGTAAATGCGCTCAGTGCCGCAGCAGTAATGCCCGGTATTCATGCACGAGCCAATCCAGGCGCCGTCGGCAGCCCGGTCCAGGTCGGCATCGGCGCACACAATCATCGCGTCATTCCCGCCCAGTTCCAGTGTGCAGGGGATCAGCTGGCTGGCACTCGCCTCAGCGACTTTGCGGCCGGTCGCGACCGAGCCGGTAAAGGACACCTTGTCCACACCGCCGCGCACGATGGCTGCGCCGGTTTCGCCATCGCCCAGCAGTACTTGCAGCACGCCCTCGGGAAGACCGGCCTGGCGGAAGATGTCCTCCGCCAGCTTGGCGGAGAACGGGGTCACTTCGGAACCCTTGGCCACCACTGTGTTGCCGGCGAGTATGGCCTGCGTTGCCTGGTTCATTACCAACACAAAAGGCCCGTTCCAGGGCGTGATCAGGCCGACAACACCCAGCGGCTTGTAGAGGATGCGCAGCTGTTTCATCAGCCCGAGAATGCCGTGAACCTTGCGCTTGCGCGGCTTGAGAAACTTCTCAGCATTTTTGGCGTAGTAACAGAGCTGATCCACGACCGAGAACACTTCCATGCTCATTGCATCGGTGCGCGCCTTGCCCGTCTCCTTGACCACGGTGTCAATGATTTCATCCTGGCGCTCCAGTACGATTTTCAGCGCCCGCTCCACGATAGCGGCCCGCGCCTTCATCGGGGTTGCGGCCCAGGCTGGCTGCGCAGCGCGCGCCGTGGCGATGGCTTTGGCCACGTCCTCGGAATTGGCGCAAATCAGCTCGCCGATGGGCTCAAGCGTGACAGGGCTGCGCAGTTGTAAATGACGGTGAGAGTCGTTGGATTCGATTGGTTCGTAGATAGACATGGTGTCCTCCTCGCATGATATGGCTAAACTAATGATCATTAGTTAGAGTGTCAATGTCTTTTGCGACGCAGATGACTGACTAAAAAAATCACTGCTGCCTGCGCGTGCCGTTTTAAGCTGTCGCGGCACATCGGGCGATGCACTTACAATTCCCATCGAATGTGGAATAATGCGCCGCGTCGCAAACCTAACCCCTGACTGAGCGTGTGCCGGTGTCGCCAACGTTACTGCTGATTGTTTACTGTCTGGCCATCGCCGGTTTCTCACTGGTGGGCGGCCTGCTGCCCAGCCTGGTCAGAATGACACACACCCGCACCCAACTGGTGATGAGTCTTGTCTCGGGCCTGATGCTGGGGGTGGCGTTTTATCATCTGTTGCCTCACAGCGCGGCATTGGCCAGTGAATCCGGAGGCGTGGACACCACGGTCTGGTGGTTGATGATCGGATTGATTGTGATGTTGCTGCTGTTGCGGGTGTTTCATTTCCATCAGCACGATTTCAGTGGTGAAGAGGGCGAGCAGAACGCACCCCACAGCGATCACGGTCATTCCCCCGATCACACTCACGACCACGAGCATAGCCACAGTAACGGCAAGCCAGTCCACGGCTTGAGCTGGGTGGGATTGGCTTTGGGGCTGGCCGTGCACACCTTGATCGACGGCGTAGCGCTCGGCGCAGTGATGCACGCGGGAGATCATGCCAGCGGTGTGCTTGGAATCGGGGTGTTCCTGGCGATTCTGCTGCACAAACCCCTCGACGCCATGTCCATTGTCACTGTCATGCAGGCAGGTGGCTGGAGCAGGGCCGCGCGAGCGACTACCAATGTGGTCTTCGCGCTGATGTGTCCGCTGGGGGCGCTGCTGTTCTTTTTTGGCGTCGATGTGGTGGCAGTTGATCGAGATCACCTGGTGGCGGTGGCGCTGGCGTTTTCGGCGGGCACGTTCATCTGCATTGCACTGAGCGATCTGCTGCCGGAGGTTCACTTCCACAGTCATGATCGCGGCAAGCTGACGCTGGCCTTCCTGCTGGGGATTGCGATAGCCTATGCAATAGGCAGCGTGGAGCCGGCCGGAGTACATGTAGCGATTCATTGAGGAAGGGGCGTCGATATGGTCAAACGCATTATTTACCCGCCGATCTGGCTGTTGTTTGGCTTGATTGCGATCTTTGCGTGCAATGAGTATTTTCCCGGGCCGCGCTTCACCAGCCTGACCTGGCAGATCGTCGGCGGTGCAGTCATCGTTATCGGGCTGGTGCTGCTGGTCACCGCAAATGGCCTGTTTACCCGTGCGGGAACGGGGGTTATCCCGTTTCGCAATGTCTCCGCCCTGGTTACCGGCGGTATTTATCGATACACGCGCAACCCCATGTATCTCGGTATGCTGGCGGTGTTGTCAGGGTGTGCTGTTACCGTCGGTGCCGCCACCGCACTGCTGGTTCCGCCGCTATTTGCCGTGATTATAGAAGTGAGATTTATCCGTCCCGAGGAGAACATGCTGCGCGGCATGTTCCCGCAGGACTATCCCGCCTATTGCGAGCGCGTAAGGCGTTGGCTATAGTCAACCCAAGCGCGACGTAATAACCGTGCCCCAGCGCGGTGATGACGGCAGTGAAGTGCGTGTTAACGTTGGTTCAACCACCTGGGAGTTAATATGAATAAGAAAGTTGTAGCGGGCCTGTGTTTCTGGGGCCTATCTGGCGTCGCCCTGCCGGTTCTGGCTGCGGACACAGATCCTCAGCAGTGTCTGGAGTGCCACGAGCCCATTGAAGACTGGGCGGGTATGACCGTCGACGAGATCATTGTGGAAGCTAAAGCACCTGGCAACAAACGCCATGAACCCAACCAGGCGCTGACCGATGAACAATTGCGTTTGATGATCGGGGTGTTGTTGCCGCCCAAGTAAGACGCCAGGCAACCCGCTCAACCGGGCCCGGGTGGCCCGGAGCATCCGGCTGGAGTCAGGCGTGATCCAGCCACCCCATCAGATGGCCTTTCACGATTGCTGCCAGCGCGGCGATGTGGTCTGCTGAACTGTTCAGGCACGGTATGTATTGGTACTGCTCGCCGCCCGCTGCCACAAAATAGTCCCGGTTTTCCACTGCGAGTTCCTCCAGTGTTTCCAGGCAGTCGGCGGCAAAGCCCGGCGAGATAACCTGTACTGATTTGATGCCCTGCCCGGGCAGTTCCTTCAGCACCGCATCAGTGTATGGTTTCAGCCATTCCTCGCGACCGAACCGTGACTGGAACGTCGTCTTGTATGCGCCCTCGGGCAAGCCCAATTCCGTTGCCACCAGGCGCGATGTTTTCAGGCATTCGCAGTGGTATGGGTCCCCCTGGTCGAGGTAGCGTTGCGGTACCCCGTGATAGGAGAACAGCAGTAGATCGGCACTGCCATGCTCTGCGCGGTGCGCCCGCACGCTGTTGGCTATGGCGCTGATATAGGCGGGGTGATCGTGGTAGTGGTTAATCATACGCAGTTCCGGCAGCCACCGGCGCTGGGTGAAATCGGCTGCCAGTGCATCGAAGGTTGAGCCAGTGGTGGCGCCGCTGTATTGCGGGTATAGCGGCAGCACCAGCAATTTGCGTACGCCGCCCTGCAACATGCCCTGCAACACATCGGGAATCGACGGGGTGCCATAGCGCATCGCAAATTCCACGATAACCTGGCCGCCGTACTCGCGGTTCAGCAGTTCGCGCAATGCATCGGCCTGATCCTGCGTATGGAACAGCAGCGGGGAGCCGCGTTCGGTCCAGACACCGCGATAGGCGGCAGCGGACCGTGCGGGGCGGATATTCAGGATGACACCGTTCAGAATGAACCACCACAACACCCGCGGTACTTCCACCACCCTCGGGTCCATCAAGAACTCCTTCAGGTAGGCGCGCAGTGCCTTGCGCTGGGGCGCATCAGGCGTGCCCAGATTGGTCAGCAGGATACCGACGCGCGGTGTCTGTTCGTGGTCGTAATTCTCTGTGCCGATATATTTCATGGAGTGGACGATATACGTTTGCCTGGGTCCTGCCAAGTGTCGCGCGTGCAGTGCGGCCTATGCGACTCGTTTGCCGGACGCAGGGAGTGGTTTTCGGGGGGATGCTGCCGGGGTTGCCTACGGGTATGACATCCTGGCGCACGGTGTCCCCAAAATGTTGCTGGCATCCATCGCGGGACACCTCCTGTTTCTGGTCGAGGTGCGCCGAATAGTGAAACAATGGGGTAGACTATGCGTTCTTTGCATTCGACCAATAGTGACGGAGGATACCTTGTCCTACAAACGTATTTCGATTGATGAAGCGAAGGCGCTGATTGATGCAGGCGGCGCTACCGTTGGTGACGTGCGCGCTGCCGATGCCTATCTTGAGGGCAGCATCGAAAATGCTATCCATATCCGGCAGGAAATACTGGATGATTTCCTGGCCAACACTGACAGGGACAAACCCCTGATTATCTACTGCTACCACGGCAACTCAAGCCAGGGGGCGGCAAACTATTTCTGGGAACAGGGTTTCGAGGAGGTGTATAGCGTCGATGGCGGCTACGAGGCCTGGCGTTTGAAGTACTGAGGGCAGGCGGAGGCTGTGTGTTATCCCGGTTTGTTGTCCACCCGCGGTTGCGTCAGCACCGGGGCATAGCGCACCAGGAACATGGAGAACGCGACAATCCAGAGCAGCGCGGAGAGTCGCCAGGCCCAGAGCGTCAGCGCGATATCCAGCAGTGGCAAGAGAGCGCGCACGATGGCGGCGACAAATATCATAGCAAAGGCAACAGACAGGTACCGGGGTACTTCCAGCGGCCGACCTGTATGGCCCAGTGACACTCGCGACATCATTGTCAGGATCATGCCGCCAATAGCGCCGATTGCCAGCAGGTGGATCATATTTTTGCTCGCGCCGGGGTCGCCGCCAGCCGCCGCCAGGCCGAACATTGCCAGCGGGATACAGAGGTAGCTCAGGTGCATGGACCACAGCAGCGGCACGCCCCTGGTTTTCCACCCTTGCCAATGGGCCAGGCGAAGACTGTGGATGATACCGCCGGCGATGCACAACAGTAGCAGCGCAGTATTCGAGGACTGCAGCGGCGAAAATACCATTGCCAGAGCGATCAGGACGGTGCTGCCGATGGCGAGTGACTCGAACCACAGGGGCAGGGGTGAGATCTTCAGGCCCAGCCGGTTGCCGGTAAACAGGGGCGTCACGCGGCCACCGATGATAACCACCAGTACGGTGATCATCCAAACCGCGCCGTAGTGCAGGCGGACGCTGAGGGCCGGATCATCGGCGCTCCAGTAGCTGGCGCTGCTCAGCGCTGCCAGTACCAGCAGTACCGGTGTGAACAGCATGTTGCGCCACTGTTGTACCGCCCACACCCGACGCGTCAGTTCCCACGCCAGCAGCCCGATGAAAAGCATTTCTGCCAGCCATGCGACTAGCATTTGCTGCGGTTGCAGCCACAGCACCAGGCGGGCGACCAGCCAGAAGCCAAACAGCAGTTTCAGGCGCCAGCCTGTGGTGCCGGGAATACCGGTCCAGGTTGCGACCGCCGACAGCAGAAAGCCGGCGACCACTGGCATGGCAAATCCGAACACCATTTCGTGACCGTGCCACCAGCCGGGAAATACGCTGAAATCCCAGCTCTGGGGTTGCCACATCCAGTGCAGCCAGCGCGCCATGGCCAGCACCGCGAAGGCGCCCGCGAGCAGGAAACCGGGGCGAAATGCCAGCCGCCAGAAGGGCGCGGACTGGGCCGCATTCCTTGATGCAGTGTGCGTCATCGCGAAGCTCCCCGGTTTGGCAAATGGAGTGCTGAGGGTATCCTATGCGACACTGCCGGGAAACCCGGTGCCCGAGATAGGGTTACCCGGCGCAGGGGGCCTGTCACCGTTGCCCAACCTAATGGCGCGGTAGCACATGCACCGGTGCCCGGTGTCCATTAGTATGGGTGCCCCTGAATCATTTATTGCTGTGAGATCAACAACATGTCACTGGACTTCGATAGCGCACGCCTGCCCAATCCCAACCTGCGGGAAGAACACCATGAATGGCGCACGCAGTTGCGCAAGTTTATCGATAGCGAGATTATGCCCTATGCCGACGCCTGGGATGAGGACTGCCATATCCCGATAGAACTGTGGCCCAAGGCGGCGGCGGTCGGGCTGCTCGGTCTCGGTTACCCGGAGGAGTTTGGCGGAATAAGGGAGGGCATTGATTCCTGGCACATGTGGGTCGCTAACGAGGAACTGGCGCGTATCGGTGCCGGTGGCATCCCCGCCAGTCTGATGGTGCACGGCATCGGTTTGCCCCCGGTGATTAACTGGGGCTCACAGGCAATGAAGGAGATGGTGGCACCCCCGGTATTGGCCGGCACCAAACATATTGCGCTGGGGATTACCGAGCCGGGGGGCGGCTCCGATGTGGCGCAGCTGTCCACCACGGCCGTGCGCGATGGTGATCACTACATTGTCAATGGTTCCAAGACGTATATCACCGGCGGCATGCGCGCCAATTGGGTGTCGACGGCGGTGCGCACCGGTGGGGAGGGTGCCCGGGGTGTTTCGATGTTATTGATACCCACCGATGCCGAGGGCTTCAGTCGAACGCAACTGGACAAAAAGCAGGGCTGGTGGGCCTCAGACACTGCCACATTGTACTTCGATAATGTGCGGGTGCCGGTGACCAATCTTATCGGCGAAGAGAACAAGGGATTCCTCGTGATAATGACAAACTTCAACGGCGAGCGCATGGCGATGGCGGCCGGTATGGAAGCGCTGGGCAGGGTGTGTCTTGAGGAGGCGGTAGTGTGGGCGCAGGAGCGCAAGACGTTTGGCAAGCGACTGGCAGATCACCAGGTGATTCGACACAAGATTGCGCAAATGAAACAGAAACTGAATGCGACACAGGCGTATATCCGTATATGCTTTGAATCCATTGAGGCGGGCACCGCCAATCCGGGTGATATCGCCCTGCTCAAGGTGCAGGCCAGCGAGACCATGGAGTTCTGTGCGCGCGAGGCGATGCAGATTCTGGGCGGTATCGGCTATATGCGCGGCAGCCGGGTGGAGCGGATCTACCGCGAGGTGAGGGTTAACGCCATCGGCGGCGGCTCCGAAGAAATCATGCGTGACCTGGCCGCGCGCCAGTACGGGGTATAGGTATGAAACTATGGCATTGCAACAGCGCGCGGTCGCTGCGCCCGCTGTGGGCACTGGAAGAGATGGGCATGGACTATGAGGTGGAGATCCTGCCGTTTCCGCCGCGCCTGTTCCAGCGCGAGTATCTGGAGGTCAACAGCCTCGGCACCGTGCCCTATTTTGTAGACGGCGATACACACATGACGGAGTCCGTAGGTATTTGCCAGTATCTGGTGGATCGCTACCAGCGCTACGATTTTGGGCTCGAGCCCGCGCACCCCGAATACGGTGCTTACCTGAACTGGCTGCACCATGCGGATGCGACGCTGACATTCCCGCAGACGATTTCCATGCGCTACTACTACCTTGAACCCACCCCGGAAAAACAGGCAGTGGCCGACGATTACGCGAAGTGGTATATCTCCAGGTTGCGTCGTCTTGACGCCCACCTGGAGTCGAACGACTATCTGGTCGACAACCGGTTCACCATCGCGGATATTGCCGTGAGCTACGCATTGTACCTGGGTCGGGCGATCAAGCTGGACCAGCGCTATAAACCGCAGACAGCGGCCTATCTGCAACGCATGATGGACAGGCCCGCTTTCAAACGAGCGGATGAACAGGGAGAGCCCATGCAACTGCCTGAGAGGGAGTCTGATCGATGAGTGCCAGCGACAAGGAATTACAGGAATTTCGGGCGCAGGTGTCCGCCTGGATGCAAGAGAATAATCCGGCTGACCCGGGCTTCCTGCTGCCGCAGACGTTCATGGAGGTCGGTGATGAACGACAGCTCGAGTTTCTTCGGGAGTGGCAGCACAAGGTATGGGCTGCCGGATACCTCGGCATGGCGTGGCCAAAGGAATACGGTGGCGGCGGGTTGGACCCGGTGTACCAGAGCATTGCCGATCAGGAGATGCGCCGTCACGCAGTGCCGATCTGTTTCAATGTGATTGGCCTGGGCTGGGCAGGCCCATTGATCAATGACATCGGCACGGAGCAGGAAAAAGCCAGATACCTCAAAGGTATCCTGACCGCCGACGATGTCTGGTGCCAGGGTTTTTCCGAGCCGGATCACGGCTCGGATCTCGGTAATGCGCAGCTGCGCGCGGTGCGCGATGGCGACGAGTATGTGCTCAACGGCCAGAAAATCTGGACCACCATGGGTAACTTCGCCAAGTATATGATCCTGCTGGCGCGCACCAATCCCGATGCTCCACGCAAATATGACGGGCTCTCCTTTTTCCTGTCGCCGATGCAGGTGCCCGGAATCGAAACGCGGCCTATTCGCAAAATCACCGGTGAATTCGGCTTTACGGAAACCTTTTTTACTGACGCGCGTATCCCCGCCGATTGCCTGATGGGCGAGGAGGGGCAGGGCTGGAAGATCGCGATGCAGACACTGCAGTATGAGCGTGGCGCTGAGGCCGGAGCGGCCGGTGGCCTGTCGATGGTTCGCGTCACCATCGATGACATGATTAACCAGCTCGAGGGCGTAAACCGCGACGGCGAGCCCGTGCTCAGGGATGCGGTGGTGCGCGACCAACTGGTGCAGGCGATCATGGAGGAGAAGGCGATGGTACTCGGCGACCGGCGTTCCCGCATTCCGGCATTGACCACCGATTATCCCGGCTCCCTGCCGCTGTCGAGCAAACTGCGCCTCACCGAGATGACACGGCGCATGCGCCAGTTGGCCATTAACCTGCAGGGTGCCGAGGGTGCACTCTATGTGGGTGATGATGAAGCCCGCCAGGGCGGGTTCTGGCAGCGGGCTTATTTTAACAGCTTCTCTGCGACCATTGGCGGCGGTACCAGTCAGGTGCAGGCCAATATTGTCGCCGAGCATATTCTCGGTTTGCCGAAGTAGGGAGTGTTTATGTCTGTTGTGGGAAGTACGGCCCTCAGTTTCACTGACGAGCAGGCCATGTTACTCGATGTAGCCAGGCAATTTTGCAGTGACAAATCGCCGATCACCAGCGTGCGTGCACAACTGGAAACCGAAACAGGGTTTGACGCTGCGCTGTGGGATGAAATGGTGTCGCTGGGCTGGACCGGCATCGCCCTGCCCGAATCCTGTGGCGGTTCGGGTTTGGGGGTGGCGACGCTGGTGCCGGTTATTGAGGCCATGGGCCGCGCGATGTTGGGTACACCGCTGATCAGCAGTGCGCTCGCGGGGCAACTGCTGCTGCGCGCCGGCAACGGCGAACAGTGTGAACGCCTGTTGCCGGCTCTCGTCTCGGGAGCTCCCGCAACCGTGGCGCTGCTGGACGATGCCGATTGGGGTAACGAGGCAGTGACGCTGGTACTGGATGAACAAGGCGTATTGCAGGGCGAAAAAAAGTACGTGCCGGACGCTGCGGTTGCGAGCCTGTTTGTAGTCAGTGTGCGCCATCAGGGTGAAATAGCGCTGGCCGTGGTACGCTCTGAGCAGTTGCATGCTGGCGCGCTTCGAGCCAACACTCTGATCGATCAAACCAAGCGCTCCGCCAGTGTGGATTTCAGCGGTGTGGCTGTCGATCAGAACAATATCATTGCCGGCTCGAAAGTCGTGCCAGCGTTGCGTGATATTCGCCTGCTGGGTGCGCTGCTGGTGGCTGCGGAAGCCACCGGCAGTGCTGCGGCCTGCCTGGATACGATTGTGGATTACCTGAAAACCCGCAAGCAGTTTGGCAAGCTGATTGGTTCCTACCAGGCGCTGAAACACCCGACGGTGGATATACTCACCGCCACTGATTCGGCGCGCTCGTTTATTTACCATGCCGCAACTCTGGCTGGCGAGGCGGCACTGGATAAAGACGCAGAAATCGCCTGCCGCATGGCCAAGGCCCAGGCCTGCCAGACGTTGCTGTACGCGGGTGATCGCGCCGTGCAGTTTCACGGTGGAATGGGATTTACCTACGAATGTGATGCACAACTTTATATTCGCAGGGCACAGTGGAGCCAGCAGCAGTTCGGTGACGCCCAGCACCATCGAAAACGACTGGCGGCCCTGCTACTCGATTAAAAGGAATGCATTTTACATGGCGAAAAAGCATCGCGGCTTGAAGAGTAGCGCACTGCCCCGGACGCTCTCTGTGTCTCTTGCCGGCTTGCGGGCGGGTGGCGCTCTGGCGATGGACGGCGTTGTGCAGCGGGTGATGGGGCGAGGCCCCGACGATGACGATTCCGAGTTCGCCCGGCGCGAGGCGCGGCGCTTTGT
>TARA_R110002073_G_scaffold9934_3_pt1 | contig 20468 bp, 17 predicted proteins | sample TARA_R110002073 | Tara Oceans TARA_R110002073 (sample SAMEA4397174) | marine metagenome | biome: Polar Biome; feature: [DCM] deep chlorophyll maximum layer (ENVO:01000326); material: water (ENVO:00002006), including particulate matter (ENVO:01000060) such as... | depth 40 m
TGGTGCGAAGAAACGTTGACGGGCCATGAGATCCTTAGCCATCTTCACGGAATCATCTGTTCCATCTTTGAAAAGCTGACGAACGAAATCGTTCAAAGGATCCTCAATGCCGAAGTTACGCTTCGGACTGAGAAAGCCGGGATTCTTACCCAAGTTATAATGAAACCAATACTCTTTGAAGGGGTCGCCATCAGCGGTTGGAACAATACGAATTGTTTGTTCGCCGTCGGCCGGCCGCCAAAAGACAGAATCCTTCTCGCCTCGGTTTTTAAGTGCTTCCAATTTGGAGCGCATTTTATTTAGATCAATAGCCATTTTTTTATTTTCCTTTTTGTTTGTTTGTTATTAAAGTTAGAACAGCAAATATCCTGTTCTACTAGCTTTGAATGTTTGGACTATAGGCTAAAACATAGCCATAGTCGTTCTTATAATCAGTGGAGAATATCCCAAAAGAAACATTCACATTTTCATCTTGAGATTTTTCCTTCATTTGGGAAGTGATTTTTTTATGCAAGCCGCTTTCCGTTTGAAGCCTCTCCTTACTGATACTATAAATATAACCTCTTTCTCGTGCCGTGTCAAGGGGAAAAAACAATTTTTCTTCATTTTTCTCGATATCGAAGATACCAACTGTACAAATTCTTTTGGTCTCGCCGGCTGGGCTTAGGGTGCCCATAACAGGTTCTAAATTTTTGAAAACATTTATCATGTGCATTGTTGAAACAAGCAACTCGTTTATCTTATTATTATAACCTATTATCGGAACATTGCCAAGTATATTTTCTAAATTTATATTCGACACAAGATAAACTACGTTCAAAAGCCCAGAACGGGCAAAATGCTGGAGGACATTAAATGTGGCTCTCTCGTGTAGTGCTTTATTTTTTGATAGAAGGGAGATATCTGGCCTTATATAAAGCACGCTTAGTTCACACTTGTCTTTTATCTGCTCCATTATTCTCAGACACATCGCTGAGACGTCCCCGGATCCGCCAATTACGAATAGCGTCTCGCCCTTAATTCCTCTAAAGAAAGTCTTCATTGGGGGAGTGTTTTTCTCGTATTCTTCGGGCCCTTTTTGGGGTTTGACATCGTAACATCTTTTGCCCTCGATACCAACATCGACCTTATATGTCTTGTATTGTGGATATTGGGTAAACTCGTCAGCGATATTGCAGCCTGCGCTGCCTAATCCTATTATGTTCAAATTATCCTCTTACTATTTTTCCCAGTTGAACCCGGTGCGAGATCTTCTGCTGGGCGCTGGCTCCTGCTTAGTCTTCGGTGCTGTCGCCGGCGTCGGCGTGGGGGTTGATTTCACAGGCGCCTCGTATGGTTCGAGATCGAGGTCCGTCGCGTCGAAGTCTTGTCCGAATAAATTGGCGCTTAAATTACTTACTGACACGTCATCGAGAGTGGTCAAATAGTTTGTGGTATCCAGAAGGTTTGCCATCGGGTTGTAAGTTTGATTTCGACGTTGTGATATCGCTTGGTCTACGAGTGGCTGGAGCTTTTCGAGATCTTTTTCATCTATCGCTGCTGGCATTTCTATCTTATCAGTTTCATCCCAAGCGTAGACCCGGCCGTCTGGGGCCATCTGAAGTACGTTTCCGTTATTATCCCTAAGCGGGGAATAACCCATTCCACCGAGGGGGGTGGTCATCCCCGGGAAAGGGAGTGGATCTGTAGTCAATTCGGATGGTAGGTCAGCACCCTGAAAGGGCATTGGTTTTCGAAATAGAAGGGTCCCGGCTGGGCCGATATTAAGTTGGAGGGGCCATTTGCCGCCGGGGGCGAAACCAGAGCGTAGCCCGGGACGGCCTTGGGCGAAGCCCCCAGAGAGGTATTTGCCGGCGACATTGGCCGCGGGTTTGACCAAGACTTGATTTGTCTTGGCTAGCTTACCCCATCCGGGGCCTCCGCGGCCAGTGGCTTTGCTAAGCATTGTAACCGCATCAATTGATTGTTTAAGTTCTGGACTGGCCTTTGCTACCGCGGCGTAATCGGCAGGATTCAACCTAAGCCATTTAATCGTGTAATTGGGCCGGAAGCCCTGCGCGGCTTTGGCGCCGCGACCACCTAGAGCGTAGTTTGCAGATTTCGTCATGACCGGAATAGCGTTGGGTACATAAGTGGCAGATGTGCTGATGACTCTCGCCGTGACAGCAGTGGCCTCGGTCGCGACGGCACCATTTGCGCCGACCTTAATTACAGAGTTCGTTCTTAAAGCGCTCATCGGTAGCGAGGCACCGCCTTGGAAACCCATCACATTGCGGCCGGCAGTGATCGCTTCGTCGGAGTTAGCTGCCACCCTAGACAGGCCAGAGAAAGCCGTATCGCCTTTCTTCATAATGCTCGCCTTCGTGGTCCATGGAGATATGGTTTTCCACAGGTTTTTGCTTGCTGCTCCGCCGCGGCGCCCTGCATCTGCCAGTTTTGCCATTCTGGAACCGATCTGCCCGACGCGGCCGGCCTTGCCAAGGTAACCATATGGCACGAACATAAGGGCAGTAAGGGCAACGTCTGTCATAGTCGGATTCTTGTAATCAAAAATCCACTTTTGGAACCAGTTCTGATTCAAAAAATTTAAGTTTTGTGAGATCTCGTCACCGGTGAGGCGTTCCTCGTCTGGGACATTATACGCATCCCACAGGCCAGAGCGTTCTTCTTCAGTCATTTTGCCAAGGAATTCAAGCTGGTTCTGAACTATCCGGAGTTGATTTTCACTTTCAGCTTTCTGGCGCTCCCGGTCGGCGCTTACTTTCTCCCAATTGGTTTTTTTCGCTTTCGGGCCTAGGCCTGAGCCGTCGAGTTCGTTCAACGCTCCTGTCTCGTACTCACGCCAATTTTCCAATAATTTCTTCATGTCACCCATTTGTTACAAATCTCCTGTCTCTATAATTAGATTCGTAAATCCTTTAATCCTGCAAAATCTTTACCAGCTTTTATGTTAACCATAAACTCTCCTAAAGCCGTATCGGAGAAGATTTTCTTAATCTCTGGTAGAATATAACGTTCTTCGTCTACGATGTCAAGAATAATTGAATCATGAATTGTAAAAGCGATAAAAGAACGCTTATCTTTCAAAAATTCATAAACCTTAATCATCCGTCTCAGAACCAAATCTGCCGTGGTGCTTTGGACGATATAATTTAAAGCGTGTTTCTGATCTGCTTCGATCTCTCGGCCAAACATGGTTTTAACTCTCTCTCCATCCCAATGTTTCTTTCTCACCTCATCTCGATCATATACCCTAGAGAGGTTTGGGTTGGTTTTGTTCTCGTCATACAGCCATGAAAAAAGTCTCTGCTTGGCCTCATCGCGTGTGACACGCGCCTTAAATAAGTTACGGGCATTCCACCCATGGATGTCTTCTAGTGGCACCACAGAGCCTCCTAGGGCCATCAGCGTGCGAAGCTCTGCTGCGTTGAAATCGAACTCCACGAACCAGTCATTTTGGGGCTTTACAATAGAACGGAAATCCTTGTCCATTGTCATGATAGGAAAAGAACTTTTTTCGGTTGTCAGGCGTCCTGTTTTGGTTCCGTTTATCTTATAGCGACAATATGGGTCGATTTGGACAAATTTCTTCATGGCTTTGCGGAACTTAGCAATGTGGCCCTTTTCCGAGAGAGATGAAACATCGATGTTTAATCGCTGGTGTCTCATTCGGGTTAGCACTGTGGTCAGGTCAGCCAAAAAGTCGTAATTTTGCGGTTTTTCGTAGTTTTCGAACACATATTTGGTGATTCTGTTGCGAATATCACAGTATTCAAGCAAAAATGGCCTTGGAACAAGGTCAAAAAAACAATTCTCGTTCATATTAATCTTTGCCAATATAAACGAACGGTAAAAAGCCTTCAGTTTAGCCTCTACAACTGCCCAATCGTCAACTAGGGCATTTGGGCAAACGTCATTAAGGCTCCGATTTCCGCAGAATATACTAGCGTACTCCACGTTGCCTTCTTCAAGATATTCCGCATACTTCCACGTTCTTTCGAGACCTGTGGGCAGGTCTTGGAAATAGAGTTTCCCATTTTTGTACACTCCTACACATTCGCCCTTATCGTCGAGCGTCTGAAAATACATTTGTCCCCCAAATATTAATAAACCAAGAATTTACTCTTTTTGAATGCCGCCCTTAATTCCTTTATTATATCAGGTACTAAGTCTGGCGTTTCCTTAAGTTCTAATTTCCTTTTTTCATGTGCTGTTGAGCCACCCAGATTGGAGTAACCCTTAAACCTATCATCAATATAACGCAATCCACGCTCTGTGTCAACTAAAAAGTACAAATCAATCGCTTTTTTTATTATTTGCTCCGCAGTCTGCTTAGAATACCGCAGCTTACTTTCTTCATTTTTGATCAAAATAAATTGTCGAAGCCAAAAATCATCACCGTAATTAGAAGAAATCCACTCTGGTGTGGCTGTATCGAGCACGACCTTTCTAGATTTTATTTCTCCGTTTACTATCTCGTCGTATCTATTATTTGTGTTAGCCCGGGCGTATACGTTGTAGGCGATGGTTAGCTTACTCTTAAATAATTCAAACTCATCAAAATAAGCAACATTAAAATATGTCCCCAACAAGGCCTCAAGATCTGTTGCCCATGATTTTCTGCCAATCACATACTCCATCATCTCTGGGGATCCGACATCGGCGATTAGGCGCCATGGCGCGTTTTTGTCGATCAGAAAGCCCCGTTTTGAGGCCTCCACACGATAGCAGCCGAAACCCGGATCAGACATGAACTTATCATATTTATCTTCGTCCTTGGAGTGGTCCAAATTTGCTATCTCTATGCACAGACCAGAGTCAAGGGGAGAATTGAGACGAGATGTGGCAAAAGCCGATTTTGTATATGGTATATTTTTACTGTATTCTAATAAAAATTCCAAATAGATTGAAATAAAGGTATCAAAAGACTGGATTTCCTTCTTTCGCTTGGGATTGATGAAGAACTTTATGAAATTGTTATAAATCTTACTGTGGTGTTTATCGAACCTCACCTCAAAATCAGAGTATCCCTGTGCCGGTACTATACCAACATTTTGATCAGAGAAAAACTCACTATCAGGAGATATTTCTCCCTTTTTGATCTTCAACTGGAATTCTCGCTGAAGGTCACGGAACGCGTCGGCCACGAAATCCAGCACATAGATGGGACGGTTGGTGCGGGGGGCATTCACCCTCTCCATGTACTTCTTTTTGGCGCTGATTGCGGAGGAAACGGTATTCACCCTGCCATACAAAAGGTTCTCAACAAACCAAAAGTTTTTTGTCGAGGCCGGGAATATGTTAGGGGTTCCATCATATTCAAAAGCATATGCTGAGTATAGGGTCCTTTGTTCAAAGACCTCTTTTGTACCAGACTTGTTTGTTGCTTTAAATGACATGGTGGCCTCCTTATTCTCCGCCCTGTGGCGGTTCACATTCTGCCGGGTCAGATGGCTGGAATGGACTTCGGGGTGATCCCGAACCGTTGTTGTCCCAACGGGCTACGACACTGGTTGTAAACGATTTATCTATGATATTGGTTACCTTAATTATAAAGTGGTAGCCGCCTAAACCCATAATATTTGAAACTGAGCCCCCTCTTGTGGGTAGACCCAGCGAGGTTCCGAAGCCCAAAGGGTTCAGGAAAACATATGTGCCCGGGAAAAACAACGTATTTCCTAACATTTCTAGGTTAACGTCATAAACATTAGATAAATTGACGAGCGGGTTATACTGGTTTGATTGAATTCTAGATTCTCTTAAGTATGGTGCATCAGTTTTACGAAATTGCGCCGAATGTAGTATTCCTTTATGGATCTTCAAGTGATGGATTCCCCTCTTCGCGTCTTCTTCTTCATCGCCTTCCAAGTCCCACGGAATAAGGTTCTCGGCGAAGAGAAGCAAATAATGATTTTGGCTCTCTAGGGTGCCATTGATTTGAAGTTCGTTGGCGTTTATAAAATCACCTTTTTGCTCTCCGGTTTTGAGGTCGACGTCCTCTACTACATTAATAAACGGGAGTTTTATGGTGCCCGTTACGAGGTCATAAGCCGCGGGGTTTGATCTAGACAGTAGAGGATCTTTAACGAGGAGTTTTGTATCGTCTTCTCCAGTTTCTTTTGGAAGTGTGATGAAAGCCGTTCGAAGTCGTGAGGGTGTGTTCCCTAGCGGGTGTCCGTTATAAGTAAAACACTCTGATCCCATGGCCGCCAAAACCAGTTGACTGGTCACGTCTCTGACGAAATCTAATAAAGGATAGGTTCTTTTTCGAGTAGCCACAACATTTTTATACCAAAAATCTACAAAGCTATTGATAGAGATCGGCATATCAGCCAAGTTTATCATAGTTGCGGTTGCTCCGTTATAAAACTCATAGGGCCCCAGAATAACCTTTATCCGGTTACGCAGTTCAAGAGAAAAGTTACTGTCCGGAGAGCCTTTGGGCCGGCCAAGGGCACGGTGCGCTGCAATTTCAATCAGGTCTCCCAAATAAAAGAAGTGTACATCAACAATATCTGTTTCTGGATCATACAGAGGAGTTATCTCTTTGAGGGAATCCAAGATCGAGCCTTCGGTGAGGTCGCCGACGTTCGAGACCTGATTGGTGCCGGACGCGTCATCTCCCTTAAAGGCGGCTAATGAATCTGGGTTTGATGTGCCTACTGCCTCGCTAATCATTTTCTCAATTGCTATTGGCTCTGCGACTCCGGTAGCAAAATCAAGTAATGTATCAGAAGGTATTTCAATGCCGAAAATTCGGCCCGGTGAAGAGAACTTATAGTCTAAGCCGGTTAAGCCATGGCTGATCTCGTCGTGCCTTTGGACGTTAAGCCTATCCGAGAATTTAGATTGGTCTTTTGACCAATGAAGAAGGTTGGACAAAATATCTTGTACGTCCTCCTTCCGTGCAGCTTCAAGCGCTCGCGAAAGCTCAGTCATCTTGGTATCTACCTTTTCTTGGTCGCACTCCTTCTTAGCGGTCAATATAGCGTTATTTATCTGGTCTAGTGTAGTATTGGTTTCCCAACTCTTAAGGACACAGGCCTGTGGCTGTGTTAACAGGGCTTCCATGCGTGCGCGGTAGTTCAGCGTAAGTGAAAACACACCGATATCGCTTACGTCAAAATGGTGGTCCACCAAAGTGAGCCATAAGGGTATTTTTTGTGTTTCTGTTGATGATGCAAGTGCAGCGAGCTTAGGTTCGCCACGGAAATTGCATGAATTCCAACCCACAACGGCCTTGATTTCAAAAAATTCTGGCCTGTATTGGTCTTCATACCCTTTTGCCTCTCGCGTTGCGGCAACGAAGCTATCTTGTTCCTGCCCATATCCCAGCAAGTCTAACAAACTATAAGCAAACGGCCCGGAGTCTTTAAGGCCGCTAGCGGATCTCACTTTTGACAATTGGTTAAAGTCTTGGAAGGTTAATCTCAGGGTTGCCTTGATATCGTTTCTTACGGTCGCCGGGTTGGAACCTATAAATTCCCACTCGAAACTTTCCCACGCATAGCCGGTAAGAGGGGCTTCCGGGAACATTTGTGTGGGTATGTCGTCACGTTGCTTAAAGTTGCCGCCGGCAGATGTTTCCACAAAGGTTTTCCCATCAGCGCGGTTGGCATCAATGAGGTCCTCCTTAGCCATATTTTCAAAAACTATGGGTATCTCATCATGATAACTGATCTTTGTGGGTTGGTTGGTTTCTTCATCTTTCTCAACCTGATATAAAACCTTATATAGGCGGAAATACGGCATTAATTCGCTGGCTTGCCCCGGCTCTATATTGACAAAATTGGATGCATTCTTTTGATTAAAAAATCTATTCAGGAACTCACTTGGCGGGCCGTCGACACAATCGACATAGGCATATGGCCTTTTGTACACCCGGTGCAAGTCTGCTAAAGGTTTTGTGGCCGCGGCTAAGAAACACTGCTCGGACCAACGGAGTCGATTGTGCTGTTGGCCAGCGGTTTCAATCTCAATATTGGGGTCGTAAGAAGTTAGGTCGTCCGGTTTAGCTTTGGCACGGCTGAGCATAAGGTTGGCCAGTTCGCTGGCCAGTCCGCCGGCGTTGGCTTCGACGGCTCGCTCAAAGGCCTCTACATCTTCATCGTCAAACTCATCCCCGGGATACGAGCCGGCCGCGGCGGCTCCAACCGAATGTAATTCGTCAAAGTGAGCGTCGTGAATGCCACTGGCGTCGTAGGCCGACGGCTCACCAGTTGGCTTACCGGCTAAAGCAGGAGGATCATAATCATCAGGGTAAACAGGGGCGGCGAAATAATCTTCGACTGTTCCTTGGGTTTCATTATACCAGTCTTGGTAGCCATTCTCCCCCTCAATATAAGAATATACCTGATCCGGGTCGGCTGTACTCTGCCCATCTGTTGTGGTGCTAGCGCCCGGCGCAAACGCGTCGTTGATCGCGTCTTCGACGTCTTGCGAAAACGACCAGCTATTATTACCACTGGAGTCGGTTTTTTCGCCGGCTTCCAATATCTCCTTTATCTTAGTATCAAAATAATCTTGTTGTAGTTTGTTGTCGTCTAAATAGCCCAAGTTAATTAACCCCTATAATATCGAAGAATCTTCTCTAGTGGAAGCGGGATGTAAACGGTATCTCCCAGCTTAATATGTGTCTCTGTGGGCCTCTGGTTATACCAAGCTATGAGCCACCACAATTCTGAGTCTCCATAGTGCTCGTTTGCTAACTTCCAATATTTATCCCCGGATTTCCACACATGCCGGATAATAGTCAGGGAGCGGCGCTGTTGGGCGGTTAACTGTGGAATTGTTGGTGTGGTGTAATGAGTTAAACTCTTGACACCTCTAGCCTCTATAAATTCCTCATATACTTTTTCAGAATTATTCTTTTTCTTTCTGCCGTTATATCTAATGCCCATCTTTAACTCCTATTATAATCCCGCGGGGGGATTGGGATTCGTATCGGAGACGGGCGATTCTTCAGTTTCTTCCAGCCCGGTCTCAAAGGATGTTGCACCCGTTGCCGTGTTAACTTGTTCGCCAAACGGGAAGTTTGCCGCGGTTCCCCATGAGGTGCCACCTTCGGCACCACCTTCCCAGCCAAAGGTGTGTAGTTCATCGAATATAACCCTATACTCACAACTCAGATTAATGAGTTTGGGGTATATGATGCCCGGGGCGACGTCGAATACTCCTTGTTCCAAATCTGGCTGGAAAGTAAACCCCGATGGGAATCCTTTCAGCCCATTCTCCCCGCCTGATGATTGAGTCCCGCCGGCGCTTAAACCTGTGTTGTGGATCAAATTCATCATACTTAAAAACCAAACCGGGTTTGTGCCTTCGATTCTGCCCTCGTTGATTCTCGGGTATAGCATGCGAGCGAACATAGAACACTTATTCAGGTTGATCTTCGCCTCTTCCGGACTATAAGATGGGAGGGCCCAAGATAATGATATAGAGCGATGTACAGCGTTAAACGTATATTGTTTGTTTATCCGGCGAACTAGTTCTTTTTCTTCCCAGCTATTAGTCCAACTCTCACTATATTGAGTTAGAAAAGCTTTGAAAGCCAGAGTTGTTTTAGTCCACTGGTGATAGAACGCTATTTGTTGAAGTTTCTCGTTAAATAAAGAGTCTGTTGCATCGGCCATTTAAATTTCCTCCTAAACTGTGTCATACTCAGATACGACCAGCGTGCGTTGCAGGCGCTCTTTGTTAATATTGAGATTGATATCCATTGGTTGTTTCACTATCGTCCGTGGAGCCTGCTGGCGGGCCATGGCGAACATGGTGCCTAAGTTTGGATCAAAAGAGCGATTTGCGCGGGAGGCCAATTGGTCATATTCTTCCACAAACTTTGTAGATACCTCTATTTGGCTTTTTGGCACGGAATTCATTGCATAAGCTAGCTGTCCAAAAGAATTGGTTACGCGGTTTAACTGTTCTGATTCGGAGCCGAGTCTCCCGAAGCTCACCGCGAGTCTGTCGATTTTACCGGGCATCTGGTCTAATGATTCAGCGAAGGTAGGTGAATTTCGCTTTTCATTCATAATATAATGCCATGAACCAAAGGCTGCGGCGGCGGCGCTGACCGCGGTGGCGATGAGGCCGAGGGGGCCGAGGACCATAGATAGCTGTGACACCATAAGAGTGAAAGATAAAGCCAGCATTGTTATTCGGAGGGTAACTAGGGCTGCGATTATGCCTCTAATCACCGGCATCATCTCCTGCCCTGCTTCAAGCCATGCCTTAACGGAACCAATGAGCGGGCCAAATTCAATTGCAACCATTCTCATAATCTGTGCGAATTCCTGCTGGATTGTATTAAAGGCCTTAGTCTGGACGGCTAGCCTTTCGATTTCGCGGCCGCTTTTTTGAGTGGCACCGGAAACAAGATCAAATCTTCCGCGCATGACTAGGGCCAACTCGTTAACATCTTGTAATCCCATCCCTTCTGTTATCGCAAGGCGCTCGTAATATGTTAACTGCTCAAAAGATTTTCCGGCTTGCTGGACAGCGCCTGCAAGCATCTGCATTCTCTCGACTGGGCTGGTCGTCATGACCATCTGCATCGTATTTAAGAAAGGGCCGCCTAAGATTGCGTTCAAATGCCCAACAGATTCAGCGGCAGAATCAAATTTATCAAATTTCGAAGTATATTGTACGAGCCTATTAACCTCAAGGCCAGTTTGTTTTGCTACAATAGCTAGCTGCTTGTAAACTTGTGTAGCCCGTGAGCCAAACTTGATAAGCTGTGGACCGACGTTAACCCATCCATCCAGCATCCTTGTGGTGCTTATTTCCGATTGTTGAGCAAACAGCATCAATTCCCTATTAATGGCCGCGGCCTGCGGGCCAGTCTGACCCATACTCATGGTCAAGAGTTCGAAACTTGATGCCTGTGTTTCAGCCGATATACCCATCTTTGTAAGAAGGGAGGTGGTCTCCAACACTATCTCTCTTGTATCTTTCGTCATTCTAGAGAAAGCAGATGTGTTACCGTAGAGGGCGCCCATGCTTTGGGAAACTTCTTGTGCTGTAACGCCGAGGTGTTTTAACCGACTTTCCATAGGTTGGATTTGGGTGGCAAAGCGTTGCAGGGCACCTGTTGCTCGAACGAAGCCCACGGTGCCGTCGTCAATCGCGGTGTACAGCCGCCTTGATGATTCAAGCACGGCGCCGAAAGCTAAGGTTCCTGCCTCTTGAAGTTTTAGGATCACTTGTCCTTGGAATTCGGCTTGGTTGGTGAGCGCGCCCATCTGAGCCTTGGTTTCTTTTATGGCGTTCGTGAAGCCGCCCGTATGGAGGCGAATCTCATTGAAGGACGCGATGGTGTTTGTACGCCACTGGTTGTTAATACCCATCATCCCGCGGATATTGTTGGTAATTGCATCATATGATGAGCCTAGTTTGTTGGCGCTAGCAATGATGCGGTTAAGACCGACAAGCTGCGCTTCTAGACTACTAACCGCAGCAGATCCAGCACCTTGGGTTTGCTTAGTTAGTTCTATCTCGATTTGAAGAAGCTCTCTTCTTGCTGCCAAGAGTCTTCTATTCCGGTTTATAGCCTCTTCGTCTAAGCCAGTCTGCTGGAGGGATTGTTTTATATTGTCGGCGTTTTGCTGTGCTAGCTGTTGGGCTAGCCTAAGTTGTCCTTCTGTTTTGTCTTCTGGCATATCTTACACCCCCTTATTCGAATGGCCACCGGAGTCCGGTGGTCCTTTCAAACGAATTGATTGCATTCTTAAGCTCCGATTGGGTCCGAAAAGTCCTAGGGTCATCTAAACCATACTGCTTAAGAGCATCCATATATCTTTTTTCACCACTTATAGCTCTTGTAAATGCCGTGACGTCCGAGTGGTTACCTTTTATATTGAAGGAAGGTACGCTGGTGTCCCCAAACATCCTTTTCATGATGTTTTTAACAAGAAAACCAAAAGTGGCCAGAAAACTCTCGTTCAATCGTTCAGCTTTTAACTGATTCAGGTCTACCGTAACATTATTTAGCTTATCTTCATTTAATTTCATTTAAAAGGCCTCCATATCAGTAATAATTAGTAAATACATACAAATAAGGCCGAAGATTAACTCCGGCCTGTGTCATTTGATTTCATGGCCTTTTCCATAGCCTTGTTTTCGTCTTCCTTCTGTTTAACTAGTCTCTCCAAAAACCATCTTCGAATCTTTATCGGAAGATTATAGGCTTCAGTAAAGCTCCAGCCACCATGATATTTTAATAAGAAAAATTCTTCGTAAACAGAAGCAATATATTTATTGTTTAGGCCAAAAAAACTCGGCCGTGAAGGGCACATCTACCTCCTGATCCCATCCACAGGTATCGCAAGCGAAGGACTGTTTCATATCGATATTGGGAACGATTTTCTGGTAATTGGTTCGAAGAAACCTAGAGTCTCTAGCTGGCATACTGTTGATGTACGATCTAATTTTGCTGGTGGACGAATCACCATCAACTGATGCTATGATTCGCGCAAACTGGTCCGTCAAGGTGCTTTCTGGCAGTCCTTTTTTCTTGTTTATGGCGGATTGGCTGACCAAATAGTTTTCATCTTTCCCCGTCATCAACGTAATTTCCAGAGTCACTTTGCTGATTGGCATATCTACCATAAAAGTGCCGCTCTCAGTCGCTGTAAACCCGAATTCTTCGTATTCGTCTCCACAGTAAGGTTCTAGATCGTCTAAACGAAATGTGTTCTGCGATATACTATAACAATTGGGGCAAGTAACATTAACATCGTAATCCTCACCGTAACCGGTGATGCGTGCTGCAACCATTAGGGCGTTCTTGTCCCCAATCAGCAAGGAGTCCAGTTGTATACTCTTGTCTATAATTATATTTTGTAAAAACCGTTCAACAGCTATCCCTTTCTTCATTAGGGCCGAGGATGATAAAATATCCTCGTCCTTAGCTGTCATGTGACGAATTTCAACCTCCTCCTTATTATGACAAGGGTGCCCTTCGGGGTAATACCTACCTTTCGATGGCAAACACACTATCTCTGTGGGAGTGGTGAAAGAAAACTTGTTTTCTTTCGTGCTAGGAGGAGGACTTGTGTCTGACACCCTCAACCCCAAGCGGTCTTCATTATTTCTTGACAATATACACCTCTACTTAATTAATTGTCGTTTTTAGCTTGTTGATGTCTCAGTCGCGAAAATCGGATCACCGGATTGCGGGCCGGTTCCGGAACTAATGGGGCCATGGATCCTGCAAGTGGCCCAATCATAGCGAATCTCTATCGAAACATTCGAAAGGGCATCCGACTCGTAATCTAAGTCTGAGAAATTTATATTCTTGATCCACGCATTGTGGAGTTCCCACTTTTCGATGGTGACTCCGGCAGCATCAATCTGGTTAATTTCTACTATCCCAAGCTCGCTAGTAGCTGTTGATTTAGAAATTGTCTGGAGGTCGTCGGGTGAGCCGGGTGGCTTGTAACCAGAGGTTTCCAAGTATTTCGAGAATGTTGCTGCGGCGTCAGGAGAGAAAGGGTCGACCAAGGTTACGTTAATGGTTGACCACGACACTCGGCCGGGGTAATAGAAAGTATGATTTAGGTAAGTGTGGTTAGCCTCGGACACGCTGATCGTTGGCTTAGCAACGGATTTAATAAACCACTTCGTGTCCACTCCCATATTTGGAAGTGGCAATATACATGTAAACCTATATGCTCTTTTAGGATCTGCGAGTCCAGCGTCTGCCCAGAATGCCATTTATATTTTCTCCTTAATCATTAGTAATTAGTTTAGTACAAAAAAAGTTCTCATTAATCATCAAATGATGCGCCATGGCGTGAAATGATGAAATCAATCGCGATGAATTCAATTGCCCTAGCAGGTTTGATGAAAATCTTAGCGTACAAGATGTTCCTGTCAATCAAATCTGCCGTAGTGGTAGTCTCATCAAGAACAATCTTGTATTCCACGACACCAAATCTAGATTTAACACTCTTCAGGAAATTATCCGCCTTAGAAGTAAATCTAGACCACGTTACTGGAACGTTCTGATCAAACAGAACTGTTGCTGCAATGCGAGAGATTTCTTTCTTAACATGAATCATGAGGCGCCGGACGTTAATTCTATCAAGAGCCGAAGGCGTAGACTGAAGAGTCTTTTGCCCGAATATTACGATGCCCTCAGAAGGGAATCTTGCAATTGGGTTGATATTGGATTCGTACAGTTTGTCACGGTTAGCCTTGGAAAGGCGTTCCGAGACCGATATCACAGGTACGCCGGCGGAGCCTTCTGTCAAGCCGCCGCGGGTGAAACCAGCGGGTGCGAACCAAAGTTCGGATTTAGCTTGTGAAGAGCCGTAAGTGCCCAACGCGACGACGGAAGGGGGCGCCCAAAGGAGGCGATCAGTAGCCGTATCGAGAATCTGAATCCATGGATAATAAGTGCAGGCGTAACTATTGTTGACGTCTCGGTTTTGGGTGTTGGTAACAATTGTATCCAAAGTACCGAGGTTTGAAGAATAGGAATTAGTATTCTCTGTATGTGGAATAAACACGTCGGCCAAGTCAACGATAGCTAAGGCGTCGGCGCGGGTTCGTGCGGTCGTCATAAGCTCGTCTGTTAAGTCGTCGTTGACAATACCGGGCATAGCCATCAAGTTGCACTCGACAACATCGGGATCTGCTACTGTGCGGATTGCTCTCCACACACTGTTCCAAGCATAGTTAGTACGCTGATTGGTTGTTCCGACTGTCCAACGCTTGTTCGCGAATGGTTCCGCTTCTGTTACGTCAAGCCCATCGGAACCACCGTACATAGGTGCCCAGAATCGGTTAATTTTGTGAGTATCAACAACTTTCTTCCAACTTGAAGAAATCGCCGAAATTGATGTTCCGTCCTTCCGGGAGCCGGAACGATGGAATGCTACTCCGGAACCGTCCAGCTTAATATCATCAAGCGAGAATACCCAAGAATACTGTGACCCACGAGGCAGACCAGAATTAGGATTAGTAAGCTCATCGAATCGGCCGACGACCGTAGAGTCAAAGGGTAATCCTCTTAAATAATCTGTATAACCGGGATCGAAAACGTCTGACTGGCTAGTTTCTGTGGTGTTAACTCCCCAATAAGCCATTTCGTTGCCCGGTCCGGACCCGGCGCCGTCGGTTGAGGCGGAGCGGATACCAACCCTTGGCCACTGCCAAGATGAAGTGAATTCGTTAACGTGCCCCGCGACCGAAACTCCGCCTGCATGGTGGTGTACCATCAGAACGGGATGCAAGCCTTCGCTGCCCGAATCGTGGGCGCCGGCAGAACTTGCAGTTGCATAACTTTTAAAGTTTACTTCGCCGTCGGTCGCTTTAGGAATCGGGTTCTCCGGATTCGTTGACATTGACAGCCAAGTTTTGCCGACAGGTTCGATGGCCGCGCCGGCAAGGGCGGACGGACCGGTACCACTAACGAATAGGAAAGATACAGGAACGACTGGGCCCGTGAAACCGAATGGGATCAAGCCCTTGTTGGAGGTCGTTTCCAAGGATGCATTCATTTCCACCCTAATGTATCTTGACATATTTGCATATTGGCCTAAATTAAGCTGTTTGTCTAATGTATAGCTCCAAGAAACACTTCTGTCCCCTATTCTCTTCGCAATGTAGTTTGGAGAACTGGGGTTTAGATCACAATTGGTGTATCTTTCTAGTGCTGCGGATTTCGCATCGGTGTCTTTGGTGGAGGCGTGATACACTGCGACTGTAAAGCTCCCATAAGGTCTAGATTTTTGAAGACTTGGCTTAATATCCTCAATGGCTATCTTGAGATTGTGAGCCCATGATCCGTGATCGAGTGCTTCAAATCTGAACAGCCGCTGTGGGCCACTATCAGGGGCCGAGAAGTTTTCTTTGACCCCCAGATCCTGCGAGAAGAACCAGCCAGTTTTGGCGTTAACAAAGTCGGTCTGACGGTCAGACCAGACTGCGGAACCACTCATCAGAGGTGCGATAAAGGCGAATTGGCTAGTGGACGACGGCGATTGTGTTCCCACCGTATGTTCTTTAACCGCTCTATCAAAAGTTTCGCCAAGCCAGTAAAGATTTTCGCCACTTGTCATACTAGAAGTATCATTGACGTCGCTGTTTGTAAGGGTTGGGTTGGTGTTGAAAACATCTCTAGCATAAAGAGGGCTGGTGACGTCAAAATTAAATACGAATTCCTTAACAGTCTGCGCGGATGAATTTTTAAGAATAGTTCTGTAAGTATTCCCGGTATCCACTGACTTGACAATAACACTTGCACCAGTTACTTCGTTCTCTCCGGTCGCGACTGCACTGCGCCTGTTTCCGGACATCTCCATCATGGAGCCTGAAGGCAGATACCATATAGCTGCTAGTGTGCCGGTGTTGTTTGATTGGGCCATGGTACCCGATTCAACAACCCACATGCCAAAGGCTCCGCCATTTTGGAGATACTGAGTATTAGTGGAATCTTGAATTGTGAGGATCCCGGTGTCACCAATCTTTCCGCCCGGGTCGGTGTCCATTTTGTAGCCAGCAAGCGTTCCATCTGATGTGTAGCTTCCGTTCTTTTCGCCCAAGAGGCGAACAATCGTTGCTGGTGCTTCTTCAGAACGTAGCCATGCCTTTGCGGCATATGCAGCGTAGGTAGGACCGACAGGAGTATCGCTTCTCCACACATCTCCAGCTTCAACGCCGGGGACGGGCTCTCCAAAAGTATCAAGAAAGTCTTGATAAGTGCTAACTTTAACGGGGCGCATTGCGGGCCCTTTTCTAAATCTTCCGATAATTACAGGACCGTCAGCTTCGCGAACGGGAGGCAAGATTGATTCATCGACCTCATTTGTAAAAATACCGGGAGAAACAAATTTAAATTTTCTCGATGCCATATCGCTTAATCTCCTTCAAACACTCTAGTTCGATTTACATAAATAAATAGTATTTTATTTGTCTAAAGTCCCATTACTCTTTATAAAAACCGCGCTTAGACAAATTAACATGTGAGGCTGTATCATCTAAAAAATCCGGGCTGTCTGATAAAGTGGACCTCTCCCTAACCTGAACCACCTTAGCAGGCGTTTCTCGAACGGTGACTTTGGGCCTCTCCGCATTCGGACCGTCTGTCAGTAAATAGGCCAATAATTTGATAGACACCATTGTTTCGTAAAACCTTTCGTCAGTTCCCATGTTTACAACATTCGTATTATAGGCAAAACCGCCCTCTATAAAGCCCTCAAACTTGTGGCCGTCTTTCTCAACAAAGAAGTTGTCTATTTGGCCCGTTCTAGTGGCAAACGGGGTAAGTATGTCATTGGCTTGCTGCTGATATTCCGTCCGAATTCCAATAGTATACATTACTCGTAAATAAGTTGGGATCGGTGTGGTGATCACTTCGTATGAAGTGAGGCCCTTGGAGTTTGGGTAACTATATTGGCCAAACCTATCAAAGGCGGCCGCACTTTTATATTTAGATGTCGGAGTTTGGGCTATTCTTCGTGCGATTGTGATGGCTCCGCCTTTCGCATCATTCCGATTTGGCAAATGGGCCCACGCGACACCCTTAAAACTTGGGTCTTTTGTAATAGAGTCTCGGCCAAGCGTTATTAACGGCAATTTTAATATCCCCTCAGAGTCTCTGAGAGTTTTTCTGTCCTTGAGTTGGTGCGAACGCTCTCCTGACACCCAGATTACTGGTACTTTTTTGAATCCCTTGTTGGTCGATGCATGCAAATTAAGTGTTTCGTCCAGCCAGTCCAAGACTGCGCCGTCAACAGTCTCTATAGTGGAGGGCATAAAGGGTATTTCTTTTATTTCAGGCTTACTTGGCATCGAACACTCCCTCCCTAGATCTGATACAGGTAGCTGTAATTTGCATCTGGTGTTGTACTTGGCCGAACACTGCTCTAGGCTCTGACAAAGAAGCTATTTCATAGAAGAAATCGCCATACAAAACAAAATCTCCTTCTCGGACATAGAGATCTTGATCCTCGGTCAGTCTTCTTTTATGGAAGTGAATTGTAATGCTAGTATTTTTGTCTAAGCCTAGGCGATCAATATATTCGGTTTGCACACCGCCCCACTCAATTAAGGCTTGCACTCGCACCGGTGGGAGAAAGTTTTTTTGTATTGCTTCTCCATAAATGGGGTGAAAATTGGTTCTTTCCACATCAATCGAATAATAAAGTATGGTCTGGCCAATAACTCTTTCTATGAGTTCGTCATTGACCTGCTTTATAAGGTCCCGTTCCTTTTTCCCTGTAAAGAGTGGAGGGGGCGCCGAATCTGGTTGTGACCATTTATTTTTATTCGACATACCTTATTTACCCCTGATAAATCAACAGTGGAACATCTTCCAGTACGACACTTGCAGCGGTAACCATTGCAGCGTCTCCCTCGGCCATGGCGCGATAAGACATTTGGTCTAAGATTTCTTTAAGTTCCTGTTTTAGTTTATCTTGCTCTGTGACGCCTTCTTGGGCTAGCTGAGCCGAGTTAAGAGTGATTGAGTCGCCCGGGATAGGGATAGCACCGAACTTACCCCTGATATGCGAAAGTGTTTCTTTGGCTAGGGCTAATGCGTATCTTCTGATCCATTGCTTCCCGATAGCGTTGATATTTTTGTATGGGATATTCTCGAAAGGAAGAGTATTCATGTTGTTGATACCCTCAATCCCCGTTTTTCTATCTGAATCCTCTTCCCATGCATTCTTCTCGATAGTGAAGCGGACCCACATGTAGCTTGGGAAAGCGCCATCGGGCCTTGGATATATGTTTAATTTATTGTTGTTTATCTCATATGAATAATGAGAAAGCCTAGTCCACATATGATCCTCGTAGGCCATGGCTTGAAGTTTGTTGTGCCATGCTGGGATTAGCTCAAATGTTGTATCATCTGCGTATTGTCCGTAATGGTTTAAGTTTCCAACAACATTGAGGCCGCCATAATATCCGTAGAAACGCCAAACTGCTGCCGGGGTTTTATAAAATACCTTTCTAATCTTAACTTTGTTGTTCCCAACGAGACCCTGATAGGCGGTTGCTAGCCCCGAAGCTGGGTCGGTGCCATCTACTCCGTCGCTTCGCGCTGAACTTGATATGATTGTTTGTAGATCATAGGCCTGCTGACCTGAGGCACAACTGAACGAGGCGGAGTACTCTGTAAGTGAGCCACCAATGCCGGCCTCCTGTGCGACCCCTTCTGCTATTCGTTTAGCGTATTCGAATTCAAAACGAGGATAGGATAGATTAACAGAGGACCCTTGAGCATCACCACCAATCATCTGACCATCATGGTCAAAAGTACCGGTTGACATACCAAGAAGATCCGAAAGGACATTTTTTGCCTGATGGATGTTGATTTGATACGAATATTCTAGCACTGCTTCTTCATAAGAGGAATAGACGTTCCCGGGAGTCAGTTCAACGTCTAGGACATCCCCACCAAGCTTTTTATAAGTGTAAGCTACTTGGTCGGAGGCGCCTTTAATGAAGTTTGCGTCGTATAGAGGAGAACTAGTGTCCGCGTAAACACCAAATGGATAGTGAGTGGCGTTACCAGCGCCGTCTCCAGTGGCCGACGTTCCTCCTTTTGATGTTAGGATTACGGTGCTTGTATTAGAAACTGGCGTAAGCGTTGGTTTAGACATCTATATCTCCTTATACACTAGCCACGAATACTTCTAAATCACAAGAATCAGTGTCTGCATCGGCTTGAATATTTGTTAAACTTCCGAAATTTGTAGAAGAAGCGGCATCAGCATCTTGAGTTGCGTTGAAAACAGCGCTCATACCATTAGCATTGTCGCCATTCCATATAAAAGATTGTCCTGCATCAAGCTTAATGGCAGCCTCATCATTATCTTGATTTCTAAATGTTAATGTAATAAAATTTGTATCGTCTTTGTTGGTAAATCTTATATATCTAACATCAGCGGCGACATAGTGGCCGGCCGATGCTGCGGCCGCACTAAATGTGGCTATTGTAGATTCAGTAGTTGTAATAGTTACAATTCTTTTTGATATCTCATTTATGTCGCCTACTGATAGCTCGTTTTTCGAGCCATAATCGCTGCCATTCAGAATGATTTGCTCAGTTAGAGTTACCTTTAGTGTTCCTGCTGTGATCGTGCTTGCCATTAATCAATCCTCCCTACTGTTATAACCTCAACAGTAAGTAGTTTCTTTGAGAACAAAGTGCCGGATTTACAAAAGCTTTATTGGGAAGTTGACTTAGAGGCCCTTGGCTTTCTTGGCTTCCCAGCCTTCGTTGCCTTTGTCGTCTTTGTTGCCTTCGCCTTCTTTAGCATAGGCTTCTTCTTCGCAGTGACTTTACTTGCTGGCTTTTTCTTTTTTGGCTCTTCAGGTAAAAGCGTTAGTGCTGGCTCTTCAGGTAAAAGCTCTGGTGTCCGCTCTTCTATTTCGACCTCGGGCTCTTCTAGAGCCAGAGAAACAGGCTCTTCCGCCGGGGGCTTCTCCTCTTCAACAACTTTTAAATTTGCTTT
>TARA_R110002073_G_scaffold230162_2_pt1 | contig 20457 bp, 19 predicted proteins | sample TARA_R110002073 | Tara Oceans TARA_R110002073 (sample SAMEA4397174) | marine metagenome | biome: Polar Biome; feature: [DCM] deep chlorophyll maximum layer (ENVO:01000326); material: water (ENVO:00002006), including particulate matter (ENVO:01000060) such as... | depth 40 m
ACTAACTTTATTCTTTGCCCAAAATCCATCCTTAATTAGTTCATATTTTTTATTGGGGGCAACAATATTTTCACTATCTTGCTTACTTTTAAAATCATGTTCACCATGAAGCATAATTTTCTTTCCTTTATAATCTTTTCCTTTTGTAAAAACTGCAATTTCTCTTCCACGAGTTAAAGATAACATATAATATATATAGATATAATTTTATACATTAACTAATTTTATTATTCCTGGTATTTCATTAAATAGTCGTGCTAGATTTTCTATTAATGTGTGACCATCTAAATCACCACCATTACTCATTTCAAAATCACTTTCAAGCATATCAGCTAGGTCATTACTATTAATTGTTTTTGATAAATCTTCTAATGCTTCATCGTCTATTTCTTCATGTAATTCGTCAGGATTATCTAAATAATACTTTGCCGATTTTTTAAGTATATGTATATCTTTAGGTTTCATCTTTAATACTGCTTTTATCATTTCTTTGTGTGCTTTTTTATCATCAATTATTTCATCAGTTATTGAACCACCTAATAGATCATTTGGTTGCGGAGGTTCTTTTTCCTTGAATTCTACTATATTGTTTCCATCGTGCATATTCATTCTTACATTTTCTCTTGGAATTGACTCATTTTCATTTCTTGGCGAATAACTTGGCATTTTATAATATCTATATATATTTTTTTTTTCATAAATTAATTTAATTAATTGTGAAAATAATCTAATTATATTATATAAATGATTGATTGTAGTTTTTGCTTAAGACCAACGAATCCTAAAAATCTTAATGATTGTGATTTGCATCCAACTTGTAAATGTTTAGAAAATTTGTGTGATTCTTGTTATTCTAAACATAAAGAATTTCATTTTAATAAAAATAAAAATTCTAAAATTGAACCGATGTTAGAACAATGGCAAAGCGGTAAGAAAATTAGATCTAAAGGTAATTCAACTGGGATGTTCTAACATATAATATATATAGATTTTAATTCTTAAGATAAAAATAAAATGTTTCTATATTATATAAAAATGGTTAATGCTTGGATTTCGCATCTTAAACAATTTTGGAGTAAAAATAAAGGTAAAATGACATATAAACAAGCCATGAAAGAGGCAAAGAAAACTTATACACCTACTGGATCTAAAGTAAAAGTAGCATCAAAAGCAAAATCTAAAGAAAGTAAAAAAGATAAAATGTTACAAGATAAACTAGAAAGAGATTTCATTATTCAAAAAGGTTTGAAAGATAGAGAAAGAGAAGGTAAATTAGAAAAATTAGGTATTACAAAAGATAAACAAAAAGAACTTAAGTTAATAAAAGAATTAGAAGATTCAGTTAAAAAAGGTGGTTCTTTTACTGGTGGTGAAACTACTGGTGTTAAAATGCAAGGTGGTGCTTTATCAGCAAATCGTGCTAAAATTGTAAGAAAATATACTGACTATAAGAAATCAGTTCAAGAAGGTTTAAGAAAAGGTATATTAAAACAAAAGGATTTTAACCATTTTATTTCATTAGCAAAATCATTAGCAAAAGGTAGTAAAACAAATAAATATGCTAAAGACTATAAGAAAATAGAAAAAGAATTTAAATCAAAAAAATATGCTAAACTTTTAGCAAAGAAAAAAGATAAAGAACCATTAACTAAAGTAGCACAAAAAAATCTTAATAATTTATCAAGATTAATGGAGATGGATATTAAACATAAAGTAGGACAAGAATCAAGAGCAAATAGATCAAATATTTTATCTAATAGAAAACAAGAATATGTTAGAGATGCAATTAGACTAGGGACAAGTAAAGAAGCTGCTGAAAAAAAATATAAAAATATTGCTGTAAGTGAAGAAAAAGCATTAATAGAACAAGAAAAATCAATAAAAGCATTAGCAAAAGGTGGTTTAGGTGTTAGTGCTGCGGCATTAGCATTAAGTAAAGTTGGTACACAATCAACACCTAAAAAAGAAGAATCAACTATACCTAAATCAATAAAAGCATTTTATAAAAAAGATGGTGTGTCATTTACACAAAAAGCAAATAAAACAAAGGCAACATTAAAAACAGCATTTCAAAAAATAAGTACAGCATCTAATATTAATGATGCTATTAATGAACTATTCTTTACTAAAGGATCTAAATATGAAAAAATAAATAAGAAACCTTATGTAAATATATTGTTTAATAATACTGGAGCACCTGACTTTAATCTTCTTGACATATATCCACAAGGTTCTCAAGAATATAATGAACTTCAAAAATTATTAGATATTGCTGGTGATTTAGATAATATAAGAGATGCTAATATAAATAATAATAAGGTTATAGCACCGACAACACCTGCAACACCAACACCAGTTTTAGCACCAGTTCCACATGTAAAAAAAGGTAAAGGTAAAGCACCATTAATACCAGCACCACCACCTTTACCAAAAGGACAACCACCTATATCAGCATCAAAAACAATAATTTTATCAACAAGAGCAAAAGGAGCACCTTTAAAACCATTACCACCTTCACCTAAAGGTATAACACCAAAAGGATTTTCTTTTTCTATGCCATTCGGATCAGCAACAACACCAACCTCACCAATAACAAATTTACCTGGATTTGCTACAGTTCCAGCACCACCAAGACCAGCATCACCATTACCATTAGTCCTATCATCATCACCAGTTGTGCAACCAGCAACATCATTTGGTTCTACAATTACTTCAGTAAAAGCTTTTAAAAGTCTTAATCAAAAAGGAGAAGAATATTCTAAAGTTGTTAATAAAATAAGATTAAATACATTTAGTTATCAAGAAGCAAGTGGTTTAGGTCTTATGAGTCCAGCTGATGCTGGTAGTGTTGGTGACATAACAGCACCATTAAATGAACCTGATAAAATTGCTATATTAGATGAGATTATATCTCAATATCAACAAGATCCAACACTATTACATTCACAACCTGAAGGGATAAATGCGGCAAAATTTTTAAAAGATTCAATAATACATGATATTAATCCTCAAGAAGTAGATGATAGAATTGAACTTGAAAAACAAGCAATTGCTACTTCATTAAAAGATAAAGTTTTAGATGCTGGTATTGACTCAAGTAAAACTGATACTTTAGCACAAAATTTAACAACAATACATCCAAAGGTTGTTGCTGCTAGTCATTTAGATAGAGTAAAAAATAAAGTAAGTACAAGTCAAATGCCTACTGGTAGTAATCATAATAAATTACTAAAATTATATTTTGTGATTTATATGTTAAAAGCATTAACTGAAGATAGAAGATTTATAGATAGAGGTATGACAAGTGGTGCTAGACCTACTATGAATTTAGATCCTAGTATAAAACTAAAATTAGAAGATTTATATCAATTAAGTAATAGATTATTAGATAGTGTTTTAGGTCATAATCATACTTTTAGACAGCGTAATCAAGATTTTCAAAATATTAAACAAGAATTTGATAGTTTATCTCAAGAATTACTAGCAAAAACTAAAGCTGAAGGTCAATCAACTAAATATAAATTTGTATTAGGTGAAACTAATGTTTTAAAACCTTATGCTGAATCAACTAAACCAGTAGTTGAAAATACTGAAATTGTTTTAGAAAAATTTAAAGTTAGGGCTGAAGAGTTTGGTAAACAATTTGCTGAACAATTTTTAAGTAAAATATCAGGTGGATTAGCATTAGTTTCAGCAACACCACCAGTACAATCATTACATGAAATATTAGTGAAAATGAATGAAAATTTAAATGCATCTTTAGAACCATTTCAATCTTTCGCACAAGAATTTAATAATGATTTAGAAAACTTTCAACCACAAACACATTTAACTGGTGCTGGTTTTGCTGATGGAGATGATGAATATGGTGAATATAGTGTAAATAAAGACTTTAATGAAAATACATCAAAGAATAATAACGATGATTCATTTGATTTTAAGAAAACATCAGCATTAGTTCCATTCCATCATGATGCAAATGCTAGTAAAGCAAAAGAAATTAAAGGATTACAAATGAAAATTATGGAGTTACAAAATAAACCTATTGCTGAATATAGAAGTCATAAGCATAATATATTTAAAGAACTTAAGGATTTAGGTGGTAAAGTATTATCTAGAGGTGAAGAAAAGGATTATATGAGGTTAAGTGAAACATTAAAATATATTCATAGTAAGAAAGAAGGTAATAATCGTAAATCAATAATACCTAAAGTTGGTGGATCATTTTTAAGTGGAGTAACTTATAAAGGTGGTTTTTTAAGTGGAGCTACAAGAGATGCTGATTACCATGATTTCTTTTCAAAAAATGGTAAACATGTTAATGTAATTTAGGCAACGAATTATTATGATCAAATATTTAAGGACTGATTGAGGATCTATAGATCTAATGCAGTGATTGAATTTAGACCACTGATTGAGTAAAGAAGTGATCGGATTTTAAGTACGGATTGAGCAAATTTTGATCCACCTTTTTTTTAAATGAATTTTGAATAAAACTTATGAATTAACGATTTTACTCAAATTTTTTTTCTATGCTATATTTATAAAATGAATTTTAAAGTGAGTAATAATGTTGATAAAGTTAAATATCACAGCGATGTTAATTTCGGTAAAAGAAATCAAGATATAGTATTAAAATATTTATGTTTATATTTTAGTAATTTATTTAATGAAACTATAGAAGTTAAAGAATTTCAAAATAATAGTAGTAGATTTGATTTCTACCTTGCTAAAAAAAATATACTTATAGAATTGAAAAGTAGAAGATGTACTTATGAAGCATATCCTACACAAATTATAGGTGAAAATAAAGTAAAATTAGCAAAGAAAAAAATGGATAATGGTTATAGAGTTTTCTATTGTTTCTTATTACAAGATAATTTAGATCTAAATAAAATGAACTTATATATGAAAGAAGATACAATTGATAGTGAATATGAAGTAAGAACATTAGGTAATTTTGCTCGTAACGATAAAAGATCTAGGTGTTGTATTATACAAAATACCGATTTAAAATTTATTTCTTCTTTAATAGTTTCTTAAGTTTTTCTTTCTTTTTCTCTTGTTCTTTTATAAGTTTATCCCTATATCGTCTAAAAGCTCTTACATTATTTACATCTTTACCTTTTTGTCCCCACAAAATTTCATCACTATAGAATGATTTAGTAAATTTACCATCCTTATCTATTTTAGGTTCTTTAGAATGTCTTTTTATATAATTAATTCTTCTACTTTCAGCAATAGAAGGATTAGTTTTTAAATATGTAGCATAATCATTCATGGGTACACCTTTTACTTGAGATATATTAGCACCTATTCGTGCAACTACTTTATCACCTATATATACATCTACTTTCTTATTTTTATTTGTACTTGGTTTTATAACAACCCCTAATTCTCTTGCTTTCTCATTTTGTAATTTTTTAATTTTATAAGACATTTATATAATCTATCAATATTTAATTTTTGGGGATTTAATTAAATACTTAAGGATTGCATATTTACACCTATTGCTTATAAACACAAAATTTTAAGATAATTTTATGATAAAGTTTTCTTATAGTTTTTATTTTTAATTGTGTATAATTTACTCAATTTAATTAATTTAATTTCAAAATTATTTTCTAATCTAATATTATAAAATGCCAAAAAAAGCGAATCCGTCAGCCATGAATACGAAGAATCCAAAAATTTTTAATAAAGCGAAAAAGAAATTTCAAAACTTACTTAATAAAGATGGTAAAATTAAACCTATCATACAAAAGAAACTTAAGAAACAATTATTCGGTGATAAAAATCGTAAAAAGAAGATTAAACAAGCAATAGATAATGATCCAAGAATATTAAAGATTATAGAAAGAAAAGTAGCAAAAGGATTTAAACAAGAATCAATTATGAAAGATAAAAGAATTAAGAAATATACTAAACAAATTAAAGATAGTTTTAATATAGATTATGATATTCCAGTTAATTATGTATGGGATACTAAAAATAAAAAATTATTACAAGCAAAAGGTAAAGAATTTAAATTAATTGCAAGTTCAAGACCTAATTCAATAATAACTAATAAAAGTCAAATTGTAGATTATAATAGTGAATCATTAATATTAAGAAAGAAAGCATTAACTAAAAAAGGTAAGAAAGTAAAAGAAGATTTTGGTAACTATGAATTAAAAGGTAATACAATTACTAAAAAACCATTAGCATTACAAAAAGCAACTGGTGATGGTAAAACTGAACCAAAAGAAACAAAAGCTGGTCTTGTTATAGAACAAGTTTATAATTTAGATGATATTAATTATGATACATCAAAAGAACTTTGGCAAAATCAAGGATTACCATCTCAATTAAATACTGGTAGTGGTGAAGATTTAATAGAACAAATAAATACATTAGAATTAGCAATTAGTAGATTTGTTGATACAATTAAATATTATTATTTAAATGATTTTAGTGCTAAAGAAAGAAGTGGTGGTAGTCAAAGAGTAGTATTAAGATTTGATAAGAATGGTGTAGGTGGTGCTAGATTTTTTAATATTGATCAATTGGATGATTTATATCTTATAGTAGATGGATTTAGAAATAAAAATAATGATTATGGTAGTGATAATGAAGGTTCAAGTAAAATTAATCCTGAAGATTTAGACATGAGTTGGTTTAAAATATTTATTAGTGGATCTCATTTATTAGGTGGTGGTGGTACTGCTAAAGTTGATTGTAAATACTGGTATTGTATTCAACCAAGAACTGATTTTAATTGTTGTTTAGATGGTGCTATAAATAAAGGTTTAGGATTAAAAAAAACTTATAAATCAGTTAGAGGTGTAATGACTAAAAATTACAATATAGAATTAGGTGAAATGGTTACATTTAATCAATTACATTTATACGAAGATGAATTTAAAGTTTGTTTAGATATTTACGATGATACACCACATTATGATAATGATAATTGTATTAGAAAATCTAAAAAATCTTATGATAATAAATTACAAATATTATATAAAGAAGAACACTTTGCTTTAATAGATAAACCTAAATTTAAAATTAATGAATTAACAACTACACAAAAAAGAAAATTCGGATTATATAAAAAAAAGAAAGGTGATGTACTTAAATTTGTTGATAAAACTAAACCAAAAGATAAAGTTGAAAAATTAGTTATATTTGATATTGAAACCGTATTTGATAGATATAATTGCAATTTCTTAAAAACTTATGGTGTATCATGGGTTGTATGGGATAAAGATAAACCATTTAACTATAATGCTAAAGAACATTTAAACGAACCATATACTTATTATGCTAAAGGACAAAATTGTTTAAGAAAATTGATTAGATTTTTAATTAATCCACCTGAAGGAGTTAAATATAGACCTATTGGATTTAATAATAGTAGATTTGATAATTTTGCTTTATGTGGTGAAGCAACTAAAATGGGTGTATTAAATAATGTATTTATGGCTGATGGTAGTATATTATATTGTTCTCTTATGAATTGTGCTAATACATGGGATGCGAGTAGATTTTTACCTGGTCAAAGTTTAGCTGGAGCATGTAAATCTTATAAGACATCACCACAAAAAGCAGTTGATTTAATTGATCATTATGAAATACAATGTTATTTTGAAAAGAATGGATGGAGTGGATTAACAAAATTATTAGATGATAGACCAGCATTAGTAGAATATAATAAAATAGATTGTTTATGTTTATTAGATTTAGTATTAAAAATGAGAAATGCTTATACACAATTATTTAATGAAGATATTTTTGATTATTTAACAATTAGTAGTATGGGTTACAAAGTACAAACTAAATTATGGGATGGTACACAACAAGAACAAAAAGAAATTAGATCTAATGAAGAATTAACTAAATTAGAAAAAGTAAATAAATTACAACAATTACAACCTAAATTTCATATTACAAAACCTAAAACTTATGAAGATGATTTATTTTTTAGAAAAAGTTTAACTGCTGGTAGAACACAATCATTTTATGGTAAATTAGATTATAAAGGTGAATTAGCTATGGGTGATATTAAATCATTATATCCTACAGTTATGGGTAATTATGGTGGTAATGATTGTCCTATGCCTTATGGTGATTATCATTATACAAAAGAATATAGAAAAGATAAATTAGGTATATATAATGTAAATATTAAACATCAAAGATGCAAATGGAAGAATCAAGATATAGTTTATAAACAATTTCAATCAATTAAAGAAACAACTGGTTATGATTTATTTAGAAAATTTGCACCTAATGTTATACCTAAAAGAACTAAAGACGAACCTTTAGACTGGTTTATTAAAGGTGAAATAAAAGATATTAATTTAACTTCAGTTGATATTGATGTATTAAGATGGGCTACTGAAGACGATGAATGTATTGAAATTATTGAAGGTTATTATTGGGACGAAGTAAGAAGAGATTTATTTACTGACTTTTTAGATCCACCAAGACTTGAAAAAACAAAACAAGATAAATTAAAAGAAGAAGATAGTAGTGAATATAATGTGGCAATTCGTGAAGGATGTAAAGCAATATCTAATTGTTTAAGTGGTAAATTATTAGAATGTATTCATGAAGATATTACTGATTTATTTTCTCTTAAAAATTATTTGAAAATGGAAGAAAAAGAAGGTGTAACACAATTAGATATTCAAGATTATGGTGGTGGTTTGTCATTTATTAGTGCTAAAAGAAATGCTCAACATTCATTTGAAGATATGAAAACAAATAAAAAGAAACCATGCTATTTAGGTATGTTTGTATATTCGTATGCTCGTAAATTAATGTATCAAAAGATCTTATCAAGGTATATTTCTTTATATATGGATACTGATTCCGCATGTATGCCTATGACTGAATGGATTAGACTTGTAGATGAAAATAAAGATAAAGATTTTGTTGATAATGGTGAATATGGTTGTATTGAAGAAGAAGTATGTTATACTGATAAGAAAACTGGTATATTTTATCCAGCAACAAGAATGATTGCTATATCACCTAAAAATTATTGTGTATTAAATGAAACACATGATTTCATGAGTAAAAGAAAGTTCAAAGGAGTTAGAAAGAATGATTACTTTTGTCCTTTATCCGATTTTGGTTTATATACAACTGATGAAAATAATAAAATTGATGAAAAATCACCAGCATATATTAATATTAGATCTAAAACACAAGAACAAATTAGATCTATTAGAGAATTTAAATGTTGTAGAAAATGTATTAATAAAGTAATTATTAATAAAGAAGATAGATGTACTAGATGTAAGAAAGCTGAAAGTAAAGTATTCAAAGCATATTCTACTAAAATGTTTGAGTATTTAGTTAAAGAAGAAAAGATTGCTGTATTTTGTAGTATGATAAATAGAATAAATCATACTATATCTAAAGAAGATCATGAATGGCAATTTGCAAAGAAGACACAATATGGGGCTTCAGTTGAAGAATTAGAACATATCATGAGAGCAAATAATATAGATAAAGATAGTGTTCAATTAACATTTAAATTAAATGATGATAACTTTGATAAAGAACTTATTGAAACAAAGAAATTAGAGAATTGTTTTAAATTAAAACAAAGTTATTTAATTAAGATTATATAATTTAAAATATTTATATATTATATAAAATGAATAGTGAATGGTATGGTAGTTGGACAAGAGATCCTGAAGTAGTTAATGCCCCCATGATGCGACCTAATAATAATGGGTTGAATAATGTTATGGTAAGTGAAAGTGATTATCAAATAAATAGTAACGCAAGACGAAGGTCAGTAAATCCTCAAATACCTTTAGTTGCAAATTTAAAGCCAATAGGTACTGGTGAATTAGGTAAGAATTTAAGAGAACCGAATGATAGTGTTATGGAGGGAGGAGCTATTAAAAATCCTGGATGGGATCCGCTTCATCCACGATTGAGTCGTGATCCTTCATGGTATCCTGGTCGTGGTAAAGCAAAAGCATTCGGTATAATGAATAAAATAGGTAGTGTTGCACAAACTATAGGTGATATGATCCCTGAACCTGAATAAAATCATCTATTTTTTTTTACATTATTTTTAATATTTAAAACACACATTCAGTTTGTTATAACAATTTAATTCAAGGGAAATAAAATGTTTATATATTATATAAATGAGTCGCCCACACAATGTTCAGTTAAATAATGTTTTAGTATCTTATGATGATCCTGAAGGAGAAACAATTCAAAATAGACCATCAAACCCAGCATTAATGGGTTTATTAGCACCAACAAATGATCCACAAAATTTCCCACAACAATCTATAGCAAATGATCCACAAAGAGATTCTTTAAGTGGTGGTGCAATAATAATGCCAGGATGGGATCCTAAACATCCACGATTAAGTAGAGATCCAACATGGTATCCTGGTCGTGGTATGGATAGAGCAAAACAAGTATTTAGTGATTTAGGTAGTGTAGTTGAAACTGCTGGAAAAGTTGGTGAAATGGTTGGTTAAAATCCACCGTTAAAATAAATGGATTAATTAATTAATTTAAGGATTTACTCAAAATTTTTTTCTATGCTTATTATATAAATGAATGATTTAAGTAAATATATGAATAAAGACGCATTACATTATGATGTAAGAGGAGCTATATCAAAGAGTAAATGGAGTGATTATAAAGGTAAAAAGAATATTGAAAATGATGGTAATGCTTTACTAAATAATAAATGGAGATTAAATAGTTTAGATCCTATTACTGGTAATGTTGACAAAACATATTATTTCCCTTCACTTAAAATTTTAGCAAATAATTTAAAAGCACTTAATTATGACACTTGGCGTAATATAGCATTAGGAAGAAGTAAAACTTATAGTAAATTTTTCTCATTAGATAAAATAGAAGAAGAAGATATGAGTGAATTAAAAGTAATTAAACAACAAGAAAAATCTAAATTAAAAAAAGAAGAATTAGAAAAAAAATTATTAATTAAAGAACTTAAGAAAAGTGAAAATGAAGAAAAAAAAGTAATTAAACAACAAGAAAAAAAAGATAATTATATAAATAAACAAAAGTCTTTTGGTCAATTAGAAACTGAAGAATTAATTAAAGATATTGTATCTTATATTGATAATAAATATAAAACAAATAATTTATCAAAAACCTATAAAGAAAAAGTTCTTAATAAATATCATGAATTTGAAGATTGGAGAAAAGTTGTTAGATTCTTCTTAAAGAAAAAATATATTAAAGATGAAATTATTAAAAGTGATAATTGGATTGAAGGATTATTACCTGATCCAAAAACAATTGATTTAAAAGATATAGCTGATGTTACATTTTCTTTTTAGTTTCTTTAGTTTCTTTATTTAATATTAACCACCATTTATAATTAAACATTTGAGCATCCCAGTAAGTCATTATATATTATTATATTATTTTTTTTTACTAATAGGTTTATAGGTTTTCTTTGCTTCTTTCATTGCTTGTTTATAAGACATTTTAGATTTATGCTTTGCATAGAACGCTTTTAAATGTGATAACCATGGATTCATTTTATATAATATAGAAATATTTTATTTTTGTTGAATGAATTTTAATGATTTCCAATAAACTCTACCTTTCATATTTTTATTTTTTTTATTTGCTAATGCTAATAAATCTTTTTTAGAATGTATCTTTAATAGTTCTTTTAATGTTATAGGTGTTTTACTGTCAATTTTTTTTAAAGGACGACATACTTTAGTATCTTTATTTTGACTACCACAAGCAATTTTTTCACCATTCTTAAGATAAGGTAAAACTTGTACCCATTCTTCTTCTAACCATTTTGTTGTATTACCTTTTTTAGGTTTAGGATTTTTATATTTACCACCTAAAGATTGATACTCTTTTTGCATCCACATACTAGCATAAGCACTAGGATATCTCTTAAATTTTTTCTTTGCTTGTTCTTTAACTTTTTCATACAAATTTTTATTTACTATATTGTCCATTATTATATATAATATATATATATATTATGTCTAATACTGATGAAAAAGAATTTTATCGTAGGAGAGGTGAAGCAGTTAAAAAAAATAGAGCATTAAAAAAAAAACTAAAAGAAGAACATGAAGAAAAAATAAGAAAGAAAGAAGAAGAAATAATAAAAAAAGCAAAAGATACAAATATTGATAAATACTATTTTAAATTACAAGAACGAAAAAAACCACCTAAACTTATAAAAAAATATCAAGATCTAGAAAACACGGTTGGGAAGGGGAAGGATAATAATTTATATGTGGGTGTAGCTGCAAGAAGTGATAGTAAAGAATATGATAGTTATCTTGATCGTTACTATAATCAAGGTACTAATTTTGATAAAGGGACATTTGCAAGAAAAGCTGGTGATAAAAAAACTGAAGCATTTAATTATAGATCAAAAGAATATAATCATTTAGATAGAGTATTTAGAGGTAATACAATTATAGGTATAACTAAAGAAAAATCAAGGTTTTTTAATAATCAAGAAGATATGAAAAATTATGTTAAACAATTAAATTTAAATCCATTTGGTAATGATAGTAAATTAGAACAAATATTAATAGATAGAGTTAATAATAATAAGGTAGATAATATGCTTTATATAGAAGAAGTTGGTAAAAATGGTAAATTTACAATTAAACATAAAATACCATGGGATGGAACTATATACCATTTAGAACTTATTCTAGGTAAGTATTATTATTTTGGTAATATAAAAAATGTATATTATAATTTACTGAATTCTAAAGATACTTATACAAAAAATAATACTCATTTAAATAATGTTTTACACCTATATTATAAAACTGGATCATTTAGTGGAGGTGATCTTTTTATAAGTTATGATAATCTTCGTAAAGATGTACAAATATTTGATATATATGATCAAGACAAATATGAAAGATTAACTCTAGGTCTACAATTCTTATTTTTTGATTTAGAAAGTAAACCAGTTAAAAAATATTTTTTGCCATGGTGGCTACCTGATTTTATATATGATAAAGTAGATAGATTAATTGATGATTATTTAAATTTTACTTATAAGAGTGGTGAAAGAGTTAGTGATACGAGAATAAAAAATTTAAGTGAAGTAACTAAAGAAGCTGAAAAAAAATTTAGTATGGGTCGTGTGGCTGATGCGATTTATGCTGTACCTGAAAGAGAAGTATTTATGGAGAGTATGAGTAGATGGGCACAAAAAGAAAATCAAGGAAACGCTTATGATCCTGATAATAGAGCTTTTACTTATGCTGAACAAGGTGGTCATGAAAGAGTAGATGGTCAAGGTGATAGAAAAAATACATTATATGGTAAAGATTTAGATCCTGAATATGCTAAAAAGTTATTAACTGATGATGAAGCAAGAATATGGCTATCAATAAGAGCATTAAATACTAATAAAAGAATTTTTGATGTAGAAAGATTAAAAAATCCGCAAATGAAAGATGGTAGTCAAAGTAAAAAAGATAATAAACTATTTGAAAAAGATCGTAATATAGATAATGTACCCTTATATCAATATAGTAAATTTAATAAAAAAGAATTAGAAAGAGCTGAAAAAAAATTAGATAAAGATGACTTTCTTGAAGATTTAAGAGAAAGAAGACAAAGGGTTAAGAAAAGAGCAATAGATAATTATATTGATACCGAAATGAGAGAAAGTGACAAAGTATCACAAGAATTAGGTAATAAATATGCTAAAGAAACTCTTGAAAATAGATATAAAGCTTATAATAATTTAGTAAATAAATTTGATTCTTTATGGAATGAATATGGATTTACATCAAAAAAAATATAATATATATATAAATGAAGAAGAAACTTACTAAAGCTCAAATTGATAAATTGAAAAAACATTCAGTACATCATACTAAAAAACATTTAGATCTAATGAAACATTGTATGCAACACGGTATGTCATTTGACGAATCTCATAAAATGGCACAAAAATTTGTTGGGAAATAAAAATATTTATATATAGTATAAAATGCCTTTTAATTGTATACTTTGTGAAACTGCTGATGAGTGGTGTGTTACTCATTCTTTATGTTCAAAATGTAGAGTTATAAAACACACAATAACACTTTATGGTGATAGATTTTTTGAAACCATTGATAGAGTATTTGTTAGAAACCCACAAGGACAACTTAAGAAAGAACAAGATATACTTAAAGAAGAAGTAAAAGAAACTTGTGAAAAAATAAAAGATGATTCAAATAATGATGAATCTTATGAAAAACCTAAAACAAGAAATAAAGCACATTCTAAATAAATTTAAAGTAAAGATCTACATACTGGACATGTTTGATTAGTTTTAATCCATGTCTCTAATGCTTCTTTACAAAAACTATGTCCACATTTTGTCTTAACACCTATATTTATTTTTTCTAAAGTTATAGGACAATCTTCAGGGATTAATGAATTATATTCTAATAATTCAATTTCTTTTTTATTAATATTACTTTCTAAATCACTATCTTTAACACATCTAATTATTCTATTTAAATGTGTTGAAGTTGTTATACTTATAAATTGACCTAAAGCAGCAGTATAAGGATATATATAAATTTGATTATCATTTTTTAATTCAGCAATAACTGTATCATAACTATAAAAACATTTATCTTTATATCTAAAGGTTCTATGAGAATTATAAAAATATTTATCAGTTTCTTTATCAATAATAACTTTATCAATAATATCAATTGTGGATGAATATGGCATTATATAATTAATTAAGAAAATAATTTTGAGTAATTAACCTTAATTTAAATATATTAATAATTAAAATCTATATATATATTATAAATGAGTGCTTTAGATGTTATTATTGGAGATCAAGAAAGTATAGATTTAAGTGGAAGTGATATAAAAGAAATTACAAATAATGGTGCTAGAGTTTTATCTTATCATGAATTAGTAAATTTTTCTACTTTAGATGAAGTATTAGGTGAAACACAAGCAATCATTTTACTATATGAAACTAAAGAAAACTTTGGTCATTGGGTTACTGTATTTAAGATTAATGATAATACTATTGAATTTTTTGATCCATACGGTTTGCAAATGGATGATGAATTAAATTATGCTACATATAATAATCAACCTACATTAACTAATTTAGTAAATGCTGCTGGTTATAAAGTAGTAAGTAATAGTAAAAAATTACAAACATTTAAACATGAAGTTAATACTTGTGGTAGATGGGCATCCTTAAGAATTAAATTTAGGGATACACCTTTAAGAGAATTTCAAACAATGTTTGGTAATAATAAGCATTATAATGCTGATTTTTGGGTTTCAGCTTTAACTTATTTATATACTTATAATAAATCACAATAAAAAATATATATATGTATTATATAAATGAGTGTTTATTTTAATGTTACTGAATTAGGAAATAGAACTGATACAGTTGAACTTAATAAAAATTTAATTTTACCTAGTGGAAGTGTTATAGATGAACAAGATGGATATCAAGTTGGAGTTTGTAGATTTAAATTACCTTTACAAGATATACCATTATTTAGAATTTATAAAGAAGAATATTCAATTGCTATAGGTTGTAGAGGTGGTGCTGGTGTTGTTGATAGATTAGCTGATCCAACTACTTCATTTAGAAAAATAATATTTGCTACAAATAGGATTTTCGGTGGTAATTGTCTTCAAGGTGTTGAAAAATATGGTAATTATGGAATAGATCCTAAATATAATAATAGACCTTATGTTGATATTTATTCACAAGAAGAGTTTGTTGAATTATTAAATAGAGGAATGGCAAAATCATTCTCAACTTTTTTTACTGATTCTACTCAAAATTCTACTATGCAACAAACATATACTATTTTAAATGATAGAACTGGTATAGGTATAGGAGGTGGTAATACTTCAACTACTAGTTTAAGAGCAGCACCTTTAGAAGTAACAACTACAACACCTACTGCTAATCAAGCAGGTGAAGGTGGTTATAATGGTGAGATAATTACTGATATAAAATTAACACTAAAGAAGATGAGAACATACACCACAACTGATCCAGCTAGAGAAGACATGCCTACTCAAGCAGGATCTAAATTTGATTTTTCAACTTATGATTTCTTTCTTGTTAGATGGCATGGAGCAAAGGATACTGCTGGAGGCGATGATCCATTTCTCGGAAATTTAGGTGATGGTCGTGTTATTGAAACATATTACTTTAATAATGGTATATTAAGAGGTTTAAGTGATTTTGATGGATCCACTGATGTTGAAAAACAAATTTTATTTAGTTGTGATGGTTCAAGTGATCTAGATGCTCAAAAAATGTATGATTCAACATTATATGATAAATATAGTAGTAATAGTGAAAATGCAGCACCTTTTCAAATGTTTCCTACTGAAACAAATATATCTTCATTAATTGGTAAAAGATATGATACTTTAGATGATACCCTTACTTCTACTTCACCTGAAATTGTAAGATATATGATTTTTTGTAGAAATACAAGTGGATTAAGTAAAACTGGTGTTGGTAGTATAACTTCAGCAACAAGTAATTATACATCAGTCTTTCTTGACGCAGGTGATATAAAATTAGAAATATTTACAACACCATGTCATGTAGCAAAAACTGATAGTTATCAAAGTAAATCTAATAATAACCAACAAGTTATACCACAATTCGGATGGGATCCTGATTTAAACAAAATATATTTAAATAATAATAGATGGTGGTCACAAACATTTGCACCTGAAATATATATGAATGATAACTTAAGAAGATTATTAAGTTTTGACGCATTTAAGGTTTATGATGTTTTGACAACAAATGATGCTTTAAGATTTATATCAAATATAGATCCTGATCAAAGAAAAAATGATAAAGGTGTAGTATATAAGTTCCCTTCGCAATTATATAGATTAGATGGAATAAGTACTAATACTAATACTTTATTACCTATACCTAATGCTACACCAAGTTATAATAATACATGGTATAGGTCTTATGAAGCTAAAGATACAAGATTTGCTAGAGATATGCTTGATGGTATTGTTGTAACTTCACAATCAATTGCAACACAAGGTGAAATTGTAGGTAATGGAACAGCAACTAAAAGAGTTATTACTGATTTTAAATGTGATCCATCTTCAGTTCAAAGAGATTATCTTTTATATGAACCAACTGGTGCTATAAGATATTATCCACTTATGTCAAGACAAGCATTAAGAGATGTTGATATACAAGTATCTTTTGAAGATCTTAAAGGAATATTAAGACCTTTAACTGTACCACCTTTATGTGTAGCCAGTTTAAAAATTGAATTTAGACCAAACAATATGATTGAATATCATTAATTTATTTTATTAATTTTTAATAATATCTTTATATATTATATAATGTCTAATGAATACAATATTAATCTTGAGAATCCAAATGGATTAAGTCTTTATGATAGTTCTAGTAATAGATTAATACATCCAGTATCACATAAAGGAAATATAAGTTTTTGTATGGAAAATAATTTTGAAAATACAACAATATTAAGTGCAGCACAATTAAGTACTGGTTTATATCAAGCAAATACAGTAGTTGATTATGGAAAGAAATCATATTATACTAATTGTTTAATATTTGGAACAACAAATAGTTCTAGTCAAATTGATATTATGACATCAATAAATAATAATGATTATTTTCGTGTAAAAAAAATTCAACCAATTTTAAATACTAATGATTCTAAATATCATTTTTCTACACATTGTAATGTAGCAAGGTTTATAGCATTAGGTAATTCAAGTGGAGGACATATAACAACAGTTACTGCTATATTAACTAAATTAAGAACTTAAATTAAAAATATCTATATATATTATAAATGAGTTTTAATGATGTATCTTTAGTGACCGAGAAATTAGATAGTATAATTACAAACACTGCTGGAGTAAAAGCCAGTATTGAAGTTGGAGGTGATTTATATGTTTCACAAGATGGTGTTGAAGGTTTAATAGGAACAACTAATGGTCTTCTTACAACAATAGATTCAGTATTAGATGTAAATGTAGGACAATTAACAGCAATAGATAATGTATTAGATAATTCATTAGTAAAATTAGGTGAAATAGATACTGCCATTGATACTATAGATTCAGTTTTAGATAATACTCTTGTAAAAATTACTGATGGTGAAGTTCATTTAGGAAATATAGAAACTGCTGTAGGTACAACTAATAGTCTTCTTGGTGTTATAGATGGAGTATTAGATACTAATGTTGCACAATTAACAGCAATAGATAATGTATTAGATAATACTCTTATAAAAATAGATGCTGGAGAAGTTCATTTAGGAAATATAGAAACTGCTGTAGGTAATACTAATAGTCTTCTTACAACAATAGATGGGGTTTTAGATGTAAATGTAGGACAATTAACAGCAATAGATAATGTATTAGATAATTCATTAGTAAAATTAGGTGAAATAGATACTGCTATTGATACTATAGATTCAGTTTTAGATAATTCATTAGTTAAGCAAACAAATATAGAAACATTATTAACAGCAGCAAATGTAGATCATGCTGCTAATGAAGCCTTACTTATAACAATAGATTCGGATACTAATGATATTAAGACTAATACTGCTGCTTGTGCTACTGACCTTGCTGCTATAGAAATTTTATTAACCGCAGCAAATACTGATCATGCTGCTAATGAAGTTTTACTTGGGACTATAGATGCTGATACTAATGATATTAAGACTAATACTGCTGCTTGTGCAACTGATCTTGCTGCTATAGAAGTTTTATTAACATCAGCAAATATTGATCATGCTGCTAATGAAGTTTTATTAGGAACTATAGATGCTGATACTAATGCTATTAAGACTTCAGTACAACTTTTAGATAATGCTGTTGATGGAAATTATTTAAATGTAAATTTAAATGCTGCTGGAACTGATGTAGCAACTAATAGTGGTAATAAATCTACAGCATGTCAAAGAGTAGTTATAGCAACTGATGATATTAATTTATCAGCTATTAAGACTGCTACTGAATCAATAGTTACTGATCAAGCTGCTATAGAAGTTTTATTAACCGCAGCAAATGTAGACCATGCTGCTAATGAAGTTTTAATTACTGCCAGTAATGCTTTACTAACAACAATAGATGCTGATACTAATGATATTAAAGGTCTTCTTACTGGAATTGATGCTGATACTAATGCTATGAAAATAGATCTAGCAGCAATTGAAGCTTTAATTACTACTACAAATTCTAATCAAGGAACTTTAGATACAACTACTCAAGGTGTTGCTGATGCTGTTGAAACAATGGATGCGGTGTTAGACCAATGTCTAATTAAACAAACCGCTATGGTTGTAGATCTAGCAGCAATTGAAGTATTAAATACAGCAACTAATCAAAAATTAGGTGATATTGAAACAGCAGTACAGCTTATAGATGATGCAATTAAAACTGAAGATTTAGCACATTCAAGTGGTGATAAAGGTATACCATGTTTGATGGTTAGACAAGATAGTCATAGTGATTTAGCTGCTGATGGTGATTATATGATACCAACTATAAATGCTGCTGGAGAAATTAGGGTTACAAGTAGTGCTGCTTCTACAACTATGACCGTAGATACACTTATGGATAATGTTCAAATTAGTGCTAATGGAACAACAAATTCTTCAGTATTTACTAAACCTAAAGATGTTGACAATTTTGCAATTTTAGCAAGTTCGGCAAGTGGTAGTGGTGGTTTTACTTTAAGAAAATCACTTTCAGTAGATGGAAGCACATTTATAGAAGTACCTATGAACCAAAATGGGGATAGTGCGAGGAATGTTCATGTAACCGAAAGTTTAGCACAATTTAAATTTTATAGATATGCTATTACAAATGTTGAATTAGGAGCAGTCAATCACACAATTAAAGTTTGTTATTAATTTAATTTAATTTAATTTTATTTCAAATTTATTTTCTTAATTAATTAATTTATATATTTAAGGAAATTAATAACTAATTTCTCAAAAATAAAATGTTTCTATATTATATAAAATGTCAGTTAGTAGAGTCGTTGTCCCAGTTTTAGATTTAGAGCAAAATGATGAAACATTACATAAAGTTGTGTTAAAAGGTGCTAAACATTTCACCGAACAAAGAATAGCTTGTGATAATCAGTCAAGTAATAATATTCAATTTACAGTTACACCACCATCGCAAAATACTGTTATGGATCGTCGTATTGATTTAGAATATCAGTTTGATATGACTGTTAAACGAGGTGATGCCTCAACTGCAGGTGTTATGAGATTCGCTGATAATTGTAATGGTGCAAGTACTAATAATGCAAATATGGGTTTACCTGAATGTATTACAAAAGTAGGTGGTCTTAAAGTTGATGCTGATCTTGATCGTGCTGGTAATAATGTCGGTTTTAGACAAATGCCTTTGGCAAGTATT
>TARA_R110002073_G_scaffold68453_3_pt1 | contig 20423 bp, 20 predicted proteins | sample TARA_R110002073 | Tara Oceans TARA_R110002073 (sample SAMEA4397174) | marine metagenome | biome: Polar Biome; feature: [DCM] deep chlorophyll maximum layer (ENVO:01000326); material: water (ENVO:00002006), including particulate matter (ENVO:01000060) such as... | depth 40 m
TTTGCTTGGGCTGATTAACGGGTCATTTTACGCGGTCCTTTCACTGGGGTTGGCCGTGATCTTTGGCTTGCTCAACATCATTAACTTCGCCCACGGCGCGCTGTACATGGCCGGTGCCTTCGTGGCCTGGATGCTGTTGAATTATCTAGGCATCGGCTATTGGCCGGCTTTGATCCTGGCGCCGCTTGTCGTCGGCACGCTTGGTGTCATCCTCGAACGCACGATGCTGTCGCGCCTCTATCACTTGGATCACCTCTACGGGCTGTTGCTTACTTTTGGTCTGGCGCTGATCATTCAGGGCCTGTTTAGAAACTATTACGGTATTTCCGGCCTCGCCTACCAAATTCCCGACGTCCTATCCGGTGGCCAGAACCTTGGGTTCATGTTTCTACCGAACTACCGTGCATGGGTGGTCGTGGCCTCCATTGTCGTCTGTCTGGGCACTTGGTTCATGATCGAAAAAACCCGGCTGGGTGCCTATTTGCGCGCCGCCACAGAAAACCCGACGCTGGTCGGTGCCTTCGGTGTGAATGTGCCGCTCATGATCATGATGACCTATGGGTTTGGGGTCGCACTGGCCGGTTTCGCCGGGGTTCTCGCAGCCCCGATCTATTCGGTGAACCCGATCATGGGCGAACAACTGATCATCGTCGTCTTTGCGGTGGTGGTAATTGGCGGTATGGGGTCGATCATGGGGGCCATCATCACCGGTTACGTGCTCGGTATCGTCGAAGGATTGACGCGGGTGATATATCCAGAAGGTTCGGCCGTCGTTATCTTCGTCATCATGGCAATCGTCCTGATGATCAAACCTGAAGGCTTGTTCGGGAGACCCGTCTAATGGCTATCGCTGAGAAATCAAACAATCCGGAATCGTCCTCGGCGCTGGTCGAGCCTGTGACGCAGACCGCGGGGATGTCGAAGCTGCACAAGGCCATCTTTGCAGTTCTGCTGATAGCGCTGATCATCCTGCCGTTTCTGGTCTATCCGATCTTCGCGATGAAGGTGATGTGTTTCGCGCTTTTTGCAGCAGCATTCAACCTGTTGCTCGGTTTCGGTGGCTTGCTTTCATTCGGTCACGCCGCCTATTTCGGCGGGGCCAGCTATGTCGCGGCCCACGCGGCCAAAGTGTGGGGTTTCACACCTGAACTTGCGGTTCTGACCGGCACCGCTGCGGCGGCGCTATTGGGGTTTGCCATCGGGTCACTGGCGATCCGCCGGCAGGGTATCTACTTTGCCATGGTGACGCTGGCCTTTGCACAGATGGTCTATTTCGTAGCGCTCCAAGCTGAATTCACCGGCGGCGAAGACGGCATCCAGGGCGTGCCGCGCGGCGACCTGTTCGGCGTCATCTCACTTGCAGACAATATAGCGCTATATTTCTTTGTTCTGGCGGTAACGTTCGGGGGGATCCTGCTGCTCTACCGGATCGTGCATTCGCCTTTCGGGCAGGTTCTCAAGGCAATCCGGGAAAATGAACCCCGTGCAATTTCGCTCGGCTACGATGTCAACCGCTACAAGCTGATTGTCTTCACCCTGTCGGCAACCTTGGCCGGTCTGGCCGGCGCGACCAAATCGCTGGTGTTTCAGCTCGCCTCGCTTACCGATGTCCATTGGTCGATGTCCGGTGAGGTTGTCCTGATGACCCTATTGGGCGGTATGGGGACGATATTTGGCCCCCTCGTAGGGGCGGGTGTCATCGTGACGATGCAAAACTATCTTGCTACCTTCGGGGCATGGGTCACGGTCATTCAGGGTGTCATCTTCGTTATCGGTGTGCTGATGTTCCGCGAGGGCATAATCGGCGTGTTAGCCCGATGGCTGAAAAAACCGCTATGACCTTTGCATCTGCGTCCAGCTCTGGGGCGGTCAGTCCCAGACAAATTCATGATAGTCAAAGCCTGCCTCAAGGTCGGGCTTGACGACCTCAAAATATGGCGAAAGATCAAAATCGCGTGGCGCGAACAGCGAATAGTGGCGAATGTGGTAAATTTCGCGGCGTGCTGCGTCCGAAACGCTGTTCTCTGAAATGTCCGGTAAAATCGGGTAGTTGATGGTCTGAAACGCCTGTGCAATCAGCGAAGAACAGATCGCCCGGGTAGGGTCGCCCGAGCCGAATGCAAGCGCCCTGCAACGATACCGGCCCGGCAACGGAGGTGCAGGCAGAAAGTACCTCAGCAGGTCGAAGATATTGCGAAGGTCATAGCTCAGCCCAAGCTTGCCGACCATGAACGCGACAATCTTCGCCCGATCCTCTTCGCTCAGGGCCTTGGCACGGCATATTCGCAAATTGAACCCGCGATAATCCTCCAGCGGTGAAGCCACGCACCCTTCGTGTAGCTTGACCTCGACCAGACGTAGATTCGTGTTGTCGTCACGCGCCGTCACAAGCGCATCGCCGATATAAAACGCAGCGTGCGACCAAGTGGATTGGGTGAGGTACTTGATCGCGCCAGAGATACGCGCATTGCCTTCGACCAACAGCACATCGCCGGGTTGAAGCGTTTGTCTCAGTTTTTCAAAATCCAGATGAACGTGTGGGTTGTACCGCGCACGCTGCATGTGCAGTGCCGTTGCCAGCTTTCGCCCAAGCTTGCGTAGCAACCTGTCTGACGACCTTTGCATGCCTCGCATCATGATGCCTGCCCTCCGGTGACGGATAGTAAACAGATATACGGCAAACTCTACGGTGTCATGTAGTGGATGCATCCCATCCAGCCTGGGCAGGGTGCGGGCCGGCTTGACCCCTACCCTTCAAACACGCGATGACGGGCGTTTTCTACATGGGTGCGCATGGCTCTACGCGCTGCCTCAGGGTCTTGTTTCTCGATCGCTTCCACAATCTCCATATGCTCGCGCTGCACCAGATCCAGCCGGCCCTGTGGCTTGGTCAGTGACAAATTCCGCGTCAGATTGAGACCGGCAAGAATATTGGCCTTCATCGAAGACCTCGCCACCGAAAAATATTGGTTACCGGACGCGGCACATATCAGTTCGTGAAACTTTTCATCGGCTTCGACCCCAAGTTCGCCCGTCGCGATACAGCGGTCAAGCGCGTCCAAGGCCCCCCGAATGCGTGTCAAATCAGCCTCGGTGCGCCGTGTCGCAGCAAGATAGGCGGCCTCGCCTTCGATCGCTGTACGAAATTCAAACGTACGCTGAATGTCGGCGATAGACCCCACCGGGGCAAATTCAAGAATGATGCCCTCGGGTCGGCGCTGCACATAAGAACCCGATCCCTGCCGGGAAACGATGACGCCGTCTTCTCTCAGCTGCTTAAGCGCCTGCCGAAGCACCGGTCGCGACATTTCCAGCTGGCGACCCAGAACCTGCTCGGTGGGAAGTTTTTCGCCAACGGGAATTTCACCATTCATGATCATAGCAAGAATTTTCTCGTATCCCTGATCCGAAAGGGTACGATCTCTGCGAGGTTTTCCCGATCCCGATCGCTCGGTTCCGCTGCCTTCAGACTGCTGCTTTGTTTTCGCCATGCATCGTACCTACTCATCATTTCCGAGTTTGTCGGCTGATATAGACCAACGATCAAAAGTATCAAATTAGAACCGCTTTCAACATAAAATACTTAAAATTCTACCACCAGAATGCCGTGCTTCCCCTTATCATAATCGTTCAAACACATTGTCGGGGGGCAATTTTGTTTCAGGTTCAAAAGCGCAGACTTACTCAAGCCCACCGTGGCGATGACGTTATTCGCGCCGGCAAGCGACCGCGTCACCGGTGCGGTCGCGATGGTATAGGCCAGTTCTAGCGGATGATGTTTCGGCGTTGGAACCGTTGATCCGCTGGTTCGTTTTCCTTTCACTCATAAAGGAGAAATCAAATGGAACATTCAACCTCTGCAAGTCTAGTCTCATCAGCCAATGTTAATGGTACCGACGTCTATGGCCGCGACGGAAGTCACATTGGTTCTATAGATCACCTTATGATCGACAAACAGTCAGGCAAGGTCGCCTACGCGGTAATGGGCTTTGGTGGTTTCTTGGGAATGGGTGAGGAACACCACCCCATTCCATGGAGCAAGCTCCGCTATGATACCACCAAAGACGGTTTCGTCACAGATATCTCTGAACAGGATGTCAAAGGTGCGCCAGACCGAACTGATAGCTGGCACACCGATCGCGACTGGGAACGCCGCACCCACGACCACTATGGTGCCCCATTATATTGGCTCTAACATTGGCGTTTAGACACATCGCGGCCCCTAACGGGGCCGCTTTCGTTTGTACAGCCGATGATAATTACCCCTCGAACTCGATCCGCGTCACCGGCCCCAGCTCCGCCTCCACGGCGGTCAGCAGCGGGCCCGATAAATGGGTTTCAATATAGCGCTGTGCAAATTTGCTCGGTACCCTAAGACGTAATATACCCGCTTCGAAACTGATCATTTGCAGCTGCGAGAACCACGCCTTGAACTGGTCCTTGTTGCCTTGCGCCAACCGCGCCATCGCCGTTTGCCACGTGCCAGGCGTGTCCACCTGATCGTCACATGATTTACTAAAGTCGCTTAGCTGCACGACCTTTACCGGCTCTTGTTGCTGGTACCGCATGCTCATGCGTTCTTCGAAATCAGGCCCGACCAACGCCCAGCATTTTTCCGAAATTTTGACAATCTGCGAATAATTCAAGCGATAGGCCGCCACCCTGCCCCTGACGCCGCTGCGTTTGCACACCAGAATCTGCGCATCGGTCAGCCGTTTGATTTCGCGCTTGACGGTCCGTTCATTCACCGACCACATCCGCGCCAGGTCGCGTTGCCCCACGGTCAGTTCGTCGGCGCGCCAATTATATCGCGCTGTCACAGCCGCGATCAGTCTCATCAATGAGGTTTGAAGCGTCGGGCTGCCGTTCAGCCCTGCCACACTCAATGCCGTCAAGAGATCATATTTGATAACACCGGCCTCGGGGCCGGTTAACCTCAGTGTGTTCATTACCCTACTGCCCATTCGTACTTTGCGTCGTCTGCCTCAATGGTCGGCTTCTTTTGAGTCGATTCCATTTCTCAATTTAGAAAGCTCTAAATCCCGTCTTCTGTCAACCCAGACTGAAAAGCGGGATTTACCGGTTCATATTACTATTTTCTGAAAGATAAAGGTTAATAGGATAAGGGGGGCAGTTAGCTGTCACCTTATTGTGGGCCTGCTGTCACCTAAACCTTTGGCAAGTCTTTCTACCTGTCACCTTAATATTAGCTTTTATCGCAAGGGGCGCATCCAATACCGCTTTGTGATTTCAGTGATTATCGTTTTGTCTAAATTAGCTTTTGCCAATTTCGCGAAATCGCGTTATTTGGTAGGAAAGCTTAAACAACGCGAGCAGGCAAATGCGAGATCATAACGACCTACTTAACATGAACGAACGTAGCTTGGAACAACAGGCTGCTGTGCGCCGTGCCACCTTTTCACCGGGGGAAATAAAAGCGCTCAGGCCGTTCTCGATATGGGAAATCAGCCAGTTCATGTTTGACGTACCCGCCGATACGTTGCGCAAAAAACTGGCCGACGATCCGTCCCTGCCCCAGGGGCTGACCGAAGAAGACGGGCGCCAGCGTTGGTTCACACTCGAAGAAATCAATGAACTTCGTCGCCGCGCCCGTTTTCGTGGGCGCAAGCTGTTGCCTGAACGCCCGCGTGGCCGGGCGATGCGCGTGGCCGTTTCCAACTTCAAAGGCGGTGTGGGCAAGACCGTGGTCGCGCAGCATCTTGCTCACGCGGCTGCATTGGATGGCTATCGGGTGCTATGTGTCGATTTCGACCCGCAGGCAACGCTCACCCATTCGATGGGACTTACCGAAGTCAAGGAGTGGAATACGGTCTGGGGCATCATGTGCCGCGATCTTTGCCGCGAAGCGAACCGGATCATGGAAAGCTATGACGACCCGGACGATTGCCCCTACCCTTCCGCAGATGAATTGCCTGAGGATGTTCAGTCTATCGGCGCCCAGCGGTTTCAGGATTTTATCCAGCGGACCTGCTGGCCGACCATAGATATCATCCCGTCCTGTGCAAATGCCGCGTTCGTAGAGTTCGCGAGCGCGCAATACCGCTCACTTCACAAAGCCTGGAGCTTTTTCGGCTGCGTGGACCGTTATCTTGATGAACTTCCGGATGACCAGTACGATATCATCATTTTCGACTGCCCGCCCGCTATCGGATACCAGTCTCTGAATGCCGCATTTGCCGCTGATATTCTCTATATTCCATCTGGTCCGGGATATTGGGAATACGACAGCACGACAAGCTATCTTGGGCAGCTCGGCGATGCGATGGCCGACATTTCCGAGGGATTTTCAGCGCTCGCCGCCGATGCAGGCATCACCCTCCCCAAGCGGTTTTCTGACATCCGCCTATTGATGACTCGGTTCGAGGCTTCCAATCCCTTGCACAGTGCGATGATGGATGCCTTCAAGAACGTCTTTGGTGCCGACGTCTGCGCCAACCCGATTGAAATGACCCGTGCAGTCGAACAGTCGGGTCGGTTTCAAATGTCAGTGTACGAGCAAGACTATCGCCAGATGACCCGCGAAACCTGGAAGCGCGCGCGGCAAAGTTTCGACAGGGCCTATGGAGAGTTTCTGCAAACGGTATTGGCGGCATGGAAAGAAAACGACAAGCGAAAGGAAGCGGCGGAATGAGCGGCAAGAATAAATTCGGCTTCGCGCCCTTGGGCACGGCGACACCTTCCAAACGTCGAACCCGGGAGCCTGGCCCGATGGGGGCGGCGGTTCGCGACGTGGCGGAAAACCTTCAGGAAACCACCGAAGCGAAGATTGAACAACGCCGCCGCAATGCGGAGGATGCAAAGACCTTTCGTCAGGCGCAGGGCGAGGGACGTGTTTTATACCAGATACCCCTTGGCGATATCTTTACCGACGACCTGCCCCGGGATCGCTTGGCGCTGGAGGAGGTTGCGCAGTCGGATGAAATGGAGGAGCTTAAATCCTCGATCCGGGACCGGGGACAGCGCGAACCTGTGGAAGTGTATGTTGGTCCCAACGGGCAGTACCAGCTGAAGAAGGGCTGGCGCCGCTATACTGCCCTGTCGCAGCTTTTCACCGAGACCAAGGATCAACGGTTCGGTACCATTACCGCACGGATCGAAAGTGGCGACGGCGACCGTATCTCGCGCTATGTCGATATGGTTGAGGAGAATGTGGTTCGCGAAGATCTTTCATTTGCCGAGATGGCCCAGGTGGCGATAACAGCGGCGCGTGACGCAGGGGTGGACGAGGTTGACCCGGCAGAACTGGTAAGTCGGCTGTACAGTGCGCTGCACAAAACCAAGCGGTCGTATATCAAAAGCTTCGTCTTTCTGTTGAACGCACTTGGCGACGATTTGAAATGGCCCAAGGCAATTCCGCGGAACCTTGGGGTCGATGCGTCGCGGGCTTTGCGGTCGCCAGATCAGGCAGATGCATTGTGCGTCAAGTTGGCAACGAGTGCGTCTGCTGAAGATCAAAATGCTGTGCTGCGGGAGTTCGTCGAGACCTCGCAAAAGTCCAGCACGTCGACGTCTGCCAAGACTCCTGCTGAGCCGAAGCAGAAGTTTGAATTTCATGTGGGAAAAACCAAAGTGACCGCGCGACAGGGAGAGTGCCGCATCGTCAGCGAGGTTGATTTCGCGACCCTGCCAAAGAAACAGCTGGAAGACGCGGTAAGGGCGTTTGAGGAAGCTTTAAAGGGTGGCCCCCGAATTCGGTGATTTGTAGTTACCCATGGGTAACGCGGCGTGATCGTTACCCATGGGTAACCCCGCGCAAGCACAAGGGCGCGGAAGCAGCTCTCGGTCCGGCGTCAATCATCCGTCCGGGGCGGGTCACCGGCGAATTTGAACGATGTTGCCGGGTCTTGCGCCCAAGGTTATACTCCTGAATGATGCGGATGATTTGGGAGGTGCTAATGCCCCGTGTGAAGGTTAATCTCACACTTGAGGCTGATTTGGTTGAGGCTGCGCGAGGGCTGGGCCTGAACATGTCGCGCATCGCTGAAACAGCCATTGCAGAGACTGTAAAGGCGGAGCGCAACCGCTTGTGGCGTGAAGAAAATCGCGTGGCCATGCAAAGCTATGCCGAAGAGATGGCGCGAGATCTTTCGAAGGCAGGTCCGCATGACAATGATGAAGGGTAGGGGCCGTGGGGCAATTCGACGTCTTTCGCCTAACCGGCGGGCAGCTTGTAGTTGACATGCAAACCGACCTGATCGGCCTGGACGCGACACGCATCGTTGTCCCGCTGCGCAGGGCGGATTCTTACGCCATGCTTGCCGAACTGACGCCGGTCGTTGAATTTGCCGGCGAGGGTTGGATCGTTAGAATTCCGGAACTATACGCAGTGCCACAGACAGCACTGAACCTATGCGAAGGATCATTGCGGGCACAGCAAGACAGGTTGCTTGGCGCGTTAAGCATTTTGGTCTATGGTGTCTGACCCTTCGCAGGCCGTGAGTAGACCGGATGTTGAATGCGCCGGTTATCAGCGCGGCGTTAATTATTGCGACACGGCAGGCAATGCCCTAGACGCCGCGGCGCCGTAGTGGTTGGGTGCGTTGAGGTGGAATCGCGGGTCGGGTCGCGGTTGGTATACGCTGATCTAGTGATAACCGGGTGGTTGGATAACTGATGCTATGGATCAAGGATTACCTGCTTACCCTGGTTGAGCAGTACGGCGTCATCGCTCTGTTCGTGTCAATCACGCTGGAGACTCTTGGATTGCCTGTTCCCGGCGAAAGCGCGCTGATGGTTTTCGCAGGGGCAGCAGGTGCCGGAAAGATAAGCATTTGGCACGTCGTACTGGCAGCTTACATCGCGGCGGTTCTGGGCGATAACATTGGATACCTGATTGGCCGCAGGTATGGCCGCGCGGTGATTTTGCGGTACGGCGGCAAGGTCGGGATCACCAGTGAAAAATACGCCAAGGCCGAACAAGTTGCCGACAAATACGGAGCGTTCATGGTGGTCGCTGCGCGGTTCGTCGTGGTGTTGCGGCAGCTTAACGGACTGGTTGCGGGGTCTACCGGTATGCATTGGGTCAGATTTCTGGCGGCCAATCTTGTCGGGGCGGCGCTTTGGGTGGGGTTCTGGTCAACACTAGCCTACCAATTCGGGCATAGCGCGGCCTTGGTACCGTTTATTTTACAGCACCTGTCTGTGGTTGCGATGATCATAGTCCCGACGACGATCATCGTGCTGATTTTTGTATATCGCCATATGAAGCGCAGAAAATATCGCGAGACTGATCAACTTATCGACCCTAACGTTGATTAAACACGACATTTTCCGGGACCTCACCCTGTTGGGAATGATAACGCCGCAATGCAGGCAGGTTTGCGTCTAGGCCAGCCGGCTGCTTAGCAAGTCACCGGATTTTGCCAATATCGGGTAGCCGACCATAGAAAAGGATGTGTTGACTTGCTTGAGAGAGCGTAGGGTTTCCTGGTGAATGCTGCTGGTTTCAATGCTTTCGGTCAGCCCATCGCGCAACCGGCCAAGGTGATTGCGCTGCAATTTTTGCTCGACCGCGCGGACCTTTTCTTTGGCTTCAACAAGTTCTCGGGCCTCGGCGGGGTTTTGATTCATCATCACGTTAAGGGCCAAATGCACGTTGCTTTGGACGCGATCCATAAAGTCATTGATTTCCTGACGCCCCACCTCGGAGAACGCGACACCCTCTGTATCCAGCCGTTTGGCCAACTGAAGTAAACTGCGCGCGATCGTGTCAGAGGCGGCTTCCAGTGCGGCCGAGATGGCTGCAAGCTCCATCGACCGTTTGCCCAGGTCGGCATCCAACCCGGCACGACCAATCTGCGCGAGATAGAGCTTAACTTCGAAATGAATGGATTTGATCGCTTGGTCCTGTTCTTTTATCGCCTTGGCGGCGGTGCTGTCCCACTTGACATAAAGCGGGCCAATTGCGTTCAACATCCCTTCGATCTTTTCCCCCATCCGCAGCAGTTCGCGGGCGGTTGAATCGAGACCGCGCCGAGGACGGTCAACCGCGTTGGGGTCAAGCGCGCTGATTTCCGTCAGAGCGCTGGCTTCAGGGTCGGCGGCACCGCTGAAGATTCGCGCACTGAGCCGGGACAGGGGGTGGATCAGCCCGAGGGCGACCAGCGCAAGCAGCAGGTTGAACGCCAGGTGCAGATTAATAGCCTGACGGCTAGGATCAGACCCTAACAGGTGCAACAGATCCGGGTTCTGCGATACTATCAGCAGGATAATCGCAGCGCCCCCACCGCGCAGGAAAAGGTTTGCGACGATCATCTGGCGGGCAGGGGCGGGTGCCGTCAACGTCAGAACGTAGGCAATGAATGCGCCGCCCAGATTGGCCCCCAGCACCATCGCAGCAGCACCCTCCACGGGAAGCAGCGACTGCGCGGTGAGCGTCACGAACAACAGCACAGCCGCGACACTGGAATGCACTGCCCATGCAAAGAGGGCACCAACCGCAAAGGCGGAAACCAGATCGCGGCCGAGATAGGCCATCACGGCCCTGGTACCGGTGCTGCCGACCATGGGGGCGGTTGCGTCGCGGATCATGTCCAACGAAAGCAAGATCAACGCGAGCCCGATCATGATGCGCCCGGATTGCCGCACCGTGCTTGAGCTGCCGCGCAGAAACAGCCCAACACCGCCAAGCAGAAGCAACGGGATGAGAAACGCCTGTTTGATCAGCAGGATTTGGGAGACAACAGCAGACCCTAAATCGGCCCCGAGCAGGATCGCGAGGCCGATCGCGGGAACGAGGCTGCCCTTGGCCACGAAATTGGCCACCAATACCGCCACCGCGGTGGAGCTTTGCAGGAAGATCGCCGCCAACGTACCGGTCCCCGCTGCGATCAAGCGGTTGCTTGACGCCCGGCGCAGTGATTGACGCAGCTGTGTCGCGAAGGCACGTTCCACACCGGTCCTGACCAGCCGTACCGCCCAGATCAATAGCGCCGCAGCCCCGGCGATGTGGAGCAGAAACGATATGAGTGTGGGCTCTTGCACGGACATAGTTTGGAATCTGGATAAAGAGTGTTGTTCGGCGGCGTTGCCTTTATGGTTGTATCTAACAGGTTTATCGTGGTTTGCCATAGAACGATAGAAACGGCATTTGGCGCATCTGGCGTGCGCCACGGTGTTAGGGTCTGACGAGGTCGATAAAACGCCGCCCGAAGAAACCGTGGGAGAGGGATTTGCGCGTTGACGGGGGGCACACGGGCCTCGTATCGGACGATGGCGATGGATTAGTTATGTGTCATCAAGCTGTTACACGAATCCTGCATGAGGTGCCTCGTAACTGATATGAATGAGCAGTTGCCAGCGGCATGGAACAGCCACTACGCTGGCAAAGCTAATCAACTGGGGGAGACTCGTTATGATGATAAGAAACACAATGATGGTATCCGGGCTTGCGGCCATGGTTTCTGCGGCACCTGCATTTGCCCAGACCGAGGTTGAATTCTGGCACGCCTTTACCGGGCGTCTTGGCGAACTGGTGGCCAACCAAGTCGAGACATTCAACAAGTCGCAATCCGAGTATGTGGTCACGGCCACGCACAAGGGCAACTATTCGGAAACGCTGAACGCGGGCATCGCCGCCTTCCGTGCCGGCGAGCAGCCGGACATATTGATGGTTTTCGAGGTCGGGACAGCCACGATGATGGCCGCGAAAGGCGCGATCAAGCCGGTGTACGAGGTCATGGCCGATGCGGGCGCTGAATTCGATCCGGACGGATTTATCGGCTCTGTCAAAGGCTATTATACCACTAACGACGGCAAAATGCTTTCGTTGCCGTTCAACTCCTCCACCCCGGTGCTGTGGGTCAACCGTGACGCTTTGGCGGCTGCTGATATCGACCCCGATGTTGATCTGAGCACCTGGGAAAACGTCGGCGGTGTGCTGGACAAGTTGAAGGCATCCGGCAATGCGTGTCCTCTGGTTACAGCGTGGCAAAGCTGGATCCATCTGGAAAACCTCAGCGCCTATCACAACGTACCGTTTGCGACCAAAGCCAACGGGTTTGGGGGGTTGGACACGGAACTGGCCCTGAACGGACCGGTGCAGGTCAAGCATATCCAGACGCTGGGTGACTGGGCCAAGGACGGCAAGTTCATCTATGCGGGTCGTCGCAACGAAAGCGGCGCGAACTTCCGTAGTGGAGAATGTGCGCTGTTTACCGAAAGCTCTGCCGGTTATGCCGGTATCAAAGACGAAGCCACTTTTGATTTTGACGTACGCCCCTTGCCCTATTGGTCGGATGTGGAGGGAGCACCGCAAAACACCATCATCGGCGGGGCATCCCTGTGGGTCATGGCCGGACAGACGGACGAGGAATATAAAGGCGTTGCCGAATTCCTGAACTTTCTGTCTTCGCCCGAGGTTCAGGCAAAATGGCATCAGGACACCGGATATTTGCCGATCACGCAGGCCGCTGCCGATCTGACCCGAGAGCAAGGCTTCTATGAGAAAAACCCCGGCACCGATGTGGCCGTCAAGCAAATGACGACCAATGCGCCTACTGAAAACTCGAAGGGCCTGCGTCTGGGATCGTTCGATCAAATTCGCGGCATTATCGACGAGGAGCTGGAAGCGGTATGGGCCGGAGACAAGGATGCGCAGACTGCGCTGGACTCGGCCAAGAAACGTGGCGACGAACTGCTGCGTCGCTTTGAACAAGCCAACCGTTAAAGGAACAGCCGCGCCCCGTTAACGGGCGCGGCACCACCTATGGAAAAGCGCGTCACATTCAAAGGCATCTGGTTGCCATTGCTGCTGGTCTTACCGCAGCTGGTGATTACGGCTGTTTTCTTTTTCTACCCTGCGGGGCAGGCGGTTTATCAGTCGCTCTTCATTCCCGACCCGTTCGGCCTGTCGATGCAGTGGGTCGGTCTGGGCAATTTCGAGTATCTGCTGGGCAACGCCTATTACCGGGCGAGCTTTGTGACGACAGCAGTCTTCTCTGTCGCAGTGACCGTCGTTTCCATGGGGGTTGCGCTGTATCTGGCCGTTTTGGCTGACAGGTTGATCAAGGGGTCAGGGGTCTATCGGACTTTGCTGATCTGGCCTTATGCAGTTGCCCCGGCGGTTGCCGGTGTTCTGTGGCTTTTCATGTTCAATACCCGCGTCGGTGTTGTCACGTGGTATCTTGGAGTGTTGGGCTATGACTGGAACCATGTTCTGAACGGTGAAGAAGCCATGGGCCTTGTCGTTGTCGCGTCGGCCTGGGGGCGCATCAGCTATAACTTTTTGTTTTTCCTCGCCGGTCTTCAGGCGATCCCACGAAGTGTGATCGAAGCCGCCGCCATTGACGGCGCCCGGTTCTGGACCCGATTTCGGACAATCGTCTGGCCGCTGCTTTCACCGACGACGTTTTTTCTGTTGGTGGTGAATATTGTCTATGCATTCTTTGAAACCTTTGGCGTGATCCACACCATCACCGGTGGAGGACCGCAGCAAGCAACGACAATTCTGGTGTATAAAGTCTTTTCGGATGGTTTTGTGGGCCAAGACCTTGGATCGTCGGCGGCTCAGTCTGTGATCTTGCTGGTGATTGTCGGCGCGTTGACGATCTTGCAGTTTAAATACATTGAACGCCGGGTGCATTACTGATGGCAGGCATGGTTGAAAAACGCGGGGCAGGGTACTGGATGACGCATTTGGGCCTGATCATCGGCCTGCTGTTCATATTCTTTCCGATATGGCTGGCCTTCGTTGCCTCTACTGTATCGCAGCCCGAAATCGTAAAGCCGCCCATGCCGTTGCTGCCGGGCGACCAGTTCTTTGAAAACTACCGTAAGGCGTTGTTCTCTGGTATCAATGCGCCGGTTGCGCTGATGATGTTGAATTCATTGGTGATGGCATTGGGGATCGCGTTCGGCAAAATCGTGATCTCGCTCTTGTCAGCCTTTGCCATCGTGTATTTCAAATTTCCGGGACGACGGCTGTTCTTTTGGCTGATTTTTCTGACGCTGATGCTGCCGGTTGAGGTGCGGATCGTGCCAACCTACCAGGTCGTGGCAAATTTTGGGATGCTGAACAGCTATTCGGGTTTGATCTTGCCCCTTATTGCCAGTGCGACGGCGACGTTTCTGTTTCGTCAGTTTTTCATGACGGTTCCGGATGAACTGGCCGAGGCCGCCCGCGTAGACGGGGCACGGCCCATGCGGTTTTTCTGGGATATTCTGCTTCCCATGAGCCGCACCAACATCGCGGCCTTGTTCGTGATCCTTTTTATCTACGGGTGGAATCAGTATCTCTGGCCGCTCTTGATTACCACCGACCCGTCGATGAACACGATTGTCATGGGCATCAAGCAGATGTTCCCCTCTGGCGACGATATTGCAGATTGGCCGGTCATCATGGCGACCTCAATTCTGGCGATGATTCCACCGGTGATCGTGGTGATCAGCATGCAAAAGCTGTTCATTCGCGGGCTTGTAGACAGCGAGAAATAGAATATGGCGACAGTCAGCCTGAACGGCATCAAGAAAACATTTGGTAAAATCGATGTAATCCACGGCATCGACGTCGAGATCGAAGATGGTGAATTCATCGTTATCGTTGGGCCGTCGGGCTGTGGTAAATCCACCTTGCTTCGCATGGTTGCGGGTCTGGAAACCGTAACCGAAGGCGAGATAAAGATCGGCGGGGCACGGGTAAATGACCGCGAGCCGATGGATCGCGACATCGCGATGGTGTTTCAGAACTACGCGCTTTATCCGCATATGTCGGTGTTCGATAACATGGCCTATGGGCTCAAGATCGCGGGCACCCCGAAAGCCGAGATTGCCGAGAGAGTAAACGAGGCCGCAACGTTGCTGCAACTGAGCGATTATCTACAACGCCGGCCGCGCGAATTGTCCGGCGGGCAGCGCCAGCGTGTTGCGATGGGGCGGGCCATCGTTCGCAAACCATCGGTGTTTCTGTTCGACGAACCGTTAAGCAACCTTGACGCCAAACTGCGGGTGCAGATGCGGCTTGAGATCAAGCAGCTCCAGCGCCGGCTCGGGGTGACGTCGCTCTATGTGACGCATGACCAGGTCGAAGCGATGACGCTGGCAGATCGGATGATCGTGATGAACGGGGGACGTGCCGACCAGATAGGTGCCCCGCTTGAGGTTTACGCGAACCCGCAGACCGAATTTGTGGCGGGCTTTATCGGGTCGCCTCCGATGAACTTTCTACCGTCCGAGATTGAGCCGGATGCGCCTGAAGGCGCACGAACGCTCGGGGTGCGGCCCGAACATCTGCGGATCGCGTCCAGTGGTACGCCTGCCACGGTCGTCTATAGCGAGGCGCTTGGCGCGGAAACGCTGGTGCATGTCACTCTACCACAGGGCGGACAAGCGACAGTGCGCCAGGACGCAGTGATACCGTTGCCCGCCGAAGGCGCTGCGGTGCATCTGGAGTGGAACGCCACAGACCGGTTTTTCTTTGATGCAGAAGGTCGGCGGCGCTGAGCTGGGGTTTGCCCGTTCAGCAAAGATTACCAAAGCGCAATGTTGGCTACAGAGCGGCGACACACAGGCCGCCTATCTCTTGTGTATCGAACGACACGGTGTCGTACCGAGCAAAGGAGAGTAACAATGAAACGTTCCATAATTATCGCTGCCGCAACCACCGGATTGATTGCCCTGTCGGGTGCGACTTACGCCGCGACCAGTGGTGAAACCAATGACGCTGCCGAACTGTCCCAGTTTCTGACCAAAAACCCGGCAATGAAGGATCTGATTGCACCGGTTGAAAAGGCGACCGGAGGTAAGGTTGTCGGTATGGAAATGAACGACGAGCCCGGTGCCATGAAGATGGCAGAAGTGGACGTAAAGATGCCTGATGGGTCGGAAAAGGAATTCATGGTCGATATGAAAACCAAGGCGGTTTCGGCCTATAAGGAAGATTTGGCTAAAGGCGATCAGAACGGCGAGATTGAAGGCGAAAACGAAGCCTCGGAAAGTAACTAATCGGTCGTACCATCCGGCTGGAAAAGCGTCTGTGTGGCCCATTAGGGCCACACATGCTGTTAAAAAATACGGTTGGTTACCGATGCGCGCCGAGGAAGCCCTAGGCGCGTTTTTTGTCAAACCGATGCGACAGGTAGATGAAGAAGATGATCAACAGCAACGATACCAGGGATGCCCAATAGGTGCCCAAGGCCAGCCCGCCTTTGTTCAAGGGTTTGGTCAGCAGGTCACCGAAGGTCGCGCCGAAGGGGCGCGTGAAAACAAAAGCTATCCAGAACAGCGCGACTTCGTTCATCGCCTTGGTATAGTGCAGCAGCAGAACGATAGCGATCACGCCCATCGTCACCATCGCGCCCTGAATGTAGCTCAGGTTCACGACATCGACCAGAAAATCGCCGAATGCCGTTCCCAGACTGTTTGAGAATAACACTGCGATCCAAAAGGTGACTTCCGCATCCTTGCGGATAATCGGGTCGACGCTGAGGTTGCCGTCGCGCTTGTACCAGACCGCCAGGGTCGCAAGCAAGCCGGTCAGCAGGATCGCTGAACCCCAGACATACCCAAGGCCGAAAGTGCGGTCCATCATGTCGGATATTTCAGTGCCTACCATGGTGGTTCCCACTATGGCAGCCCAGAACAGTGCCGGGTGATATTTGTCCGCACGGATCTGAAAGAATAGCACCGTCACAAGAAATGCACCGGTGATGACCAGCCCTACCACGTACCCGAGGTTGAGGGTTTGAGCCAGCATATCGCCTGACATCTCTCCCAATGTGGTCGCGATGATCTTGATGATCCAAAAAAAGATCGTCACTTCGGCGATCTTGTTCATAGTAGATTTAGTTGAAGTCATATTTGCTCCGATATAGGGCCGCTGTAGCGTTGTTTATATATAGGGGTGCTGTATCAGATGCCTGAGCCACACGTATTTCCAACGAATTACCGTTTGGTAATAATGCAAACTGCATCGATATCAGGGGCGTGAATAGAGCCTAAAGCGATGGGTAGGCGGAATTTTTCCCGGCCCTCACGCTGACGTCAAAAGAATCGGGTTATCTGGTCGCGGTCTGTTGATGATTTTTGGAACGCCCAGTTTCGACTGGCAAAAAAAGAGCCGATGGCCGCCGCGCCGGTCGAGAAGATCAGAGCAAGAATCTGCGGCACCGCGCCTGACCATATGAGCAGGGCCAAAAGCGCTTCGTTGACGATAAAGCCACCGCAAGCGACGATCGAGAACCGTTTCAGTGACGTTACAATGTCGGCTTCCTGGTCGGAAAAGGAAAATCCGTAGTGACCCATGAAACTGACCACAAACGCGATCACGAATGAAACGGGGTTGGCCCCCAAGGCCGGCCAGCCGGAATGAATCAGGGTAGCGCCGATCAGCATATGCACCAACGTGGCCAATGCACCAACCAAGCCAAAACGTAAAAGCTGCCTGAATATCATTGCTGAACCTGTATACGAGGGTGAGTTTCAGCGACGATGAAGCCGGGGCGACCTTTGACTTCGGTAAAGACCCGCGCCAGATATTCCCCAAGCACACCGATCGAAATCAACTGTATCCCGCCCAGCAACAGGACAGCCACCGCAAGCGTCGACCAGCCCGGGACGTCCACACCGAATATCATCGTTTTTACGATGATCCAGAAACCATAGATGATGGAAAGCGCGGCGATACCCAGCCCGATCAGGGTCCAGATGCGCAGTGGCCAACTGGTGAACGATGTCATGCCGGTAAGGCCGTGCTTTAATAACCCGCCCAAGCCGAAACTGGACTTTCCCGCATTGCGCGGCTCAAGCTCGATCGGGACCGCCTTGGACCGGAAACCGACCCAACCGTACAGACCCTTCATAAAACGATTCCGTTCGGGCAGGTTGCACAGCTCTTGCACCACCTTGCGATCCATCAGCCTGAAATCACGCGCATCGGCGGGAATATCGGCTTCACTACCCAAATTCAGCAGCTTGTAAAAAATGCGCGTCAACAGCCGTTTCAGCATCGATTCATCATTGCGGTGGGCTCGAACCGCATAAACCACATCGTACCCTTCGGCACGATGTTGCAACATGACGCGCAGATGGCACAGCGGTTCCTGCAAATCGGCGTCAAGAATGACCACGGCCATGCCTTTTGAAGCTTCGAGACCGGCCATTATTGCCTGCTCTTTGCCGAAATTTCGCGATAGCCTCAAAAGACGCAAGGGCACACCGCCCCCCGCATCCTTGCTTTTCTGGAAAGTCTGATCTGAACTGCCGTCATCGACGATGATGATCTCGAAAGAACCCACCAGCTTTCTTGCCTCTTGATCAATACGTCGGATTGTCTCGGCGATATTGTTTTCTTCGTTAAAGGCGGGAACAACGAATGACAGCTCTGGCCGTATTTGATGGCCGGCAAACAGGCTTTCATCGGTTTCAGACAAGCGCGATATTCTCATCAGCTTTTTCCATTTAGGGGGGCCTCGGCCAACAACGTGTAGCGGCCGAAAATCCCGATGGTTGTAAAACGGTCCCCCAAGACGGGGGCAACTTCGGCCAGTGCGTCGGTATTGACGGCGACCGCATCGGTGATGCCATCGCGCGCTAGCGCGCTCAGAACCGTTTTGTCGGTGGTGGCGCGGGCCTGACCTTGGGTGTAGAATTCGGCGGAATAACTGCGCCCACCCCAGTAGGTAAGGCGGATATTCCGGTCGATCTGGGTGGCCTGCGCCACCAGAGCCCGTTGCGATTTCAGGCTTAATGTCTCGGGGCTGAACCGGACAGTCAATGTGACCGCAAGAAAGAGAACGGTTGTGCCGACTACGGCCAGACCAAATATGGTTTTGACCGTCCTGCGCGGCCCGCCTTGGATTGTTGCCCACAACGAGACCAGCAAAAGCGATGCTGCGGGGACCCCCGGCAAGACATAGGCGGCCAAGATGTTGGCGGCAGGCGTGAAAAGCAGCATAGGTGCGATCGCCCAGAGGAACAGATAGCCGTGCCAATCGGGTGAACCCGCGTTCACCGCCTCGGCGATCGCTTTGGGACGCAACAGCAACCACGCTGCAAAGCCGGTCCAGGGCAAGAGCGCCCCCAGCCAGTATATCCAGATCATACCTTTTGCGCGTGCATGCCCCGACCCGTACAAATCGCCCGTCCACCCCGGTACGGTAAAGCGTTCAAAGTGTTCTCCGATAATGAAGTAACGCAGGAAGCCGGGTGTCTTGATCTCGGCCGCGATGTACCAAGGCAGCGTAAGCATCAATAAGACGACCGTGCCCCAGACCCAGGGCAGGGCGGCAAGACCGGTCCAGCGGCGGCCTATCATCACCCATAGCCCGATCGGCATCAGGGTCAGGACAGTTGCGGTTGGGCCCTTGGCCAATAATCCGATCGCGAGACCGACAAAGAACAAGTACCCCCATATCTTGCTTGCGGATTGGTCGGTGACGCAGGTGAAAAAGGCGACCATGCTTAACGTGGTACCCAGAACCATTACCATATCCGTCATCACAAAGGCCGAGGCACCGAAGAAAAGCACCGAGGTGAACAGCACCACCATGACGACCAGCGCCTGATGGGTGCCGCCCTGGCGTTTCATGAACAGGCCGCTCAGGGCGACCACGGCCAGGCCGGACAGGAATATGAAGATACGTGCACCGAAACCGTTCACACCGAATACGTACATGCCCAAGGCTGACAGCCAGGTGTGCAGCGGCGGCTTCCCCCAGAATGGCACGCCGTAGTCGAATTGGGGGGTGATCCAATCCCCGGTTTCAAGCATCTTGCGCGCGATTTCTGCATAGCGGGCTTCGGTGGTGTCCGTAAATGGCATCCACCACATCAAAGCAAGACGTATCACAACCAGCGTGACAAGTGCGCCGCCCAAGAAACGACGATCCGCCAAGGAAAGCCGGAATGGCAGACGCGGGTGTGATTGCGATGGTCGCACGGAAGCGGCGGTGGCGAGAGTGGTCATGGCGGCCTCTTGCTGCATTGCCCGACCGATTAATCCCGGTGGCCTGACCAAGGGGTGTTCGCGCCTATACCGATTGGTAATATTCCAGCCATGGCGGAGCGGGCATTTTCCCGGTATCCTTCGGGCAAGATGTGAAGGTGTGAAACATGCGTGTATTGATCGTTGAAGATGACCAGGAAACCGCAGACTACATCTGCTCGAGTTTGCGCGAATTGGGGCATGTATTTGAACACGCGGCAGATGGAAAATCGGGCTTTCTAAGCGCGCTCGATAGCGATTTCGATGTTATGGTCATTGATCGGATGTTGCCGGGGCTTGACGGTCTGTCGCTGGTCAAGTCCATACGCGGCGCGGATGTCGCGACCCCGATCCTGTTCTTGAGCGCCATGGGAGGGATCAACGACCGTGTTGATGGTCTGGAGGCAGGTGCCGATGATTATCTGGTCAAGCCTTTCGCGTTTTCCGAACTATCGGCCCGGCTTGCTGCATTGGCCCGCCGCCC
>TARA_R110002073_G_scaffold57184_1_pt1 | contig 20368 bp, 13 predicted proteins | sample TARA_R110002073 | Tara Oceans TARA_R110002073 (sample SAMEA4397174) | marine metagenome | biome: Polar Biome; feature: [DCM] deep chlorophyll maximum layer (ENVO:01000326); material: water (ENVO:00002006), including particulate matter (ENVO:01000060) such as... | depth 40 m
GGCACGCATATTGCTGCAGGGGAACACTGGGGGGGCGTGCCCGCCCGCCGGCTGGGAAGTGCGGCCAGCGAATTGGCTCCTGACCGATCTACTGGCGGCTGACGTATCCCAGCACACTCACTGACAACTTTTATAGTGGAACGAGCGATCATATGAATAGGCAATTTTTGAAGTATTTGGCGGTTGGCGCCCTCATTCTGGTGGCTTCCTGCGCCAAAGACTTGACGCCACAGGAGCATATTGCCAAGGCTCAAGACTATATGGCGTCGGGTGAATTTGAGGCGGCCAGTATAGAGCTGAAAAATGCTGCCAGTAAGGATCCAAACAATCCCCAGGTGCGCTATGAACTTGCCAATGTTGCGCTGGCACAAGGGGAGGGAGCGACGGCGGAGAAGGAGGCTCGCCGCGCTGAAGAGTTGGGCATGTTGTCGCGCGAGGTGGTACTCCTGCAACTGCAGGCCCTGTATTTGCAGGGTGATTTTGACCGCTTGCTGGCCAAATCGGAGAAGCTCCCGAACAAACTGCAGCCGGCGCAACTCGCGGATATCCACGCCTATCGCGCTCATGCACTGATTCGAAAACAGCAGTTCAGGCTGGCCGATGCGGAGATTGCAAAGGCGCTAAAACTGAACGGGGAATCGGTTATCGCAGTACTGGCCAAGGCCAGTTACGAGGCGCAGGTTGGGCGCCGTGAGACAGCTGAGACACTGGTAAAACAGGCCCTGGAGATTGACCCAAAATCGGCGGAAGCCTGGGCTCTGATGGGCGATTTGCTGGCGGCAGATGGCGATCTGGATGGCGCCCGAGAAGCCTATGATAATGCGGTGCTCAATCGCAGTTACGAGTCATTGCTGTTGGCCAGACGGGCATTGATCGAGGCGCAGTTAGAGGATTATGGTGCCGCCAGAAGCGATATCGAAAAGCTGTACGATGGCGGCTTCAAGGATCATCCGTATGTCAACTTTGTGCGTGGATACATCGAGTTTCAGCAGCAAAATTTTCCGGTCGCTTCGCAAGTGCTGGAGGTGTCCGTAGCGGGCAATCCGGAGGATCCGCTCGCAAAATTGTACCTGGTCGCCAGCTATATGGCGGAGGGTAAGCTGGAGCAGGCCCAGATGATTGCGAACCAGCTCTATTACGCGATCCCCAACTCCGTCGAAATTGCCCGCATGTTCGCCTCGCTCAATATTCAGCAGCAGGATCTTGGTGCCGCCAAGGAGACCTTGAGCAAGCTGTTGGAGCAACAGGAGGACGATACCATGGCGCTCGGCATGCTCGGCTCCATTGCCCTGATGGAAGGCGAGGGCGATGAGGCGATCGAATACCTCCAGCGCTTGTCGGAACTGTCACCCGGGAATATGTCGGTTCAAAGTATGTTGAGTCTGGCAAAGACCATGCGGGGAGATTTCGTTGAAGAGATTATTGCCGCGGCCGAGAAGCAGGTGCCCGAAGGCGACTTTGTCAAGGTGCTCATCTCGGCCGGAGCTGCACTGGAGCAGGGGCAGTTGAAGGAGGCCGTTACCATCGCTGAGAACCTGCAGCAGCAGTACCCCGACCGCGTTGAGCCCCTCAATATGCTGGCCGCAATCTATCTTTACGGTGGCGATTGGCGCAGGGGGAAAGTGTTTTTGGAGCAGTCCCTGGCGATTGACCCGATGGAGCCCTCTGCGGTCAAGACGCTGGCGAAAATATACCTGCGAACCGGTGAGGAGGCGCGGGCAGAGGAGTTGCTGGCTGCCTATTTGCAGGAGCACCCGAATGATTTGGAGGCGATCGGTGTTCAATCCGAGCTTCTCGTCGCCACCAAGGACTTCACCGAGGCCGAGAAGCAGTTGATTGAACTACTCGACCGCGATCCTCAGAACCTGGAGTTACAGGCGCGCCTGGTAAGGCTGTATTTTGATAACGGGCAGCACGAGCAGGTATCGGTGCGGACGGAGAGCCTCAGCGACAGTGTCATTCAGTCCCAACCGTCGCTGATGGAACTGCGGGGGAAGTCGCTGTTGAACCTTGGCAACGCGGAAGGCGCGGCTAAAGTCTGGGAAAAGTGGGTCGAGTTATCCCCTGATTCGGTGCTGGCAAACTTTTACTACGGCGATGCCCTCGCCAGGGACAAAGACATGGACCGCGCGCTGAAGCATCTGCAAATGGCTCGGGACCTGAAGCCCGGGTATTTACCCGCGAGGCTGTCCATCATAAGAGTGCTGGCTGAATCGGGTGATTCCGACGCTGCCTTTGCAGAGATGGAGGCGTTGCAATCCGAGATGAAGGAAGACCGGGCCGATGTCTTTTATACACAGGGTTGGCTGAATGCCAGTGCCGGCAATCTCGAGGCCGCCGAGCAGGCTTTGCAAAAGTCGCTGTCCCTGCAGCCTGCGCCAGAGACGGCGATGCTGCTGTTTACTACCATCAACAGCCAGGGGCGGGCAGAGGACGCGCTGGCGCTGCTGGAGGCCGGGTCTGGGAATTTTCCGCGCAATAGCAGCCTGATGCTGGTACTGGGGCAAAGCTACCTTGCACGAAATGAGGAGGGCAAGGCCATTGATGTTTATCAGCGATTGCTCGGTGTCGCTCCGCAGTCGGTGGTGGCGCTGAATAACCTGGCCTGGCTGATGCGTGAACGAGACCCGAAGCAGGCATTGAATTACGCGAGACAGGGTATCGCGCTGGTCCCTGAGGACCCTTTTATGCTCTCTACCCTCGGCACTGTGCTGGTTGCCAACGGCGAAACGGAGCAGGGAGAGCAAACGTTACGAAAGGCCGTGGCGCTGTACCCGGACAATATGCAGCTGAAACTGGATTTGGCGCACCTGTTGCTCGATATCGGCCAGCCCGCTGCTGCGAGACCGTATCTGGAACTGGTCATCGGAAGCGCCGAACGTGAAGATTTGGTTGCGAAAGCCGAGGTTCTCCTGTCATCTGCAGGCAATGGGGAGTAGTGTGTTGTCGCGGGGCTGCTGTGCTGTGCGACAGCGCAGTGGCGTTTTGGCCGGATCACCTGAAACTGAGAACTGGTTCCTGTTTTTTTAAGCGTCGGGGAGTTATCATTTTGTCTAAGTTTCTCTGGTGAAAAGGTGACTGTCAGCTTTTTTTACAAGTGACAGCCTGTACCCACGGATAAATTGAGACAGAATATTTAAGCTTCTGTTTTTAAAGGGAAAATTATTTTTGGCATAGCGTTTGCATTATATGAGCCAGGAAACAGTACAATCAGCAGGCGTCACGCTGGTCGGAATCAGGTTAGTCAACATTGAGTTAGGAGTTCCACATGAAATTCAGTAAAGGGAAGATGGCGGTTGCATTCAGCGCTGCACTGGGGGTTGGCATGGTGAGCCAGGCGTCTGCGGACGTATACGGTTTGAGCTACCTGAATGTCGACAACCTGAACGTGACGTTCAATGCTGTTTCCGGTGGTGCGGGACTCTACACGTTCAGTGCCAACCAGGATGCTATTCTCAATGGCGCCGAGGACCCCTCCAGCGGTGCTGCCAGCTGTGCCGGTAGCTTCGGTGTATTCTCCTCGTGTTCCGGTCCGTCTCCCACCCTGAGTGGCAAGGTGCAGAATGCACCTCCCGCCAGCGCCGGTGTTCGCGGCGAGGGTGACTACACTGTTTTCGGTATGGTTGGGGATTACTCCAACGCCGAAGCTGAAGTGGTTTCGGCTACCTTGACGGGTGATCCGACGACTCACGTGACGTCAATTTCCGAGAGCAATATCGACATGGGCTCCAGCGCTCAGTCAAACACCAACATTGGCTCCAACACCAATCTGGCCTTGAGCTTTGCAGTCGGCCCGGCTGGCACCCTCAGCGTTTCGTTTGACGCCGATATCAACGTTCACACCGAGGTATCCGGTGGTGATCTGGGTATTGCGCAAGCAGCCTCTGGTGCTACCTTGCTGTTACAGAAAGACGGCTTGACGCTCGCTTCCTGGGCGCCGACGGGCACAAACACAGTGACTACCTGTGCCGCAGGCCTCACCTGTACAGCCACCGAGACAGCGTTGTCACTTAACAACACATCGTCCAGTGCGGGTGCTGCCAACATTGTGGCAGGAAGTGGGACTTACAACATTGATATCTCCGGCTTAACATCTGGAACCGGCTATACGCTGGCGTTTAACACCACGACCTCTACTGACCTGTTCCGTGTGGTGCCTGTGCCAAGCTCTCTGCTTCTGATGGGAACCGGCCTGCTGTTGGGTGCGCGTGCAACGCGACGCAACAAGAAATAGTCTGACGGAGTCACTGGGCTGGTATTGCCAGCCCGCAGCCAAAACCGCACATTCACGTGCGGTTTTTTTTGTCTTTCGGTTGACGCAAGGGACACTATTTTAGTGTCTCATACTCCCTGAGCGTGTAGTCAAAGACTAAAAATAACGCGTGAACTCAATGCCCAGATAATCGTCGGATCTAAAGAAGTACAGATTGTCCTTCTCATCAGTGTTGGTCGTGAACCGTAACTCAAGAGAGAGCACCCAGTTCTCACCCAGTCTGCGTGAGGCTTCAATATTGCCAAAAATCGTCTGCGTATCGGTGTCGTAGATAACGCCCGCCAGTACCATGGTGCCCGGCAAGTCATTGGCAGTGAGGCGCGCCCCGACATATATATCGCTTTGCAGACCATTGGTAGCCTCGTCGCCTCGTTCGTCGTAGTGGTATTCCAGCAGCAGGCCCAGGTCGGCGGCTGTGTTGGCCGCGCCGAAACTGGTTCTCTCAAATCCTCCGACGTATGCGTAGTAATCGTCCAGCGTGTTTCGGTTATAGATTGCTTCAAGCTTCCACAGCCAGGCGCCTTTGGTGGCCTGGGCGTCCAGGCTGGTCTGGTCGATCTGGACATACACGGGCAGTAATTTCAACGTGCCAGAAGTCGCATCCGGAAACAGGTAGGGCTCCCGACTTGTTCCGGAAAAATGCGCCAGGCCGAGATCCCAGTCGCCGATGTTATGGCTCCAGCGAAGCGCCAGGTCAATGTGCTGCTCCTCGGAGTTAGATTCGTATTGTGGATCGCGAGTGTCGACTGCCGGCTCAGTGCGCAGCCGACCGTGTTTGCCGGGGAACGTCCTCTCCCTGAAATAAGGCAGGACGTAGAACTGCCAGTTCCCCCAATCGCTGAGATAGTTGAGGTTCAGCATTGGTTGACCGAGCTTTTCCTCGCCGTCGATATTCTCCACGAGGTCTGTCTGGTTGATGATATCCACCAGGTGCTGGGATTCCGTTACGCCCCAGAAAACAACGTCAACCCCGATCTTGCCAACCCAGCGATCGTGCTCAATTTGCCAGTACAGCTCTCTTATATCGGCGTGTGTTCTCTGGTTGTCGGCCGTGTCGTAGCGGAAAAACGGTGCGAATACGAACTGCTGATCACCGTTTGCCCAGTCAGTATAGTACTCGGGCTTGAGTGCGAGTGAGAAATCCTGGTCCTGCTGATCCGGGAACTCCGGCGATTTTGGAAACAGGCGGGCATCGAAACTGATATAGCCCGACCACTCACCCCAATCGATCCTCGGTACGGGCTGTGCGGGGGCTGTGCTAATGGGTAACGGGTTTGCAGGGAGCGGCACGGGACCTGCCATTGCGCGATGCACGAGCGGCAAAGTGGATAGCAGTATTGCGACCGGTAATGCGGAAGACCGTACCACAAATATCCTTGCAGGCGCTGGGTAGGCTAGCGGATGCGAGCGATAGCACTGGGGGTAAAATCTGAATCTTTCAAGCCCGTCCTGAATTGATAGTTGCCGAACCTCAGTGTCGTGCTCTTACCAGTCTGGTGATTGGTCATAATCAGTTCCTCCGGGCGCCAGTAGTGATCCAGGTACTGTCGATAGCCGACAGGAAGCATGGTTTTCAGCAGTGCGTTTTTACGATCGTAATAATCGACACGTTGCAGGCGATATTCCGACTGGTCAACCCAGGTAACCTGGCGCGTGTAACCGGAATTGGTATCCGTCGGGATGCGTTCGAGTACGAAGCACAGTTCCCCGTTGATCGTTTCGTCACGCAAGTATTTGTAGCTGTATTTCTCAACCTCCTGCGAGGAGAGATCTTCGTAGGCGAACTCACTACCCATGAAGGGACCGGATTTATCCGCTGAGGAGATGCGCTTGACGCGTTTCAGTGCCGGCAGATACAGCCATTGCTCGTCGGCCTCGGTTTTGTGGGTAAAGGTGAGAATTGCTGTGCCTTTCAAGTCCCGGGGGCGATCGAAAACCATAATACTTTTGTCTCCATCGTCCGCAACCTCCAGCACCATTTGACGCATTTCCCGGGTGATAATGTTGTCGGGAGACGACGCGATCAACATGGTCAGGTCAACGCTGGTGTCCCCGAAGCCGTTGTCTCGACGATCTGCCTCGACGGCAATAGCCATGCCCTTTTCTGCATCTGATTCTGCGAGCGCAACCGCAGCACTGAGTAGCGCAATGCATGACAGAAAAAGGACCGCCAGATTGCGTTTCAGCGCGGGGTGGTCAAAAGGTTCACTCAGGAGGTTTAGGTTATTCATAGTGTTCTTCCATGGAGTTGTATCTTAGCCGGCTTTCGGTATCAGCCAGCGATCAATCTTCATCAGCAGCGCCGGCAAGAACAGAAGATCCAGTACCAAAGCCACAGCAATAGTTAGTGCCACGAGTAGGCCCGATGTCGAATTAACCGCAAAATCGGAGTGCACCAGAACCAAAAAACCTGCCGCCAACACGATAGAGGTGGATACCAGAGCGCTGCCTACGGTAGTGAGTGTTCGGTGGACTGCCTCCGTCGCACTCATGTTGTGCTGTATCCGGGCCTCCCTGTATTTGACCAGAAAGTGGGTGCTGTCATCGACAACGATACCAAGAGTCAGGCTGAAAACAACAGAAGCCGCCATATTGATTTCGCTCACCACCGCCCCCCAGATACCAAGTATGACAAGGGCCGGGAACAGGTTCGGTAAAAAGCTGATCAGACCGAACTTGACTGAGCGAAACGCCACCACCATGCACAGGGAGATGACGACAATGGCAAAGAGTGAGCCGCTGAGCATGCTTTCGATGTTTCTCATGCCAATGTGTGCAAAACTTATCGACTGGCCAGCTCCGCGCGTTACGATCTCTGGCGTATTGGTCTCCATCCACTGGCGTGCGCGCTCCTCGAAACTGATCAGGCCCTGCGATTTCTGGTTTTTCAACACCACTGCTACCTTGAGCGCAGACTTATCTGCGCTGATCTGGTGGGTCACGTCCAGGCCGTAGGGTATGGAAATTTCGTAAAGCAGTATGTACTGGGATGTCATTTCCTTTGAATCGGGCAGGCGGTGCCAGTCTGGATCATCCTCATGCAACACCTGGTTGAGTCGCTTTAGCGTGTCGGTAAACACGTCCACGTTGACGACTTCTGGCTGCTGCCGCAGCCAGTCGGAAAACCTTGAAACGGATTCCAGGAAGTCGGGGTCTGACACACCCTGTGGCTGCCCTGCATCGATCGAGTAATGCAGTGACTGATTACCGGAGAGTTTTTCCTCAACGACACGAATGGCATCGGTCAGGGCGACGTCGGATGAAAAATAGCTTGTCGGGTCATCGTTAAGCTGGAGTCTCGGTATGAAGCTGATAGCGAGAATGACCAGAGCGAGAGAACTCCAGAAAATGGCAGTGGAATGGCCGGTGACAAGTCTGGACAATCGCTCCATGGGCAATCCGGTCCTCGCACCGGTGCTGGATTTGAACGGTGTTATCAGTATCAGGCTGGGGAGTATTGCCAAGGTCACCCAAAGCGCTCCCAACACGCCCGCCGCTGCTATATTTCCCAATTCGCGAAAGGGTGGTGAGTCGCTGAAGTTCATACTGATAAAGCCCAGCGCAGTGGTTATGCTGGTGAGTAATATCGGGTACAGGGTGTGATGCAGGCTCGTGCCAAGTGCAGTGCGCTTGTCGTTGCCGAGGCGCAACTGTGACAGGAATGTGCTGAGCACGTGCACGCAATCGGCAATCGCGAGTGTCATTATAATGGTTGGTGCGGAGACGTTGACGCTGTTGATGCCGATGCCCGTCCACCCTGCATAGCCCATGCCCACGATGACGCTGAGGATAATAGCGATCACTGTGCACACAGAGGCCATAATCGAACGAAGTAGCAACGCCAGTAGCAGCAATACGATACAGAACATCAGCGGCATCAGGCTCACAGAGTCGGCCTGTGTAACTTCAGCGAGCGTTTGCTCGGTCAGCGCCCATCCCGCCAGATAAATATTCAGCCCCGGGTTGGCCAATGCGGCCTTTTCCTGAATATCGCGGGCAAATCGAACTGATTCGGCGATGGCGAGCGCTTTGTCGGAGTCCGGCATGTTCAGGTTCAAACTGATATTCACGGCAGTGACGCTGCCGTTTGCCGACAAAATCCTGCCTATCAGCGGTTGCTGGGAGAGCGCCGTCTCGCGAATGGCCGCTATTTCCTGTGCCGAGAGTGCTGTCGCATTTTCAATCAGTGCCCCGATACGGATATCGTCGCCATCCACCGAGGGATAGAGAAAGTTATTCAGCGAATCCACGCGTCTGGAATTGGGGACAAACCACGATTGCTCTGTGATGCTTTGCACCGTGGCGAGGTTCTCCGGCGTGAAGATATCGCCCTGCCTTGCCTCGATCACAACGAGGATATTGTCTTCCTTGCCGTAGGTCTGTTCGATCTGCTCCTGGGCCAATAGATTGGGGTCGTTTTTGTTAAAGAAAACCTTGATGCCTGAGTCAAGCTGCAGGCGGCTCACACCGAACCCAATCGCGAGAATCAACAGGGTGCTGATTACGGCAACCCAGTGAACGTATCGCATCAGCACTGCTATGAACTTGGTCTTTCCAGTCATGGTTGCAACAGTAGCAAGGGAGCTGCCCCTTTCGTAGTAAGTTCGGGGTGTTGATGATAGCGCATCCCCCCCTGCATCCGGGAACACAGAATATCGATTAGAGGAGGTTTCGTTGTCGCGCTTGAAGGTGTACGTTGTGCCAATCGGGGGCAGCGTCCGGACAAAGTGCGCAACATTACAGGCCAGATAGTCGCAGATTATGGGAGCGATTTCATGGCAACGATCCTGGTCAGTTTGTAAATACGAAAATTACCAAAATAGGGTAGTTAAATGTTTAAAACTGTCGTACGCTTCACACTTACACCAAGAATATATTGCAATTCAAAGTTTCACGTGTTCCGGCCGACATTGGTTATGAATACTGGTTTTGAAAACAGATATTCTATGGCGGAGCGCGTGTTTCGACTGTAAACCCTGAGCCCCTGTAAGGGATTCTAATAAGAGAGGGAGGCTGATAGCCTTGTCACTTGAGTTCAGAATAACCCGCGATCCGAATGTTTTGAACCAGTATTATCAACTGCGCGAGCAGTGTTTCCGCTCCGAGCTGGGATTGGTCGACTTCGACGGTTCTGAAGATGACCAGGACAGGCGCTCACAGATCATGGTGGGGCTGAAGGAAGGTCGTGTCGTCGGTGGAGTTCGTATTTCCCCTCATATCACTCTGGCCAGCCAACTGGAGCAGCTGGGGTTGAGAAGTGAGGTGTGCTGTATGTGGGAGCGCTTCGCAATCGCGCCGGTCATGCGAACGCTGGATGTCTTTCGTCATTTTAGCACGCATCTGGTAAATGCCTCTCTGGAGACCGGGTACCACAATGCGATGGTGTTGAGTTCTCTTCCGAATGCGCGCTTCTATCGCCGCTGTCATTCGGCCCTCGGTGTGAAGTTTCATATTCACCGCCATGTGCCACATTGCGCCCAGGGCGCTTTTTCCGGTTTGGAACACTATCTTTCGGTCGCTCATCTCGAGCGTCCCCAGCCACTGAAAATCGCTGTCTGAATTAGCGCACGGTGTCGTAATTGCCGCATCCATTGAGAGGGCGGCGCGTGCTGTGTAGCTGTCCAGGTCAGGTTTCTGGAAGCGCTTCACAGATTTTGGCAACAGTCCTGACGGTAAACATCAGTTGCACTACGCTTGATGTGGTGGACCGATGTAATGCCTGTGCGCATCCGTGCGCCCTGCAAGAGACAAGCTGTGCCGCGCGATGTTACCCTTTGCCGAATGCTGGACTTGATAGATACTAAAAGTGCAAAGCGCTTCCGGCAGTATGAGTGGCAGAAATTTCTGATGATGGAGGCTTATCCCTCTTTCGACGTGAACACACAAACGAGTAGGTAGAATGAACGCAATACTACGCAATACCCTGGTCCTGCTTTTTACTGGCTTTTTTCTGCTGGGGTGCGGAGATGACCTGACCAGCGAGGATCATCTGAACAATGCAAACAATTTTATCAAGGAATCCCAGTACGAAGAGGCGATTATCGAGCTGAAGAATGCGCTGTTGAAGGACGACAGCAATGCACGGGCAAGGGCGACGCTGGGGACTATTTATTTTGATCAGGAGCTCTATGCCGATGCTGACAAGGAGTTGTCCAGGGCATTGTCAGCCGGAATGGACCCGACGGTCGTCGTCCCAGTGCTGGCTCAGGTGCTGGTGGCGCTGGGAGAGCTTGATCGGCTCGAAGCGCTATCTGCGGACGGTCTCGATTCCCAGAGTCGTTCAACACTGCTGGCAGCGAAGGGGATAGCCAAGCTCTACCAGCAAGACATGGAGGAGGGCGCCGAACTTATCGATGCCGCTTCTGAGAGCCAACCGGCGTCAAACTATGCCAAAGTGGCGATAGCACGACTTTCGATGGTGAGGGGAAACCCTGAAGAGGCGCGCGAACAATTGAAGCAAGTCTTCCAGGACGACCGCAAATATGCCCCTGCATGGATCCTGAAGGGCGATATAGAGCGTGCAGAAGGTGAGTCCCAGAAAGCCATGCAAGCCTATTCACAAGCCATCAATCTCACAAAAAACAAGTTTGAACCGCTGCTGAATCGAGCAATGGTGCGAATCGATATGGGTAAGTTTGAAGGCGCAGAGAACGATCTGAATCGTCTTCAACGAGGATACAAGAGCGCCGAGACGCATCCTGGCGTGCAGTTCGCCCTCGGGCTTGTCTATATACAAGCCAAGAAAATCAATGAGGCGAGCGAGGCCATGCAGAAAGCCTCTGAGTTTCCCAAGAATTACCCCGAGTCACTGTATTATCTGGCGGCAATTCACGCAGACAAGGGGCAATCCGAAAAAGCCCTGAATCTTGTTAACCAGTATCTACTTATGAAGCCGGAGAACCCGGCGGGCTCCAAATTAGCCGCCAGACTTGAGCTGGGTAAGAAGAACTTTCAAAGTGCGGAACGACTGCTGCTTCCAGTCTTGCAGCAGGACGGCACTGATGTCGATGCCTTGAATCTGTTGGCTAATGCCCGTCTCGGGCAGGGTAAAAACGATTCGGGCATTGATCTGCTGACGAAGATCGTGGAACTGAAACCGAAATCCAATGACGCCAAAGCGCGGTTGGGCGCTGCTTACCTCGCTTCCGGCAACGAAGAATTGGGAATAGAAACACTGCAGGCTATCCTTGAAAAATCGCCCTCTTATGACAATGCCGATACGCTTATTGTCATGTACTACCTTGGACAGGAAGACATTCCCAGCGCGATTCAGGCAGCCAGCGAGTATACAAAGCGCAATCCAAAGGCCAAGTCTTACGTGCTGCTGGCACGTACCCACCTGGTGAACGACGATAAAGACCAGGCCAAGGCCGCATTTGATAAGGCACTGGAACTGAAACCCGGTGATCCTATCTCGGGTATCAGCCTGGCAGAGTACGCGTTGGCGGATAAAGACTACGATGCTGCGCGCGGTTATTACCAGCAAATACTTGAGCACGACCCTGCACATATGGAAACGCGGATGCGCGTTGCCGCTACCTATGCGATGGAGGGCAAGGACAAGGAAATGCTGGACAGCCTCGATGCTACGCTGGCCGCCTATCCTCGCGCGATGGAGCCCCGTTTGGTCAAGGCACGATATTTTATCGCCAGGGGCGAAATGGAGAAGGCGATTCCACTGTTTGAGGCGCTGTCGGAAGAGCAGCGTGAACACCCTGATGCACTTGAGACTATTGCGACTTTTGAGTTGACGACAAGTCGATTCAACCAGGCAGTAGGCACGATTAGCAGACTGATTGACAAGAAGCCGAATATCGCTGATTACCACTTCATGAAATCCCGAGCCTATGCTGGCCTCGGGGAACAGGAAAAGATGTCTGCTGAGCTCAATCGAACGCTGGAGCTGAATCCCGCTCACTTCGGCGCCAAGGTGGCAGTAGCGCGTATGGCGCTGCTGTCGGATGATACGCCGCTCTTTGAAGAGAAGTTAACCGAACTCAAAAAGGTGGCACCACAGAGCCCGGAAGTCATACAGCTGGATGTTGCCTACGCCAGCAAAAGCGGAGACAACAAGCGTGCGAAGGAACTGTTGGAGGGATTGTTTGAGCGTGAACCGACTACAGGCAATGTCATTGCCCTGGCCTCGTTGCGGCAGTCGTCTGGTAATCTGGAGGGCGCTATCGTGCAGCTGGAAACCTGGGTTGATACGAATCCAGAAGACGTAACTGCGCGGGCCAAGCTGGCGGAAGTTTACGGCAGCAACAACCAGGTGGATAAAGTCATGCTGCAGTGCCGAGAGATACTGAAGCTGGAGCCGGACAATATAGTCGCGCTGAATAATCTGGCGTGGTACCTGCTGGAGAGCGATCCCAAGGAGTCCATGCAATACGCCGAGCGAGCAGTGGCATTGGCACCTGACTCAAGCGCGGTACTGGATACATTGGCTCTGGCCCAACTTGAAAACAAAAAACTGGATGAAGCCAGGAAGACCATTGATCGTGCACTCAATATTTCGCCCAAAAGCGCTGATATTCGTTTCCATGAAGCGAAGATCCGTGCGGCCGAGGGTGATAGCAGCGGCGCAATTGTTGCGATAACGTCGCTGCTCAATAGGGATGAGGATTTCTCACAGCGGGACGAAGCAGAAGCATTTCTCGAAAAGCTGAGGTCCCAGTAAGGGAAGTGGCGAACAGGGCTCGCCACTCTTTTGCAGGGGTTTTTGCAGGCGTTGGCTAAACTGCAGTAATGCAGACCGGATGTGACAGAGAGTCAGGATATTTAGTCAGCGTTCGCCCTCGGTTGCAACCGCTGGGCGCACCCTGCCAGCCAGGGGTTTAACTAATATAGTTACACTTTCAGTCCCAGCCTCTCCAGCAGTTTATACAGTGTCGGCCTGGTAACGCCCAGCGCGTTGGCAGCGTCTGTAATGTTCTGGTTGCTGTGGTTCATTGCGCGAATGATCGCCTTGCGCTCCGCTTCGTCGCGAACCTCTTTCAAGTTCAAGGGAACAGGGTCGGTGACATTCTCCGTTAACTCAAGGTCCTCGGGCCTAATCTGATTATTGTCGGCCATAATCACAGCCCTTTTTACCCGACTTTCCAGTTCGCGAACATTACCGGGCCAATCGTAAGCCTCCATTGCAGCAATGGCATCGGCAGAGTAATTCATTGCCGATCGACCATACTCCTTGCTCCATGTATTGAGGAAGGACTTGGCCAGGACCAGGATGTCGCTTTCACGATCTTTCAGCGGCGGAATTTCAATAACGATTTCACTGATGCGATAATACAAGTCCTCCCGGAACAGGCCTTTTGAAATCAGGCCTCGCAGATCCTGATGAGTAGCACAGAGAATCCGCACATCGACAGGTATTTCCTTGCGACCGCCAATTCGCTCCACCACGCGTTCCTGCAGGAATCGCAGAAGCTTGGCTTGCAGTTCCATCGGCAGGTCGCCAATTTCATCCAGAAACAGTGTTCCTCCATCAGCGTACTCAATCTTTCCGGGAGTCTGCTTTGCGGCACCGGTAAATGCGCCTTTTTCATAGCCGAACAGCTCACTTTCCAACAGGTTATCGGGTATAGCCGCGCAGTTGATAGCAATCATTGGTCCGCTCGCTCGCGGACTCAACTCGTGAAGTGCCTGGGCACAGCGCTCTTTTCCTGTTCCGCTGGCGCCCAGCAGCAAGGTAGTGATGTTCGACGGCGCAATTTTTTCAATGGTGCGACAGACTTTCAGCATCTGCGGGCTCGCAGTGATGATCCCCTTCAGTGGCATGTTCTGGTCGTGTTGCTGCAGTCTGCGGTTTTCTATTTCCAGCAGATAGACATGGTAGGCACGGCTCACCAGCAGAGCGAGTAACTCGGGGTCTGCCGGCTTCTGGTGAAAATCGTAGGCGCCCATCGCGATTGCCTTTACTGCGTTGGCCCGGTCGTTGTCGCCTGTGACGATTATGACTTTGGTTTCGGGCGCCAGTGACAGTATCTCGCTAAGAGTCGCCAAACCTTCTGTCACGCCACCCGGGTCCGGAGGCAAGCCCAGATCCAGCAATACCACGCCGGGTTGGATTCGACGGAGCTGGTTGATGGCTTCAGTGCGATCGCCAGTCACGGTGACTTCAAAGTCGTCAAATGCCCAGCGTAGTTGGCTTTGCAGCCCTTTGTCATCCTCCACTACGAGGAGGTGCTTTTTATCGTTTTTCACGAATTGTTTACCTTGTCTGTTGTCTTTTTGTCGTCCTCGCTGTCCGATACCGTGCACGGTATATGAACGCGAAATAATGATCCTGTTCCGGGGTGACTTCTCACCTGTATGTTACCTCCCAGGCTGTTGATGAAATCGCGGCTCTCAAAAGCGCCAATGCCCATTCCTGTCAATCCCTTGGTGGAGTCAAAGGGTTTGAAAAGACGGTGGCGTACAAAGTCTGCATCCATGCCGGCGCCGTTGTCCTCCACCTCTACTGCAACGCCGTTATGTTCGCGCATCATTCGCACTGTGACCACTCCGTCCTTATTCGTGGCCTCCTGGGCATTCTGTACCAGGTGACTGAAAACGGTTTGCAGGCGGTCGCGATCGCAGGTTAGCGTGAAATTCTTGTCGTCGAGAATCAGGGTGGGAGCGGGAGTGCGGTGTCGGCCCTCGGCGACCACCGTTTCCAACAGGTCCGCAAGATCGAATTCCTGTTGTTCTGTCTGCTCCGTGCCGCTGCGTAACTGAACCATCAACTTGCTCATTCGGGTTACGGTATTGCTGACGGTGCCGACCATATCGTCAATAAACTCCGGATTGTGTTTGTGCTTCTGCGCGTTCGATACCATCAGTGACAGTTGTGCCAGAATGTTTTTGAGATCGTGTATGACATAGGCCGAGAGTCGATTGAATGCTTCGAACTGACGTGATTCCATCAGCGCTTTGTCGGCTTGAAACTGCGCCAGGTGGCTTCCTGCCTGTTTGCCGGCGACTTTCAGCAGGTCGCGATCCTCCCAGTTCAACTCTCGCAGCAGGTCAGATTCCCGCAGCAACAGTATACCTTGCAGGCGTTCACCAAAGAGCAGGGGGATGATCAGCCAGGCGCGAGAAATCTCCGAAAACTCGATTGGTAATTTCAGGTCCCGGTACAGGTCAGGAGATCTGCGCCATTCGCGCAGGTCAATGATCCAGCCCTCCTTTTGCAGCCACTGCGCCAGGCTTCCGAGATCAATGTCCACACTGGGGGCTGGCATCTCCCAGTTGGCAACGATATTGAACCGTCCATCTTCTGTCCTGCTCCAGAGCAACCCTGCTGGACTTTTGACGAGATGTGCCACTGCGCGAGTAATATTCTCGGGGATATCATTCTGGCCGCTGGCAAGGGTGTGCGTAAACTGAAGCCATTCGAGACGATAGTCGTACTTGTAACTGAAGAAATTCTTGCTCAGCCATACGCGTGCGCTGGCGCGGATACGCCCGGAGAACAACAGTACCACCAGCGTAAGTCCAGCGGCACAAAGGAACGTGATCTGCAGTACGCCGCCCCAGCTGCCACCAAGATAACGGATGAAATAGGCCGCAAGGGCCATTGTTATCAGGTAGATACCTGACGCCATCAGTGTCAGTGAATGAAAGGCAACATGTCGGGACAGATGGATGCCCTCGGCCTTTTCCGGTGGTTTCCCCTGATCGGTGCGACTGATACTGATGGCCATCAGTATAGCCGCCATCGCAGTTACGATACCTCGGGCCTGCCATGAAGTCGGATCCATCTGACGAAACAGGAGCGCCTCGGCATACATGAAAAAGTCGTAAACAAACAGGATACCCAGTCCAAGGCAGAGGTGCTTTGTCGCCCACAACTCGGCTTCACTACTGTTGCGAAAAAACTGTTCCAGCAATAGCAAACCCAACACTGACATTGCGATCCAGGTAAAGAAGCTCAGGTTAAGAGACAGGTAAAACAGCGATGGTATTTTCTCTGCCAGAAGCGCTATGCCGGGTATGGCTATCAGGATCACGGAAAAAAGTAGGGTGAACCAGGGGATCCATCGATTGGATGCGAGGACGTGTGTTGTGCCCTGAACCCGGGTTCCAATCAGTTTGAGCAGTACAAAAATCCAGGCGGCGTTGCGAGCAATTTCGGAAACCTGGATTAACAGAACCTGTGGTTGCGACAAAATGGTGGAAGCCATAACCACGGCAGCCCACACTGCGGTGAGTGAACTGGCTGCTAGCAAAGCATTGCCGAGTGGATTGTTGCGACGTGCGATGAAGACGAGGAGCACCAGCATGGAATAGGCGAGCGAGGCTGTGCCGTAGCTGTATAAGCCTATATTGCTGAGCACTGTAGATTCTGACGCCAGTTCTAAACTCATAAAATCGTGTGCCAAGTCACGTTCCGCGATAGCGAGGCTGCATGAGAAACACTATACTGCTGCTCCATTAGAGTAAATCCCATCAGAGAATAAGTGGGATACGCCGCACACAATAAAACGGCGTGCTCATTCGGGGAATTTTTGGAAGGGGTATACGTTGTCCAAGTCAGCCTACGAGGTGCTCGAGCCAGAGCTTATGCAGCAGTCTTTTCGATGGCTGGTGACGGGCGCCGCGGGATTTATCGGTTCGCACCTGGTGGAGAGATTGCTGCAACTGGAGCAGGACGTGGTTGGCCTCGACAACTTCGCCACGGGTTCGCGAGCCAATATCGAGCAGGTGCAAGCGAGCGTAGGGGAGCAGAAGTGGCGCCGATTCACGTTTATTGAAGCCGATATCTGCGACCTCAATGCATGCAATGAAGCCGTCCGGGGCGCCGACTACGTCCTGCACCAGGCGGCCCTCGGCAGTGTGCCGCGTTCGGTCGCTGATCCGCTGTTGTCAAATCGCGCCAACGTCGATGGTTTTTTGAATATGCTCGTAGCATCCAGGGATGCCGGCGTGAAGCGGTTTATCTATGCGGCGTCCTCCTCCACATACGGTGATCACCCGGGACTACCCAAAGTTGAGGATGTGATTGGTAAGCCTTTATCCCCCTATGCCGTGACCAAATACGTCAATGAACTCTACGCCGATGTCTTTGCGCGTACTTATGGTATGGACTGCATTGGCTTGCGTTACTTTAACGTGTTTGGGCCGCGACAGGACCCTCAAGGTGCTTACGCTGCAGTGATCCCCCGCTGGTTCGAGACATTGTGCCAGGGCAACTCGCCACAGATAAATGGCGACGGTGAGACATCACGTGATTTCTGCTATATCGATAATACCGTGCAGGCCAATTTACTGGCCGCTACCAGCTCGCATCCCGATGCGGGTAATCGGGTCTATAACGTTGCGGTCGGGGGACGAACTTCGCTCAACGAATTGTTCCACTCTATTCGTGCTCTGCTATCCAGGACGCATGCAGATGTACTTCAGATCGAGCCGGTGTACGCCGGGTTCAGGGAAGGGGATGTGCGTCATTCCCAGGCAGATATAAGTCGAGCGTGCGAACTACTGGGCTACCAGCCTAAGTATTCGGTCGATCAAGGGCTGGCGGTTACCTGCGATTGGTTTTTGGGGCTTCAAAGATAGGAATTTTCAGGGCATGGAAAAAGACACTGTTGCAATTGTAGGACTGGGATATGTCGGCTTACCCCTGGCGGTGGCTTTTGGTCGCTTACGTCGAACAATAGGCCTGGACCTGAACGAGGAAAAACTCGCCCACTATCGGGCGGGTGTAGATCCCAGCGGGGAAGTGGAGCCGGAACAACTCGCACGGGCAAACAAGCTTGAGTTCACCAGCGATGCGAGCCGCCTGTCAGAGGCAGAGGTGATCATCGTAGTTGTACCCACACCAATAGACCAGGCCCGCCGCCCTGACTTGTCTCCGTTAGAGGGCGCCTGTCGCGCAGTCGGTCGACACCTTTCGCCCGGAGCAACGGTGATCTTTGAATCGACCGTTTACCCGGGCTGTACAGAAGAGGTCTGTGTGCCGCTGTTGGAGCAGGCATCAGGGCTACCTTGGGCGGGCAGTGATTTGGCGACCACAGACGAGGGATTTTATGTCGCGTATTCCCCAGAGCGCATCAACCCCGGGGACAAGGAGCACCGGCTGGAGACTATCACCAAAGTGGTTTCCGGCGATACCGCTCAAACCCTCGAGAAGGTGGCGAGTCTTTATGAGACGGTTGTATTGGCCGGGACGCATCGCGCAGCGAGCATAAAAGTCGCCGAGGCAGCGAAGGTTATCGAGAATACGCAACGCGATCTCAATATCGCATTGATGAATGAACTGGCCCTGATTTTTAACCGCCTGGATATTGATACTCTGGATGTGTTGGAAGCGGCGGGCACCAAATGGAATTTCCTGCCGTTCAGGCCCGGTCTTGTCGGTGGCCACTGCATAGGGGTCGACCCGTACTACCTGACCTACAAGGCGGAGGCAGTGGGGCATCATCCCCAGGTTATTCTCGCCGGGCGTCAGACCAACGATACCATGGGCAAGTTTATCGCGGAGCAAACCGTCAAGCGCTTGGTGCAACATGCCCACCGGGTTAGTGGTGCAAAGGTCGCGGTGCTGGGTCTGACATTCAAGGAAAATTGTCCAGACCTCAGGAACTCCAAAGTGGTGGATATCATTGATGAGCTACGCGAGTATTGCTGTGAAGTCGTGGTCCATGATCCACTTGCTGATCCGTCGGAGGCACAAGCCGAGTATGGAATCACTCTTTGTGACTGGCAGGATTTGAAGGATTGCCAGGCAGTGATTCTGGCTGTTCCGCACGCACATTACCTGCAATCGAGTGTATCCGAGTTTGCCGCGATGATGGATGAGGGCGCCACGTTGATCGACATCAAATGTGTGTTGGACCGAGAGCAATTAGACGCAGCCGGGTTGAATGTCTGGCGCTTGTGACGCGCAACGACTGAGCTCAACTGCCTGGGACACATACATTTTTATGCGTCGGCTTCAATCTGTTCGCTTTTTTTGAACTGTCTCATCCACGCTTTTCTGACAAGATGCGGCAGCAGCAGGTATAGGGGCATGCGTAGAAAGTGTGAACGCAGGTAGAGCATGCTGAGTGCGAAATCGGTGTACGGTAGTTTGCAATCTGGATGATCCGGCCGGAACGCGCGCAAGAACAGGAAGTCCATCACCGGTTTGCGACCTGCTCTGGTCCAGCTGCCAGTAGCCTCCAAAATGCCTGCGGGTAACGGCGTGCCAAACACCTGTTCGGCGTAGTTCAATCCATGGAACAGTGAGCCCGTCAATTGTAGTTCCTGGGCCCGGGTAACCAGCCCTTCCCAAAAGTGTGGATCCCGTTCAGGGAAGTCCCGCAGCATGCGATCCAGGTCCCACAGGTCGCGCAGGCCGTGATGAAATTCACCCTCATGGAACAGATGAGTGGCGCTATGTATCACCATGTCCTGCCAGGAGAGCGTATAGATTCCCGGTTTGATTTCGATCAGTTGTTCGAAAAGCAATCCGGCATTGACGTTGGGGCCGGCTGTAGGCGGCAAAATATTGTGATGCACATCCAGCGTGATCTCCCGCTTGGTATGCGTCAGAGGCGGAATCTCATGTCCCCATTTTCGGTAGTACTGGTCATTGTAGGGGTCAATGTCACCCGTCTGCCAACCGAAATCGAGCAGTGCTTGCTCCGCCGCATCGATGCGGTGTCGGGGAACAATGATATCAATATCGGTAATAAAGCGGCCGCGGCCTACTGGGAGCTCTGCAAGCAGGTAGGCGCCGCCTTTTAACAGCACCATTTTTTCGCCGACGGAATCCAGCGCCACCTTTATTTTGTCGGTGTCGTAACGCAGATCCCGCTTCTGTTTATCATGAATTAGCCTGGCGGAGTCAAAGTGTCGATCCACCGTCTGGGGGAGTTGTTTGTCGATACCCAGCCGTTGCATCTCGCATGCCAGTGAGCCCAGCAAGCGCGAACTGCGGGCCTGGGACAGGGCGTGTGTGAGCTGGTCATTATCCAGTTCCAGGATACGCTGCGGTTCAAGCAGGAGCTGTTGTAATAGAAAGCTCATTGCTCACCCTGGAGGAAAGGCAGCCCGTCCATGGCCCGGATTGCCCAATCGAGATCGTGGTAGACCAGGTCATAGCAGTCGACATTCTCGATCAGCGTCTTC
>TARA_R110002073_G_scaffold133122_20_pt1 | contig 20337 bp, 25 predicted proteins | sample TARA_R110002073 | Tara Oceans TARA_R110002073 (sample SAMEA4397174) | marine metagenome | biome: Polar Biome; feature: [DCM] deep chlorophyll maximum layer (ENVO:01000326); material: water (ENVO:00002006), including particulate matter (ENVO:01000060) such as... | depth 40 m
ATCGCAAGCTATTGAGAACCGTTATGTTTTCTGTTTTCATAAGTTTGTAAAGCAATTTCACGGCTCGTCATTTGGCGTGATCGCGTGCTCGGCACCGAGACATGTGACATCGCCAGAGCTCATCTGACTCTTATCAAGCAGTCTCCATGCCTACAAAACTACCAACGACGATCACGAAGAAGCTAGGAAAACTTCCGGATGCGGAACTAGCCAATCACGCTGGGTTGCCAATTGAGGCAATCCAAGCGGCTCGCCAAGTTCGCGGCATCATTCCGCACGGTTGGACGAAATGGACGAAGAAGAATATTGCCTTACTTGGTACCCAATCTGACGTCGACATCGCCGCCAAACTGGGTGTGACCAAGACGGCTGTATCGCGTAAACGTGCGCAACTGGGAATCGAGCCTTTTGGGTACTCGCGCAAACAGTTGCGGCACCGCTGGACCAAAGCCCAATTGAAGTGGTTAGGCACAATCTCGGACGCTGAAATTGGACGTCGCTTGGATCTCGACGCGACGACGGTCGCTTCGAAACGTGAATCGCTTGGGATTGATCCGATCCGTAAAGGTCGCCCGGCACGGAAATGGTCGAAAAAGGAACTGGGTTGGCTTGGCAAGCTCTCGGACGCTGAAATTGCACGCCGTATGAAGATCGGCCGACGCAAAGTGATCGCAAAACGCCAATCGCTCGGAATCGAAAATCCGACGGTTGCGGCGACCGAAGCTCGCTGGACCCCCGAAGTGATCAAGATGCTCGGCAAAATTCCCGACTCCAAAGTCAGTGAGAAAACTGGGATTCCTGTCAGTGCGATTAGCGGTTACCGAAGCCGTCATGGAATCCGGATCAACGGAGCACGTCACACCTGGACTCCCGAAGAGATCAAGATGCTGGGCAAGATTCCGGATGAGGAAATTGCCAAGAAGCTTGGCATCAAGAAGGCGACAATCGCCACGAAACGCCGCCGACTGAAGATCGGAGCTCCCTCGAGTAACGGTCGCGGCTAAGCGTGCCGTCACGCAGCGAGTCGAGCGCTATGCCGCTTTGCGCTCGTAAATAATTCCGCTGCGACGTCGTGATACCATGTCAATCGCCGACATGTGCTTCAGCGTGTACGCGATCTTTTGGGCGACCCAGCGTGGACGATCAATCCAGCTGGCCAAGTCCGAGGTGTTAAAGATGGTCGTTCCCTCGGGCACGTTCACCAGTGTCAATAGATCGTCGACTGAGCGAAACTCGTGAGTCGATTCAATCGACTCGAGTCCCACGTCATGCACCTTGTAATCTTTGCGTCGCCGGCCACGTCGCCGCTTGCACGGAATCCGAGTCTCGATCACCTGCACCATCGGTACCTCCAGCACCAAATTGGGGTGCGGAAACACTCGTGTGAAATAGATCAGATCCTCAAACAGCTCGAGGATGTCGCCCCGCTTGGGACTCATCCGGCTCGACGTGATTGCAGCGCCAGCCTGTTTCGCTTTGGCAATTCGTGTTCGCCAAACCACGGGTTTGACCACACGTAACTTGTGCCGCGCCAACAACTTTTGCGACTTGTCCCGGATCGCCGACAACGAAGCACACTGGATCTCGATCAGTTCATCATCACGTATCGCGTCGATCCGATAATCGCCCAGCACGACTTCGGTACTTGCTTCGTCTGGGGCGTAACAGCGTTTGAGTTGTTGGTGCAGTGATGTTTCCAAAGTTCGCTCCGCAGCCAACGTGAATCCATTCGGTTGTTCGACCCATCCTCAGCGAGAATGGCGACTGCCGATTTTTACGGTTCGATGCCAAAATCACGAATCGTGGTCAGTACCTTTAGCTCGAGCCCTTTGGCTGCGAACGCCTCGGCACCTCCGGCCAAGCGGTCGATGATACCGATCACGCAGTCGACTTTTAATCCAAATGCCTCGGCCGCTTCGACTGCCTTGATCGCACTGCCACCGCTGGTGATCACATCTTCGACAATCACGACACGTTGGCCGGGTTGGACAGGCCCTTCGACCTGTTTCCCCATTCCATGCCCCTTGGGTTCTTTGCGAACCATGAATCCTTTGAGTGGCAAGTCGCGTTGGCCAGCGATCGTCACGATCGAGGCGGTGATTGGATCGGCACCAATTGCCATCCCCCCCACCGCATCGGGCAATTCGCCCGCAGCTTGGATCACGCTGAGCATGCCTTCGGCGATCAAGTTCGCCCCTTTGGGATGGAGCGTGATCTTTCGACAATCGAGGTAATAAGAAGCCTTTTTGCCACTGGCGAGCGTAAATTCGCCTGTTTGTAAAGCTTCGGCACGGATCAGGTCTAAAAGTGCGTCTCGGTTGTAGGTCATAAGGCTCAGCGAGGGGTTAGGTAGATGATTTGATGGTGCATGCGATGCGAACAAAGCACAACCAAAATCTTACCGGCGAATCGTCACCGAGGAACCCTGGGTCAAAATCCCATACAGATCGTCGGCATAATCCGCCGCCACGCTGATGCACCCTTGGTCGCTGGGACGTGTTGCATAGGGGCTGCCGTGGATACACAATTGACCGCCAAGATCGAGCCACAGTGATCCATACGGATTATCGGGACTGTTGGCCGGCACGGGAGATCCGCTGGCGCCGTAAAACGGTCGCTCTGATTGCTTGTCTTGAACCGTAAACGTTCCTGGACGTGGCTGAGGATCATTCCCCACGGCGATCGGGAAGCGACCCGCGTACAAATCGCCGAGGAACAATGTCATTTCCTGTTTGCCGAGATCGACGTCGGCTCGGAATGGGCCCCGCACGACTTTCAATTCGGTCCCAGGCAAGACGGTGATGGGGTCATCGATGCCGTTGATATTTGCCAACAATTGCCAAGGCACCTCGTATTTCACGGCGATCTGCATCAAGGTTTCATGATGTCCGACGCGATGAGGCTGTTCGAGCAAATGGCGACGTGAATAGATGACTTCGGCCGCAAGCGGATCGAGCCGGCTGAGTAGCTCTTGTCGTTGAGCCGATGGCAGATTGGGTGTGTGATAGAACAGGCTAAGTGTTTCAAGTGCCTCTTTGCGTTGATCCGATTTGTATTGATCGTCGGCCAATTGCAGGGCATTGGCTAGCCCGACGTTGTTTTTGGTGGGATCCGACGTACCGCTGACCGTCGCGATGCTGTCATCGCCGCCGTCCGCCAATTCGGCAAGTGCGGTCCCAGGACCTGCGGAAGGATCAAACGCAACCGAACCGTCTTCGGGAAGCTTGTTCTCGTCGGAGGTAGGGTCGGGCATATCGAATGTCATGTCTGTGGCGCCATAAGCACTCGAACCCGCGGCAGTGCCAAGCGGCGATGCGGCAGCGGGAGATAACCCCGTACTTGCCGACGCTAGACTGGCTTGAGTTCCCGAGCTAGCCCCGAGGTCCATGTAGGCGGGCGTGTCATCGCTGGGCTGATGAACCGTCAAGCTATCGTTGCCATGAGTATCCGAAAGCTGGATCGACACACCGCTTGCGTTGGGGCCCGGGTTGGTCGCGACTGAATTGGTCGAACCGGCGGCGGGAAGGTCGTTAAAGGACTGGCCGAAGGTGGGTTCCAAGTTATCGGCGATTGCGGACGATTCAGGCATCCCGCCGTTGATTTCCATTTCGCCCAGCGATTCAGGCAAGCCGCTCTCGATGTCCAGCCCGCCTTCGTCCATCACGATGCGCTCGACTTCCGGTGGCAACGAATCAGGCGGGGTAGTGAGTGACATGTACGCTGTGTACATCACCGTCATCAGCAAGACGATAATTGCCGCAGTTTTCAGCGTTTGCATGACGATTCTCCAACTCTCGGACGCTTCTGGCGACCAGCAAAATGGGCGATTTGATTCCATTCAACCCGAGATGACCTCGGACCATTGCCGCGAACGTAATCAATTACAAAGTGGCAACGCCATAGCATTTCGCCTTCATTCGATGACAAAAGGGGGGGGAAGACGCGTCAACGCAATCAACGGAGCGAGTTTTCTCTAATTTCGCCCGCGCCATCGGACTTTTTTTCCCAACATTGCCATTGCTAGCGCAGTCCACTGCAGCCCGATAAACAGCGCGGCGGCAACGCTGTGCAGCAAAACGCCGACAAGCGGTTGCCGAAAATAGAACGCTGCCAACGCCCGAGGTAGATGGGCCATTAGGACGGCGATCACCCCGATCCCGATTCCCAGCGGTGATTGTTTTACGATTGCAATCGACAACATCACGACCGGCAACACGCTCGCTCCCAAAATCAGAAACGTAAAAACGCCAATCAAGCGTGGATTGGCGATCCCTTCGTCTGCATTCTTCAGCAGACCACGGATCACTTGCCCGCCGTCACGGTACATCCGGCAGCGAGCCAAGCCCGTTCCGTCCACCACATCGGTCATCAGTCCGGATTGGCGGTAGATCCGCGGCAGCTTGACGCCATCATGACGCGACGCATGGATCGCCTGATGAGTGCCGGCCGCGTCGTAGTCGGTTTTCAGCGTCATAAACAATTGCCCACACCCAGCGGCGTATGCGGGACTCGTACTCGCTCGCATCCTCGCGATTGGCAAAAAACCGAGCAGGATGTAGTGCATCATCGGGATCAGCAGTTTTTCCAGAAACGTCTCCGTCTCTTGCTGTGGAAACGCGCTCAGCAAGGCAATTTGATTTGCGTCCTGCCAATCGACCAACGTCTTGATCGCGTGGGGCTGCAGTCGTACATCGGCGTCGAGAAACAACAAACGCGGATAGTTTGCCGAGGACGCCAATTGCCAACATGCATGCTGCTTACCATTCCATTGCGGCGGCAACGGTTGGCCTGACATACAGCGAACTCGCTTGTCCGCCGTTGCCATTTCAAGCACCACCGCCGCAGTCGCGTCATCCGAATCGTCGTCCAGCACCCACACTTCCACTTTGACATCGCGGCTGGCCAACACCGACTGTACACATGCCGCGATTGAATCCGCTTCGTTGCGGGCCGGAATCAGCACCGAGACCTCCGCTGCATCGCTGCGGTGGCGAGGTGACAGATTGTCCTCGGCCGCATCGATTACCGCTCGAGACCGATTCGGCAACCGAAACCGAGGCAAATTACGCAAAAACATCAAGCTAGGCAACAAAGCCAACCCGAGTGCGACGCACGACCAAAATATCATTGCAATTTGTTTCCGTGCGCTGCTTTAAACCGCTGCCCCGTTGCCAACGCTTTTAACCGTCGCATCGAATCGTAAACGATTCCCGCGCCATGTGCGCCCGCCAACAGATTTTCAAACGCCTCTGAGTCTCTTGCAATCACCCGTTCGCTCAGCACGGTTTGGTTGTGACGCATCCGATCAGTCAACAGCGTTTGCCAATCCGATTTTGATGCCTGCGGATGTTCGTCGACTTTGACGGGCTCGCCGATCCGAAACAAACATTCGGGCAGTCGCTCTTCCCAAAACACGTATTCGATGGCGATCGGCAACACCCATCCGCGCTGCATCCGAGCGCATAGGTGTGCCATTCCTGGCATCAGGACTGCGGAATGATCACGCACGTCCGCGAATCGGCCTTCGGGGGTTAACCACAACGAAGCATCGTTGCTGTGCAGGATCGCCCGGCTCTGCTTTAAAAAAGCCGCCGCTCCTTCGCTGGAATTCAGTTTCACCCCATAGAATCCGAGCTTTGCAAAAACGCGATACTGCTGGAGCGCCGCGGCATCGATCGGAGCAAAGAATTGACGTGGGGTAAACAGCTTTCGATTCAAAAACTGAGCCGTCAATGGATCCCACCACGACGGATGATTCGCGTACACGATCAATGGCTGCTCTGCAGGCACGTTTGCGTGCGTAAGCGAATCTCGCATGATCGCAATCGAATGCAAATTGCGACGCAAGTAAGGCGTTAGGAAGCGGTGGAATCCGTTAGACAGCCATCCGCTTACTTGGGGCCGTAAATCTTCCGGAGCGTTGGATTTCATCAAGCCACGGTTAAAACTGAGTAACGATCAAGTACATCAGCCCCAAGATCGCGCTGAGTGCCAACATCCGAATCGATCGTGAAACGAAGGTGTACTTCGAATTTGAGACATGCGAATCCAACATCATGCAAATTGCGATTTCTCGCTTTAGCCCACTCATCCCGATCCGCTGCATCTCGTCGGCAAACTGCTCGGTTTGATCGATCGTGTAATGAGCGGAAATGGCTGCGGGATGAAAGTGATTGGCACGCCCCAATGAAGGATGTTTACCACAATACCGGAATGGCAAAATGCAGCGAAATGCCAACACGCAAGACCAGATCATCGACGCCAACCACAATAAAAACGTGGCCGAAACCAACGACGTCCACCACGATGTCGGATGCGATTGGTCGGCGCGAATGTACTCGTGGATGGTGGGCACCAACACGCCACACAACGCGCCGTTGACCGCCAAGACCGCAGCCGCCTTCGCATCGGCAAATCGAATCCATTCGCCAATGATCTGGTACGTTTCGATCAGATTCTCGGCTTCCAACGCGTTCTGGGTATCGTCGTCCAGCCGTGGCCGCGTCGAAACCACTGTGCTCGACGCGCCAGCGGACGTGGACGTCGCGGAGTTATTTTCGTTGGCCGTTTCGCTCAACGGTTCGGACATGGATGGGACTCTCTTATAGTTGGGGAAAACGTCGCTGGCGGACCACCAAGCAGGCTTTCAAGCATCGGTACAAACAAGACGGGCACAAAACAGAGCCACCGATGGCGCCGGAACCTGAAGAATTCGCCGCGGACTCTCATCCTAGCTTAGCGGATTCGCATCGAGTTCATGCAGACGACGCTCGCCGCGAATTCCGTCGGCGGGAAAGCCATCCAAGTACGCATTAAAACGAAGTCGAATTGGCTGGCGTTTGCCCATTTTTGACGGATCCATCCATTCGTCCATCGTTGCTTGCCCAACCGGAAAGGTCGTGATCAATCTCGCCGGGTTGGTTCCCTCGCGAATTGAATAAACCAATAAACCTCGATTTCGCTCGTCGCCGGTTGATCGCGGAAAGGGAAACAGATCGGTCCGCAGCTGCACGTGGCGATGTCGCCTCTCGAAATCGCTGTTTCGCTTCTTGGAATCGTGTCGGTTCTTGGAATAGTGTGGCTTGCTGGAAACACTGCCGAGCGGAAACGACTCTTCGATACGATGCCCCTTGATGCGAGCGATTTCGTCCAGATTCAGACTGGCCATGCTGCCGACGATTTCCACGAGCGGTTGATCTCGCAATGACAGCTGTGACAAAAAAACTGTCAAATTGCCGAGCAACGTTCCTCGACGTGGCAACGCCTGCAGTGATTGACGCGGCAAACCAAAACCGTCTTCGATCGTTGATTGGATCCAGCGGTCTCGTTTGAATCCGTAGGGCGTCTCGATTCGGCTAAGCAGATAACCGTACGTGTGCTGGATCCCCGCGTGAAATCCAGGCGGCCGCATCGGCACGCCGGTGATCTCGCCGAGTAGCGAGAGGATTTCTGCAGCCACGATGTCTTGGTTTGCCAACTCGTCGGTGTTAACCGATTGTCCCCACCGATTTAGCACGGATCGCTCGTCGCCCACTCGCCGCAGATGCCGATACAAACGAGGCATACCAACACGCAATCGTGTGAATCGATCTCGTTCGCTCGCGGCTGCCGATAATTGCTCGCTCAGCTTCGGTAACGCGGTCTCTAATTCCAAATGCGGTTCCTATTCCAATCTCGCGATTCCGCTACATAAGCCACCTGCGTAGTGCCGACCCGGAATTAAAGATCGGCATCCGTCCTCTAGTGGAGTTGCACCGATCGCACAGCTTTTCGAGTTCGGCGGCAGGATGGTGTGGATAAGCGACACGCCCGCCGATCCATCCGCAACGGCGCCGCCGCGACTGTATTGGCTGGTTCCTAACGTTTAGGGATCTGAGGCCATTGCCTTCTCATACGCATCGACTTCCCGCTGAAAGTCTGCATCCGATTTTAACGAAGGTTCGTCCCCCGAACCACTACCGCCACAACCGACAAGGGGAACCATGGTGAAGAGCACACCAGCAATGAAGAGTGTTTTGAACATGGGAATCTCGACGTCAAAGGATTTCGAATCTGAAAAGAATGGCCCCGCTGCATTGCGGCGGATTCGATTTCGATCTCACCGCAAGCGTCAGATGCGATACTCGAAATCTATCACTTTCCCGACTTGATCCAACGAGTTTTTCGGACAAGGTCGGCAGATTGCGGAAAACCAAACGGCGTCGTTCTCTATGACTGCCCCCTTACTTAAACTTCCGCCTAAAGTAGCAAACGGGGCGGATTGCCGCAAATCAAGAACCGCTGGCTAAAAAATGTCTTCACCGCAGACGCAAAAAACGAACGAAGTGCCACAATGGGTCTGGAATTTAGCCCCTTCGAATGCGTCTTCGACCCTCGCCAACGAAAAAAGCCGAACTCGCGAAGAGTCCGGCTTTCAAAGGGGGTGTCACGTTCGCCGCATTATTCGAGCGTTAACGTTTCTTTTCCAGCACGTGTGCCCAGGGCTCCCCACAGTCCGTAGGTGCTCTTCTGGCCAGCACCCGCAGGGGCCGCGTTCTTGTCGCCCGCTTCGATGCTGTCGGTGATGAACTTCACAGCACCGTCGCCCATCAAGACATGAGCACCACCTTGGTGACGACTTCCGATCGTCGAGTAGCCGTGGCCGTTATCGTCGGTCCACATGCAGCTAAGTCCATTCGGTGGGCGGATGGTTTGCACGCAGGTGAAAGGCATTCTCGCGTCAGCCCAGCGATAACCACGACTTCCGTTTCCAGTGCCCAGACCACCGGTAAAGAACTGAGGTCGAGCGGGATCGATCACGGTATCACACGAAGCGGGGTTGGTCAGCAAAGCAACGGTGCCCGACTTGGACCAATCCGCAACAATCTCTTGGTTTCCCAAACTCGTCGCCATTTCTCCCATCGCAATCGTGTTGGCAAGTCCGTCTAAGACGTCACGGAAAGCAGTCTTGCTGCGAAGCCAGAAAAACCCACGATTTGTACCGCGTGCTGCTGAAGCCGCGCCACTATTGTCGCCTGTCGAGCCTGTGCCGGATGTGTCTGACTTTTCTTTTTGTGACGGAGTCGCTGCTCCATCGTAGTTCCAATATCCATTGCGGTCTTTTCCACCGGAGTGAACAAGATAAATCGTGTCCCCGGTACAGAATGAATAATTGGTGCGTCCTAACGCAGGAGCTCCGATCCCAGGGTCACTAGGACATCGGTAGCCTTGGACTTCCGTCGACCAAGGAGTGTAGGTTGTCGACCACGGAGAAATTCCCATCGCGGGATAAGTGGTGCCGCCAACCGTCAGCGGGTTGCTGATTTGCTCCCAAAGGGCTTGTTGCTCAATGAAAGGAAGCAGCGGGATTAATCCGCTCAAAGCGTTGCGGTCCGAATTGGTCGAGCCACGGTCGTTCGTTCCGCCACCATGCACAGGTAATTGATTGTAGGCAGCATGGTAGTTGTGAAGCCCCAAGCCAATTTGTTTGAAATTGTTGCTGCAGCTCATGCGGCGGGCCGCTTCGCGTGCAGCTTGGACCGCCGGCAAAAGCAAGCCGACCAGTACGCCAATGATTGCGATTACGACAAGGAGTTCGACCAAGGTGAAACCCATTGGACGAGTAACAGATTTTTTCATTCAAGACCCTTAGGACAAAAAGTAAAAGACAGAATTTAGAAAATGGGAACGCAAGATGAAGCAGACCAACGACGGGCTAATAACTTGCCTCAAGTGCGTCGGTCGCAGCACGGGCTTCCGGAGTTAGATCCGGCTGCTCGATCACGGTTGTGCTTGTCTTTTCAGCACAGCCAACAACAGGAATGAGACAGAAAACAGCAGCGACGAGCAGGGTAACTTTCAAGTGATTCATGTACCGCTTAGGGAAAGGAAATGAGAGGGATGGAAACCGCCATTGGACGCTTTGTGAAACAAGAAAAGTGCCTCAAGGTTCCGTTGCTGAATTTTATTTCTGCGAAAATTAATGAATATGGAAATTCCACCAATTTGCTGCTAATCGAACCCGAGAAGTCCCAAACAGGGGTTCTTCCGAAGGTCGTTGAGTTAGGGGGCGCCCGGCAAGAGTGCGCAAGTGGTCGAAATTCGGCTCCGCAAAGGAAATCCGACTGTGAAAACGCTTTTTTACGCCGAAACTGCCCTTTGGGATCGAGGTGGACACTTAGTTAAGGATGTGGCATCGTCTCGATGCGTGTTTGCTTCCTCATGCGGCTCACTTTTTCGCCCCATCCCGACTGAGGCTCCGCAATTCGCCCGTCGTTTAAGCGCCGTAAACACGATCCGTTTGAGCGTCGCAAACACGATCCGATTAAGCGTCGTAAACACGATCCGGAAAACCGCTCGCTTGTCTCAAAGGTCGCACGTCCGCTAAATCCAGCACAACAAGCAAACCGGAGTGTCAACGCCAGTGACTCGGCCGATTCGCCGATAAGCTTTTGATAAAGGAAGACTCTCTGCGATGACTGAAACCAAGACAAAAAGCAAATCGATGTCCTCGACCTCGGCGATGTTCAACGAGGAAGGGCTAAAGAAGGCCGCGGTGCTGCTAAGCTCGATGCCGACCAAAACGGCTGCGCGGGTGCTATCCCAATTACCGCCGCGGGCGATCGAAGCGATCAGCATCATGATCGCCCAAACCGATTCGTTTGGTGGCGACGAGCAAGAAGTCGTGATCGCCGAGTTTCTGACCAGCAAAGCGAGCTCGATCTACGCCAGTCCCGGGGGACTCGAGCGTGCCAAGGAATTGATCAAAGAGGCGCTCGGCCGCGATGCCGGTGAATTGCTGGGCAATCTGCAACAGACGATCGAGTCGATGCCGTTTGGCTTTATTAAGAAAGTCGATGCCCAAACGCTGCTGCAGTTCATTGGCGACGAACATCCGCAAACCATCGCGTTGTTGCTCAGCCACGTCCCGTCAAACTATGCGTCCGAAGTGATGTCGGGACTCGATCCCGAAAAACAGCTCGAGGTGATCCGCCGGATCGCTACGATGGGACGCACCAGCCCCGATGCGGTTGCCGAGCTCGAATTTGGTCTCGAGATGCGGCTCAGCAGTATGGTCAACCAATCGCACAGTAACACCGGCGGCGTGGCCAGTGTGGCGGAGATCCTGAACGTTGCCGAACGCAGCGTCGAGCGAAACATCATGGAATCACTCGGACGTGACGATCCCGAATTGTCCGACGAAATTCGCCGCTTGATGTTCGTCTTTGAAGACATCTCGAAACTGGGTGATCGCGATATCCAAGCACTCCTGAAGAACGTCGAAACGTCTCAGTGGGCGATGTCGCTAAAAGGCGCCAGCCAAGTGCTTCAGAACAAAGTGATGAAGAACATGAGCACGCGAGCGGCCGAGAACCTTCGCGAAGAAATGGAGTATCTCGGCAGCGTCCGGATCAGCGAGGTCGAGGCGGTTCAACAAAAGATTGTCGACATCGTTCGCCATCTCGAGGACACCGGCGAAATCTCGCGTCCGACCGGCGAGGAAGAAGAGGAATACGTGAACTAGGCCAGACGCGCTGCAGCAATGCCACGGGAAGGAGTGACAGGAGACAAGTTTACGCAGCCGTTAAGTACGATCCTCGGCTACCTGTCAACCCCCTCGCGAGGCATTGCTGCCTCGGAAGACGCTAATGTATCTGTCTCAGACTACCTACTCGTCCTAGGTTACGCGATACGTGGCAAAACGATATCGAGTGTTTTCTTCAATGCACCGCCACTAGCCCGGATTCCTTGGACCTCTTTCGGCCATAAATCGATTTCCAGCTGATTGATTACCCCGCTGCGACCGACCACGGTCGGCACCGAAAGCGCCACGTCGCGGATTCCGTAACAGCCTCGTTGGACCGAGCTGACTGGCAAAATGCAGCGGCGATCCAGAGCGATCGCGTCAAACACGTCGCGAATGGCGATCCCGACTGCGAAGCCGGCGCCGCCTTTTCGCTTGATCACCTCGGCACCACTGCCACGGGTGCGTGTGAACAGATCGTTGGCCATGGTGGCGTTCCAGCCTGGGAATTTGTCCAGTGGCAAACCGCCCACGGTCGCACTGCTCCAAATCGGCACCATCGAATCGCCATGTTCGCCCAAGATCAATGCCTTGGTTTGTGTCGGCGGTGCGTTTAGCTGCGCCGCAATCAACGAACAGAAACGAATTGTATCGAGCTGGGTTCCCAGTCCGATGACCTGGTCCTCAGGTAAGTCGAGCATTTGTGCGGCGACGTAGGTCAACACGTCGACCGGGTTGCTGACGACCAACACGATTGCGGACGGCTTGGGGCCGGCGGCCTTTACATCGCGAACAATCTGAACGAACAGGTCGGTGTTGCGGTTGATCAGATCGAGCCGCGACTCATCCGGCTTGCGGCGAAGTCCGGCGGTGATACAGATCACATCGCTGTCGGCAATGTGTTCGTAACCGCCACCGACGATGCGTTGATCGGCAACACTGGGGCTGCCGTGCTGCAAGTCGAGAGCTTGGCCAACGGCCATTTCTTGGTTGACGTCAAGCAATGCGATTTCGCGAGCGATTCCGCCGCACTGGATTGCGTACGCGGCACAAGATCCGACGAGTCCACCGGCACCAATGATCGAAATTTTCATGTTGTCAGATTTTAAAAAGCGTTGCGTTATTTGTATTGAAAGTGTGGGCTAGGATTCCAGCCGGTCGTCCCAAGTCTTGATTGAGCTCTCGTCGTAACGGAAGTCGTCAAGACTTTCGTTGTATTTGCTGAACGGTATTTTCCGACCGCTCCGAAACTCACGCACGAGTTCCGCTACCTCAAAACTGTTGACACGCCTGGCAGCCTGTCCCACTTTGAACTAGGCCTTCATTTGGCGGATCACTTCGTCGGTGATCAGTTTGACGAGTTTCTCTTCGTCGATGCCGCTGGCTGGCGAACTTGCCACTGCAGCCTTGGCTGCCGATGCCACTGCGGCTGGCGGTGGGTTGAACGCACGTTGTGCGACGCCCGCTTCTGCCCACGAATCACGGAAGATGTCGTTGGCACAAATGTCACAATTCTCGTACTCGCTGGTGTTACGAGGATCCTTGTAGCCCCACTTGTCCTTCAGATCGAGCAGTTCCTTGGACTTTTCTTGGCTCAAGTAGGAAACGTTGCCAAGCTGTTTCGCCAACATCAACATGCGGCAGTACGAATCGAGGATCTCGGTCCACCAATACGCTTGCTCGACCGTTTCGCCGTAACTGACGGTACCGTGGTTCGCCAAAATCATCACGTTCGTTTTCTTGACAAACGGAATGATCGTGTCGGCAAACGCTTGCCCGCCGGGTGTTTCGTACTTGGTGATCGGCACGTCACCGAGGAACACTTCGACCTCGGGCAAAATGCACTGAGGAATCGGCTCGCGAGCGATCGCAAACGCGGTCGCGTGTGGTGGATGGCAGTGAACCACGCTGCGGATGTCTTCGCGTTGGCGATAGATTTCCAAGTGCAACAGGGCTTCGCTACTTCGCTTTTTGCGACCCGACAATTGCTTGCCCGTCATGTCGACTAGCGAAATGTCATCCGGAACGAGAAAGCCTTTGCAGTGCAGCGTCGGGGTGCAGAGGACTTCGTTTTCGCTGACGCGGACGGTGATGTTCCCGTCGTTGGCGGCAGCGAATTGGCGGTTGTAAATCCGCTTGCCGATGTCGCACATGTCTTGTTTGATCTTATGAAGATTCTGCATAGCTGCTTTCCTTTATCGTTACGATGGTCCGCTGTGACGCGGTTCACTGAGCAAGAGGGTCTGTGTATATGTGTGTTAATTAAAGGTCGACTTCGTCCAACAACGCGACAATCGAGGCATCGAGTGGTTTGACATCCGAAAACGGCTGAGCCGCTTCGGGGCCTTCGGCCAATGCCACCCAATCGCCAATCCCTGTCCCGCATAAATCCCACGCGATCACGGTGTCACCGCCGATCGGTTGGTCGCCGAATTGATCCACCGACTCGACCAATTCGACACAGCGCAACTTCGCTCCCTGCATCGCCGGATGCGAGCGAGAAAGAGTGACGGTGCCGATCGTGCGAGCGATTTTCATGAGGTTTTGGTTGTTTGTTTCACTATTTCAAAATTCGGGCTGCGACGTTGACCGCCGCAACAAAATTCAATGCGTTCATATCCAGCACCCAAACTTGAGGTGCCAATTCCTTTTCAATCCGATCGACAGTGGCAATCGAACTGACCGTTGCTGCCCGACGTCCGGAACTGCAAATTCGGTAAACCTCTTTGCTCGGTGCGTCGCTTAACACGACCTCGACCGCCGCCGAAGCTCGAATTCCTCGTCGTGCCAACTGCTGCGAAATCGCTGCCGCACGCTCGGGGTTCTCGTTGTCGGTGACCGCCATTTCGGACGGCGTCTGGTTTGTTTTTTCGGTTCGCTTTGTTTCGTCTTTCGCACTGCGAGTGATCGTGATCCCAAGCAGTTTCGCTTCGTCGCGTGCCGCTGGGGTGACAATCGCTTTCGTGGCGACTCGTAATTCTTTTTTGCCGTCCCCCGCCGCTTCCGTGACGGTTGCAACCGAGACAACACCAGAAAGCGGCAAGGCGGTTTGCCCGCCGGTTTCTATTTGGTTCTGTTTGACTCGCTCGATGACTTCACGAACGATCTTGGCAATCCATACCGGATCGATCGATGCGTCGCTCATGCGGGTCTCCGTTGGTCAATCAATCCAATCACGCTCCAGCGTGCTGGGGTATTTTCGTGTTTTGTGATTTCGCGAGCGTACGATCCGTCGCTCGTTAACATCACCTGGTCCCCTTTGCGACAACCTAAAATGTCCAGTGCGATCAGCGGTGCGCCGTCGGGAGCGTCGTCCACACCGGTCGGCTGGACGATCACAAGCCGCTGGCCCGCCAAGCTGGCGTGCTTCACGGTCGCGCGAGTCGATCCGATCACGGTGGCTGGTTGCATTGAGATGAAGTGTTGGGGGGATGTTTATGTTTTGTGACAGGCTGGAAGCCTGTGTTGCGCTTGATGACAGGCTGGAAGCCTATCCCACATTCAGGCTGGAAGCCTTTCCCACTAAACGACTCGCAGCTCGTCGATCATGCTGCAGCGACGCTCGCGAGTGAACGTTGCAGGTGTCGTAACGCCTTCGCCGGTCGGGCCTGCGATCGAGAACGACAGGTAGCCTTCGCCACCGAGTCCAAGCGACGCCATCGAGGGGCCGTTTTTGACGTACAACGTCGTGTCCATTTCGCGGCCCATCTTGGTCATGTTATGGACGTTTCGCGAGTGAATCATGGCGGTGTGCCGGAAGCCGTGTTCGTATTTCTTCGCCATGGCGATAGCGTGATCGACGTCACGAGCACGCACGAAAGGCAGGAACGGCATCATTTGCTCGACACTGACAAACGGATGATGCTCGTCGGTTTCACCAAAGACCAATTCGGTACCATCGGGCACCGAAACGCCTGCCGCTTCGGCCAAGACACTGGCGTCGCGACCGATGAAATCTTTGCACGCCGCGTCGTGTTTGTCGTCGCCGACCTTCACAATCGCTTTGCTGGTCAATCGTGCAATTTGCTCACTGTTCAGCTGGACTGCACCGGCGCGTCGCATTGCGTCCATCATCTTGTCAAAGACGCTATCGACCACGAACACTTCTTTTTCGGCGATGCACAACAAGTTATTGTCGTACGACGCACCTAGGATGATACAGCGGGCAGCATTGTCAAAATCAGCGGTCTCATCAACGACCACTGGCGGATTGCCTGGACCTGCGACAATCGCTCGTTTGCCGCTGTTCAGTGCCGCCCGACCGACCGCAGGTCCGCCGGTGACGCAAATCAATGCGATGTCACGGTGAGCGAACAATTCGTTAGCACTTTCGAGCGTCGGTTCAGCGATCACACAGATAATATTGTCGATCCCCATCTCAGCAGCGATCGCTTCGTTGAAGCGGCGAACCCCTTCGGCAGCAACCCGTTTGCCCGATGGATGGGGATTAACGACGACGGTGTTGCCGCCCGCGATCATGCTGACCGCGTTACCGGTGATCGTGGGCAGGCTGTGAGTCACGGGAGTGATCGCGCCGATCACACCGAAGGGTGCTCGTTCGATGATCGCCAAACCGTGGTCGCCGCTGAAGCACTTTGTTTCCAAGAACTCAACACCTGGCGACAGCTCACCGAGCGTACGTAGCTTTTCAATTTTATGCTCGGGACGTCCGACCTTGGTCTCTTCCATCTCCATCAAACCGAGCTCTTCGCATTGCTCGATAGAGATACGACGAATGATATCGATGATCTTTTTTCGATCTGCGAGCGAGCGCTCACGCAGTTGTTCGAACGCACGACGAGCCGCAGTCACCGCCGATGCGGCATCATAAAAAATGCCGTGCTGGCCACCGGCCGGTTTGCCATTGGAAGCGGACGGCATCGGTCCAACTTCGGACAATACTTGAGCGACCACGCTGCGAATCAGGTTTTCGTCGAAATGCATAGTTTGGGTTTCTCGTTAAGTCTGCGTTTTGAACGTCTGTATTGGGAGAGAGAGGGGGCGTCGCTCTGCAGCGACTACTTGTCTCGGTCGTAGACGCTTAGTTTGTCAATGTGAACCGTGTCGACGATGCCGATGATGCAGGCATCGATTGGCAACGGTTTCGTTTCGGGTGTCAATCGTGCACTGCTGCCTTGCACCACCAACACAAAATCGCCTTCGCCCGCGCCGATCGTGTCGACGGAAATGAACGTTCGCCCGGTCGTGACCAGCCGATCGCGTTTCTCGCCTTCGAGCCGGTAAGGCTCGACGACCAGCAATTTGTGACCTGTCATCGAACTCACTTTCTGAGTGCTGACGATCGATCCGGTTACTTTTGCGATAAACATGTTTGGGTGGAGTTCCTATTTGCCTACGCTTGTTGCAACGCGGATACAGTTTGCCGAGCCACGATGATCTCTTCGTTGGTGGGGATCACCCACAACGCCGTCCGGCTCGATTCGGCGTGAAACGTCGCTTCGCCCTTGAGCGATTTGTTCGCAGCCGGATCCACGACAATGCCAAGCTCTTCGAGCCCTTCGCACACGCGGCCTCGAATCAGATCGTCGTTTTCACCGATGCCCGCAGTAAACACGATCGCGTCGGCACCACCGAGTGCCACGATCATGCCACCGAGATGCCGCCGAATCTCTTCGACAAACACATCGAGTGCCAATTGCGAACCCGCATCGCCCTCTTCGGCTGCTTCTTCGACGTCGCGGATATCTCCACTGCGTCCACTCAGCCCCAACAAGCCTCCTTGGCTTGCCAGATGAGCCAGCGTCTCGTCGAGCGTCATTCCCGTTCGCTCAATAATCAGCGGCAACGCAAAGGGATCAAAGTCACCGACGCGGTTGTTTTGTGGCAACCCCGTTTGCGGCGTCATTCCCATCGTCGTCATCACACTTTGTCGATTCCGGATCGCCGTAATCGAACTGCTGCCGCCCAAGTGACACGAGATCACACGAGCGTCATCACGACCGAGTAGCTCCGCACTTCGCGTGGCGATAAAGCGGTGACTAGCACCATGGAAACCCCATTTACGAATATGAAAATCGTTGGCCCATTCGCGAGGAATAGCGTATTCCTTGCGAGCCGTTGGGATCGTTTGGTGAAAGTCAGTTTCGAACGCCGCCACCAAAGGCAGATCGGCAAACCGCTGCTGCATCGCCTTCATCGCGGCAATGTAAGGCGGGTTGTGAGCCGGCGCGGCCGCATTCATTTCCGCCATTGCATCAAGCACGTCTGCGTCGACGCGGAACACGCCTGACAAACGGCCACCATGCACCGCCTTGAATCCAATCGCCGCTACCTCGGACGCGTCCTTCAGCACACCGTGCTCGGGATCGGTCAATTGAGCCAAACAAGCTTCGACCGCGACCCCGTGATCGGGTACCGACATCGTTCGCTCGTCCGACCACTCGCCGATCGAAACGGTACATTTGCTCTCGGTATCCCCAATGCGATCGACCGCGCCGCGCGCTAAACAACGCTCGTCGGACATATCGTATAAGCGATACTTGAAACTGGTCGAACCAAGGTTGGCTACGAGAACTAGCACTGCAGGCTCTTCGTGGGTAGGAGACAAGGATTCCATTCGCTGCATCGACAGACCGCCTGTCGATGCGGATTCAAACTCAGGTTTTGAATCCGACTCTACGACAAAAAAGCCGACGACAAGCCTTCGCTAGGACGAGCGATAATGTGGCTGCCCACGAGTTCGCCAGCTTGAGCCGCGGCGTTTGCACCCGCTTCGACGGCTGCTCGGACGCTGCCGACGTCGCCGCTGACAACGGTCGTGACATAAGCACCACCAATGTCGACTCGCTTGACGATTGCCACATTCGCAGCCTTCGCCATCGCGTCGGTTGCTTCGATCAGGGCCAACAAACCTTTGGTTTCAATCAAACCGATTGCATCGTTCATGTTCTGTTTTTCTTAATTTTTGGATTGGAGTTTTAATGAGAGGACCGGCAGGGCGATTCGCCCCGTCCGCCAGAAGTATCAACTACTTCTTCGCTGGAGCCGAAAGTTTCAGGACCTTGCCCAAGTCATCGTGAGGGCGAGGAATCACCTGCACGCTGACGACTTCACCAATACGGCCTGCTGCAGCAGCGCCGGCGTCAGTGGCTGCTTTGACAGCAGCAACGTCGCCTGTGACGAAAGCGGTGACCAAACCGCTGCCGACTTTGTCCCAACCGAGGAACTGAACATTGGCAGCCTTCATCATCGCGTCGCATGCTTCCATCAGAGCGATAAAGCCCTTCGTCTCGATCATGCCGAGCGCTTCACTAACTTTTGCCATAGGAGTATTACCTTAGGAGGAGAGGAACTAACTGAATGGATAGGAGGTTAAGTTTGAACAAAAAATCAAACGCGTGAGCCGACGGCGCTAGCCGCGGGACCATCGTTTTAGTGGTTTTTGCAGGCACAATCGTCTTTGCGAAGCAGCACTTCGGTTGCCGCTTCGAGGTTGCACGCATTGCCTTCGTCGGTGTCGATATGCACTTCCAGCTTCGCCGCTTCATCGGCTCGCACCAACACGTCTTCGAATACGACGCTGCAATCGGGGCTCTTGATTTTTAACTGCATCATGTCGCCGTTCTTGACGCCAAAATGATCGGCGTCGGCGAAGTTCATGTGAACGTGTCGGGCTGCACGAATGACGCCTTGATCCAGCTTGACGGTACCCGCAGGGCCGACCAACACGCAGCCCGGAGTGCCGTCAATTTTGCCGCTGTGACGAACCGGTGCGTTGATGCCGAGCGAGATCGAATCGGTCAGCGCCAACTCGACTTGGCTAAACGGACGCGTTGGCCCCAATACTCGCACGTTCGGTAACATGCGGCGGCGCGGCCCAACGACCATTACGGTTTGCTTGGCGGCGTAAAAGCCGTCTTGATACAGATCCTTGTCAGGCTCCAGCACGCTGCCGGCGCCAAACAAGATCTCGACGTGTTCGTCGGTCAAATGGACGTGGCGGGCCGAAATACTGACTCGCAAATTGGGTTTGCCATCGACCCAACCCGGAGGCGTTTTTGCGGAGACACCCGCGTAGCCATTCGACGACTTGCCGGCGGCAGCACCGCCCATCGACGCCATCACGGCGCTGCGGACGAGGTGTTCAATACGATTGCGATCGATTGTTTGCGTCATTGCTGTGTTTTAACTTTGTTGTTTTGTGTCCATGTCGTTAACGCCCAGGTCGTTCAGCCCCGCGACATTGAGCCCGGTTCGCGACGCTTCCTGTTCATTTCGCCCCGACGGATTCGCCAAGACTAGTCCGACCCCCGACGTTTCCAAACGCTCTTTCCACTCAGAATCAATTCCTGAATCGGTCACCACGGCATTCACTTCGTTTAACCCGCATAACCGGCTCAGACTTACCTTGCCAAACTTGCTGCTGTCAGTCACCACGATCGATTGGTCCGCCGCGGCGATCATCGCTTTTTCGCTTTCCACCAGCATCATGTCGCTGTTGAAATAGCCTCGTTCATTGATCCCTGCGACCGACAAAAATGCCTTTCCCACGTTCAACGTGTGAAGCATCGAGTCGGCCATCGGGCCAATCGCCACTGCGGTTCGTCCCCGAACACACCCGCCGATCATGATCAAATCGATCGATTCACTCGAGGAAAGCAGGTGAGCCACCGGCAAACTGTTCGTCACCACTTGCAGCGGCCGTTTCACTAAATGCCTAGCCAACTCGTAAGTCGTGCTTCCTCCGTCGAGCAAAATCGTGTCGTGATCATCGATCAACTCCGCAGCCACCAAGCCAATGGCACTTTTGGCTGGCCACATCGTGTCTCGACGATTGCCAAACACTCGCATCGTCGCGGTCTTACCCGTCCAGA